>Ga0136615_10001637_pt1 | contig 10914 bp, 9 predicted proteins | sample AntDrymUQ2882206_2_FD_106647 | JGI IMG/M metagenome (GOLD analysis project Ga0136615, IMG submission 106647) | Polar desert sand microbial communities from Dry Valleys, Antarctica - metaG UQ288 (22.06) | ecosystem: Environmental > Terrestrial > Soil > Desert | place: Antarctica: Dry Valley...
GGCTACCAGGATCGCGGCGAAGATAGCGGCCTACACCTACGCTTTCCTGGTCAATCGGATGTTGGGTCGCCCTCAAGGTCACATCAAGGATCTGTGGGCATAAACCTGACAACACACATCTAGTCCAGCAGGTAGCTCTCCACGCGGGAGAGAAGGTCTGCGTAGGAGAACGGTTTGCTCACGTAGTCCTGGGCTCCGGCCTCGATGCCCCGGCTTTTGATCTCTTCTTCGTCGCGGGCGGTCAGCAGGATCACCGGGGTCTCGTCGCCCGCGGCGCGGCGCTCGGAGAGGAGATCCACGCCGTGGACGCCGGGCAGCATCACGTCAAGCAGGACGAGACCGTGCTCGCCGGACTCCCAGGCGGTCCTGCCGGCCCGTCCGTCCCCGGCTACCGTGACCTCGATACCCTTCAGGCCGAGCCCGCGCTTGATGAGGTTCGAGATCCCCTCGTCGTCCTCGATGACCAGCACCCTTCTCGCGCTCATCCGCGCTCCTTCTCCAGACGCCGCTCGGGCGTCTCACGCTCTTCGGCGTGGATCAGGGGCAGATGGATGGACATGCGGGTGCCCTCTCCGGGGCGGCTCTCGGCGGTGATGTGTCCGCCGTGCGCCTCGACGATGGTCCTGGCGATGGGGAGTCCGAGGCCCGCGCCGCCCATCTTGCGGGATCGCGCCTTGTTCACCCGGTAGAAGCGTTCGAAGATCTGTGGCAGGTCTTCCTTGGGGATGCCCGGTCCTCGGTCTTCGACCGTTATCCTGAGCATGCCCGCGTGAGTGTCCGCGCGCGTCACGTCGGAGCGTAGCGTCACCACGCCACCGGGCGGGCCGTACTTTATGGCGTTGTCCAGCAGGATGAAGACCGCCTGTTCCAGGCGGGACGGGTCCGCGCTCAGCGCGCCCTCCGCGCGCAGGTCCGTCTGAAGGGTGGCTCCGTGCTCCCTGGCGAGCACTTCCGCTCGTCCGGCCAGCTCCGAGGAAAAGAGAGCCGCCGAGACCGTCTCCGGCCTCATGGACGGCGAGGTTGAGTCCGAACGCGCCAGGAAGAGCAGGTCTTCGACCAGGCGGGACATGCGACGGGATTCCTCGACCATCTCGTGCAGGATCTGCTTCTGCTCCTCTTCGGGATCGAGCGCGAGGCCCACCTGGGCGTTGCCGTACAGCACGGTGAGGGGAGTCCTGAGCTCGTGGGAGACGTCGGCGAGGAAGTCCGTCTTGGCTCGGGACGACGCCGCCAGCTTCTCGGCCGTCTCTTGCTGCTCGGCGTAGAGTCTCCTCATCTCGTTCACCACGCGCACCGCCGCGTAGGCCAGCACAGCCCCGGCCAGCAGCAGGCCGGCGATGGCCCCGAGCAGCACCAGAGCCGAGGTCGTCGCCGCCCGGTCCACTCGCTGCAATGAGTCGTCCGTGAGTTCCTCGCCGAGCCCGTCCAACTCCTCGGCCGCCTCCTCCATCTGCTGTATCTGCCTTAGCCCCCGGTCGCTGGCCGCGTCGAAGGCTTCCTGGTCGGAGACTTCGGTCTGTTGAATGAAAGGCCGGAAATCCGCGTAGTATTCCTCCTCCCAGCGCCGGAAGTCTTCCGGCTGCGGGGCGTCAGCGTCGTAGGCGGCCACTTCTTCGAGCTCGTTTATCTCCACATGCATCCGCTCCCGGGCGGCCTCGTAGTCGGCCATGCCCTCGGGCGTCAGTCGGCCCGAGTCCATGGCGGGGAAGTAGAGGTTGCGATGGTAGTGACGGATGTCGAGCACCGCCGCGCGGATGTCGTCGGCCTCATCCTCCAGATCCACGTAGCCGAACGCCTCGTCGGCGACGCGCTCGATATTGCGCATCTGCCAGAAGCCGATCAGGCCGGCGACGATGATCGCCACCAGCAGGCCGCCGACGGCCGCCATTGTTACCCGCCACGGCTGCTCTCTGATGCCTCTGATCCAACCCAAAAGAAGATCTACCTTCCGGGGCCCTCCGGGCGTCCCTCTGTGGTACACGATACTTTATCCATTATACTTCGGGGTGGGATGTTGGTTCTGATCATAGAGGACGACCCGGCTATCGTGCGCTTCTTGAGGCGCGGGCTCGCCGCCCACGGCCACAACGCCCTGACCGCCGAGGACGGGGAAGAGGGTGCGCGGATCGCCAGCGACGAGCCGGTAGACATGGTGCTTCTGGACATCATGCTGCCCCGCCTCGACGGGCACCAGACGCTCAGGCGCATCCGGCTCCATCGCCCCGACCTCCCGGTCCTCATGCTCACCGCGTGCGACGAGGTGCAGCACAAGATCAACGCCCTCGACGGCGGCGCCGACGACTACCTCACCAAGCCCTTCGACCTCGAGGAGCTCATGGCCCGGATGCGCGCACTCACCCGCCGCTCCGACCAGCCCTGGTCCTCCAAGATGGAGTTCGGCGACCTCAAGGTGGACCTGCGCTCGCACCGGGTCTGGCGCGGGGACCGGCAGGTGGACCTCTCCAGCAGGGAGTTCGCCCTGCTGGAATACCTCATGAGCCACAAGGGACAGGTGCTCGGACGGCAGCAGATCCTCTCCGCTGTCTGGGACTACGCCTTCGATCCGGGCTCGAACGTCGTGGACGTGTACGTGGCCTACCTGCGGCGCAAGATAGACCGCCGAGGAGAACCCTCGATCATCCAGACCGTCCGCGGCACCGGCTACCGCTTCGAAGCGCCCTCCGATACCCAAAGCTCCTGACTTTCCTCGCAATCGTTCTCCGCAATCGCCGTCCGGCACGGGCGCCGGATATCTAAACGTCTCGCCTGCTCCGGACTCAGCGCCGCCGCCGCAAACCAGAGGGCTTGCGACTCTCTACTTTCCGGTATGCGGGCATTGTTGTCAGGGAACGCGAAACCGGCTCGCTCTCCAGCCCGCATCCGCGGCGCGGGTGGACTATCATGGCCGTCGTGAGGGGGACGGACAGAGACTTGATCCTGGGCTGCAAAGAAGGCCGGGCCCGGTCGTGGCAGCGCGTGCTGGACCGGTACGAGCGCCTGGTGTTCTCCATCCCCCGCAGCTATGGACTCTCGCGCGCGGATGCGGCGGATGTCTCTCAGATAACGTTTACCATCCTCATACAAAGCCTCGACACCCTCACGGAAGACAGTAACCTCGGCGGGTGGCTCGCCACAGTCGCCCGCCGTCACACCTGGCGGCTGATGGAGCGGAGCCGCCGCGAGAGCACCGGCAGGGAAGAGGACCTGGCCGCGAGCGCGGCCCTGCTCGGCGGCGAGAAACCCTCAGATCGTTGGGAGATCATTGACTGGATGGAGCAGGGCCTATCGAAGGTGGGCGACCCCTGCCGCAAGCTCCTCATCGCCCTGTACTTCGATGAGCGTCAGCCTTCCTACGTGGAGGTCGCGGAGCGCCTGGACATGCCCGTGGGAAGCATCGGACCCACCCGCGCCCGCTGTCTCCAGCGGATGAGGCGGGCACTGGGCGAGCGGTAGAGTCGTGTCAGGAACGCGCGCCGGTGTATTTTTTCGGTTCGCAAGCGGCATTCTCTGGTTAGCTGCGAACGGGGGAGCGCCAATGACGGCGAGACGGTAACATGGGAGGCGGAGGAAGATGGATATGGCGGAGAAAGAGATCGAATTCCAGCACCTCGCCGATTGGGCCGAAGGCCACCTCTCCGAGGAAGAGGCCAGGGCCATCGAGGCGCGGCTTGCGGATGCCGGTGAGGCTACCCGCGCCGGAGCCGAATGGTTGCGGGCTTTCTCACACCTCAGCGAAAGCGTCGTGCTGGATGAACCGCCCGCGGAGGTGCGCGAGGAGTTGACGCGCCGCTTCGAGGCTTACGCGGAGGGCCGCCGGCAGCCCGGACCCGTGCGGCGTCTCGTCGCGGCGCTCTCCTTCGAGGGCGGGGCGCAGGCGGCCTTCGGCGTGCGTTCCGCCGCGGCTCGGGAGTCGCAGGGGCAGCTCGTCTACACCACCGGGGCCGCCGACATCGCACTCAACTTCCGGCGGCGTCCGGGCGACGGGAGCCTGGACCTCGACGGGCAGGTCTTCCCGGCCGGCGACGAGCCGGAGGACTTCGGCGTTCAGCTCCTTCGCGGCGCCACCGAGGTAGACACCACCGCCACCGATGATCTCGGTGAGTTCACCTTCCGGGCCGTACCGCCCGGCGAGTACCAGATCCTGGTCAGCGGCGACCGGGTCGAGATTCTCATCTCCCCCATCGAACTACGTCCCTGAAATCACGAGGCCCGTGTCCGCCGGCGACGAAGTAGATACCGGACTCGTGGACGCTCTGCTGGCCCTGTCCACGCAAGAGCGGCAGACATACTTCCTGCGCGCCAGCGGCTTGCTCGATGCCGATGGGTTGGACCGGCTCCTCGACTTCGCCGACCACCTGCTGGGCAGCGACCCTGGCAAAGCCCGGCGTCTGGCCGAGGCTTGCGTCGCTATGGCCGAGGCCGCCGCCGCGCCCGCCGCCGTGCCGCGCGCGAACTACATCCGCGCTGGAGCGCACAACATAAACGGCGAGTTCGAAGAGGATCTGCGCCTTACCAGGGCCGCCCACGACGGTTACGCCGCCCTCGGGATAAACTTGGAAGCGTTGCGTACCAACGTCGGGAAGATGGCCGCGCTCCTGGAGCTGGGACGCTACGAGGAGGCGCTAGATGCCGGCCGGGTCGTACTGGACGCACTGGACGGCGAGGGTGACCTTGAAGTGGCGCCCACGCCCGAGGAGACCGGCCTGTTGATCGCGTTCGTTCATGGTAATAGGGGCGGTTGCTACGAGTATATGGGCCGCTACGAAGAAGCACTCCAAGCCTACGCAATCGCCGAAGAGCGCTTCGAGTCTCTGGGCATGACCGAACGCCTCGGCGAAATACTCGGCAACCGGGGCGCCATACTCCTGCAGCTAGGCCGGGGCGACGAGGCGCTATCAGCCTACGAAGCCGTCGCCGACATCTCCGAAAAGGCCGGCCTTACCATATCGCGCGCGAAAGCCCTGGTGAATATCGGGGAGGCCCACCTGCGTCTCGGGAACTACGCGCTCAGCCTCGATGCGTTCGAGCAAACGCGCCGCCTGCTGGAGCCTCTCGGCGCGCTCGCTGACAAGCATCTCTTCTTGCGCGACACGGCCAACGCCTACCTTGCGCTCAACTTGTACTCCGAAGCGCTTGTGGCTTACCAGGAGGCCGAAGGCTTGCTACGGGCCGCGGGCATGGTGCATGATCAGGCACAGGCGCTATGGGGCATGGGCTCGGCGCTGATAGCCAGGTCGGAGCTCGAGAAGGCTGGGGAGGCGCTTGCCGGGGCCGCGGTCTTGTTCGAGGAGGCGGGCAACGTGCCGTTGCTCTCGGGCGTGATACTGGAGCAGGCATCGTTGTTTGAGGCCAGGGGAGACCACGAAGCCGCCATTACGACGGCAAGCCGGGCGCTGGACCTCGTTTCGGGGAACGAATGGCCGGTACAACTGGTCTACGCTCACCTGCGTCTCGCCGACCTGCGCCTCGCCGACCCGCTGCCGGCCGCTGCCGAGCCGCACCTGCTCGAAGCCCGGCGGCTGGTCGAACGGCTGGCGTTGCCGCAACTGCGTTTCCGGCTGAACGAACGTCTAGGCCGTTTGAGACGCATGCAGGGCCGCGACGAGGAAGCGCGGGTGCTGCTCGAGGCGGCGGTGGAAGAGATCGAACGCCTGCGCGGCACCGTCACGCAGGACTCGATGCGGGCCTCCTTCCTGCGCGACAAGACCGCCGCTTACGAAGACCTCCTGCGGCTGTACCTTGCCACCGAAGACGAAAATGGCATTCGACGAGCCTTTGCCGTCGCCGAACGCGCCAAGTCGCGCGCGCTGGTGGACTTGCTCACCGGCGTTGCGGAAGCGGGGCCCGCGATGTCAACGGACTTTGAGCTGGAAGGGCGGATCCGTGCCTCGCGGGCCGACCTCAATGCGGTCTACAACGAGATGCTCGGAGGCTACGATGATGCCGAGCACCGCATGTCTCTGCCGGACTTGCGGACGCGAGCTGTCGAGTTGGAAGGGGAGATCAGCCGTCTGCGCCTGCATGCCGCCACAGGCTCCGCGCCTGACCCGTTCGTGGCCTCCGTGCCGCCGAGCACGATCCAGGACACATTCCCGTCTGACGTGATGCTGCTCGCCTACCATGCCGTCGGCGACGAGATAGTGGCGTTCGTGGGCCGCTGCGGGCACGTCCGGGTCGCAAGGGGTGTCGGCACGGTGAGCTCGGTCCAACGTCTTTTACAGAAGCTGGCCGTCCAATGGGAACGTTTTCGGGCGGGCCAGGAGTTCACCAGGCGGCACATGACGCTGCTCGAACGGTCGGCGAGGCAGGTGCTCACCGCGCTCCACGGCGAGCTGGTTGCGCCGCTCGAACCGCTGCTGGAAGAGGCTGTCTCGGCCGTCGGAGATCCCGGCGCCTCCTCGAAGCTCGTCGTCGTGCCCCACGGTCCTTTGCACCAGGTTCCGTTTCACGCCCTGTTTGACGGAGAACGGCATTTCATCGAGCGGTTCGAGGTCGCCTACGCCCCCAGCGCGACGGTGTACGCGCTCTGCCAGGAACGTGAGCCGCGAGACCCGGGCCGGGCGCTGGTGTTCGGCGTGGAGGACCCGCTGACGCCGGCGGCGGTGGTCGAGGCTCTCGCCGTCGCGGATCGCCTCCCGGAGGCCGAGGTGCGCGTGGGCGAAGAGGCTACCATGGCCGCGTTGCGCGCCGAAGCGCCGGGGCGCGGCTCCTTGCACCTGGCGTGCCACGGTCTGTTCCGCGCCGACAACCCGATGTTCTCGTCCCTAAAGCTCCAGGACGGCTGGCTGACGGCCGCCGACGTCATGAGCCTGGATCTGGACGGCGCTCTCGTCGTCCTTAGCGCCTGCGAGTCGGGGCGCAACGAGGTGGTCGAGGGCGATGAGATACTGGGCCTGACCCGCGCCTTCCTCAGGGCCGGCGCTGCGACGCTCGTGGTCAGCTTGTGGCTGGTGCAGGATGAGACGACGGCGGAACTAATGGGCATCTGGTACGAGCGGTTGCGAAAGGGGGAGGGACGCGCCGCGTCCCTGCGCGCTGCCCAGCTAGAGATAAAGGCGCGCTACCCTCACCCCTACTACTGGGCGCCCTTCGTCCTTACCGGGAAACGATAGCTTTAGCGACTCCATCCGAAAATGCTCCGGGCATGATGCAGCGATCATGAAAACATTCTAATGCTCCTCTCATACGAGCTTAACAGTGTCTGGATAACATTCACGTATCAAACCCGTTCCGGTCGCGCATTACTCTAGAGCAGGATTCAGGAGCTACTCGGGAGGTAGGACCGATGAGAGTTTCAAACCACAAGATGCTCGACAACGGCGCAGATCACCGCGCCGCCGAGTGGCCCGTCTATACGAAAACGTATAGAAACATATCCACGTTTTCTCGGGCTACACGCCCGGCGCCGTTCTCTAAGATGGTGGCGCGGAAGAAGTGAGGGAAAAGAAAGTAAGGATCACGCAGTTGGCGGCCAACGGAACGAAAAGCAGCCGTGCGAGCGTATCGTGGATCGATCAGCCAGCGGTCTGTCCCCAGGAGCGTAAGTCCCGAGGGGGTTGGAACCGGCTTTTCCAGCAAGGAGGCCCGATGGAGATCAGAGCACTGCTGAGACGACCGGCCGTTGTAGCGGCCGTGACACTATTCCTGGTGGTGGTGTCGAGCGTGCTGTACAGCATGTTCTACGCTGCCCCCGCGCAGGCCGACGACGACGATGGCGAGTTCGTGAACGGTGAGATCGTCGTGAAGCTGAAGGAAGGGACGGATCTCACCCGGTTCAACCTCGACTACGGTACGACTACCAAAGATACGTTCCTGGGCAGAGCGAACATCCACCTGCTCCAGGTGACGGACGGAGGGGACACGGAGGCGAAGGCCGACGCCATGGAGAGCGATCCGGAGCGCGTGTTCTACGCCGAGCCGAACCTCACGACCGACGCGCCCGAAGGCGGCGCTCGTTGGAGGTTCCGCGGTGATGGCGACCCCATCCCGTCCTCGGACCCCGCGCCGTACTCGGGACAGTACGCGGTAGGGGCTCTGAACCTGGAATGTACACGAGACATCAACAAGGGCGCAGGGACGGTGATCGCCGTCCTCGACACCGGGGCGCAGCCCGACCATCCGGAACTCTCGGGCAGCCTGACGCCGGGCTACGACTTCATCGGTGACGACGCGAACCCCGCCGAAGAGCCAAACGGTCTGGATGACGACGGCGACACCCACGTGGACGAGGGGACGGGCCACGGCACGCACGTGGCGGGCATCGTTCACCTCGTGGCGCCGGAGGCCAAGATAATGCCGCTCAGGGTACTGGATTCGGACGGCATGGGTAACGTATTCGTAATCGCCGAGGCTGTGCAGTACGCCGTCAAAAACGATGCGGACGTGATCAACATGAGCCTGGGCTCCTCGCAGGATTCAGAGTTGCTGGAGGACGTGATCGAAGACCTGGAAGCGGACGATGACGCGGATGACGACGACGCGGACGATGACGATGGTCCCGTGCTGGAGGGCGTGCCGCCAAATGGCGTGGTCGTGGCCGCCTCGGCGGGCAACGATAACGTCGAGACGCCACAGTACCCGGCCGCCGAGGATGGGGTGCTGGCGGTAACTTCCGTCAACCAACAGGAGAAGAAGTCGGAGTGGGCCAACTATGGCTCCTGGACCAGCATAGCCGCGCCGGGCGAGGACGTTTACAGTGCCTTCCCGACCGACCGGTACGCTTCGTGGAACGGGACCTCGATGGCCGCGCCGTTCGTGGCAGGCCAGGCGGCGCTCATACGGAGTGTGGATCCCTCGCTCGACGCCGCCGCCGTTAGGAACACGATCACGGGCACCGCCCGCTCGCTCGATGCCGCGAACCCGTCCTACGCCGGCAAGTTGGGAGCGGGCCACGCAGACGCCGGCGCGAGCATGGAGAAGCTGCGCCCCGGCGCCGGATGCGGCGCGCCCGCCGTGGAGCCCGCCAACACGAAGCCCATCATCAGCGACGTGAGCCCCGCCGCGGGTTCGGCCACCAGAGATCGAACACCGACCATAAAGGCAAAGGTGCGCGACGCGCAAACGGAGTTGAGGACGGGCGACATAACGCTCTACGTCGCCGGGAACCAAATACGGAGAACGAGCTTCTCCTACAACGTTGCGACCGACCGGCTGAGCTACGCGAGCAATCGCCTCGCCCGCGCCAAGCACAGGGTCACCATAATCGCCAGGGACGCGCAGGGCCTCGTCGGGAGCAAGATCTGGAGCTTCGGGGTGAGGTCCAAAAGGTAGGCGTAATCCGCTGCGCGAGAAGTCGCGACGGGCGTCCCGGTCTTCTCGTGGCTTCTGAATTCGACACAAGAGGCCCCGCCACTACCGGCGGGCCTCTTCCTTTGGAGACTCCTCCGCCGGGCATTAGAAACCTCTCATGAACGGCGTTTCGGCTATTTCTTGACGGTCGTCCGAGCATATGAGGGATGTAGGGCAAGAGCCGGCGCCGGGATGAGCCTGGCGGGGTGAGAAAAGAAGGAGAAAAGGGATGTTGCGAAAGATCATGGCCGTGGCGCTGGCGAGCGTGTTGGCTCTTGCGGTGGCGGCCCCGGTCGCGCTGGCCGAGGAGCGGGTGTGCCGGGGCACGATAGGCTCGAGGACCGTGGACAACCTGCTTGTGCCGCGGGGCGCGACGTGTACGCTCAACGGCACGCGGGTCGAAGGCACCGTCAAGGTCGAGCGGAACGCGACGCTCGTCGCCAACACCATAAGGGTCAAGGGCAACGTGCAGAGCGAGGGTTTCAAGAGCATCACGCTCAGGGAGAACTCCGTCGTGGTCGGCAGCGTGCAACTCGAAAACGGGCTCGACAACGGCGGCGGACGGGTGCTGAACTCCCGGATCAACGGCGACGTGCAGTTCTTCTCCAACGAGGCCAGCATGGTGGCGCGTGGAAACACCATCCTCGCCAACCTCCAGGCCAACCAGAACAAGGGCGGGCTCGTGATCAAGGACAACAGGATCTCCGAGAACCTGCAGTGCAAGGAGAACAACCCGCCCCCGACCGGCGGCGGCAACACCGCTGGCGACAAGGAAGATCAGTGCGCCCGACTCTGAGCCGATCCGTTCTCACACTCGCGTAATTTTCCGGGGCTGCTTTCTGGGGGCGGGAAGCAGCCCCGGTGCTGCTCACGCTTTGCGCTTCGCGATGACCTTCTTCACGGTAGTCGAAGAGCACGGCACGCGGATCGAAACACATGGAAGCCGCCGTGCCGTGAGATCTGGCCGATGTGTACGGCGCGTCGAAGATCACGACCCTGGACCTCGAAACCCGTGGGAAATTTCCCGGCCTGGACTCCGAAGGTCTTCAGGCCGCCGCCGAAGGGACGTGCCGGTTTGCTCCTTCTCCGACGCCCTCAGCGGCGACTTGGAGGTCAGGGTCAACACCTCTTTATGAGATTATTCGGAATACGGTTGATCGCTTCACGTCTTGTCCGGATCGGGAGTCGAAAAACGTAACCTCGAATCCCGATCTCCCGGACCCGCCAGGGATGGAATCCTTCACCCTGACTCGGCAGTAGCCTCGAACCGTACGGGATTAGGATTCCCGGACACCGGGTACATTCCTGAATATCCGAGAAGGCGAATGAATAGGAGTGGATGCATGGCTACTGCGGAACGGCGCGCTGACGTTGTATGGAGGGGCGATCTACCGACCGGCTCTGGTTCTCTGGACCTGGCGAGCAGCGGCGCTCTGAAGGGCGTGAACATCAGCTGGGCGACGCGCACAGAGAGCCCCGACGGTGACACCTCGCCCGAGGAGCTCATCGCCGGTGCCCACGCCGGCTGCTACGCGATATCCCTCTCGAACGTCCTCGCCGAAGGCGGCAACGAGGCCGAACAGCTCGACGTGAGCGCCACCTGCACCTTAGACATGGGGAGCATCA
>Ga0136615_10001643_pt1 | contig 10900 bp, 9 predicted proteins | sample AntDrymUQ2882206_2_FD_106647 | JGI IMG/M metagenome (GOLD analysis project Ga0136615, IMG submission 106647) | Polar desert sand microbial communities from Dry Valleys, Antarctica - metaG UQ288 (22.06) | ecosystem: Environmental > Terrestrial > Soil > Desert | place: Antarctica: Dry Valley...
CGCCAGCAATGCAGATCCCGAGCTCCAAGACCAGGTGGCGAAGTCCCTAACGCGAATCTACCGTGCTCACTGCGTTGTGACGCAGGATCCAAAGGAGGTAGTCGAGCGTCTTTACATTAGCATCGGCGGAAGCGACGTACGGGTCAGTACCCGGCGAGCCGAGTGCGTCTTTGCTGTTACTGCATACTTCTTCGATCAATGCAGTATCTTCGAGGAGCCGCCACCGGGTTGGAATGTTGACGCGGCGAAGCTGTCAAATTTCGTTGCGGAGGCAGGATCGTGATCCTGCCGACTAAAGGGATAAGTGTCGACAGGTCGCTTCTCGCGATTGGTGAGGCGATCGTGGCGAATCTGGAGCAACCGAGGTCCGTGACAGAGGCTTGGAGGGATTTCCAGATTGAATGGCGGCAAACGCAGGGCAGTGAACGGGTAACGTTCGACTGGTTCGCACTCGCCGTCTCAATGCTCTACGCCCTCGGCCTCGTAGATTCAACCGCCGATGGCCGGCTGAGGAGGACCATTGCGCCTCCTGCAGCTTAGTGCGAACGACTCACGCTTCAAGACGGTCAATCTTCGTGCCGGAATGAACCTCATTGTGGCAGAACGCAACGAAGAATCGTCCCAGGGTGAGAGAGCCGCAACGGAACCGGTAAGACCAGCCTCGTCCTGCTGGTGCGCTACCTGCTCGGCGGGAACCTTCCGGCACGATTCAAGCGCCCTGAGTTTGAGGGCTGGCGGTTTACGCTTGACGTTCTTCTTCCAGGCGCCGCGGGACGGGATGAGACTGTCGCGGTTACTCGTAGCGTAAGTGACGCGCAAACTAGAGTTTCAGTGGCCGGTTGGTCTTATCTCGAGAACAGGTCCGACCTTCGAGTGACCGAGTGGCGGTCGTCGCAGGAGGAAGCCCTCTTCTCGCTCCGGGAGGACGCCCCACAGGAACTTACCGCTAGCGCGCTGTGGGCCTACTTCCTTCGTAGTCAGTTCGGCACCCCAACCCGTGTCCAGCCTACTGACGCGGAATGGCTCGTGGGCCTGAAGCTCGGATACCTCCTCGGCTTGGCGCCCAATGTCGCCGCTGCTCCGGGTGAGGTCGCTACTTTGGAGCGGCAACGCAAGGCGTTGAATCAGGCCATTACTGAAGGGGCGCTGCAGCATCTTCAGCTCGACGAGGCGCAGCTACGATCGGAATTGGCTGGAGTCTTGGGGGAGCGTTCCCGCCTGGCGAGCCAGCTCGCAGACTTCCAGGTAGATGCCGAGTATGAAGTGAACCAGTCGCGCGCGAATGAATTGAGTCAGTCAATTCGGCGGATTAACGAAGAGCTCCTCGCCCTGGCGAATCGAGCGAGCGAGCTCGACCGTGTCATGGAGGAGGAGATTCCGCGAGTTCAAGCTTCACCTGACGACCGGATCGGCCGGATGTACTCTGAACTCGGATTGGTGCTGCCGGATCAGGTTGCCAAGCGATTCGATGAGGTCTCCGCCTTCCATCAATCCGTGGCACGAAATCGAGCGCAGTACTTGAGCGCCGAGCGCGAGGATGTTAGGGATCGCATGGCGCGTCTCACGGAGGCGCGGAGCCAGCAGGATAATGATCGCGCCAGCGTGATGGGTATTCTTCGAGGCTCGGTTGCTCTGGATACGTTCTTGGCCGCCCAATCGCGACTGGCCCAGTTGGAAACGCAAAGTCTTGACATCGGGCGTCGTCTAGACACGGCGGCATCTGTTGGTGAAATTGCGACCGTGATCAAGGCCAAGCGCGCAGAGTCTGAGAGAGTGGTAAGGCAAGAGTTGCTGGATCGTCAGGACTTCCTCGTCTCCGGTCCGCTTGCGTTATTCAAGGAGCTGGGCAAGGAGATTTACTCAGAGCGCGTAGCTGACCTCTTAGTGAGTTCAGGAAAGAACGGCGCCATTCGGGTGACTCCGCAGGTTTCTGGTGACGCGAGCGACGGAATCCGAGGTGTCGAGACGTTCCTCCTAGACATGACGTTGATTGTGACATCGCTATCTCTGGGGCGTAGTCCGGGTTTACTAGTTCACGATAGCCACCTCTTTGATGCCGTAGATCATCGGCAGGTTGCATCTTGTCTGAACATCGGAGCCAGGCTGGCGGAGCAGTACGGGTTTCAGTACGTTGTGACTATGAACTCCGACTTCCTAAACTCGGTCGTTGGTGAGGGCAGCTTCGATCCTTCGCCGTACATACGAGATGTCGGTTTGAGCGACAGGGACGACGGCGGCTTGTTCGGCTTCACATTTGACTGATTAGTCTCGAGAAGCCGGTCAAGGCGCGCCGCCCGCCGCGGCGCGCACGCTCGAGGACGGCGGGGTCGGGTCACCAAGGCCGCCGATCCGGGGCCCCGACACTTGCGCGACCTGCGGCCGTGCTCGTCCGCGGCCGGACGGCGTCATCCGGGCCGTCGATCGACTGACGGCCAGCGGCGGCCGACCCCTATCGCTCCGATACGAGGCGAGGTCCTGGCCGCAATTGCTAGCCCTGCCCATGAATGACCGGGGTTAGGAGTTACGCGTCGATGGCCCTTCGCGTGGTGTACGTCCTCCCGGTTAGCGCGCGCAGCTGGTCCGGAGCCGCCCGCCCGGCGGTTGAGGTCCTGGACGCCGGCACCGCCACGGCGCGGAGCCGGCGGGGTGGCCGTGACAGCGCTGTCGCAACGGTCGCCGGCCGTCGCCCCTAATGCCGCGAACGCGGCCTGGGCCGCGCGGCAGCCCATGCGTAGCGGACCTCAGGCCAGCAACGATCGAACGCTGAAGTGGCGGTCGGTTCGAAGCGTGGTCTCCACCGCCGTGGTGACCGTGGTCTTGTCGGCGTTAGACACGGCGGAGGCTAGCGCCCTTCGGACGCGGACGTCGTTGTCTTCTGCGAGAAGCAGACCGATGGTGGGATCGTCTGGTGAGCGGATTGCCCACGTGAGGGCGGCGAGTGACCTGACGGCCCAGTCGGCCTGGGTGGCGAGCAGCGGGACGTCGTGGGCAAGAGCGGTTGGTGCGAGTTTCTGCAGGGCTCGAACGACGTAGTAGCCCGCGCTGGGTGTGCCGAGCAGAGCTAAGGCTCGGGCACGTACTTCTGCCTTCTGGTCGGGGGTTCGGGCCAGCGCCGATGCGAGATAGACGGCGTGGGGTCGGGTGTCGAGGGTTGCGCCGGAGGTCCGGAACGTGCCGAGCGGGTGGTTGCCGATGTTGACCATGAGGTCGCCTAGCGACGGGTTCGCGTCGTCAGCGGCAGCGACAGCTCGCCGGTAGAGGTCGTCGACGCTGTCGAGATCGTGGCTCAAGTTGACGGCGGCCAAGAGGTAGTCGGCGCGGTTGTGCGCGGGCTCGTAGGGGAAGGCGGCCCGGTCTAGCTGGATCGCCACGAGATCGCGCCGGTCCGTGTCTGGCAGGTGCCAGGCGAGCTGGGACTGTCGAACGGCTCCCGTTCCGACGCCAATGCTGGTCGCAGTGTTCCGCAGCGGCGCGGCGAGCGCGGCGGCCGCAGCGGTCATCTGGGCGCCGTCCGGCGTGCCACCGCCGAGAGTGAGCAGGGCGGTTGCGTAGGTGTTCCCCGCGGCGGAGAGCTCGCGGAGACGATCCTCGACCAAAGGGCGGAAGCGGATGAATAGGTCGGCCGCCTCGTGCTCGACCCGCTCGGACACGCCGGAGTCGGCCGCAGCGAGCAGGTCGAGCAGCTGGCCGAGCGCGGCTGCTCGGAGCGACGCGTGAATGCCGGCGATACCGACGCAGACCCGGACGTGGCTGTCGTCGGTGTGCCGGTAGGAGTTCTGATCTCTCGGGACGAGCGGCTTCAGATAGTCGAGAACACTGGCCGCGGCGGTCTCGGAGAGGCGCTGAGCGAGCGCAGCCAGTGCTCTTAGCGCGGCGAGCAGCACAGACGGTGACAACAGCGGGGTGTCGCGGAGCGTGCCGGCCCGATGTCGCTCCAGCACGTCGACGGCTGCGTCGACGATCTCTTCCATGTGCTCGTCGGGGACGATGTCTGCTTGGGCGGCGATGACGCGCAGGGCGGTCGCGGGCACCCAGTACGCGGGTGAGTGCCGAAGGTGATGCCGCAAGTCCAGGTATGTGTCGCCAGCCTCTTTCGCCATGTCCTCCGCCGAGGATGCCCTGCCCGCGGCGACGAGAAGGGCGGCGGCCAGCTCGAGCTCGGTCCCGACGCGGTACGCGTTGGCGAGCAGTCCTCGCGCGTCGAGGACCTCTCCCCAGCACCCGTCCACGTATGCAAGGCGCAGGAGTGACCGCAGCGCGGGAACGGCGACGTGGGGCTTGCCGTCGACCAGGGCGCGCAGCGCCCGCTCCTTGAGGCGCTGTTGCTGGCGCGGTGGTCCGCCCGAGATCGCGTACAGCGCGCGGACCAAACGGTGTGAGTCCTCGAACTCGCTGTTGATCCCCTGGTGCCGTGAGCTCAAGACGCGGCGCGCGTGCACCCACTCGGCGGCGTGGGCGTGGTCACCAGCGAGACAACCTTGCTCCGTGGCGTCCGCCCATGCCTGGTCTGCCTCGTCGCACCCGCCTCGTTCTGCGACGTGCATCCCGTAGCGTGCGAGGACTCGCGCAGCGACACTCCGCAGGAGCCGGCTTCTCCGGGCCGCTGTGACCAGGTTGGCCCACTCGGCCGTCGCGTCGGCCACCTCGATGCGGATCCCAATGGCGAGATCGCTACGGTCGTCGTCAGTGTTGTTGTTATTCCCTTCGACCTGGTCCGCCAGTGCCGTTAGGCGCTCGGCGTGGTCAGCGGTCCACGTGCACCCGGGGTCGATCGCCGATGTTTGGGCCATCAGCAGCGCCAGCCGGGCCAGCTCAACGGTCACCGAGTCCTCGGCCCAGTCGTCCAGCGCAATGTTCGGCAGGCCGAGCGGGTCGCGCAGCACTGTCAGCGTGTGGTCGGCGATCGACACGAGCTTCTCTGTCGTCGTGGACAGCTCGTGCGCTCTCATCGCGCGCAGCAACGCGCCCGCTTCGTCGTTGTCGTGGATGTCGACCGCGCGCCAGAACTCCTCGCTGAGGAGATGGACGCCGTCGTCGTGCCGCCCCGCCCGGCCCAGGAGTTCCGCACGATGGGGAACGAGCACGGCGGCGTGCGCGGCGAACCCCCCGCCGCGCAGTAGCTCGATCGCGTCCTGCACGGCTTCGGCTGCGCCCTCCGGCTCGTCGAGCTGCAGCCGGTCGGCCCGAGCGATCTGTGTCCGGGCGCCGGTGATCTCCGCCGGACCGCGCAGCAGCGCGTCGGCGAGTTCCACGCGGTCCGGCGGGGAAATCGGAACGACATCGAGGGGCGCCGGGTAACAGAATGCGTCGACCGCTTGATCGCCGAAGAACTCGGCCACGATGTCCCGCCGGCGGCGGAGAATGTCGCACTGCGTGCGGCGATCCCAGAATTCGACCTCCACCTCAGGATGCGCCACGGCGAGGCGGTACAGCTCGTCGGTGACCTGGCGCCGGTCCGCAACACACGCGGCGGCGATGAAGAGCCGGTCAACGGGGAACGGGATCTCCGAACGACTTTCGATGAACTTGGCGACCGCGGCGGTGAGGTCGGCGGGGGTGAAGGTGACGTACCGCTTGCTCTGGATCGCTTCGCCGGTGCCGTCCGGTGCTTGTCCCGCAAGGTCGATGCCGTACTGGCTCTGCCCTGGGGACCCGTAGAGCCGAACCCGGCGAAGGCCGCGCTCCTGTTGGGCGATCCGGCGCAGGAGCAGCTCGTATCGCTCCCACGACAGCTCGTTCAACGGCAGGTACTCGAGCCGCGGCGCAACGACCAGCGGGCGGCCGCCGTCCACGTCCCCCCGTTCAGGATCCTCCCTGCTCGGCACAGCTCGACTGTAGAGCCGGTCTCGCCCGCCCGCGCATGCGGCCTGAGCTTGTCCCGACGATGAGATCACGCTCAGGCTGGTGCGCTGATTCTCGTAGCAGGTCAGCGCGCCCTTCGAGCTGTCGTTGATCGCCGTACCGTGATCCGGTCCAGCGCGCCCCGAGCTAACCTGCCTCCACCGCCGGGCCACCACGTGGCTGGTATGCAGCTCGTGCGGGCCGTCCCGGAGATCGCGGCCGTTGAGGGACGTCCAGGCGAGGGGTGACCTCGCCGTCCGGGTCGCCGGCTGCTGGTAGTCGCGACCGGCAACATCGCCAACGCCGCGCTGCTGGCTCTGATCGAGGCGAACGTCGACGCGATCGTCGGCACGCCTGGCGAGGCCGACTTCGTCGAGCTGGAGCCGGTGGCGCTGGTCGTGCACCGGCGTCGAGGGGACGGCTCGACGAGTTGATCTCTGGCCACGCTCTTGGCCACGAACTGCCGTCGACCGGTGCCGGTGATGCACGATCCGACGCGTGCTGATCCTGTGATGTGCCGGGTCGCCGGGCATGTGGGCACCAGCGTCGCGACTACGGATCAGAAGTCCGTCCGCTGCCGAATTGGTCCCCTGTTGTAGGAATCAAGGCGCCACCTCCGGCGGCGCGTGGCCGACTTCCGGGCCACCGCGTCGATTGTCGCCTGCATCAATAGCGCCATCACCGACGAGGCGAACCGCCGACTTGGCCTCGAACTAGCTAGCACCAATACTTACTCCGTGAGGGGCCAGGTGCTGCCGTCCCCGCGCTCCGGCAGTCGGGCGGCGAAGCTGACCCAGTATCGACCAGTGTGCATGTGCAGTTGTGGCCCAAGCACTTCTTGTAGCACTATCCGGACCTGAGCGGCGGGCAGCAACTGACTGCGCGCCGAGTGAAGCGCTGGCTGGCGGAGCAGTCGGTTTACTACTGCCGCCGCGAGGAACCGGACCGATGCCAGCGCGTGTTCGAGCCGGCCACGACGGGCCCGCTGAAATTCGTGGAAGTGGTCTGCAGTCCACACGTCGCCGACCAGCAGCCCGCCCGGGGCCGCGAGTTCTTGCAAGCGGTTGAGCACTGTCTGAAGCGGACCCAAGTGATGGATCGCGTCGCAGCACAACACGACGTCGAATCCCCCATCCGGCTCTGTCCCGGGCGGTAGCGCGGCGAACACGTCGGCGCAAATCGTCGCCACCCGCTCCGGTTCTGCGACTCTCTCGGCGAGCGCAACCAGCGACTCTGGGGAGACATCAACAGCGGTCACGCGGGCGGCGCCAGTTTCCAACAAGACCCGGGTGTCCGGGTGTAGCGGCCGGTCCCCGCCGCGACATCTAACGCCTCCCATGGCGACTCGAGCTGGGGCTCCGATCTAGTGAGCAGCGTCTGGATCTGCACGCGCTCGGCGACGTATGCCGGGCCCAGCATGAAGTGCCCCTCTGCCCGATCGCCGTCCCAGATCCGACGCGCCCAGTGCTGTTGCGGAGCATGGAAGTTGCTGCGGAGCACACGCTGGCCCGCCGCGACCGCGAGTCGCGCGATCATGTGCCTCCTCTGGGGTCGATGACGACGTCGCCAACCACAAGGGCGTCCAGCCCAATCGCAGTGGCCGTGTCGACGGCTTCGGCGCCGGTGTGTACCAGTGGATGGCCGCGTCGGTTGAGGCTGGTGTTCAGAACCACTCCGGTCCCGGTCGCCACGCGAACCTGTTCGATCAGCGCACGGAACGGGCTGTCTCCGATGGCTACGGTCTGCAACCTGGCGCTGCCGTCCCTGTGCGTTGCGGCTGGAGCCAGCTGTCTCCCCTCCTCGGTTAGCTGAACGGACAGCAGCATGAATGGGCTGTCCAGTGGACGGCCGAACAGACGGCCCGCCTCCTCCGCGAGGAGGCTCGGCGCGAGTGGACGCCACGGCTCGCGGCCCTTGCACATGTTCAGTCGGTCCCGCACGCCCTCTGGACGGGGAAGAGCCAGTATGCTGCGGTTACCGAGGGCACGCGGACCGATCTCCATCGGCCCCTGTACCCAACCGATCGTCTTGCCTTCTGCCAGCAGCTGGCACGCGTCCGCGATCGGATCCCCGCTGGAGCGCACCAGGAGTCCGCGCGCAGTCGCGGCGTTGGCCGCCTCACCTGGGCTAGCTAGCGGTCCGGCAGCCGCACGCACCCGGTCTCGCCAGGGCTGGCCAGCCACAAGCCCGGCGAGCTGGGCAGCGCCGAGCGCCACCCCTGCGTCGTGCGGATACGGTGGGATGTGCAGCGTTCGGACGCGGTCAAGCAGAAGCCCGTTGGTGACGCAGTTCAGCGCCACCCCGCCCCCGAGGCACACGTCTGGGCAGCCGGTGAGACCAACTGCGGCGTCAACGAGCCCAACCAGAGCCTGATTTACCGTGAGCTGCGCCGCAGCCGCGGCCTGGGGCTGGTGCGCCTGCCAGGGTGGGTATACTGAACTCGCGGCGGGTCGGCCCGATGGACCAAAGCGCGAGGCGAGCAGCGCCAGCCACCCGTTCACCACATCGTCTTCCCATGCCGCAGTCGGAAATGGCGAGTGCAGGTCGCCGTCACGCCAGGTCAGAGGAAGCGGATAGACCGGCTCCGGCCACCACGAGGCCAGTCCCATCGTCTTGCCTGCGCCGAACGTGCCGAAGCCACAGAACTGGCTCACTGCCCGATACATTAGCCCGAGCGACTGCCCGCGGCCCCAACTACGCAGCCGCTGCAGGCCGTGCGCACTAGCATGGAAGACGCTGGCGCTCTCGTCTTCGCCCTCGGCATCGACGACGAGCACAGTCGCCTCCGCCAGTCCGCTGCCGTAGAAGCTCGAGGCGGCGTGCGCGTCGTGGTGCAGCGTCTGCACTACCGGCCTGTCGGCTAGCACCGCTATCCCAGTCAGCCGCTCCCCCAGCTGATCGAGTTCCACGTCCCGACCGCGGAGCCGGTTGAACTTTGCGAGGTCCCAGCCATAGGCGACGACATCGATTTCCTCCGCCGACAGGCCAGCCTCCGCAAGCACCGTCACGGCGGCGGCGTGCGGCAGCTCGCCGACGCCGTGCTTGCGGCGCGACAACCGCTCCTGCTCAACGAAGCTGACTACGACGCCGTCCACCGTGAGCACGGCTGCGGGGTCGTGGGTGCGGTCCGTCCAACCGTTCAGGCCAAGCACGATCATGGCGACTCCCCCGACCTCTCATCGACGATGGCTCGCCACCGAGCATTTCGGGCGGCGAGAAGTTCGGCCACCTGGGGATTTCCAGCGAGCTGTTGCAGGTAGCTACTGTCGTGCCGGTAGCCGTCCAGAACCTGCTGGGCAGTAACCCGGTTGGCGAAGCGTGATCGGGCCGCCCGCAGTTCGGCGGTGAATCCGCTTCCTGGTGTCCGATCCGCAAGCAGCTCCATGCACAGCGGCAGGTACTTGCCGACCTCGTAGTCGATGTCGGTCACGGGCAGCCAGGTCACTGTGCTGCGCACAGTCACCGCCATCCAGTGTTCAGGTCCGGCCATCATTGTCGCTCCCCGAAGGAAGTCCTTCATGTTGGTCACAAAAACGTCCAGTGGCCCGTGTGGACCTCCGAGCTGCTGTGTCCAGCGGGTGTCGTGGCGGAAAAAGCGCGGGTGCGCGTCGATCCAGTTAGCGACCCTTTCTGCTAGCTGGCGCCGGTCCACCTCGGGTGTGGTCAGGGCGACGAGGTCGATATCGGAGCCCAATACGCCGACGGCACGGGGCAGATACGGCGTCTGCCGACAGCGCACGCACGTTTGCATGAAATCCCGCTCCCAGCTTTGCTCGGGGTAGCGATGCCGATCGTGCAAGGTGGTGCACAAATGGCAGGGCCAGGGGCGTTCCCCGCGTACACAGGCATTCGCTCGTTCGAACTCGACGAGAGCACCGGAGGCGGGGGCCGTAGGTGGCGTGGCGCCGTGGCGGAGGTACTCGTATGCGTTCGCTGGTCCCTGCCCAATGTCCACCCCATGACCGGATAGCTCCCCTGCGCTCCAGATCCGATCCGGGCCCTCCGCGAGAACGGCGGGCGGGAGGACCTTGCCCGCGAATAGCTTCTCCTGCTCGTGGGTGTAAACCTGGATGCTCGGCGGGACCGGGTCCCGATCGGGATCGGGATCGGTGGCGTCTGTCATGCAGTAGAACGGAAAACCAGTGCCAAGAACCGCGACCAGTTCCGGGAATGCTGCCAGCAACTCGTCAGAGGCGTCTCGGCACACGCGCTCGGCCTTGCGCACGTGCGCTCGGTCTCGGTACTGCGCAGCAGAGTGACGCGCATGCACGACGACGTCTGCGTGTGCTGCCCACGGCTGCGAGGCGGTATGTGTCGCCTGCGCCCAGCGCAAGGCATTGCGGACTCCGGCTGCTCCCTGCTCATCGAGCGGCACGACGACACCTCGGCTGTCGAAGAGGTCGGCCTGCGAACCGACGTGCACGTACACAGACACGCTCTCGCGCAGCGCTACGTCGTCAGCAGAGAAGCCGACGCCGACGCTCAGGCGCTGCGAGACGCCTTCGACCCACGACTGCTGAGCTTTGTCGTGCCGCTCCCTTGGCCCAGCGATCTCGATTGGAATGTCTGGCGCAAGGGCCAGCCACTCCCTCGCTGGCAACAGCCCTGCTGCCGCGGGGGTGAGCACCACACGTTCGACGCTCACTACGTACACGGGCCACCGCCGCAGCGAAGGGCCGGGACCGAGGAGTTGACCATCCTGACGTACGGTCCCGCGGTTCTCACCGCGTGCCGAGGTGATCGCGCAAATAGGCAATTGTGCGGCCGAGGCCGTCCGCCAGCCCGATCGCCGGTTGCCAGCCGAGCAGCGTAGTGACGCGGTCGATGTCTGGGCACCGACGGCGCGGGTCGTCTGCGGCCCGCGCCCGGTGCGTCAGCACAGAGGTACTCCCGGTGAGAGCTAGGACCTGCCTAGCGAGTTCAAGCACGGTCACCTCGTCGGGGTTACCGATGTTGACTGGACCTGACGGGGTCGGATTGAGTCCCGAAAGCCCAACGAGGGCGGCGATGGTATCGTCGACAAAGCAAAAGCTTCGTGTCTGCGATCCGTCGCCGTCAA
>Ga0136615_10001644_pt1 | contig 10899 bp, 11 predicted proteins | sample AntDrymUQ2882206_2_FD_106647 | JGI IMG/M metagenome (GOLD analysis project Ga0136615, IMG submission 106647) | Polar desert sand microbial communities from Dry Valleys, Antarctica - metaG UQ288 (22.06) | ecosystem: Environmental > Terrestrial > Soil > Desert | place: Antarctica: Dry Valley...
GCCGCGCTGGGTGATCTCCTTCATCACCTTCTTGAGGCGCTCCTCGAACTCGCCGCGGTACTTCGAGCCGGCCACGAGCGCGGCCAGGTCGAGCGTGTAGATCTGCTTGTTCTTGAGCAGCTCCGGCACCTCGCCGCTCGTGATGCGCGAGGCCAGGCCCTCGACGACCGCGGTCTTGCCGACGCCCGGCTCGCCGATCAGCACGGGGTTGTTCTTGGTGCGGCGCGAGAGGATCTGCATGATGCGCTCGATCTCGGTCTCGCGACCCACGACCGGGTCGAGCTTCGAGTCGGCGGCCAGCTTGGTCAGGTTGCGGCCGAACTGGTCGAGCAGCTTGGACGACTTCTTGCCCTCGCCCTGCGGCGCGCCCTGCTGGCCCTGCTTGCGACCGCCCGGGCCGGAGAGCATCCGGATGACCTCGTTGCGGATCTTCTCGGAGTCGGCGTCGAAGTCGAGCAGGATCCGCGCCGCGACGCCCTCGTTCTCACGGACGAGGCCGAGCAGGATGTGCTCGGTGCCGATGTAGTTGTGCCCGAGCGAGAGCGCCTCGCGCAGCGCCAGCTCGAGCACCTTCTTCGCGCGCGGCGTGAACGGGATCTGGCCCGAGGTGACCTCCTCACCGGAGCCGACGATCCGCACGACCTGCGCGCGGACGCGCTCGACGGTGATGTCGAGCGACTCGAGCACGCGCGCGGCGAGGCCCTCCTCCTCGCGCAACAGCCCGAGCAGGATGTGCTCGGTGCCGATGTAGTTGTGCTTGAGGATCCGGGCCTCCTCCTGAGCGAGGACGACGACCTGGCGGGCCCGTTCTGTGAAGCGCTCGAACAACTTGGCGTCCCTTGAGTCGGGGTGGCTCAGGAGGTCGGATACCCGGTTTGGCTCCCGTCACGCGTGTCCCGGTTTGGACGCGAGGCGAGCTCTCCTTGTGCCCGGCCGCCTGGACGGGCCAGTCTAGCAACGGGGTCCGCTCCACCCGTGGGGTGAAATTCGCGCTGCGAGCGGCGTTTGCGCGCTCCGTCAGCGAGCATGCGGCGCCCGCATCGCCGGGTAGAGCACGACCTCCCGGATCGAGCTGCGCCCCGAGAGGATCATCACGAGCCGATCGATCCCCACTCCGATCCCACCGGTCGGCGGCATGCCGTGCTCGAGGGCGCGGACGAAGTCCTCGTCGTGGGGCTGGGTTTCCTCGTCGCCCTGCGCGGTCTGCCTCGCCTGCTCGGCGAAGCGGGCGCGCTGCTCGTCGGGATCGTTGAGCTCGCTGAAGGCGTTGGCGAACTCGATCCCGGTGGCGAAGCACTCGAAGCGCTCGACGATGCCGGGGTCGGAGCGGTGCGCCTTCGCGAACGGGGACAGCTCGACCGGATAGTCCAGCACGAACGTGGGCTCGCGCAGCTCGGGCTCGACGTGCTTGGAGAGCAGGCCGTCCACCAGCCGCGGCCACGTCTCGTCCGGGTCCAGCTCGATGCCCCGCTCGCGCGCGGCCGCGACGAGTGCGCCGGCGTCGCGCGCGGCCAACACGTCAACCCCGGTGCGCTCGGCGATCGCGTCCCGCAGCGTGACCCGCCGCCACGGCGCGGCGAAGTCGAGCTCGCCGGCGTAGCCGACCTCGGCCGCGACGAAGGCCACGAGCTGCTCGAGCTCGCTCGCCACGGTCCGGTAGTCGGCGTACGCCTCGTACCACTCGAGCATCGTGAACTCGGGGTTGTGCTTGTGCGAGACGCCCTCGTTGCGAAAGTCCTTCCCCAGCTCGTAGACCCGCTCGAGCCCGCCGACGATCAGGCGCTTGAGGTAGAGCTCGGTGGCGATCCGGAGGTAGAAGTCGCGGTCGAGCTGGTTGTGGTGCGTGGTGAAGGGGCGCGACAGCGCCCCGCCGTAGAGCGGCTGGAGGACCGGCGTCTCGACCTCCAGGAATTCGCGCTCGTCGAGCCAGCGCCGGACCGCCGACACAACACGCGAGCGGAGCACGAAGAGCTCGCGCGCGTCCTCGTTGGCGAGCAGGTCGAGCTCGCGGCGGCGGTAGCGGGTCTCCGTGTCCTCCAGCCCGTGGAACTTGTCCGGCGGCGCTCGCAGCGACTTCGCGAGCAGCGTCCAGTCGCGGACGGCGAGCGACAGCTCGCCGCGCCTGGTCACAAACGCCGCGCCCTCGACCCCGACGAGGTCACCGAGGTCGAGCCCCACCAGCCGCTCGAACGACTCGCCGCCGAGGAGGTCCTCGCGCGCGTGGAGCTGGAGGCGACCCGAGCGGTCGACGAGGTCGAGGAACGCCGCCCCGCCGTGCCCGCGGCGGGCCGTCAGCCGGCCTGCCAGGCGGTAGCTGGAATCAGTCTCCTGCCCCGCGTCGAGGTCGGCGTGGGCCCCCTGGACGCTCGCCACCGCAACGGTTCCGTGAAAGGCGTGCGGGAACGGGTCGACGCCGGCCGCGCGGAGGCTCTCCAGCTTGGCGCGGCGATCGCCCTGCACGCCCCGGTCGCGCTCGTCGGTCACGGGCGGGCAGCCTAAGCGCTCGGCCGCCGTGGAGCCGTCGCTAGACGGCTGTCTCGATCTTCGTGACCTTCAGCTTGCGAGCCGGGCCGCGCGGCACCGGCACCGAGACGACCTCGCCGCGCTTGCGGCCGATCAGCGACCGCCCCACGGGCGACTCGTTGGAGAGCTTGTTCTCGGTGGGATTGGCCTCCGCCGAACCGACGATCTTGTACTTGACGGACTTCTCGGTCTTCTGGTCCTTGACGTGTACGACGGTGCCGACTGAGACGACGTCGGTCGGGACGTCGCCCTCGTCGATGACCGTCGCCGAGCGGAGCTTGTCCTCGAGCTCGGCGATCTGCTTCTCGAGCATCGCCTGCTCGTTCTTGGCGTCGTCGTACTCGGAGTTCTCGGAGATGTCGCCGAACTCGCGCGCCTCCTTGATCCGCTCCGCGACCTCGCGCCGGCGGTCGGTGGATAGACGCTCGATCTTGGCCTTCAGGTCCCTGAGGCCGTCAGGTGTGAAGATGGTGTCTCTGGCCATAAGAAAACCCCCGCAAACGGCGCCTTTCCACGGGCGACGAACCTGCTGGGGGACGCGAGAGTGTAGCAGCGCCCGGAGCGCGCCCGGCGGCGGCACTCAGGCGGCCTCGGCGAGCGCGAAGCGGTCGAGCGCGGCACGTGCGGCGTCGGTTGTGGGCGCCGTCACGAGCGGCTCGCGCGCGTGGCGCGAGAGGGCCAGCGTGTCCGCGTACCACGGGTAGAATTTGCGCAGGTAGCGCCCCGCTCGTTCGCGTCCGAGATGGTCCTCGGCGCAGCCGATCACCCAGCGCAGCTCGGCGACGATCTCCGACGCCGTGGGCTCGCCGTCGCGAAGGCCGAGCAGGCGCTCGAAGCGCCAGGGGTTTCCGAGCGACCCGCGAGCGAGCATGACCGCCGCCGCGCCCGTGCGCTCGAATGCCTCCTGCGCGGACTCATCCGACCGCAGCCCGCCCGAGACCACGACCGGGACCGGGAGGGCCGCGACGAGCTCGGCCGCGAGCGCGTAGTCGGGGGCGCCGCTGTGCTGCTGGGAGGCGTGGCGCGGGTGAAAGCCGATCGCGGCCACGCCCGCCTCCTCGACGAGCCGGCGCGCGAGGCGGGCGCCGCTGACCTCGCCCGGTCGCTGCCCGGACCGGAGCTTCACCGTCACCGGCAGGCCGGATCCGCGGCCCGCCGCCCGCGCGATCGCCACCGCGCGGTCGGGGTCGTCGAGCAGCGCCGCGCCGGCCCCGGTCTTGCAGACCTTGCGGACCGGGCACCCCATGTTCAGGTCGATCGCGTCCGCGCCCGCCTCCGCGACGATCGCGGCGGCGATTCGCATGACCTCCGGGTCGTGGCCGAAGAGCTGCATCGCGACGGGGTGCTCCTCGGGGTGGATGCGAAGGAACTGAGCCGTGGTGCGCTCGTCGCCGTGGCGGAGGCCGAAGCTCGACACCATCTCGGAGACCGTCAGCCCGGCGCCGTGCCGCTTCGCCTGGAGGCGCACGAACCAGTTCCCGATGCCGGCCAGCGGGGCGAGCACGAGGCGGTTCGATAGGCGCAGCCCACCGAGCGTCCAGGGAGTGCCAAGCGAGCGCGTCATCGGTTGCGCTCCCAGATGAGCCGTAGGCCGCGCAGTGTCAGCAGGTCGTCAACCTCGTCGATCTCCTCGCAGAAGGGGACGATCGGAGCGGCCAGGCCGCCGGTCGCAAACGTGGTGGCGTCCTCGCCGAGCGCCTCACGCAGCCGGGCGACGATGCCGTCGACCTGTCCGGCGAAGCCGTAGACCACTCCCGACCGCAGGGCCGCCTGCGTAGAGCGGCCGATCACCTCGCTCGGCGCGTCCAGGTCGATCGTGAACAGCCGTGCGGCCCTGCGCGACAGCGCCTCCAGGGAGATTTCGACGCCGGGCGCGATGCTGCCGCCCAGGTACTCCCCCTCGGCCGAGACGACGTCGTAGTTGATGGTCGTGCCGAAGTCGGCGACGATGCACGCCGCGCCGCAGCGCTCGTAGGCGGCGACCGCGTTCACCAGCCGGTCGGGTCCGAGCTCGCGCGGGTTGTCGATCCGAATCGGCATGCCGGTCCGAAGCTGGGGCCCGACCAGCGCCAGCGCCCCGTCGAGGTAGCGCTCGGACACGCCCTCGTACTCGTGGCCGAGCTGAGGGACGACCGAGGAGACGATCGCGCCGTCCACGTCGCCCAGGCGCAGGTCGCGCAGCCCGAGCAGGCCGGAGAGCTCGCTCGCGAGCCGATCCGCCGTGGCGTCGCGGACGGTGGCGAGGCGCCAGTGCTCGACGAGCTCGTTTTCGCGGAACATGCCGACGTGCGTCTGCGTGTTGCCGGCGTCGATCGCTAGAAGCATCGGGCGATTATCGCTCCGAAGGGGACGTGGCGGCGCCCGTCAGAGCGCGCCCACGCGTACGACGCGCTGATTTTCGACGGCCGCCAGCGCGTCTGCGAGGGCGTCTCCTCCGGGGCGGCGCAGGTCCGGTTCCAGCTCGAGCAGCGGGAGCAGCACGAAGCGGCGGCGCTCGATCTCCGGGTGCGGGAGCGTCAGCCGCGGGCTGCGGTGCTCGACGCCCTTGAGCATCAGAAGGTCGAGGTCGATCGCGCGCGGACCGTGACGCGGCCCGCCGGGCCGCCGTCCGATCTCGCTCTCGATCGCCTTGAGCAGGTCCAGGAGCGGCTCCGGGTCGAGCGCGACCTCCACCGTCACGCAGGCGTTCAGGAAGTCGCGCTGGTCTCCGATCGCGCCGATCGGCTCGGTTTCGTATACCGATGACGAGCGCAGGCCGGTCGCGCCCCCGCGGGCCTCGCGCGCGAGCCGGTCGCGGGCCGAGCGCAGGTTCGCCAACCGGTCCCCCACGTTCGAGCCGAGGCCCACGTGAGCGATCCTCGTCTTGGGCCCCGGCACGGGCGTCAGCGCGATGCCAGGCGCGGCAGCTCGTCGACGAGCCGGAGCAGGTCGAGCGGGCTGAACGGCTTGGTCAGGTAGCGGTCCGCCCCCGCCTCCAGGGCGCGCGCCTCGTCCTCCTCGCCGGCGTGCGCCGTCAGCATCACGATCGGCGTCTCGCTCGTCGCGGACATCGAGCGCAGGCGCCGGCAGGCATCGATCCCGTCGAGCTTCGGCATCGACACGTCGAGCAGTATCAGCGCCGGCTGCTCGCGCGCGGCCACCTCTACGGCCTCGCGTCCGTCGCTCGCCTCGACGAGGTGCACGCCCGCCACGTCCTCGAGCGTGGTGGTCACGAGCCGCCGGATGAACTCGTCGTCGTCTGCGATCAGGACGATCCGGCTCATGGGAGGGCGTCTCGGATGGCCTCGAGCTGGACGTCGCTGATGTGCTCGAACGCGTCCACCACGCTCGGGTCGAATTGCTGCCCGGCCGCGGCGCGGATCTCGGCGCGCGCCTCCGCGATCGAGACCCCCGCGCGATACGGACGGTCGGTCGTCATCGCGTCAAGCGTGTCCGCCACCGAGAAGACGCGCGCCGAGAGCGGGATCTCCTCGCCGCGAAGGCCCTCGGGGTAGCCGGTGCCGTCCCAGCGCTCGTGGTGGTAGCGCACTACGTCGCACGCCCTCGCCAGGTACTCGATCGGAGCGAGGATCCGCCATCCGATCAGCGGGTGCTCGTCGAGCACGCGGCGCTCCTCGGCGGTCAGCGGCTCGCGCTTGTGGAGGATCCCGTCCGGAACCGCCACCTTCCCGACGTCGTGCAGCAGGAAGCCGAACTTGACCTGGTGGTCCTCCGCGAGCCGCCGATCCACCCGCAGGGCGATCTCGAGACCGTAGGCCGTGACCCGCTCGGCATGGCGATGCGTATAGGCGTCGCGCACCTCGACGGCGTTGGTCAGCGCCTCGACCGTCGCCACGTACGACTCCTCGACCTCGAGCGCGCGGACGCGCTCCTCCATGAAGGTCGCCCGAAGGTCGGCCGCGTAGCGCTCGAGCTGACGCTCGCGGGTGCTCGCCTCGCGCTCGCGCGCCGCGAGCTCGGCGCGGAGCCGCCCGATCTCCTCGCGCAGCCCGCCTCCGTTCCCGTGCTCGCGTGCGCTCATCCGCCCGCCGATCGAGCGGTCGCGGGCGGCCGCGCGGGCGCAGGCTCCGCCTCGATCTCGGCGCCCGCCGGGGCGCGCGGGAGGCGGACGGTGAAGGTGGACCCCCGCCCGGCCTCGCTTGCCACCTCCACCGACCCGCCCTGGAGCTCCGCGAGCGAGCGCACGATCCAGAGTCCTAGGCCGGTGCCCGGCACGAGCATCCCGGCGCGGTCGCCACGGTAGAAGCGGTCGAACGCGTGCTCGAGCTCCTCGCGGGTCATGCCGTGTCCGTCGTCGGCCACGGCGATCTCGACCTCGTCGCCCGCAGGCTCGCAGCGCACCTCGATGCGCCCGCCCTCGCCGCTGTACAGGTGCGCGTTGGCCAGCAGGTTGTCGAGAATCTGACGCACGCGCCGGCCGTCGGCAAGCACCGGGGGCAGGTCCGGCGACAGCGCCAGCTCCAGCCGCTGGCCGCTCGCCTCGATCCGCGGCGTCATCAGCTTGGCGGCCTCGTCGACCAGCGGCTCGACCCGGATCGGTCGCGACACGACCGAGACGCGGCCGGCCTCGATCCGAGCCACCTCGAGCAGGTCGTCCACGAGCCCGACCAGGCGGTCGGTGCTGGCGCGGATGATGTCGGTGGCCTCGCGCTGCTTTGCGGTCAGGTCATCCGAGTGCCCCAGCAGCTCGGCGAAGCCCTTGATCGAGGTGAGCGGGCTTCGAAGCTCGTGGGAGGCGGCGGCCACGAAGTCGCTCTTCATGCGCTCGAGGCGAACGCGCTCCGTGGTATCCCGGATCGTCCAGACCGTGCCGCCGGTCCCGGTCTCGAGCGGCGAGGCGGTCACGGCGAGCGCACGTCCACCGGCCTCGATCATCGCCTCTCCGCCGATGGCGTCCTCGATCGACGGCAGCACGCCTCCCTCCGCGTCGAGCGGCTCGCCGACGGCGAGCCCGGGGATCATGTGAGCTGCGCGAGGGTTGAACGCCGTCACCCGCCCGGCCGGGTCGCACACCGCGAGCCCGTCACCGAGGCTCTCGATCGTCACGGCGAGCTTGCGACGCTCGTGCTCGACGCGCTCGTGCGCGCCACGGAGCTCGGTCGCCATCGTGTTGAAGGACTCGCTGAGCTCCCTGATCTCGCGCGGGCCCTCCGTCGAGACACCCTGTCGCAGGTCACCCGAAGCAAGCCGCGTGGTGGCTCCGACGAGGTCGTCGAGCGGCCGGCGGACGCGGCCGACGAGCCCGCGGACCAGCAGCAGCGCGGCCACCAGCGTCAGGAGGCCCGCACCCAGGATCGTAATGACGGCGGTGCGGGTCTCGTCCCTCGCCCGCGCGCGCGCGGCCGCCCGCCGCTCTTCCTGGCGAGCGACCAGGGACTCGGTGGCCTCGCGGGCGTCGGCCGTCAGCGCGGGACGGACGACGCCGAGCACCCGCGCGGCGCCGCCGGTCTCGGCCGGCCCGGCATCGCGGATGCGGTCCTGTAGCGACTGGCGCTCGACCACCAGGCGAAGGCTCGCCGGGTCTCCCGCCGCGAGCGCCCGTGCACGGCGCGCCTGTGCGTCGAACGCGCGGCGGGCGCGCGCGAGCGCTCCCGGGAAGTCGCCGCGCGCGCGCAGCCGCGTCGCTTGCTCGAGCACGCCGGCGGCGCCCAGTTGCTCGGCCGCGCCCTCGAGCGCGTGCGATTGCGCCAGCGCCCGCTCGTAGTCCGCGCGAGCGCCGTAGAGCGCCGCCACCCCGAGTACGATCACCGCCAGGAGGGTGAGGGTTAGGCCGAGGAGCGCGAGTCTGAGGCCCCGACCGATGGAAGCCCCGCGCATTGCAGGCGAACTGTAGTGCAGCGAAGGGGGGCTCCATGGCAGGGCCCGACGTGGTTACAGGCGCGTGAGGTCCTCTGCGCGAGTACCATTGAGGAGGCGATGGCACGGGGTGGGCCAGCCGTGGCGCGGAGGCGCCGGCGTTCGGGACGCGCAGGTCGCGACCCGCTGACGCTTCTCGCGCCGATCCTCATGATCGCCGCCATCGCGCTGGTCGGAGTCGGCGGCGGCGGCGTCGAGCGGCTGCGATCGCTCTCGCAGGTAGTCACCGGACCGGCGGCGGCTCAGCTCGAGACGCTTTCCGACAGGGCCGACGCGGACAGCGCGTTGATGATCTCCTGGCTCGCCGGCAGCCCGCTTCGCGGCGAGGTCGCCGCGATCAGCGCCGAGCGGTCGGTCTCCGGCGGCGAGAACGCCGACGGAGGCGGTTCGTCCGCCGCCTCGACGGGCGGATCGGATGGCGACGCGAGCCCGACCGGGGACGGCTCCGGCGGTGGGGGCACCGCTCCGGCCACCACGCCGACGTCCGGCTCGGGTGGCGGCGCGGATCCGGGCGCGGGCGGCGATGGCTCGGGTGGCGTCGGAGGCGTGGTCGAGGACGCGGCTGGGCGCGTGAACGACACGGTCGGCAACGCCAGGGACACCGTTGATCGAGCCAAGGACGCAGTATCGGACAAGGTCGATGGCGCCGCCGATCGGGCCGGCTCGGCGATCGACGACGCCCGCGGCGGCATCCGCGAAGGCGTCGAGAAGACGCGCAACGACCTTCCGGTTCCGTAAGCACCGATCCAAGGCCGCGTTGGCCTGGTCAGTGCGGCTGTCGCCTCAGGAGCGCCGCCGGCAGAGCTCGACGGCCACCTCGTCGACCGCGAGAGCGATCGGCGGCTCGGGCTTGGCCGCCCGCACGGTGACGATGTCCGCGCCGTAGCGGTCGACCAGGTGGTCGGCGAGAGCGGCACAAAGCCGCTCGAGGGTCCGGTGCGAGCGCGCCTGAGCGGCGCTCGCCACCTCGCGGCAGACGTCGCCGTAATCGATCGTGTCCTCGAGGCGGTCGGTGGCGGTCGCCTCGCAGCGATCGAGCTCGAGCGTCACGTCGAGCACCAGCCGCTGGCCGACCTCACGCTCGGCCTCGCCGACCCCGTGATGCGTGTAGACCGACAGGCCGACGACCTCGATGCGAACCGGGAGCGGAGCGGCGCCCGGGCCTCCGCCGGCGGGCTCGCGCTCTAGCTGTCCGGGGTCGTCCACGACGGCCGGCCGACCGTAGCAGCGGCCACACCGAGCGCATCGCGCAACTCGGCCACCTCGTGCACGCGGAAGATCGCCGCGCCGCGTTCGAGCGCCAGCACGTTGGCGGCGATCGTCGCGGGTAGGCGATCCTCGACCGCGCGGCCGGTCAACGTGCCGAGGAAGCTCTTGCGCGACGCGCCCACGACCACCGGCCGCCCGATCGCGACGATCTCGTCGAGCCTTCGAAGAAGCTCGAGGTTGTGCTCGACCGTCTTGCCGAAGCCGATCCCCGGGTCCAGCCAGATCCGCTCCTCGGGAACGCCCTCGGCGAGCGCGAAGCGCATGCGCTCCTCGAGGAACGACGCCACGTCGGACACGACGTCCTCGTAGCGCGGGTCCTCCTGCATGGTGCGCGGCTCGCCGCGCATGTGCATCAGGCAGCAGTCGGCGCCCGAGCTCGCGACCAGCCCCGCCATCTCGGGATCGACGCGAAACGCGGACACGTCGTTCACCACGCCGGCCCCGGCAGCGAGCGCCGCGCGCGCCACCTCGAGCTTCATCGTGTCGATCGAGAGCCGGACCGACGACGCCTCGGCGAGCCGCTCGATCACCGGCAGCACGCGCTCGGTCTCCTTCTCAGCCGTCACCTGCTGCGCGCCGGGACGCGTCGACTCCCCCCCGATGTCGAGGATCGACGCGCCGTCGGCGCCGAGTCGCTCGCCGTGGCGGACGGCGGCACCGGGGTCGAGGAACCGCCCACCGTCCGAGAACGAGTCGGGCGTCACGTTGACGACACCCATCAGGAGCGGTCCGCCAGACGCGCCCACCGGTTGAGTCGAACCGGGTGACGGGTCGACCGTCAGCCCGCCCACCGCTTCCAGTCGCCGTCCCCCCGTGGATCGTCGTCGCCGGCCGAGAAGTACTGTCCCTCCGCCCGGTGGATGAGGACGACCCTCGCCCGCTCCCGCCCCCATGCCAGAGCGGACTCTGCGTCCGGCCAGTCAGGGCCATCCTCATAGTGCCGAGGGGGAGACTCATCACCCCAGATGCCGGAGAAGTGTGCCGGCACGCCGGCGAACGCCGATATTTCAGCGAGCCAGACGATCCCGTGCCGCTCGTCGCCGCGGCCTGTCGGTGCCCCGCGTCGAGTGGACATTTGACCCGAACTATCCGGGGAAAAGTGTCCGTTCGATCGCGTTGGCGACGACGCGCCGCCGCCCGGCGCCGCGCTAGCTGCCGTCGGCCCCGCCCCCCGCCAGCCCCGGCCGCGGCAGCGGCGAGCGCTTGGCCCCCGGGGCGCGCTCGGGCGCCTCGGGGCGCTCGGGCGCCGGC
>Ga0136615_10001645_pt1 | contig 10898 bp, 11 predicted proteins | sample AntDrymUQ2882206_2_FD_106647 | JGI IMG/M metagenome (GOLD analysis project Ga0136615, IMG submission 106647) | Polar desert sand microbial communities from Dry Valleys, Antarctica - metaG UQ288 (22.06) | ecosystem: Environmental > Terrestrial > Soil > Desert | place: Antarctica: Dry Valley...
AACTGCTCCGGCGTAAACGCAATCGGCGTCCACAATTCGTCTCTGCCGAACCGGAACTCAGCCGGCATGACGCCGACGACTGTGTAGCTTTCGTTATTGAGCCTGATCGTGCGATTGACGATCTGCGGGTCGCCGCCGAAACGCCGCTGCCACAGACCATAACTCAGCACCACGACGCGCGACGCGCCCGGCTTGTCTTCTTCGGCGAGGAATGTGCGTCCGAGCGTAGGCGCGATTCCTAAGAGCGGGAAGAAGTTCGCTGTCACGATGCGCCCTTGCACGCGCTCCGGGTCGCTCCCGTCTGTGAGGTTGTAGTTGGCATTGGACGAAGCGGCGGTCTCTTCAAAGACGCTCGTCTGATTTCTGTAGTCAACATAGCCGGGAGCCGAGACGGGCGCGACCAAATCCAGCTTCGGGTACGAGTGACTGATTGTCACCAACCGCTCCGGCTCCTTGTATCCGAGCGGGCGCAGCAGCACGCTGTTGACGACCGAGAAGATCGCCGTATTCGCGCCGATGCCCAAAGCGAGCGCGATGATGGCCGCCACCGTAAAGCCCGGTCGTTTACCGAGCATCCGCACCGCGAAACGAAGGTCTTGCCAGATCGTTTTCATTCTCTCCTCCTATTCGTAACGGAGCGCAACCATTGGATCAACTTTCGTCGCGCGTCTGGCCGGAATGTAACTGGCGAGCAGTGCGACAGCGACTAGCAGCAACGCGATGCCGCCGAAGGTGAGGGGATCGCTCGCGCTCACGCCGTAGAGCAGGCTGCTGAGAAAGCGTGTCGCAGCAAGCGACGCGGCGAGACCGAGACAAACACCGACCAGTGCGAGCCGAACTCCTTGACGCACAATGAGCCACAACACATCGCGTGCTTGCGCGCCGAGAGCCATGCGGATGCCGATCTCGCGCGTGCGCCCAGCGACCATGTACGAGATCACGCCGTAGAGTCCGAGGGCCGCGAGCAGGAGCGCGAGTACGCCGAAACTGCCGAGCAACACGGCGGCGGCACGCGCCGGCAACAGAGACAATCCCATGTGTTCCGTGAGGGTCTTCACGTCATAGATGGGCAGAGTCGCGTCAAGCGATTGCATGACGCTGCGAATCGCAGGAACGGCGGCGGACGGCGGCGTGCGCGTCCGCGTGAACACTGTCACGTGATTGTTGTATTGCTGTCGCAGCGGTTGATAAATGAAGGCGTGCGGGCGCTCGCCGAGCGTCACGTACTTGCCGTCCTTCGCGACGCCGACGACTTCCGTATAAGGCCCATCGCCATCGCCGTAGCTGATGCGCTTACCGACTGCCGCCTCGTTCGGGAAAAGCTGGCGCGCGAGCGTCTCGTTGATGACGCAGACGCGCGGCGCGCCTTCGTCGTCTCTGACGTCGAACTCGCGCCCGGCGACGAGCGGGATTTGCAGCGTCGAAAAGTATTGAGTGCCGACTTGGGCGTAATAAACATCTGTCGGTTCTTCGCCCGGCGCGAGGACTTGCCCTTCACGGAAAACGCTCGTCGTCGAATGGCTGAGGCTCAACGGCATCTTCGTGGCGAGCGTCACGCTCTCCACTTCCGGCAACGCCGCGACGCGCCCGGTGAGTCGTTGGTAAAATTCTCGTCCGCGTTGTTTATCGTAGCCTTGCAGCCCGACATCGACCGACATCGCAACCAACTGCTCCGGTTGAAAGCCGGGATCAATCGTGTGCGCTTGCCGGAGGCTTCGCAGCACCAACCCGGCGCAAATCAACAGCAGCAGCGATAGCGCCATCTGCCCGACGATCAACGCGCTCCGCAGATGCGAACGCCTGAATCCGGCGAGCGGCGTCTCGTCTTTCAGTGACGGGACCAGATCGGGCTTCGTCGCTTGCAACGCGGGGACAATGCCGAAGACGATGCCGGTCACGACTGATAGCAACAGCGTGAAGCCGAACACACGCAGGTCGATGCCGAGATCGAACAAAATCGAGAAATCAATCGGTGGCTTGAATGCGGCGGCGAGATCGTTAATCCAGAGCGCGAGCAGGAGTCCGAGCGCGCCGCCCGCCAAGGAAAGCATCACGCTCTCCGTCAGCAGTTGCCGCACCAACCGCGCGCGACTCGCGCCCAACGCTAAACGAATCGCGATCTCTTTGCGCCGCTCAGTCGCACGCGCGAGCAGCAAGTTGGCGAGGTTCGTACACGCGAGCAGCAGCACCAACAGCACCACACTCATCATCACCCCGGCGAACGCGATGGTACCCTTGCGGAGCATGGGGATGATACCGAGCGGCACTAATTCAATCTTCGTCCCTTCGTTGTCGGGGAACGGATATTCTCGCGCGAGATTCTGCGCTACGACACTGAGCGCCGCGCCCGCCCGCTCCACCGACGTGCCGGACTTGAGCCGACCGAAGACGAACAGACGACCGTCGCCGCGCGCTTCGAGATAATCGTTGCCCGGCTCGATCTCGCGCTGCATCGCCAATGGGACCCACACATCCGGGGCGAAGACCCGGTCCGTGCCGTTGAACTCCTCCGGTGCGATGCCGACAACGGTGAACTCGCGTTTGTTGAGGCTGATCGTTTTCCCGACGAGTTGCGGATCGCTGTTGAAGCGACGCTGCCAGAAGTTATGGCCGACAACGGCGACCGCATGCGTGCCGGGCGTGCGGCCTTCTTCCGGCGCGAAAGTGCGCCCGGCGGCAGCGCGCACGCCGAGGACGTCGAAGTAGTTGTCGCTGACGAGGTAACCCCACAGGCGTTCGTTCGCATCTCCTTTGCTGAAGCTCATCGGCGCGTAGCGATAAGCCGCCAGCCCCGCCAGCACATCGCCGCTGTGGTCGCGGAAATCCCTAAAGTTCGGATGTGAAAAGCTGCCATCAGAGACGACGAAGAAAAGGTCGCGCGGACTTTCGACCGGCAGCGGGCGGAGTAGCGTCGTATCGAGCAGCGTGAAGATTGAAGCGTTCGCGCCGATGCCTAACGCCAGCGACAGCACCGCGACGAGTGTGAACACCGGGCTTTTCACCAGCATCCGCGCCGCGTAGCGCACGTCCCGCCATAATCCTCTCACCACGCCCTCCTTCCGCTCGAAGCGCACACGTTCAGGAACCAGCAGTTACACGTTAAAGCCGCTCTCTTCGAGTTCTTGTTCCGCCTTCGGGCTGCGATCCTCCTCGACCACTTGGCCGTCGAAGAGATGAAACGTGCGGTCGGCATATTTCGCATAGCGGGGATCGTGCGTCACCATGCAGATCGTCGCACCCGCTTGGTGTAGTTCGCGCAGCAGGTTCATCACGGCCTCGCCGTTCGTCGAATCGAGATTGCCCGTCGGCTCGTCGGCTAACAGCACCGAAGGCTTACCGCCGACGGCGCGGGCGACGGCGACGCGCTGTTGTTGACCGCCGGAGAGTTGCGACGGGTAGTGCTTCATACGGTGCGCCATGCCGACACGCTGGAGGGCTTCTTCGACACGCTTGTGCCGTTCGCTCGCAGCCATGTCGCGATAAGACAGCGGCAGTTCGACGTTTTCGTAAACAGAGAGATCGCCGATCAAGTTGAAGGCTTGAAAGATAAAGCCGATCTCTTGATTGCGAATGCGTGCGCGATCTGAGAGCGAGAGATTGGCGACCGGCTTGTTGTTCAGGATGTACTCGCCATCGCTTGGCGAATCCAACAGCCCGATAATCGAGAGCAGCGTTGATTTGCCGCACCCCGAAGGGCCGGCAATCGAGATGTACTCGCCGCGGCGGATGTCCATGTGAATGCCGGAGAGAGCGTGCGTCTCGACTTCGTCGGTGTAAAAAACTTTGCGGATGTCATCGAGGCGCAAGAGCGGCGTGCCCTTCGGCGTGATCTGCGAATCATAAGTGGTTGCGTTCATCTCTTCCTCTTCAAGAAGTATTAACCTCGCCGATATAGAGAGTCGAACGCTCGACGCCCGGCGCGGCGGGTTGCAGTTGTAAGACGCCATAGATAATTAAAGTGACCACCCCGATCCCGAAGACGACCAACAGCGCGCGCTTAGGGCGGCGTTGACATGCGTTTGACTCTCGTGGAATGTCCACCATGCTGCGATTGACTCCGAGGCCCGCATTCAGCGAGCGTCATGCCAGACGGCGAAGCCAGCACAGATTCATATTTTCCAGCTTTTTTTACCGGCTGCGAGGCGTCGGAAGGCGCGTCCCATTCCGCTTTCGGGATCGCGCTGTGTCGAAAATGGGATTGCTTGAAGTACGTCAAATAAAACTGCGGGCCGGAGCCAAAGCCCCAAGCCCGCAGGTAGAGCGCCGGAAAACCGGCACTGAATTTTAGAACTCGTAGCGCAGCACGAACTGGAAGACCCGACCGGGGCGGTCTTCGCCGACCGGCGTTTGCGCGCGGGGGCTGTGTTGCAAAAACTGTAACTCGGATATAATCCATCCTTCTCTCTCATCCGGCAGTCATTCAGAGGAAAATCTTGAAACACAAATCGTCTCCGTTCAAGTGGCGACACTTCGAGCCGGAACTCATGCTGCTGTGTGTCAGATGGTCTTGCCGCTATCAACTTTCTTACCGAGATATTGAAGAGATGGTGCGGAAACGTGGCATGCCGGTGGACCAGACAACTGTGTTTCGTTGGGTGCAGAAGTATGCTCCAGAGATCAATAAGGGCATCCTGTCAGCATGTAAAGATGAGTGGCACGTCCTATCGTGTTGATGAAACCTATATCAAAGTTGGGAAGACCTGTGCGTATTTGTATCGCGCCGTAGATAAAGAGGTAGTGGCTCACCCAAGGGAGAGAGCCAGTGCACAATTGTACTCATGCAGAAACAAGCGCAAGCAGATGTCGTGCATCCGCTCGCACTTGGAAAACGATACCGTCTTGCGGACGAAGCGCCCGAGGCGCTGGCGCAAGGTGTTGTTCCACCGCTCGACGTGCGCGCTGAGCCCGGAGTCTTTCCCGCACGCCGTATGTTGCTCATCTGCCATCACGGTCTGCTACGCTTCCCAGAAGTCGCTGTAGCAGTGGGCACGGCGGTAGGCCTCGGGAATTTGCCGCTACAACTTCTGACAGGTGGTCCGGCTGCGGTCGCCAATCACGTAGGCCACAACTTGCCGCGTCGCCCGACAGAGCGCAATCCAGACCCAATGTTTATGTACCTTTTTCAGGACAACTGACCAGAGTTCATCCAACTCCAAGACTGTCGCCAGCGGGTCATCAGAGTCTGGTTCAACCAGCGTGGTCTGCAACTCCGGCAAACTCAGGAACTTTTTTTCAGCCATCCGCTGACGGGGTTGCGCGCAACGCCAAAGGTGCGCGTCAGGCCCCGTCAGGAACTGCGCTTGTGATAGGTCCGCAGCATTCGCTCGCGTGCTTCCGGCGAATCTCCATTCGGCTGCGGGTGGTCACGGCTGCGGCGTCCGCAGGTTGAACAGAGATAGCGTGGTTTGCCTTTTGGGTGACGCCATAGCGTGCCAGTTGGTCGCTGCCGCAGTGAAGGCAAGTGAGTGTGATCATGTGAGAGAGTTGACCTGCTCTCCCGGGTTTGAACCACTACCCGATGGACTACTTTGCGCGTTCGATTGCAGCCGTGATGCGCGATGCCGGAGTGGAGCAAGCCGTTCTCGCCGGTCACAGCATGGGCACGCCCGTCGCACGCCAATTCTACCGACTTTATCGGAATAAAACGTTGGGCTTGGTGATTGTTGATGGTCCGCTGCGAGCTTATGGGAGTCGCGCGGAAGCGGAAGAGTTTAACGCATTGCTCAGAGAGAACTACCGAGAGACTGCGGCGCAGTTTATCGAATAGATGCTGTTGCAACCGATTAAAGAAGACAAGTTAAAGCGGGAAATTATAGTGAAGCCGCCGAACCGTTGTTTCAACTGTCTTCAGGGACGCCAGTTGAGCTTTCGTGAGTGAAGCCAGCAGAGAGCGGCAGAGCTTGAGGTTGTGTGTTGCCTCAGCAAACTCACCATCCGACAGTCGCAGCGCCGCCTCGAATTCTCGCTTGGCTTCCGGCAAGCGCCCCATCCTCGCCAGCGCCACGCCGAGGTTATTATGGCTGGCCGGGAAATGATCCTTAGAGCGTGCGATAGCTTCTCGAAAGAGAGTTGCCGCCGTCTCGTCATCGCCTTCGCCCATCGAGAGCAGCCCTAACATGTAGTGAGCCGTCGCGTATTTCCCGCCTGACGTGGCGATTGACTGCCTGAAGGCTTCTTTGGCTTCAGGCCACCGCCGTAAATCTTTGAGCGCGACGCCGAGCGCAAAGAAGGCTTTCGGGTAACGACCCTTCATGGCTTCGATTGCTCTCCTGTAGAAGTCGATGGCGTCCTCAGTACGCCAGAGTTCGTAATAGCAGACGCCGATATTGTACAGAGATTGCGCGTAAGCCTCGCCCGCGCCCGGCGCGACGCGACGGTACTCTCCGATGGCGGATTCATACTCTGCCTTCGCGTGCTTTTCGTTACCGCGCCGAATGGCGTCTTGCGCGTCCCGGCGGCTCGTTTGAGCTGTCGTGACACTACACGATAACGTCACCAGCAAGAGTGCTAACAGTAATGATCTTTTCCGTCTCATTGTCGCTCCTCCTGTCGTCAGCATTAAATCCGATGATAGAGTGAGCTTAACGGCGGCGTTCGCCCGCCGTCTTTCCCGTTATTGCTGGCGCTTGACTAATCTTGCTACTTGTCAGCAAAAGTTTCGGTTGGAGCTGAAGCTACGACTGGAACATGAGGCGGTAGGATTGCGGCGTCGTGCCGGTGAACCGGCGGAAGAGTCGTGTGAAGTGGCTCTGGTGGCTGAACCCCGACCGGGAGCTGACTTCGACGAGCGGCAGTTCACTTCCGGCCAGCAGCGCCTTGGCGCGCCCGACACGGAACTTGATCACATACTGGTGCGGCGGCGTCCCCGTCGTTCGCTTAAACTCCCGCGCAAAATGAAAGGTGCTCATCCCGGCCACACGCGCTAAGTCAGCGAGACTCAGGTCGCTTTCATAATTGTCGGCGATGAAGGCCATCACTCGCCGCAACTTTTGTCCCGATAAGCCGCCCGTGAATCTCTGCGCGCTACCCCCCAAAGCCGTGTAATGCCTCAAGAGATGAACGGCCAGAACGTTTGCCAGCGATTCAGCATAAAGACGGCTGTTCAAGCCTTCCGATTCAAGCTCGGCCAGCAGCGCCAGCCCGACACTGCTGATAACCGGGTCGCTCGGCAAACATCTTTCGACCACCTCGACGCCGCCCGGTGCGCGAAACTCAGAGGCGGCACGCAAGACGAGCGATGGCTCTAGATAGATAGCAAGATGCTCTGAAGCTCTTTCGAGTGTGGCCGCGAAAGATTGTCCCGATGGGATCACGCACACGCTGCCTCTGGTCTGGCCGCGAGCGCGGAATCCGCTTGCCGTACGTATCTCACCGCCGCAACCCCCGCCCAACGCGATGGTGACGAGGTGTTCCTTGTGGCGGTGTTCGGGCAAATCTCCGGCTTGGAAACGATAATGTGCGAGCTTGATCCCGTCCCAAGCGGCATCCCTCTTGAGTACGACTGGCGACATGTGATTCATTTCCGGTGCGTTCATGTTTGAAACCTATCTCATTGCGCGAACGTGACCACGTTTCTCTTTGATCGGTGGCAACAACGAGGAGCCGCTCTTGGTTGAGTGGCGGCGCAAGCGCTCAAGGATGGCCGCGCGCGCGCGCGCAAACGCTTGCTTGTCGCCGTAGAGTTGAAAAGCCCAGTTGGCACCCAGTTCGAGGGCGTTGAACTCGAAAGCGAGTTGAGATGGGTCAACGTCCTTGTTCATCTGCCCGGCCTTTTGCGACTCAACGACAGCTCGCCGAATGGTGCCGAGCCACTCCTTCATGATTTCGGCGATGCGGTCATGCACCGGCCCCGGACGGCTGTCAAACTCGGCGGCGGCAGCGGCGAAAAAACAGCCGCCGCTGAAGACCCCGCCCTGCACATAGTTGAGCCAAATATCACACAGCTTCCAGAGGCGCGGCATTCCGCATTCAGCCTCGAAGGCCGGGCGGATGACCTCGCGGATGAAGACGGCGCGTGCCGCCTCGACGGTCGCGAGTTGCAAATCCTCCTTGGAGCCGAAGTGCGCGAACAGTCCGCTCTTGCTCATCGAGAGATCGGAGGCGAGCCGCCCGATAGTCAACCCCTCCAGCCCCTCGGCCGAGGCGATGTCAACCGCAGCCTCCAAAATAGTTTGTCGCGTGCGCCCGCCTGTAGCTTGACGACCTTTAGCAGCCACCCTTATCTCCGGCATGAGACCCACAAGCCGACCTCCACTCAATCACCGAATCGCCGCTCGTATAGCACGAACGTTCGTCTTAAATCAAGAGCTATTCGATGTTGTCACATGATTTGCTTGGCAAGGCTTCAACTGTGGGAGGCGGTCACACGCTGGTCGCCAACAACTATAAGGCTTGCGCCAGCCGCCGCACGCCGTCTGTGATCTGCTCGGCGTTGACGGTCGTGTAACCGAGAGCCAGTCCGCCGCGCGGCAACGGCGCAAAACTGTAAGCCGAAAGCGGCGCGGCTTCCACGCCGTAGCGCGCCGCCCTTTCCGATGCAGCTTTGTCGCTCCTACCCTTTGGCAGCCAACCGATCAAGTGCATTCCGGCGGCGGCGGGCGTCACTTCTAGGAGTCCCGCCAATTCGCTTTTGGCGGCGGCGACGAGCAGTGCTTGACGCTCCGCATAGAGAGCGCGCATCCGGCGAACGTGGCGCGCAAAGTGTCCCTCCTCGATGAAGTCTGCGAGTATCGCTTGATCAAGCGAGGGAGAATGCCTGTCAATCAGGGCGCGGGCGGCGATGAAGGCATCGGTCAAATCTTTGGGGACGACCATGCAGCCCAGCCGCAAAGAGGGAAAGATGGTCTTGCTAAACGTGCCGATGTAGATCACACTGCCGTTTTGATCCAGCCCTTGTAGAGATGCGAGCGGGCGGCCCGAATATCTGAACTCGCTGTTGTAATCATCTTCGATAATCCATGCGTCGGATTGTTTCGCCCATTCGAGCAGCGCCAGACGGCGAGATAAACTCATCGTCACGCCGAGCGGAAATTGATGCGAGGGTGTGACGTAAACCAGTCGCGCTTTCCGACGCCGCTTCAACCCGGCAGCTAAATCAAAGCCTTCGCCATCGACCGGCACAGGGACGACCTTCGCTCCCGCCGAGAGCAGCGCGTTGCGCGCGCCGGGATAACAAGGGTCTTCCACCCAAGCCACGTCGCCGGGATTAAGCAGGACGCGCGCCGTCAGATCAAGCGCCTGCTGCGAGCCGGCGACAATGAGTACTTGATCAGCGTCGCATCGCACCGCCCGCGTCGATTGCAAATGCGCGGCGATGGTCTCGCGCAGAGGGCGGTAGCCCGCCGGATCGCCATAGCCGAGCAACTCGCGCGGCGGATGTCGCAACCGGCGCGCGGCCAAGCGCGACCACACGCCAAACGGAAATTCATCAACGGCGGGTAAACCGTTTGGAAAAGCGTAATTGTTTCCGTCCCCCTGTACCCGCAGCGCCGTGGCAGTCGTCGCCGCGAGCCACTTCCCGCGCCGGGAGAGATTGTGACTTCGCGCCGCCGGTGACGCTTTACGCCGGTGTGAGCTGTCATGAGCAATCTGAAGCATCTCTTCCGGGAGCGTCGCGGCGACATATGTTCCCGCGCCCGTTTTCCCTTCCAGATAGCCTTCGGCGAGTAATTGTTCGTAAGCGTTGACGACCGTCATCCGCGCCACGCCCAACTGTTTTGCCAACAGGCGGGTCGCCGGCAACCGCATTCCGCGATTAAATTCGCCGCTTAAAATCGCGCGGCGAATCGCTTCGTAAATCTGCCGGTACAACGGGAGGGCGGAGTTTTTATCGTCGAGCATGATGAATGGAATGTTGCTTGTCGTCATACTTAACGATTGTAAATCGGTCTGTACGTTTTGTCGAAAATTGGCTCTTGTGCAAAGACCAATTCTTTATACAATAGACTTTAGAAAAGGGAGAGAAACGATGAAAAGATCAGACATCAATCCGATGCCGCAGTATTTCGACCGCTACATCAACTTGGTGGCCGATGTGGAATTGTCGCAGGCTTTTGCTGACAGCATCGGTCAGTTGAATGAGTTGGACAGAAATCTTTTGACAAGGCTCGACGGCCAAAAATACGCGCCCGACAAATGGACGGTGAAAGGAATCCTTCAGCACATCATTGATTGGGAAAGAATCTTGTCTTACCGCAGCTTGCTCTTTGCGCGACAGGAAGGTTCAGTTCCTCAAGGCGTTGACGAAAAGCTGCTGGCGGCAAATATGAACGCGGAAAAACGCCCGCTCGATGAATTGATTGATGAATTAAAAATCGTTCGTGCCGCGACGAAATCGATGTTCGATAGTTTCGCTGATGAAATACTGCAACACAAAGGCACGAACTGGAAATGCGAGATTTCAGTCTTGGCAATGGGCTTCAGTATCATCGGCCATCAAATCCACCACCTGAAAATCATCGAAGAAAAATACTATTCGTTGCTTGAAAAACCTGAGCCTGCCGGCAACGCTGAATTTTCATCCCAAATGATTTTATGAGCGAACTTTTACCAACGACTGAGAGAACGAAACTGCGGCGGTTGCCGCAGCGCGGCGATTTTGATCGCGAAACGATTTATCGAATTTTGGATGAAGCCTTTGTTTGCCACGTCGGTTTTACGGTGGATGAACAGCCGTTCGTGATTCCGACCGCTTATGCGCGCGTCGGCGAACAGCTTGTCCTTCACGGCTCTCAGGCAAGCCGCATGATGCGGGCGCTGGCTTGGGGAGTGGAAGTTTGCGTCACCGTCACACTCGTTGACGGATTAGTGTTGGCGCGTTCGGCATTTCATCACTCGATCAATTATCGCTCGGTCGTGATCTTCGGAAAGGCACAAGTTGTTCGTGATGAAAATGAAAA
>Ga0136615_10001647_pt1 | contig 10892 bp, 9 predicted proteins | sample AntDrymUQ2882206_2_FD_106647 | JGI IMG/M metagenome (GOLD analysis project Ga0136615, IMG submission 106647) | Polar desert sand microbial communities from Dry Valleys, Antarctica - metaG UQ288 (22.06) | ecosystem: Environmental > Terrestrial > Soil > Desert | place: Antarctica: Dry Valley...
CGAAGTCATAGTGTCTTCCATCATCATGCTGTCTTCCATCATCATGCTGTCTTCCATCATCATGGAGTCTTCCATCATCATGGAGTCTTCCTGCCCCAGCGCTGCTGGCGCAAAAACCACCATGACCAGAAGAGCAGCCGTGGCCAAAATTATTACTCTCTTCACAGAGTCGCCTCCTTTATACTGCTCGTTTCCAACGGCCTGCACTCTCTTCTCCAGAGTGAGAAGCTACCCACAGTGTACATATCCGAAACGCAAAAGTCTCCATTATCTTAATGATTTTTAACAAATTCGTCAAAAAAGGCCATGACACGGGACAACCAAGCCACGACGGAGGCGGGGGCAGTAGGATTCGAACCTACGGGCGTGTGACCGCCTCTGGTTTTCAAGACCAGCGCATTCGTCCGCTCTGCCATACCCCCGGGGGAACAATTTTATCCGATGAGAGGCATCGGAGCGGCGCGCGGGGGATCTCCTGCCCTTGCCGGTAGCCAGACCGGGCCACGGCCTCCCTCCTGACCGACCGTCGCACGCGGAAAAAGGGTTGACGCGCGGCGGCTTGAAAGCGTACTCTATTTCTGGCCCGGCGGCCCGCAGAGTGAGAAACCTTTGTGGATTCCCCTCCAAAGCCGCCGGGCTTGTCTGTTTCGGCTCTCTTTTGAGTTTCTTGGGTGCGTGATCAGTGCCCAAAACTCCCGGCGGACGGGCAGATGTCGTTGAGCACGCATGCCGGACAGTCGGGCTTGCGAGCCTTGCAGACTCCACGTCCGTGGAGGATGAGCAGATGCGAGAAGACCGTCCAGTCCTCTCTGGGCACGACCCGCATGAGGTCTCGTTCTACTTTCTCTGGATTCTTCTCGGCGGAGAGGCAGAGCCGGTTCGAGAGACGCCGGACGTGAGTATCCACCACGACGCCTTCGTCCACGGAGTAGGCGTTGCCAAGCACCACGTTGGCCGTCTTTCGCCCGACGCCGGGCAGGGCGACGAGCTCCGGCATAGTGCGGGGCACCTCGCCATCGTGATCCTCCAGAAGAGCGCGGGCCATGCCCTGCAAGGAACGGGTCTTGTTGCGGAAAAATCCGGTCGGCCTGATGTCTTCCTCCAGCTCTTCCGGGTCGGCCTCCGCGTAGTCCCTGGCGGTGCGGTACTTCTCGAAGAGCGCCTCCGTCACCCCGTTGACGCGGACGTCCGTGGTCTGGGCCGAGAGGATGGTCGCCACCAGCAGTTCCAGGGGGTTCGTCCAGCGCAATTCGGTCGTTGCGCCGGGAATTTCCGCCTTCAGGCGGCTCAGTACTTCGGCTATCGGGGCGGCGTTCTGGCTCGTCACGATGGTCAGGCATTATAGCGTGGATTAGACTACCCCTCGTCAGAGACGTGGAGAGAAGGGGGGATCCGTGGCCGACGTTGCCTTCGATTACGGGAGCTTGATGGAGGTCGAGGACGGCCTCACGCAGCGTGACCTCGCGGGCATGGAGTCCCGGCTGCGAGAAGCCGCGGGCGAGCTTCTTGAAAGTTCTTACGGTTTCATGCGGCTGCCGAAGACCGGAGAACATGCTGCGGCCTGCAAGGAGCTTGCGGAGGATATCCGGAACTCCGGCGCCGCTGACTTCATACACGTCGGGATCGGGGGTTCGGCCCTGGGTCCGATGGCGCTGCAACGGGCGCTCAACCATCCTTATTACAATCTACTTCCGGCCGAGACCCGCGGCGGTCCCCGCATCCACTTCGCCGAGAACACGGACCCAAACTCTTTGGGCGCCATTTTGGACGTCGTGGACCCGGCGAAAACCTGGGTCAACGTCGTCACCAAGTCCGGCACGACCGCCGAGACGATGGCGAACTTCCTGGTCATCCGCGGCGCGCTCGGGGAGTATGGGGATCGAGCCGTGTTCACTACGGACCCGGATGAAGGCTACCTGAACCGCATCTCCGCCCGTGAAGGCATTCGGACGCTTTCGATCCCGAAGGATGTGGGCGGACGTTTCTCGGTGCTCTCCCCGGTCGGTCTCCTGCCAGCAGCCGTGGGCGGCCTGGACGTGGACGCGCTCCTGCGCGGGGCCGCCCAATGCGTGGACGAGGTCGAGGCGCGAGGCGCGGAGCACCCGGCGGTCGTGGGGGCCGCGATGCACTACCTGATGGACACCGCGCGGGGGCGCAACGTCCGCGTCATGATGGCCTACGCCGACGCCCTGGAGAGGGTCGCGGCGTGGTTCGTGCAACTCTGGGCGGAGTCACTCGGAAAGGAAGGCAAGGGCTCCACGCCCCACGGCGCCGTCGGCACCACGGATCAACACTCTCAAGTTCAACTCTACATGGAAGGTCCACAAGACAAGGTCATAGAGATCGTCGAGGTCGAGGAGCATCCGCGCGACCTGGAGATACCACGAGCCTACGAGGACCTGGACGGCGTCGGATACCTCGGCGGACACTCGATGGGGGAGTTGTTGAACGTCGAGTGCGACGCGACGCGGCGGGCGCTCACCGAGGCCGGGCGTCCCAACTGCACGATAAGGCTCGGTGCGATAGACGAAGAGAACCTGGGCTACCTCTTCCAGGCCCTCGAAGCGCAGACGGCAATAGCCGGCTCCCTATACGGGGTCAACGCTTTCGATCAGCCGGGAGTGGAGGCGGGGAAGCAGATCACCTACAAGAGGATGGGCCGACCGGGATACTAGGTTTCAGGCTACAGGCTTCAGCAGTCAGGTAAAGGGTCGTAAAAAAGCAGCCACCGTTCGGCTTCGCTCCGCAGCAAACCATGATGCCCGAAACCTGACACCTGAAGCCTATTTCACCACGATTCCGAACACTACGGGAGCAGCCCTGCCATGCAAAGGCCGCCCCTCCACGTCCCTGACGACGCGCCAGAGGGACGGGTTTCGTTCTCGCAACTCGCCGAACGCCCGGTTTCTCTCCACGTCGTCGGCCAGGAGGACGCCGCCGGTTCGCAGACGAGGCCAGAGGGCCTCGAACTCCCGCTGCATGTTGCGATGCGTGTGCAGACTGTCGTGCAGGAAAACATCCACCTTGCCCAGTTCTTCGAGGAGTCGGGGGAGGATACGTTTGCTGGTCCCGCGGTGGAGCGTCCACCGGGCCTTCAGCGTCTCCGGCACGGCCACGCCCCAGGACCTCGCGTAGCCCCGGCGCAAGGGCGGCAGGTCCACGCTGTGGAGCACGCCGCCACCGTTCTCTTCCAGTGCCTGGAGGATGAAGGCCGAACTCACCCCATAAGCCACGCCGGTCTCCACGACGACGGCGGGACGGATAAGACGACAGAGCAAATAACAGCAGCGCGCCAGGACGGAGTCGGCGGGCCACTGCGCGCCGCGGGGGTTCTCGTGGTGGACGCCGCGCAATATCCGGCGCGTAGCCTCTTCCAGGTCATGCAACGCCGGCTCGTCCAGTATCTCCTCCGCGCCACCTCCCCGCGACTCCAGGTCACGCAGCGCGCTCTCCCAACTCACCGCATCGTAGTGCGGTGATGCTCCGAAGAGAGCCTCCAGGCCGAGATCCGCGTACCCTGACGCCAGGTCCCCGAACTCCCGAAATGCTCGGGCCGGAACCCGGCGTCCGCTACTTTCAATTGGCTTCATGCCGCTCACGACGCTCCCTTTTTTTCTGGAGTCCAAATAATAGGCGACGGAAGTGTTTTGGGTAGCGAGAGTCGAAGTTCGCCGTGTATCCCAAATAGGTGATCATCTCCTCGTCCGGTGACAAAATTCGGCGGATAAAGACACTCGGCGGGTATAATGGGTCCTGTACCGGCGCAAGCGGAGGAAGGATTCACGTCATGAAATGGCTCACGGTTTACGGACTCCCCAAACTACCGCTCTTCCTGGCGCGGTGGGCGATGAAGCTCGGGCTGCCGGGGCCGACGTGGTACAAGTGGAAGGCCGCGAGCGCGGGGACCGGGGTTATCCTGGACGAGATGATCCGGGCCGCCGACGACCTGGGCTACGACGGCCAGAAGGTCGGCAAACTAGCCATGACCCGCATCGGCGAGAAGCAGGGCTCGGACCTCCGGGAGCAACTCGGCGTCAAGACCATGAAGGACACCGTGGACGTGGTCATGCTCGCCAACCGCTTCTTCGACATCGAGATCACGCTGACGGAGACGAAGGACGGCGAATACGTCATAAACGCCGACCGCTGCCCGTGGTTCGGCGGGATGGGCCACGACGGCGTACCCGGCTGGGACGTGAAGCCCTGCGCCGCCTTCTCCACCTACGAGAAGGCGATGGTCAACGCCATCAACCCGAACGTGAAGCTCTCGTACACCGAGAAGCGCACCACCGGCGGTCACACCTGCCGCGGCGTCTACCAATACAGGGACGAGGAGCTGGGAGATGGTCCGGTGGAGGGCGTGCAGCCAGAGATGGTCAGCATCGGCCGGAAGCCGAAGGAAAAGATCGAGGCGAAGGCGGAGTAGCCCGGACGCCTCCCGGCTTCTCGTCCGGCGCGGGTCTCAGAAGACGAGCGACGAGAAAACCCGGAGCCAGAACACCGAAGCGACTACCGCCACCAGCCCCAGGCCAAGGTCGACCAGAACCGCGTCTCCGCGCGGCGTCTTCGGATCTCGGGAGGCGCGGCGCAAGACCAGCCCGATGACCGTAAGCAGCAGCGCCGGCCACGCATAGACCATCCAGATGCCCCAGAAACTCACGCGGCCCTCGCCTCCGGCCTGGCCGCGGGCCGGAACTCCGTAACTTCGGCTTCCACGGCCGGCAAGCCGTGGTACCGGGCGACGGAGACGCGGTGATTACCGTCCAGGACGAAGTATGCGTCGCCCAGCTTGTACAGGATCACCGGCGGAAGATCCTTGCCCCGGTGGAACGCCAGATCCACGCGCTTCCACTTCTCCCCCGCGCTCGCGCGAAGGGGCATGAAGCAACGGTCGAAGTCCCAAGGGCGTCCCACGCTCCCGACAACCTTCTCCAGATCGACGACCCGCATCCCCCTGCGCACCCGGTTGTATGCCTGGAGAGACCTCCGGAGATCGTCGAAGGAGGGCGGTGTGCCGCGCGATGCGGGTTCCCTGCGTATACGTGCCACCAGTCGCCGCAACCACGCCCTGCGCCGGGCACGACCGAAGTCCCTGTCGGCCTGTTCGTTGAGGTCCATCAGATTCATCCCTCGGCTCCTCTCTACGGGTTTTGGAGCCAGTCTAGGAGCTGAGGGCCAGAGCTTAATCCACCGAAGGTCGTACCCGGTGGTTTACAGCCGGTTTAAATTAGAGGCTAGCCGAGCAGGCGCAGCTCCCGGGCCCTTGCGACGGCCTGGGAGCGGTTCCTGACGAGGAGCTTGCCGAAGATGTGATGGACGTGCGCCTTGACCGTCCCCAGGGAGAGGTAGAGTTCCCGCGCGATCTCCGCGTTGGACCGGCCGGCGGCGACAAGTTCGAGCACCTCAACCTCGCGCTCGCTCAGGGGTTCGAGACCGGGAGCAGGGCTTCTCCGTGAACTCCCGTTGCCGGAAGGCGGCGCCTCAAGGGCGAAGCGTTCCAGCAGCCTGCCCGCGTAGCCGTCGGGCGTTCCGTGGAACTCGCCGCCGGACTCACCATTGGAGGCGGCGCGGGATTCACCAACGTGCGGATTACGGATCAGGCGCTTCAGCAACGCGGCCATCGGCGGCCCTTCGTCAACGAACAGGCGCACGAAGCCCTCTGGTTCAGCTAACGTGAGCGCGTGCCGAAGGTATCCCAACGCCTCTTCGGCCGCGCCTCGCCGTTCGGAGGCGAGGGCGCGGAGCGCGAGAAGCTCTATCTCATGCGCCGTCCGGCCATCGGTCCTCGCGTCCTCCAGCAGCCGGTCGAGGGAGTCGAGCGCCTCTTCGGTCCTGCCCTCCCCTAGCATCACGCGGACCATCGTAATTCGCTCGAAGTGGCGCGGGTAGCTCAGGTAGTCTTGGGTCGCCCCGTACTCCCGTGCCCAGCGCGCCGCCGACTGCACGTCGCCTTGCGCCAGCCAGAACCGCGCCTGCCACGCCCAGATGAGCGGCCATTTCGGCGTGAGCCTGCCGGCCTCCCGGACGAGAGAGTGCGCCCCTTCGGCGTCTCCACGAGCCATCAGCACGCGGGCGAGGTTGACGTAGCAGTAGACTAATATCTTTGCCTCACCGCTGCGCCTACCATGCTCTATTCCCGTCTCCAAGAGCCGCCGCGCCCCATCTAGCTCTCCGCGCTGGTAGACCAGATCACCCATCCCCGCGTGGATGATGCCGGCGACCGAAGGTACGCCTTCGGGGCGGCTCTCCGCCAGCCGGTTTCCATCCAGCAGCAGGTCTTCTGCCCGCCGGAGACGCCCCCTGGAGATCTCCAGGGATGCCTGGTAATGGAGGGCGAACAAGCATGTACGAAGGTCGTCGGCAGCCCGGCCTGTGGCGGCAGCCCGGGCGAACGCCTCGCTGGCGGAGTCGAAGTCCCCTGTCGAGCAATAAGCATGCCCTAGATCAAGCGCGACATCGCCGCGCAGATGCAGCTCGTTCTCTGGCAGCAGTTCGAGAGCCCGATTGGAGAGCTCCGTCGTAAGCGGCGCGTCCTCCCGCATGGCGGCCATGCGGGCCCGGATGATGCATATCTCACCCAGCATCGTCCGCTCTTCGTCGGAGAGGCCGGCGGTCGAAACCTCGCTATCGAGCTTCAGAGCGGCCTCGGTATCCCGGAGCCGGATCTCGGCGTCTTCCAGCTCTCCCGAGTGGGCGAGCGCCCAGGCGTAGAGCAGGCATAGCTGCGGACGGCGACACACCAGTCCGTCCGGCAACGCGCCCAGCCAGCGGAGAAGCAGCGAGGCGTCCACGTACGTGCGCCGCACGCCGGTCTCCTCCTCGATCAGATCCGCCGCCCGGTCGAAATCCTCCGCCGCCAGAGAGTGTTCGATCGCCCCGGACAGACACCCGTCTTCCTCCTGCCAGAGCCCGGCGCGGCGGTGCAGTTCGGGGATCTCGTCTGGATGTATTCGTTTCAGGCGTTCGCGCAGGAAGGCGGCGAAGAGGTGATGGTAGCGGTAGTAGCGTCCCCCTTCGTCCAGCGGCACCAGGAAGAGGTTGGCGGCCTCCAGCCTTTCGAGCATCTCCAGCCCGCCGGTCGTGTCCGTGAGCGCCTCGCACAGGGGACCGCTCAGGGTCTCGACGACAGAGGTCCTGAGCAGGAACTCCCGAACGTCCTCCGGCTGGCGGGAGAGGACCTCGTCGGCCAAGTACTCAAAGACGTGGCGCGCGCTTCCCGCGAGAGCCTCGACGGGGCCGGCGCCGTCCTCGCCTCCCCGGAGGGCGTGCGCCGCCAACTGGAGACCGACGATCCAACCCTCCGTCCCTTTTTCCAGCGTCGCGACCCTATCCGCGGCGAGGTCCAGACCCATCGTGCGGCCGAGGAATTCCGCCGCCTCTTCGTGGGTGAAGCGCAGGTCCGGGGCGCCAAGCTCGGTGAGCCGTCCCCGGGCGCGCAGCCTCGGAAGCGGCAGCTGAGGATTCGTGCGCCCGGCGACGATCAGGCGCATCGGCGGCGGAGAGTGGTCCAGCAGAAGGGCGAGGGCATCGTGGATGGTCTGCGATCTTATAGAGTGGTAGTCGTCTAGCACGAGGACGAAGTCGCGCGGCACCTCCAGGATCTCGTTGCTGAGCGCGGTGAGGACGGGCTCGAGCTCCTCCAGGGACTGGAGGGAGCTCAGGAAGGCGTGCGTAGCTTCCCCGAAGCCTTCGTGGATCGTCCCGATGGCCGCTATCAGGTACGAGAAGAAGCGCACCAGATCGTCATCCCTCTCGTCCAGCGAGACCCAGGCAACCGGAAGCTGGCTACGCCGGCTCCAGTCCGCGAGCAAGGTCGTCTTGCCGAAACCGGCCGGGGCGGAGACGACGGTGAGGTCGCGTCGCGTCCCCTCGTCAAGCCGCTCGTAGAGGCGCGGACGCGGTACAGCGCCGGTATGTCCACGGGGTACGTAGAGCTTGGCCCTGAGTATCTGCCGGTCCATGAGACTCGCATCTCCCATACGGACGATTGTACTCGATGGCACGCGAAATCCCGAAGCACGCCAGGGCAGCGGTTGCCCGGTTTCCGGCGTGCTAGACTCGCTTTTCGAATCCGAAGAACCGCACAGGAGGCGCTATGGAACGCATCGAGATAGACACGGCGCGGGGTAAGGAGCGGGTTCCACCGGGACAATATCTGGTCGGGGATCGGTGGCCGATCCTGACCTACGGCCCGACGCCGAGCTTCGACCCCGCTTCCTGGGACTTCGCGATGGTCGGGCTGGTCGAGAACCCGCTGCGCTTTACCTGGGATGAATGGAACGAGCTTCCGACGGCCGAGGTGAAGGCGGATATGCACTGCGTCACCTCGTGGAGCAAGCTGGATAACGTGTGGTCGGGCGTGCGAGCGTCGCATCTCCTGGAACGAGCGAAGCCCAGGCCAGAGGCGCGGTTCTTCTCGGCGTTCTGCGACGGCGGGTATACGACGAACGTGCCGGTGGAGGAACTGTACGAGGAGGATGCGCTGTTTGCGACGCACCACAACGGGGAGCCGCTGGAGGCGGGGCACGGGGCGCCGATGCGGTTGGTGATCCCACGCCTCTACGCCTGGAAGAGCGCGAAGTGGCTAAGGGGACTGGAGTTTCTGGCGGAAGATAAGCCAGGTTTCTGGGAGGAGAACGGCTACCACAACTACGGAGACCCCTGGCAGGAGCAGCGTTACAGTTTTAGCTTTTAGCCATCAGCTATCAGCCGTCAGCTTTTGGCATGAAAAGGAGAAGCGGGTTCCCGCAAGTCGCCAGGGCTACCAGGATGGGCACACTCTGGCAAAGCCGCTTTGCCCGCGGTTTTTAGCTGGCTGCTGACGGCTGACGGCTGACGGCGGCGCGATAGCCATATCGCGCCAATAGCGGCAAGGTCAGCCCCGTGACGAGATTCCTGTCGCGGGACTTCATCTTTTTGGTCCATTCGTGGTCCTGCCGCAGCGTGACGGCGCCGGTGTCGAAGCGGTTGGGGTTGCCCGAGACGGTGTGGCTGACGCCGAGCTTGACTTCCTGTTCGCCGGTGAGGGGCAATCCCGCGCCGGGCTCGCCAAGCAGGTCGAGTATCCGCTCGAAGCTGTTCTCGGGGCCGGAGACGAAGTCCTCGTAGCGGAGGCGGAGGTGGTCGTCCGGGCCGCGCCAGAGGGCTTCGATGGAGGCATTCCAGGCGTCCCAGAGGACGGCGCTGTCGAGTGCGCTCTTCTGGTGCATGAACTCGCGGTCCTCGCTGTCGGGCTGCTCCTTCTTCTTCAGCCACGAGTAGGCGGCGGCCCTGGGGTCCCGTATCAGGTGCAACACCCGCACGTCTAGCTCAGGAACCATGCCCATCGCGTAGCCGTAAGCCGGTTCTTTGGAGGAATCCACGATGACCCGGCTCCCGGTGACGGACTTTATGGCCTCGTACAGCCGGGCCGAGGCGTCGAGGAACTTGCCCATGCGGCCCTTGAGTTGCTCTCTGCCGCGTCCCGTCAGCATCCGGGGGATGTGGCGGGTGCGGGCGCCGGAAGCCTGGAGGCGCATCATCTCGCGGGCGTCCACCCTGTCCATGCCGCCGAAGGCTTCATCGAAGACGCTCCGCCATACCGGGCATTCGCGGGAAGGACGGCCGCAGCCGCAGAGGCGGTTTTCGATCAGGGCGTGCTTCCAGATGAAGTTCAGCTCACCCGCGGAGAAGAAGCCCCCGATCTGTCCGAGGCTATTCGAGAGGATCGTGCTCCCGCTCCGTCCGAACCCGGCGACGTACAGGACTTTCGTGGACACGTTATCCACGGCCCCGGCGCAGCAGACGCTGTCCCGCGTCCCGGAACGCGCCGAGGAATTCCCTGTCCGTCTCGGAGAGACCGAACAGCCACAGCAGACCCAGGAAAGCAAGGCCCAGGAACCCGCCCAGCACGAACACCGTCGGAATGGCGCCTCCGGGGATGGTCACGGCCAGTTTCAGGAGGTATGTTGCGCCCGCGGCTATGAGCCCGGCGATCAGGGGTTTTAGCCAGGCGAAGTTGAACGGCCAGTAGCCCAGGCGCCACTTCACGGCCGACATCGTGCCCGTGTTCTCGGTGATGATCGCGGTCGCCATCCCTATGGCCGCGCCAAGCAACCCGAAGCGCGGCACGAGTATAAGGCTCGTGACGACGCCGGTCGCCGCGGCTACGGCAGTCGCGATCATGGTCAGATTCTGGTTCTCGGTCATAGCCAGCATCCGGGGCGCGGGGCCGACGGAGGAGCTGTAGAGTTGGGCGACGGCGACGATTATGAGGGCCGTGACGCCCTCGCCGAAGCCCTCGCCAAACACGGACATGACCTCGGGGGCGAAGACCACGAGCACTAGAAAAAGGACGAAAGCGCCGGTGAAGATCCAACGCGACACGTCCTTGTAGAGCCGCCCCATCTCCTCCGTGTCCTGCCTGGCATGGAGGCCGGAGATTATGGGAGAGAAGATCCCCGAGAACGCGAAGCGCACCACCGTCAGGAACGTGGCGGTGCGGGCGGCGGCGTTGAAGACGCCCGCCGGACCCCCGGCCGCGAAGGCGCCCAGGATCAGGATCGCCGACCAGTTGTTGAGGTACTGAGCCCCTTGAGCAATGCTCATCGGCACCGAGACGCCGAACAGGGAGCGAGTCTCGAAGATGGCCGGGGTTCGGCGGTCGAAGAGCGGCGGGAAGAGCTTCCTCAGATAGTACAGCCCGGCAAGCCCGGCGAGGAACATGGCCGCGCCGTAGGCGGCTATCACGCCGACCGTGCTGGCCCCGAGCACGTAGCAGACCCCGACGAGCGCCAGGAACATGCCGGGACGTATGAGCTGCTGGATATAGGCGGCGTAGGTAACGGTCTTGAAACCCTGCGTGGCCCACGCGGTCATGCTCATGAACACGAAGAACGGCAACACGAACGCGA
>Ga0136615_10001653_pt1 | contig 10875 bp, 8 predicted proteins | sample AntDrymUQ2882206_2_FD_106647 | JGI IMG/M metagenome (GOLD analysis project Ga0136615, IMG submission 106647) | Polar desert sand microbial communities from Dry Valleys, Antarctica - metaG UQ288 (22.06) | ecosystem: Environmental > Terrestrial > Soil > Desert | place: Antarctica: Dry Valley...
CTCGGCTCCGGCATTCGGACCCCGATCTACGGCAAAGCCGAGTACGCGAACCCGGGCGGGTCGGTCAAGGACCGAATCGGCCTGGCCATCATCGAGAGCGCGGAGAGGCGGGGTGAGCTCCGGCCCGGTGGGACCATCGTCGAGGGGACCAGCGGCAACACCGGCGTTGGCCTGGCGATTGCCGCCGCCCTCAAGGGGTATCGCTGCGTCTTCACTATGCCCGACAAGATGTCTCAGGAAAAGGTGCGGCTGCTCAAGGCATTTGGGGCGGAGGTGGTGACCACCCCCACCGCGGTGCCACCGGATCACCCCGACAACTACGTGATGAAGGCCAAGCAAATCGCCAAGGAAACCCCCGGGGCCATCCTGGCCAACCAGTTCTACAATGAGATCAACCCGGAGGCGCACTACGCCACCACTGGGCCGGAGATCTGGGAGCAGACAAAGGGCGGAGTGACTCATCTGGTTGCGGGGGCCGGCACCGGTGGAACGGTCAGCGGCGCCGGAAAGTACTTGAAGGAGAAGAATTCCAAGGTGAGGGTCGTGGCCGGCGACCCGGTTGGTTCGCTGTACACGCACTACCATCGGACGCACGCGCTGGGCGACGGACACCCCTACAAAGTCGAGGGGATCGGCGGGGACAAGATCCCCACGACAATATGGTTTGACTGGATCGACGAGTTCCGGCAGGTCTCCGACCGGACATCGTTGATGATGGCACGACGCCTGGCTCGGGAAGAGGGGATTCTCGCCGGCGGCTCAACCGGGCTCAACGTGGCCCTGGCGCTCGATATCGCCCGGGAGCTGGATGATCCCAAGGCGCTCGTAGTCACCATCCTCTGCGACACCGGCGAGCGCTACCTGTCCAAGGTGTTCAACGATGAGTGGATGCAAGAGAACCAGATGCTTGAGGCGCCCCGGACCACGGTCGAGCAGTTGCTCGAGCGCCGGGCGCCGGGCGCTCCGCCCCTCGTCACGGTGACCCCAGCCGCGGCGGTGCGCCAGGCTTTGAATCTCATGGCCACCTGGGGCGTGAGTCAGATCCCCGTCGTTGAGGATAGCAGGTCGGTGGGCGGCCTGATCGAGGCGAGCCTTATGACCCGCGCACTGGCCCAGCCGTCCCTGCTGGACCGACCGGTTCGCGAGGTGATGGAGTCGCCCTTTCCCGAAGTCGAGGCGAACTGCCCCACCGACCGTCTCGGCGCCATGCTCACACGCGAGAGCCCGGCCGCACTGGTCCGCAAGGATGGCAAGCTCGTTGGGATCGTGAGCCGGTATGACGTGTTGCAACTGCTCATCGGGACCCGTTGATGGTGAATTGTCACCCTGAGCGAAGCGAAGGGGCCAGAACGTGGGCTCGGCCCCCTCGCTATGCTCGGGGTGACATCGCCAGGTGGCGCGACATCTTCATTCGGAATTCCTGATGCGTGTAACTGTACTAACCGGCGGCACATCGGCCGAGCGCGACGTGGCCATGGCCTCGGCCGTCCAGGTCATTGATGCACTCCGCTCCCGAAGTCACGATGTTGCGGTTGTGGACACGGCACGAGGGTACATTCCGCAATCTGACGAAGCCGCGCTGCTCTCGGGCGTGGTCGGGACCGAGCCCCCGTCTATTGAACGGCTCCATTCGCTGGAACGGGGGCTCCTGCTCTCCGGTCTTGCGAACCTTGCCGTGGTCCGAGATGCCGACGTGCTGTTCCTTGCACTCCACGGTGGTCGGGGAGAAGATGGCACCCTCCAGACTCTTTTGGAGATGGTGGGCGTCCCCTACACTGGTAGCGGGCGGCTCGGCAGTGCGATGGCCATGGATAAGGACATCTCCAAGCGGCTCTTCCGGACGGCGGGTGTTCAAACCGCCGATTGGGTGATGGCGCCCGCATCGCGGTCCCAGGTCGACCGCGATTTTGGGTGGCCAGTGGTGGTAAAGCCCTCAAAGCAGGGCTCCACCGTTGGTCTGACAGTTGTGAAGAGCGGAAACGACTACGACGCGGCGGTGAAGCTGGCCCAGCAGTACGACGATGAGGTCATGATAGAGCGGTTTGTCCCAGGGCGGGAGTTAACCGTCGGCGTGCTGGAGGGGGGTACTTTGGCGGTGGGCGAAATTATACCGCGGCACGAAATTTTCGACTACGAGTGCAAGTACACACCGGGGATGTCACAGGAAATCTTTCCAGCCGATCTCCCGGCCGCAGTTTCAGCCGAGTGCGGCCGGCTCAGTCTGCTGGCCCACGAGGCCCTGAAGCTCGGCGGCTATTCTCGGGTGGATTTTCGCTTGACACCGGCCGGTGAACTCTTCTGTTTAGAGGTAAACACCCTGCCTGGCATGACGGCCACGAGCCTCCTGCCTCAGGCTGCCCGAGCCGTCGGCATCGAATTCCCCGACCTGTGCGAACGGATCTGTCGAGCCGCGCGACGGGCCCGCGTGGAAGATCCTCAGTAACTTCGGGGCACCAAGAGTCAAAGGCGTTCGTCCGATGAAATCGTCTCCTTCATACCGTATCACCCCATGGGTAGGTCGCCTCATCATCGCCAACGCGGTGGTGCTGCTCCTACGCATGACGTTGTTCACCTCGCCCGAGATCGTCCAGGCACTGCAGTTCTCTCCCCGGACCGCTCTGACCCATGCCTGGACCTTCCTGACCTACATGTTCGTCCATGCCGGTCTCCTACACCTCGTTGCCAACATGCTGATGCTTTACGTGTTCGGCACCGCGGTCGAAAGCCGGATGGGAAGCCGCAACTTCATCCTGTACTATCTGTTTTGCGGTGCCGGGGCGGCAGTCTTCTCCCTGCTCCTGGCCGGTCTCATGCCGGTGGTGGCCTTCATTGGCGCGTCCGGAGCGGTGCTGGGCGTGGCGGTGGCCTTTGCCTACTTCTGGCCCGACGCGGAACTGATCGTCTTTCCGATCCCGTTCCCCATCAAGGCGCGTACGCTGGTCATAGGTCTCGTGGTTCTCGACATCATTGCCTCCAGACTGTGGCCCAACGATGGAGTCGCCCATCTGGCGCACGTCGGGGGCGCCCTGTTCGGATACCTCTTTTTTCGGGTGCAACTGTTTTCCCGCCGGCGCCCCTCGGAGCCGGCCCACACGGTGGAGCGTGTCGTCATGGTACAATCTGGAGCTTCCGAGCCGGACCGGCGAACCCCTGTTACGCCGATGCGCCCTCGTCGCCGAGTCGAGTCTGACCCGGTAGCAGCGGAGGTGGACCGGGTGCTCGACAAGATCAGCGAAAAGGGAATCTCGAGCCTCACGCCCGCCGAGCGGCGTTTCCTCGACGAGGTGGCAAAGAAGAAGAAGGAGGATCATTAACTCTTGCGCCTCTGGTCTCGTTCTCGTATCGTCTCGCGTGCTGATCAACCTCCTTCCGGATTTCTTCGCGGTGCTCGAAGCCGCCGACCGGGAAGCGGCGTATCGTCAGTATCGCGAAGCCCATCGTCTCATCCTCGACGCCTACTGGCGTAACTACGTTCTCGATCCCGAAGCCCCCTACGCCGGCGAGATCGTAACCACCGCACTCAAAGCGGATCGCAGTGACCTCTACTCACTCGCTGCGTCCACCGACGTCGTTCAGCTCGCCGAGGAGGCAATAGCACGCGCCGAAGAGCTGATCGGTATAGACGGCCCCACCGACATCTATCTCATGGTAGGCCTGGGTGGGGCCAATGCCGGAGAGTTGGTCGTGGGCGGCCGGGGCGTGGCGTTCATCTGCCTGGAGCACTTCACCGGCCGGATCAACCCAGAGACCTACGGCATGGGGCTCCCGCCGGACCTGATTCCGGTTTGGGTTGCCCACGAGCTCGCGCACACCGTGCGCTACACCTCACCGACCAGCGGAAGTGACATGCGCCGTCTGGTGGCGGAAGGCGGGGGCTACTACGACTACTGGTCCACCGGCAGCCGGGCAACGCTGCGGGAGCTGCTGGTCAACGAAGGACTGGCCGTACACGCCGCCCAGGCCGTCGCGCCCGGGTTCGATGCGGCCGATTACTTTGGCTATCCCCGCCGGCAATACAATCGGCTGCGGGAGATGGAGTCGTTCCTGCGGCGGGCGGTCGAGCCGGACCTCGACCGAAGCGGCCTGGGACTTCGGCTGCGCTATCTCTCCGGGGGCATGAGCCCCTCCGCCCGGTTGGTGGGCGGGAGAGTCATTCCCGAGCGAGCCGGGTATTACCTGGGACATCGGATGACGGAGGCTCTCGTGGCGGAGCGCGGCATGGCTGAAGCAGTGCGCGCCGGCGCGCAAGAGTTCCAGGCGGCGGAGGATGCGGCGAGAGGGATACAGACTGCTTAACCCAGACCCGAGTCGCGACTACTTCCCCACGCAAAAACTACTAAACACCCGATCCAGGACTTCCTCGATATCCACAACGCCAACCAGCTCATCGAGCGCGGTGGTGGCTTCGCGAACGTGATGGGACGCCAGCACCGCGTCGCCGCGGCGGCCGAGCTGAGGGATCGCCTGCGCCAGCGCCTCCTGCGCCCGGGACAGCGCCTCACGATGACGAGCCCGAGTCAGCGCCGGCTCGAGGTCTGCCAGACCGAGCCGGTCGGCGAACACCCGTTCGGCCGCCGCCTGGCGGAGGGCAGCCAGCCCCTGACCGCTGACGACCGAGACGCCGAGCCCTTCACCTGCATCCGCCAGATCGACCTTCGTCCGCACCAGTAGCGTCGGCCGCTCCTCGGTGATTGCCCGCTCATCCCGCTCCAGACCCCGGCCCGACTCTACGCAGAGCACCACAAGATCCGCCGCGGCGAGATAGCGGCGGCTGACTTCGACACCAAGCCGATCGATCTCCTGCGGAGCCTCCCACAATCCGGCGGTATCGGCAAGGCGGACGGGCCACCCGAGAAAATCGGTGTGGGCTTCGACCGCATCCCGCGTCGTGCCCGGAATCTCGGAGACGAGGGTGCGGGCGACGCCGAGGAGGGCATTGAAGAGCGAAGATTTCCCGGCGTTAGGGCGGCCGGCAAACACGAGGAGAGCCCCTTCACGAAGACGCTCGGCCGAGGGCGCCGTAGCCACGAGCTGCCGGATCTGGGCCGCGAGGCTTTCGATTTGCCGAGCGAGCTGCTCCGGCGCGACGGGGCCGTCGTCTTCTTCGGGAAAATCGATATCGTAGCTGAGGAGCGCCTGGACCTGAATGAGGGATTCACGGAGCGCCGCGAGCCGGCGCGAGAGACCACCCTCCAGCTGGCGCAGGGCCGCTAGAGCCTGTGCCGGCGCGGTGGCGTCGATCAAATCGCCCACCGCCTCGGCCTGCACCAGGTCGAGCTTGCCGTTGAGAACCGCGCGCCGGGTAAACTCGCCCGGTGCGGCGGGGCGGGCACCCGCTGCCTGGAGCGCCGCGAGAAGCCGCGCGGGTACCTGGAGACCGCCGTGACAGGAGAGCTCCACCAGATCCTCCCCGGTATAACTCGCAGGCCCTGGAAAGACGATGTACAGGCCGCGGTCGATCGGCCCCTCCGATCCGCGGAAGGTGGCCAGAGTAGCAAGCCGGGTGGGGTGCTGCCGGAAACCCTGGATGACCTGCCGCGCTACCTCAAAGGCACCTTCGCCGCTCAAGCGAATGACGGCCAGCGCCGCACGTCCCGGCGGGGTTGCCAGTGCCACGATGGGGTCTGAGAGCATGCTGGAGTCTGCGGGATTGCTTCGGGCGCGTAGCGCCCTCGCAATGACTACGCCTTTCGCTTGGCTCGTGCGGGCTTTTGCCTGGACTCCGGCGCTCGGGTCTTCACCTCCACGATCGCTTTGGCCGTCCGCTTCTGCCGCTCGCGGGCCAGCAGCCACTGCTGCGGGATGCTCGCGATGTTACTGACCGCATAATAGAGGTTGAGTCCCGAGGCGAAGTTGAGAAAAAGAAACGTCATCATCACCGGCATGATGTAGAGCATCATCTTCATCTGCGGATTCGCCTCCATGCCGACCTGCCCGACCTTGGTCAGCCCCCACATCGAAAGCCCCATGATGATGGGGATGATGTACAAGGGATCCGGCCGCGAGAGATCCGGCAGCCAGAGGAACGACGCGCCACGCAGCTCGATCGTGTTCTGGAAGACGAAGAAGAGCGCGAAGAGCACCGGCATCGGGAGCAGCATCGGCCAGCAGCCGCCGAGCGGATTGACCCCGTGCTCCTTGTACAGCTTGAACATCTCCTGCTGCACCTTCTGCGGATCGCTCTTGTGCTTCTCCTGGATCTCCTTCATCAGCGGCTGAACAGCCTGCAGCTGCATGTTGGCCCGCATGGCCTTCTGATTCAGGGGCCAGAGGATCACCCGCACGAGGATTCCGAAGATGACCAGAACGAGCCCGTATGCGAGATACAGATGCTCGTGCATCCAGACCAGGAGCCACCGCACGCCGGCGGCCACCGGCCGGATGATCGTCCGGAAGCCGGGCCAACCGTAGGGGTTCACGTCATCGAAGCTGTGGCCGATGCGGCCGAGCCGGTCCATTTCCATGGGGCCGACATAGGTCGTGTAGCCGAAGGCTCCGCTCGGCGGAAGTGGGAGGCTGAGGTCGACGTTCGCCCGGCTCGGATCGTCGTTCGCCGTGCGTGGCGCTGTGGCAATGGCGCCGCTGATACCCCCACGGGTGCTATCGAGCGCCAGCACCGCCGTCACGAAGTATTTCGATTTGATCGCCGCCCACTCCAGCGGGCCGCTCACGGTCTTGGGCTCACCCGGCTCGAGGCCCGAGAAGTCGGTGCGCTCGGTGTCGTTGTGCTTGGTAACCAGCGCAAGGGCGTGGCGATTCTCGCTGGAATCGGCTTCGGTGTTGGCGATGGTTGGACCCATTCCCACACGCAGAAGCCCGCCGTTCGGCCCCACGCCCGTCACCCGGCCCTCCACTCCGATCTGGTAGTCGTCCGGCCGGAACGTATAGGTCAGCTCCACCTGGACGCCGCTCTGAGCCCCGCTCAGACGGAGAGTAGTCGGACTCTTGACCTCCAGACTCTCGGCGGAGACGGTGAAGAGCCAGTCGTGCAGAGGCAGGGTGTCGCGACCCAGAGCCAGCGTCAGACCCAACAGGCGGCTGTCACGGGGAAGGAGCTGCGCCGGCTTACCCTGATCCCCAGGCGCCATGGAGCGATACCGGGACAGCGTCGCTTCCACCAGGCGCCCGCCCCGGGTACTGATCCCATAGGTATAGAGGGGGGACGTAACACGGACCGTGTCGTCGGTCGCGCCTCCGGCGCGAGGCGGGAGGGCAGCGGTCGCGCTATCGGCGCGAGGCGGGGCAGCGGGGCGGCGGGGCGGTACGGCGGTATCTGGCGTTCCGCTGGTGCCTGAAAGCGGTGGAGCGGAGGGCCGCGGATTGACGGCCAGGGTATCTGCCCCGCTGCCCCGCTGCCCCGCTGCCCCGCCCGAAGACGGCTTTTTCATGAAAACTGCGGGCACGATTGCGATGGCCATCATCAGCAGAATCGCCCAAACGGTACGGCGGTCCATGGACTCAGTTCACAGCGTCAGGGGACAGGGTCGAACCCGCCCGGATGGAACGGATGACAGCGGACGAGGCGGCGAGTGGCGAGCCAGGTGCCTTTGAGAGCGCCATGGCGCGTGACTGCCTCGAGTGCATACTGGGAGCACGATGGGGTGAACCGGCAGCTGGGCGGTAACGCTGGTGAAATTACCAGTTGATAACCGCGGATAATCGAAGCCAGAAGGCGGCGGGGCAGCTGGAGAATAAGCACGAGTCACCCGGCACCCAGCACGCTCTTGCGCCACGCGAGGACTTGCCTCTGGAGAGCATCGAAGCTGGCGGCGTACGCCTCGCGACGGGCCTTGATCACCAGATCCCAGGCCGGCTGTCGTTGCTGGATCTCGCGGCGCCAGATCTCGCGCAGCCTCCGCCGCAAACGATTGCGGGCCACCGCGGAAGACTGAAACTTGGGAACGATCAGTCCCATCCGTGGCTGGCCCGTTGGGTTGTCCATCCAAATCATGTCCAGATGCTCGAAGCGGCGGCGCCGGCCATGGGTGAGGCAGCGGCGAATGTCGGACGCGCGTACGAGGCGATGGGCTCGCGGCAGGCGTGCCGAACTCGTCAGGAGCCCCCGTGCTTCGACGGAATCGAAACGGTGAGCTGCTTCCGGCCTTTCTTGCGGCGGCGCGAGAGCACGGCGCGGCCCCAGCGCGTAGCCATCCGGGCGCGGAATCCATGCTTGTTGATCCGGCGCTTGTTGCGTGGCCGATAGGACGGCTTCATCCGAGGAATCCTCCAAGTGAGCCGAGGAAGTTAGCGGGGAGAGGCGGACGGGGTCAAGCGGGAAGGAACGAGGGAAGGCGGAACGCGGGAAGGCGGGAAGGCGGGAAGGCGAATCCAACGAATTGGTGGGGCGTGAAAGCGAGAATGGTGTTCACGCCTGCTATTCTCTCATGCTCGCTTCCCTCGTTCCCTCTTTCCCTGTTCCCGCCCTGTCAAGCCCCGATTGACTTTTCCACACCTCGCCCGTAACATCTCTCGCCCTAGAAAAAATCCCTTCCGTTTTCGAGTACCGATGCAGCTGTCCGCAAAAGACGCATGGAAGCGCATCCTCGACGAGGCGCATCGCGAACTTCCAGACCACACGATCCGGACGTGGCTCGAGCCCACTGAGGCGATCGCCCTGGATGAGGGCCGTCTGATCATTGGGGCCCCGGACCAGTTTGCGGTGGAGTGGAATGAGACTAAGCACGCGACGCTGCTGTCCCGTCTCGCGGAGCCGGTCCTGGGCCAGCCCACGTCGATCGTGTTCCGGGTGAACGAGGACCGGCAGAAGCGGCCGCAGATGGACTTCTTCGTGGCGCCCTCGACGCCGGCGGCCATCACAACACAGATCAACCCGAGCACCCAGCCGCTGAACGAGCGGTATACCTTCGACACTTTCGTCATCGGCAAATCCAACGAGCTCGCGGCCGCGGCCGCCCACGCGGCCGCGGAGTCACCCGGAAAGACCTACAACCCGCTCTTCATCTACGGCGCCACCGGGCTGGGCAAGACCCACCTCATGCAGGCTATCGCTCACACAGTGTGCGAACGTCATCCCGACACCAGAGTGCTGTATGTCGGGGCCGAGCAGTTTATCAATGAGGTAATCGAGAGCATCCACAGCCGCACCATGCCGGAGTTCCGGCGGCGTTACCGCACCGATGTCGATCTCTTCCTGGTGGACGACGTTCATTTCCTGGAAGGCAAGGAGATGACGCAGGAGGAGTTCTTCCACACCTTTAACGCCCTTTACGAGGGGAACAAGCAGATCGTGCTGACCTCCGACCGGCCCCCGAAGGAGCTGCCTGGCCTGGAAGCCCGTCTGGTCAGCCGCTTCGAATGGGGAATGGTGGCAGACATCGGGCAGCCGGATCTCGAGCACCGGATCGCCATCCTGCGGAAGAAGCAGGAGCAGGATCATCTCGAGCTCACCATTCCGGACGATGTGCTGCGGTTCATCGCGGAGCACGTGCGCTCCAACGTGCGCGAGCTCGAAGGCTGTATCATTAAGTTGCTGCTGTTTGCATCGTTAAAGCACAAAGAGGTCTCGATCGAACTGGCGCGCGAGGCGCTATCGGACAAAATTCGGCCGGGCGAAGATGGATTGGCGGCCCCGAAAGCCCTGCCGTCCATCAACAAGGTTCAGGAAGTTGTCGCGCGTCGCTGGGGGGTGACGCCGGAGGGGCTCAGATCCAAGGCTCGCATCAAGACTCTCACCGTGCCGCGCCAGATTGCTATGTATCTCGCTCGAGAACTGCTGGAGATGCAGCTCGTCGAGATCGGTCAGGCTTTTGGCGGCCGGGACCATTCGACGGTGATTCACAGCGTCGACAAAGTGAGCCGCCAGATGTCGCGGGATCGAAGCTTTCGTGAGCGTGTGGAACATGCGCGCCAGGAGTTGTGCGCAGAATAATCCCCGCCTGTTTCGTCCGGTGTGGGAACTCTGGACAGTAGTGCAATCGAATCAGCGTGGCCGGGCACCATCCCCATCGTACACACGCTGTCGACAGAGTTGAGAGGTCCTAAGTGCGAGCGAGCCGACTCTTTGCAGCGGCGCTCCACATTTCCAGACCCTCTACTACCACTACTAAGTATTTTAAATAGAAGAGTAGTAACTGATCATAGCATCCTGAGGAGCGGCATGAAGCTCACGATAACGCGGGAGCAACTCCAGGAAGGGCTCGTGGCGGTCGCCGCCAGCGTTCCCGCCAAGACAACGCTGCCAATCCTGTCGAACATCCTCCTCGAGGCTACCAAAGACGGGATTCGTCTATCGGGAACCGATCTCGACATCTCGGTTAGCACCACTGTTTCGGCCTCGGTGGACCAGGAAGGGGTCATCACGCTTCCCGCACGCAAACTGGTCGAGATAGTTCGTGAGCTGCCCAGCGCGGCCATCCGGCTCACGGCATCTGGCGAGCAGCGGGTCACGATCGAGTGCGGCCGCTCGAGGTTCAAACTGCTCGGGTTGCCGCGGGAGGAGTTCCCAGCGTTCCCCAGCGTAAAGTTCGAGGGCGGCTGGCGCACCTCCTCCAAAGAGCTCCAGAAGCTCATCGGCCATGTGGCCTTCGCCGCGAGCACCGAGGAGAGCCGGCCCATCCTGAACGGGGTGCTGTGGGAGCTTCGTCCCGAGCGGATGCGTATGGTGGCTACGAACGGTCACCGGCTCGCCCGCATGGATGTGCCCACCGTCGAAGCAAGTGGGGCGTCGCAGGCCGACCTGATCGTCCCTCCCAAAGCGCTGGAGCAGATCCGGCGGCTCTTCGATACCGATGAAACGGTGGAGATTGCTCGTAGCGAGAACCATCTCGGCTTCCGCTCGAGCGTTACCCAGATTTACACCCGGTTGATCGAGGGGCCGTACCCGAACTACGAGCAGGTGATCCCCCGGGAGAACGA
>Ga0136615_10001654_pt1 | contig 10873 bp, 7 predicted proteins | sample AntDrymUQ2882206_2_FD_106647 | JGI IMG/M metagenome (GOLD analysis project Ga0136615, IMG submission 106647) | Polar desert sand microbial communities from Dry Valleys, Antarctica - metaG UQ288 (22.06) | ecosystem: Environmental > Terrestrial > Soil > Desert | place: Antarctica: Dry Valley...
CCGGTCAGCGACACCTCGCCGGTCATCGCGACGTCGGACCGCACCGGCCGGCCGGACAGCAGCGAGGCCAACGCGGTCGTCATGGTGACACCGGCGCTCGGGCCGTCCTTGGGTACGGCGCCGGCGGGAACGTGTAGGTGAATCCCACGCTCAGACAGCGCGTCGACGTCCAGGCCGAGCTCCATGCCGTGCGAGCGCAGGTAGGACAACGCGATCTGCGCCGACTCCTTCATCACCTCGCCGAGTTGCCCGGTCAGGGTGAGCCCACTGGCGCCAGTTTCCTTAGCGGCCAGTGACGCCTCGATGAACAGGACGTCGCCACCGGCACCTGTGACTGCCAGACCCGTTGCTACTCCCGGTACTTCGGTCCGCTCGGCTGACTCCGGTGTGTGCTTCGGGCTGCCGAGATAGCGCTTGAGCTCGGGCAGGTCGACCGCGACCGGCAGCAGGTCCTCGTCGAGGGCGACCTCGGCGGTGACCTTGCGCAGGACACGAGCCAGGCTTCGTTCGAGTTGCCGTACGCCGGCTTCCCGGGTGTACTCGCCGGCCAACTGGTGCAGTGCGGCGTCGCTGATCTGTACGTCGTCAACGGTCAGCCCGGCGAGCTCGATCTGCTTGGGCAGCAGGTGAATACGCGCGATCGTGACCTTTTCGTCCTCGGTGTACCCGTCGAGGGAGACCAGCTCCATCCGGTCCAGCAAGGGTCCGGGGATCGACTCCAGCACGTTGGCCGTGGCCAGGAAGACCACGTCGGACAGGTCCAGGTCGACCTCGAGGTAGTGATCGCGGAAGGTGTGGTTCTGCGCCGGGTCGAGCACCTCGAGCAGGGCTGCGGTCGGGTCCCCGCGATAGTCCGAACCAACCTTGTCGATCTCGTCCAGGAGCACGACGGGGTTCATCGACCCGGCCTCCTTGATCGCCCGGACGATCCGGCCAGGAAGTGCGCCGACGTAGGTACGCCGGTGCCCGCGGATCTCGGCCTCGTCGCGGATTCCGCCGAGGGCGACTCGAACGAAGTTGCGCCCCATGGCCCGAGCTACCGACTCGCCCAGGGACGTCTTGCCGACTCCGGGCGGGCCGACCAGGGCCAGGACGGCTCCACTGCGGCGGCCGCCGACGACACCCAGGCCACGATCGGCCCGGCGCCGACGTACGGCGAGATACTCGGTGATCCGGTCCTTCACCTCGTCCAGACCGGCGTGATCCTCGTCCAGGATCGTCCGCGCTCCGGCGACGTCGTACGAATCGTCAGTCGTTGTACTCCACGGCAATTCGAGGACGGTGTCCAACCAGGTTCGGATCCAGCCGACCTCGGGAGATTGTTCCGAGGTGCGCTCTAATTTGTCCACTTCGGACAGTGCTGCGGTACGTACGTGCTCAGGCAGGTCGGCGGCTTCCACCTTCTGGCGGTAGTCGGCCTCCTCGGTCGCCGGCTTGCCGTCGAGTTCGGACAGCTCCTTGCGTACGGCGGCCAGTTGCTGGCGGAGCAGGAACTCGCGCTGCTGGCGGTCCATGCCCTCCTTGACGTCCTTTCGGATGGTCTCGGCGACGTCGAGTTCGGCCAGTTGCTCGCGGCCCCACTCCAGCAGCTTCTCCAACCGTGCCGTGACGTCAGCGGTCTCCAGCAGCCAGAGTTTCTGCTCGTCGCTGAGGTAGCTCGCGTACCCGGCGAGGTCGGCCAGGGCATCCGGGTCGGTCATCTGCTTGATCGAGTCGATGACCTGCCAGGCACCGCGCTGTTGCAGAATCGTGGTGACCAGGTCGCGGTAGTCGCGAGCGAGCTGCTCGGTGCGCTGGTCGGTGGCCGGGGTGTCCTGCACGGTCACCTGGACCCACAGCGCCGTCCCCGGGCCGGGTCGTACCAGTGCCGATGCGGACCCGTTGCGTCCCGCGTACGACCGCTGCCGGTCCACCACCGGGAAGCCGGCCGATCTGCTCGATCACGCCGAGGGTGCCGACGCTGGCGTACTTGCCGTTCAGGCGGGGTACCAGCACGACGCGTGCCTTGCCGTCAGGGTCGGCGTCGTTGCCATCCTCGGCCGGGCTCCCACTGTGCGGGGCGGTCGTGCCCGAGTCCAGCGCAGCGTTGGCCGCCTCGATCGCGGCGCGCGCCTCGGCGTCGCCATCGCTGCCGAGCTGAATGGGTACGACCATGCCCGGCAGGACCACGGCATCGTCGAGGGGCAGGAGGGGAAGAGCCAGTTGTCCGGCCATCGTGGGCCACCTTTCAGAAAATTGAGTCTGCTCCACTCAACCGACAATGCGGCCGCGGTGTTCCGCCGCGCTGTTCGCCCACAGCGATCACGGCGCCTCTCCACGCTGAGAGCGAATCGGCTGGCCGTGGCTGCGACCGCGGAGCAGAGTCATCCACATGAAACTGCTGGTGCTGGGTGGAACGCGGTTCGTCGGCCGGGCCGTTGTCGCTGACGGCCTTGCTCGGGAATGGGAGGTCACCGCCCTCAACCGCGGGGTGACCGGTGTACTCCCCGCCGGTACGACGGCGCTGCGGGCCGACCGTACGTCCTCCGAGGAGCTGGAGCGCGCCCTCGGAGATGCGACCTGGGACCTGGTCGTGGATACCTGGGCCGGAGCACCGCGGGTGGCCACCACTGCCGGCCGCGCGCTTGCCGGGCGAGCGAAGCGCTACGGGTACGTCTCGAGTTCGTCGGTCTACAGCTGGGGCAGCCATGTCGATGAGACCTCGCCGGTCGTCGAGGGAGATCCGCTGGCCGACGACGGTGAGTACGCCGCGCTCAAGCGGGGCGCCGAACTGGGCGTACTCGAAACGTTCCCGGACGCGCTGCTGGCCCGGGTCGGTCTCATCCTGGGCCCGTACGAGGACATCGGACGCCTGCCCTGGTGGCTCGACCGAGTTTCCCGGGGCGGCCGGGTGGTCGCACCCGGACGTCCGAGCCGGCCGCTGCAGTACGTCGACGCGCGCGACCTCGCGGCCTGGCTGTTGTCCGGTTTGTCGACGGGGGTTGCCGGTCCGGTCGACGTGATCAGCCGCTCGGGGCACGCCACGACGGCCGAGCTGCTCGAGGCATGTGTTGCCGTGACCGGCTCGGGCGCCGAACTCGTGTGGGTCGACGAAGCGCGGCTGCAGGCGGCGGGCGTCGAGCCCTGGACGCAGCTGCCGTGCTGGGTGCCCGAGACACAGGAGTTCGCCGGCTTCCTGGAGGCCGACACCGCTCGGGCTGCCGACACCGGCCTGATCTGCCGCCCGGTCGAAGAGACCGTCGAGGACACCTGGACCTGGTTACAGCGAGACGGGTTGCCGGCCCAGCGGCCCGATCGCCCCGTACACGGCGTGCCGCCCGATCTCGAGAAGCAGCTGCTCAGTCGGAGTTGATCATCGGCAAAATGGGCGGGTTTCCGCAGTTGAAACCACCGGTTTGCCGATGATCAACTCGGGGTGAGGCTTGGGTTGGGGCGGTTGAGTTCCTCGCGGGCCACCGAGCGGATGTGTACGGCGTCCGGACCGTCGACGATTCGCAACGTACGCGCCATTGCGTAGAAGTAGGCCAGTGGGAAGTCGTTGCTCACCCCACCCGCGCCGTGCACCTCGATCGCCCGGTCGATCACCGCCAGCGCCATCCGGGGAATCGCAACCTTGATCGCCGAGATCTCGGTACGCGCACCCTTGGCCCCGTGCTTGTCGATCAGATCCGCGGTCTTGAGCACCAGCAGCCGGGCCTGCTCGAGCTCGATCCGGGACAGCGCGATCTGCTCCCGTACGGTGCCCTGTTCGGACAGCGGCCGGCCGAAAGCCACCCGAGACTTCGCCCGCTCGACCATCAGCGCCAGGGACCGTTCGGCCATCCCGATCGCCCGCATGCAGTGATGGATTCTCCCTGGGCCCAGGCGGGCCTGGGCGATCATGAACCCGTCGCCCTCGCCGGACAGGATGTTGTCAGCGGGTACCCGTACGTCGTCGAAGACGATCTCGGAGTGCCCGTGCTGGTCCTGGTACCCGAACACCGGCAAGTGCCGAATGATGTTGAGGCCCGGCGTGTCTCGGGGGACCAGGATCATCGACTGTTGCCGGTAGCTCTCGGCGTCCGGGTCGGTCTTGCCCATCACGATGAAGATCTGACAGCGCTCGTCGGCGCTACCGCTGATCCACCACTTGCGGCCGTTGATCACGTACTCGTCGCCCTCGCGGCGGATCGACGTGGAGATGTTGCGGGCATCGGAGGAGGCCACCGCCGGCTCGGTCATCGCGAAAGCGGACCGGATCTCCCCGGCCAGCAGGGGGTCCAGCCAGCGCTGCTTCTGCTCCGGCGTACCGAACAGGTGCAGGGTCTCCATGTTGCCGGTGTCCGGAGCAGCGCAGTTGATCGCCTCCGGGGCCAATCGCGGCGACCAGCCGGTGATCTCGGCGATCGAGGCGTACTCCAGCACGCTGAGGCCTGACTCGTCGGGCAGAAAGAGATTCCACAGCCCGCGCGATCGGGCCTCCTTCTTGAGCTCTTCGAGGATCGGGGGATGCTCGTGCTCGGCATTCTCGACCCGCCAGGCGTCGTACACCTTCTCGGCCGGCAGGACGTGCGTACGCATGAAGTCCCACATCCGGTCGGCGAAGTCGCGGGCCTTGTCCGACGGTTCGAAGTCCATGCCGTCGAACCTAGCGGGGGCCCTTCCGCGGGCGAATAGATTGACGGGCATGAGCAAGCCGTTCGCCTCCAGCACCGATCTGAGCGAGAAGACCGCCACCCTCGAGGAACTCGCCGAGGGGGTGTGGGCGTATACCTGCGAGGGCGACCCGAACGTCGGAGCGATAGCCGGCCGGGAGTCCCTGCTGTGCGTTGAGGCACGGGCGACGCCGTACATGGCAGACAAGTGGCTGGCCGACCTCCGTACGGTCAGCGACCTGCCGGTACGCGATCTGGTCCTGACCCACTACCACGCCGTACGAACCCTCGGCGCTGCTGCGTTCGGCGCCGAGCGGATCCTGAGCAGCCAGACCACCCTTGCCCTGATCCGGGAACGCGGACAGCAGGACTGGGACAGCGAAGCCGGCCGGATGCCCCGGCTGTTTGCCGGCGCCGAGACGATTCCGGGCCTGACGTACCCGACCGAGACCTTCACCGAGCGGCTGGCGGTCAACCTCGGAGGGGGGCGGATGGCCGAGTTGTTGCACCTCGGCCGCGGGCACACTGAGGGCGACATCGTGCTCTGGCTGCCCGAGGAGCGGATCTGTTTCGCCGGCGACTTGGTCGAGGGCGAGGCCGCTTTGTACACCGGTGACGCGATCCACGCCGACTGGATGACCTCGACCTTGGATCGGGTGTCGGCGCTGGACGCAGAGATCATGGTCGGTGGCCGCGGCCGAGTGATGCGCGGGCGCAACGAGGTGCAGGCCGGGATCGCGCAGACCCGTCGGTTCCTGGTCACGATGCGCGATCAGGTGGCACCGGTGCAGGGTTCGGGCGGCAGTCTCAAGGACGCATTCAGCGCGGCGCACGGGGCATTGGTCGAGGAGTACGGCTCCTGGCCGATCTTCGAGCACTGCATGCCGTTCAACGTCTCCCGGCTCTGGGACGAGCTGTCCGGGATCGAGCGGCCGCGGATCTGGACCGCCGAGCGGGATCGCCAGGTCTGGGCCGAACTCCAGAACTGAGCCCGTCGTCGCAGTGGGGCGCACAATAAATCCGGACGTTATGCGCATAACGTCCCGGATTCGAGCCCGATTCGGAACGTTATGCGCATAACGTCCAGAAGGGGTGCGGGGCTGGTGGTGACGGCTCGGTCAGGTGAGCGAGCGGCCTACGACGTGGTGGTGGTCGGGGCCGGGCCGGTGGGATTGACCGTGGCGCTGCTGCTGGCCGATCGCGGCGTGTCCGTCTGCGTCCTCGAAGCTCGTACGACACCGGAGCAGGCCGGCTCCAAGGCGCTGTGCATGCAACGCGAGACCTTGGAGATCTGGCACAGCATCGGCATCGGTGAGCGGGTCGCCGAGCGGGGCACGGCATGGTCGGTCGGCAGGACGTACTTCCAGGACACCGAACTCTTCTCGGTCACCCTGCCCGGCAGCAGCGGTGAACATTTCCCGCCGTTCGTCAACATCAGCCAGAGCGAGGTCGAACAAGCGCTGGTCCGACGGGCGATGGCCCACGAACACCTCACCATCCACTATGGACAAACAGTGGTCGAGGTGGAGCAGAGCGACGGCTCGGTGACCCTGGTGGGGGCGCCAACGCCGAGACCGTCGTACGAGGGCAGTGCCGATGACCATGTCCCGCAGGCGGATGAAGCGAACCCGGGCGGCGGGCGCCAGATCACCGGGCGGTACGGCGTGGCCGCCGACGGAGCGCGGTCGCAGGTGCGCAAGTTGCTGGACATCGACTTTCCAGGGCACAGTCACGGGGACCGATTCCTGATCGCCGACATCCGTGCGGAGATGCCGTTCCCGGCCGAGCGACGGTTCTGGTTCGATCCGCCGTTCAATCCAGGGCGAACGGTGCTGATCCATCCGCAACCCGACGGCATCTGGCGAATCGACTGGCAGGTCCCCGGTGACTTCGATCTGGAGGCCGAACGGGACAGCGGCCGGCTGGAGCATCGGATCCGGCAGATCGTCGGCGCCGTCGATTACGAGGAGGTGTGGCTGACCGTCTACCGCTTTCACCAGCGGTGCGCCGACAGATGGCGGCAGGGCCGGATCTTCTTGGCCGGCGATGCGGCGCATCTGATGAGTCCGTTCGGTGCCCGCGGCCTGAATTCCGGGGTTGCTGATGCCGCCAACCTGGCCTGGAAGCTGGGGCACGTACTGGCCGGCGAGGCGCCAGAGTCGTTGCTGGACAGCTACTCCCATGAGCGGCTGGCCGCGGCGCAGGAGAACCTCGCGGTCACCGACGAGACGATGCGCTTCATGGCCCCTCCCGCGGACTTCCGTGCCGAGCGAGACGCGATCCTGCGCGCCAGCATCACGGACCCGGAAGCCCGGGCGGCGGTGAACTCCGGACGCCTGGCTACACCGATGGTCTACGTCGAGGGCATCTTCCCGGCGCATCGGCCGGGCGATCCGGAACTGGTCGGCACGGTTCTCGTCGATGCTCGGACCGAAGACGGATCGCGGCTACGTCAGCGCCTGACCAGTGCGGGCGGTCGCTGGCTCGCGGTGACCGTCGGTGCCCGATCCCCCGAGGCCCCGGAGGGAGTTGTCGCCGTCGCGGACAACAGCGGCGCCGTCCGCGCCAGCTACGCCCCGGACGGGCGGGCCCGTACCTACCTGATCCGCCCGGACGGGTACGTCGCCGCCTGCACAGAGCCCACGCGGGACGCCGTACGGACCGCCTGGCTCGCCGGAACCGGAGCACAGCGCTAGTCGCAGCCACCTGGCCCGTGACCGTGTCCGATCCACTGGCCGGTTGTGTAGCGAACCGCCGTTTTCGGGCCGGTCAGTCGGGGGGTTGTGTAGAGAACCGCCGTTTTCGGGTGTCCATGCGGGAGGACGCAGGCGCCGCGCCGACTGCCGCACCTTGCGCCCGCGAAGGAGGCCATCGCGAGCGGTCCAGTTCTGGGCCGGGGACCATAGAATCCGCGGTTGTGACCCCACCGGCGGTGCTGGCGATCGCGCACCGGCGGGGCGGACGGTCCCTTCCGGACTGGGTACGGCATCCGGCGGCATTGGCCGTGGCCGGTTTTCTGCTCATCCGGGCAATCGGGCTGCTGGTTCTGGCCATCTCGCCCGACCGAGCCGGCCGGCCGCTGATCGAGGTTCTCGGGATCTGGGACGGCGGCTGGTACGTACGAATCGCCGAACAGGGGTACGCCGATTCCCTGGACCTCTCGGCGCCCGCCACCGACCAGTCGACGGGGTCGCTGGCCTTCTTTCCCGTCTATCCGTTGCTGATGAGGTTGATCTCCGCGTCGACCGGGCTGGATCCTCGCGTGGCCGCAGTTCTCATCTCGGTGGCGGCCGGGGCGGTTGCCGCCGCGGGCATCGCCATCCTTGCCACTGACTGGGCCGGCCATCGGGTCGGCGTACTAACCGGACTGCTCTGGGCCTGCGCTCCGATGGCCGTCGTCAGCACGCTCGTCTACTCCGAGGCCCTGTTCACCGCGCTGGTCGTGTGGACATTCGTTGCGCTGCGCCGACATTCCTGGCTGTTGGCCGGAGTCCTCGGCGCAGCCGCCGGCCTGACCCGGCCGACGGGCGTCGCCGTGGGCGTGGCTGTGGCGGCGTACGTGGGCTGGACTGTGCTGCAGCCCTTGCTTGTACGGCGATCGCGAGTACCGCAGGTCGTCGGTGCGCACCGCGCGACCTCGGTGCAGGACATGGGCGTCGATCCGGACATCGCCGAAAGGGCCCGCCCAGCCGCGATTTCCGGCGGGACAACTGCCCTGGCGTTTACGGCCGGAGTTCTGGCCCTCGCCGGCACACCAGCCTTCTGGCTCTGGGTCGGGCTGCGCTCGGGGCGCTGGGACGGCTGGTTCGCCACACAGGACGCGTTCTGGGGTTCTCGCTTCGACGGTGGTGCCTCGATGCTGGACCTGTCCGGCAAGGTGGTCCGGGGAGAGTCCGTGCCAGGCGTGGAGCTCATGAGCCTGGCCGTCGTCGGCTGCATGCTGGTCGCCGTCCTCCTGCTGACGCTGGCGGTTCGCGGCCGGGTCTGGTGGCCGCTGCTCGTCTATGCGGCGATGTCGCTGGTCATGGTGATCGGATCGGCCGGTTACTTCAGTAGCAAGCTGCGCTTTCTCGTCCCGATCTTCGTTCTGGTGTTCCCGCTGGCGCGCTGGCTGGGCAGCCGTTCGCGCCCGACGCAGATCATCGTGGTGCTGGCAGCTATCGCGGCTACAACGGTCAGTGGAACGTGGCTGTTGCTGAGCTGGCCGTACGCGATCTGAGAACGCCTTCGCGGACCCCGATGTCAGGCGTTCGGGTCGCGCAGGCCGACGCAATCCAGATCCCAGAACGCCTGCGGGTACACCAGGGTGCCGGTCATCCACGGCTCGTACGAGGACAGCTTCAGGACCTGGAAGGCCGGCTCGGGAATCCGCAGGGACGGGCGGCGAAATCCCAGCGGTTCGCCCGGCTCGAAACCGAAGCGCGGGTAATAGCGGGGCGATCCCTCAAGGAAGACCAGCGGCTCGGCACGTTGCCGTACGGCGTCCAGCCCGTGGCGGATCAGTGCGGTTCCGATCCCACGACCTTGGAACCGGGGAAGTAGACCGACCGGGCTGAGCACCAGCACGTCGACCAACCGGCGCGGCGCGTCGAGAACGCTCCGGGTGAACAGAGCCTGGCCGATGACCGCTCCGTCGTACTCGGCGACGAAAGACAGCCCGGGCAGCCACGCCGTCGTGACCCGAAGTGCCTCGACCAGGTCGGCCACGACCGGCCCGCCGAACGAGCGAACGACGACGTCCCGGACGGCGGCCACCTCGCCCGGTCGTTCCTGTCGACACAGCACCGCTCGCGCCAACTCACTCATGTCGACCGTGATCTTGACCTTATTGCGGCGACACGCCGTGATCGACGGCCAGAAACCACCACAAGGTCAAGATCACCACGACTGGGACCGCTCGCGGGGCTGGCGGTTGCGGGTCAGAGGCGGCCGGTGAAGGCCTGGTTGCCCGACTTGAGGGTCGAGTCCGTACCGAAGTAGGCGTGCTTGGACATGTCCGGTGAGTACGCACTGGCCGGCGGCGTACGGCCCAGTGCCTCGGCCACGGCGCGGATGTGGTGCGGTCCGGCGCCGCAGCAGATTCCGAGATAACTCGCCCCCAGGTCGGTCGCCTTGCGGGTGAACTCCTCGATCTCGTACCGGTTGCAGGTGAACGGATCCAGCGCGGTCGGGAACGGAATCCCGCCAGGCAGCAACTTCTCGCCGATCGGGTCGCGCAGCGACTGCATCGTCGGCTCGTCCGGGGTCGTTCGGTAGGGCACCGGAAGGGCAGCGACCGGTACGTCGACGGCGGCGGTCACCTCGGCCAACAGCGGGAGCATCGTCTCCGGACCACGAGCGCAGTTCAGCCCGACCACATCGGCACCGTTGTCGGCCAGCGCGCGGCAGACCTCTGCGACCGTCCCGCCGTCGCGCATGTCCGGTTCGCGGTGCGGCACGAGCATGATGACCGACGGCAAGCCGGCCTCTTTGATCACGTCGAGGGCGATCTGAGCCTCGCCGGCCCAGCTGATCGTCTCGGCAATGATGAAGTCGGCGCCGGCTTCGACCGCCCAGCCGATCTGCTCGGTGAAGATCGAGCGGACCAGTTCGTGACTGGCCGGGTCGGCCGGGTCGTAGACGTTCGTGTTACAGACGTTGCCAGCCAGCAGCGCACCGTGCTCTCGGGCCACTGCCTTGGCCAGATCCAGCGCCTGCCGGTTCATCGGCTCGAGCAGATCCTCGGCGCCGATCAGGCGCAGCTTCTCGCGGTGCGCGTAGTAGGTGAAGGCCTCGACAACGTCGGAGCCGGCATGGACGAACTCCTCGTGCAGCGCACTGACCTGCTCAGGGTGATCGAGCACCACCTTGGGGACGAATGCGCCGGCCTGCAGGTAGCCGCGACGCTCGAGTTCGAACAAGTACCCCTCTGCGCAGATCACCGGGCCGGCAGCGAGCCGGTCGAGAAGTCCGACGGTGGCGGGCGGGTCAGCAGGCGCAACAGGCGCGGCGGTCATATCAGCTCCACGAGAACGGGCGGATGAGGACGGTACGGGGCGTACGGTGCGGGTCTCGATCTCTGGTCGGTGCGGGTCGGGAGTCGGTGCAGGTCGGGGAGTACGAGCACGCTTGCCTGGCCACGGTCTAAGTGCAACACTGCGATCATGCTTGTTGCCCCAACGGCAACACCGTTTCACTTTGAACGGGGACCGTAACATGCCCCCGGCGCCGCCGACAATGCGATCCGACGATGAGTCGAG
>Ga0136615_10001657_pt1 | contig 10867 bp, 10 predicted proteins | sample AntDrymUQ2882206_2_FD_106647 | JGI IMG/M metagenome (GOLD analysis project Ga0136615, IMG submission 106647) | Polar desert sand microbial communities from Dry Valleys, Antarctica - metaG UQ288 (22.06) | ecosystem: Environmental > Terrestrial > Soil > Desert | place: Antarctica: Dry Valley...
ATTCGAAGACCTCGAAGCGGTGATCTATCTTCTCGTCGATCTGTCCGAAGCGAGCATCGACCTGCTCGAAGCGAGCATCCATTCTTTCCTCTAGGGCCTCGAGCGAGCGGCGCAGTTCCTCGCGTGCGGCTTCATCGGCTACCACTATGGCCTCCTTCTCGTCGGCGGGCAAGAGGAGCGCGCGGAGGCTCGGGATTACTCGGAAACAGCCTACGGGCCGGGTGACAGACCACGTATCCGAGGGGACGGCGGGCGAAGGACAACGAACGACCAAGATTTTTACGAATTGTCGGCATTTCGTAACGATTCCCGAACGGAACGGGCGTACAAGGAGAGTGAGATGAGTGCCAGAGCGGGAGTACTGAGGAGATTCATCGGTCGGCGGGGGACCCAGATCCGGACCCCAGCCGAGACCGCGCCGGCGCGGAGGGACATGGAGGTCGCTCCCGTCGACATCGCCCCGAACGACCCGATCCTGGCTTACTTCCAGGGGGCGACCGGCGCCGTCGATCTCGAGTCGCTTCATCTCGAGTCGCCGGCCAGGGACGCCCTACTCGAGGCTGGGGTCAGGATCGTGGTGCCCCTGATCACCCAGGGCGAGCTCGTCGGCCTGCTCAATCTCGGCCCTCGGCTCAGCGAGCAGGACTACTCCGCGGACGACCGCAAGCTGCTCGACGCTCTGGCCGGCCAGGCCGCACCCGCCGTGCGGGTCGCGCAGCTCGTCCGCCAGCAGGAGAGTCAAGCCCGGGAGCGAGAGCGCGTCGAGCAGGAGCTCCGGGTTGCACAGCTCATTCAGCAGCAGTTTCTGCCGCGCGAGCTCCCCGATCTCCACGGCTGGCACGTCGCCGCCTACTACCGGCCGGCGCGTGAGGTCGGCGGGGACTTCTACGACTTCATCGAGCTGCCCGAGGGCAAGATCGGGATCGTTGTCGGCGACGTCACCGACAAGGGAGTTCCCGCGGCGCTGGTGATGGCGACGACGCACAGTCTGTTGCGAGCCGAGGCCCCGCGGCTGGTGTCGCCCTCGAAGGTGCTCGAGCGAATCAACGATCTCCTGGTCGACGACATGCCGCCCAAGATGTTCGTCACCTGCCTCTACGCGGTTCTCGATCCGGCCACCGGGACCTTGCAGTTCGCGAACGCCGGTCACAACCTCCCCTACGTCGGATCGGAAGGAGACACGCTCGAGCTGCGCGCGACGGGGATGCCCCTGGGGCTGCTGCCCGACATGTCCTACGAGGAAAAGAGCGCAACGCTCCGCCCGGGCGACAGCATGCTGATGCACTCGGACGGACTCGCCGAGGCCCACAGTCCGGACAAAGAGATGTTCGGTTTTCCAAGGTTGATGGAGCTCGTCGGCGAAGGCCATGGTGGCGAGGCGCTGATCGACCACCTGCTGAAGTCGCTCGACGCCTTCGTGGGCGCCGAATGGGAGCAGGAGGACGACATCACCCTGGTGACGCTGCAGTGTTCCAGCGGTTTCGTGTCGCAAACCGGCGCTATGGAGTCCGACGACGACAACCGGGTGCTGATGGACCTGCAGCTTCCGAGCGAGCCGGGCAACGAGCGCCAAGCATTGAAGAAGGTGGCCGAGGCGGTGCAGGAGTTGGCGTTGCCTCCGGCGCAGCTCGAGCGGGTCAAGACGGCGACCGCCGAAGCCACGATGAACGCGATCGAGCACGGCAACCACAACGATCCACGAGTGCCGGTCGGCGTGCGCGCCCTGATCGAGGGCAACGACCTCGTGGTGCGGATCACCGATGCGGGGGGAGAGGACATTCTCGCTCGCCCCGATGCCCCCGACCTCGAAGCCAAGCTCGACGGGCGCCAGAAGCCGCGCGGCTGGGGGCTGTTTCTGATCGAGAGCATGGTCGACGAAATGGATGTCGCAAGCGACGGTGCCACGCGCACCGTCGAACTCACCTTCCACCTGAAAGGGGACGCCAATGGACGCTAACGACCTGGTGGCCAGCGTTCGCCATAGCGGAGAGGTCGCGATCGTGGACCTCGTAGGTCAGCTCGACGGGACCGCCGAGAAGACGCTCGCATCGGCATGGGACGCGACGGGAGACGCGCCGGTCGTGGCCTTGAACTTCTCGGAGTCCACCTACATCAACTCGACCGGCATCGCGCTGATCGTCGGGCTTCTGGGCCGGGCGCGCAGCGCCGGCAGGACGGTGCGGGCCTTCGGCCTCATGGATCACTACAGGGAGATCTTCGACATCACGCGCTTGTCGGACTTTATGGAGATCCACGGAGACGAGGCCGGCGCGGTGGACGGGCTTGCGGCAAACGTATGAGGGACGGACTGGAAGAGTTGGCTCTGGTGAGGAGGAGAGTATGACGAACGAAGTGCTGGGCGTTCGTGACGCAGGACCAGGCGCCGCGATCATCGACATCAAGGGTGAGGTGACGGCAGCATCGGAGGATGCGCTCATGGTCGCCTTCGGCGAGGCCAACGAGTCCCGACCGCAGTCGATCCTGTTGAACTTCACCGACCTCGACTACATGAACAGTTCGGGGATCGGCCTGCTCGTGACGTTGTTGGTTCGCACCAACCGGCAGAAGCAGCGCCTCTTCGCCTTCGGGCTCACGGACCACTACCGCCAGATATTCGAGCTGACGCGCCTCGACGAGGCGGTCGGCATCTACGACACTGAGGGCGACGCACTGTCTGCCGCCGGTGCCTCCTAAGAGAGAGGTGAGAAACGATGACGACGGACAAGCTTCCCGACACGGCACCTGAGGAAACTCCTCTAGCGGAAACCGTTGTCGCAGAGGCGACTCTCCCTGAGGCCGTTATCGCCGAGGCCGTCGTGGACGAGGCGGCGACCGAGACGAGCGTGCGTGGCGCCGCCAACTGGGCACGATTGACCGACTCGCTGACGGTCGGCGAAGTACCTCCTGAAGCTCGCAACATCAACGTGACCGGGCGCCGGCAAACGGGTCCGATGCAGGGCTTCGGGAAGATGTGGCAGAAGACCTACCGCGTCTCGATGACCGGGGCCGAGGTAACCCCGCAAGAGGTGGTGGCGGCTTGGAAGGCGAAGTTTCCGAGCTTCTGGCCGGATGGCAACCGCTTCTACGGCCCCCTCACCGGCATCGCGCCGGGTGACGTCGCGCTGCTCAACCTGACCATGCCGGGTCGCCTCATGCTGTCGACCGGTGTGCTGGTGATGTACGCGGACGAGGAGTCCTTTACCTTCATGACCCCGGAAGGGCACATGTTCGCAGCGTTTATCACCTTTTCGGCCTTCGAGGGGACCGATGGGGTCACGACGGCCCAAGCCCAGGTGCTGCTCCGAGCGAACGATCCACTCTTCGAGATCGGACTCGCCTGTGGAGGTCACCGCAAGGAGGACACCTTCTGGGTGTACACGCTCACTGCTCTCGCCGCGCACTTCGGAGTCGAGACAGAGGTGGAAACACAGGTTGTTTGTGTAGACAAGCGGCGTCAGTGGCGTAGAGCCAAGAACATTCGCTACAACTCTGCGATCCGCTCCGGGGTCTACATGATGGGGACGCCCTTCCGCTCGCTGCGGCGCCCGCGCACCGGTCGATAGACGAAGCGCGCGCCCATCGGCGACACTGGGTGAGATGAATGAACAGCGTGCCTATGACGCGGTGGTCGTGGGAGCAGGACCAAACGGGCTTGCTGCGGCGATCGAGCTGGCGCGCGCAGGAAAGTCGGTCGTCGTCTACGAGGCCGCCGCGACGGCCGGAGGTGGGTGCAGGTCGGCCGAGCTGACTCTGCCGGGGTTCGTGCACGACGTCTGCTCTGCGATTCAGCCGCTCGCCCTCGCGTCGCCCTTCTTCAAGTCGATGCCGTTACACGACCTCGGCGTGCGTTTTTGCCACCCCGAGACACCCCTGGCACATCCTCTCGACGACGGAGACGCCGCCTCGCTCGAACGCTCCGTGGGTGAGACGGCCGAGGCCTTCGGGGATGACGCGAGGGCTTATCGGAAACTGATGGGACCGTTCGTGCGCGCGACCGACAAGCTCGTGCTCGAGATCCTCGGCCCCCTGCGCTTGCCCCGGCATCCGCTCGCTCTCGCTCGCTTCGGGCCGCCGGCGGTGCGGTCCGCGTACGGCCTCGCGAGCGCGCGCTTCTCAGGGGACCGCGCCCGGGCGCTGTTCGCCGGGATCGCGGCCCATTCCATGCTGTCGTTGCGCCGTCCCCCGACGGCTGCCTACGGGATCTTGCTGGGTCTAGTCGGCCACGCCTACGGCTGGCCGACGATCGAGGGGGGAGCGCAGAAGCTGACCGACGCGCTCGTCGCCTATCTGGAGTCGCTCGGAGGCCACATCGTCACCAGCCGTCTGATCTCCAACATGAGGGAGCTCCCGCGCGCCCGGGCCGTGTTGTTTGACCTCACGCCGAGGCAGATGGTTGCGATCGCCGGCGAGCTTCTGCCCGCCCGTTACAAGCGCCGGCTCGCGAGTTACGAGCATGGTCCCGGGGTCTTCAAGGTCGACTTCGCGCTGAGCGAGCCTATTCCCTGGAAGGCGGACGCTTGCCGGCGGGCGGGCACGGTTCATCTCGGGGGCACGCTCGAGGAGGTGGCGGCCTCCGAGGACGCGGTCGTGCGCGGTCGTCATCCCGATCGTCCCTACGCTCTTCTTGCGCAGCAGACGTTGTTTGACCCCACGCGCGCTCCCGCCGGTAAACACACGGTCTGGACCTACTGCCATGTCCCGAGCGGCTCGACCGTCGACATGAGCGAGCGCATCACGAACCAGATCGAACGCTTCGCCCCCGGCTTTCGGGACACGATCATTGCAAAGGCGACGATCTCGGCGACGGAGTACGAGGCGTACAACGCCAACTACATTGGAGGCGACATCTCGGGGGGCCTGCAGCACTTCGGCCAGCTCTTCACCCGCCCGGCGATCCGCCTCGACCCCTACTCGACTCCGAACAAGAAGCTCTACATCTGCTCGTCCTCGAGCCCCCCCGGCGGCGGAGTGCACGGCATGTGCGGCCGCTTCGCCGCGCGCTCAGCCCTGCGCCGAGCCTTCTAGCCTCGAGACGCCAATACTCCTTTCGGCGGATGAGTTCGAGGCGTTGGAGGAAACGCTTGAGATCCTTCAGGACCAAGACCTGATGGATGCCTTGAAGAGCAGCGAGAAGGACATCAAGGCCGGGCGTCTCACTTCCCTCACGGACCTCCGCCGAGAACACGGCTAGTGGCTCGCGTCCTCCTGACGCGGCAGGCCAAGAGCCACTTTGACGAGCTCCCCCCGAACCTGCAAGACCCGGTTCTGAACGCTCTTACCGACATTGAGGCGAATCCCCCCGCCGCCGGCAAGCAGTTACTAGGGCGACTGAAAGGACTCTGGTCGGCGCGCGTCGGCAACTATCGGATTCTCTACACGATCGAGGGCAGTAGCCGTTCACCAAGGGTGATTGTGCGGGCCATTCGGCACCGAGGAGTGGTCTACGAGCAGAAGCGGCCTCGCTAGACCCACATGGAACTCGTTGCCTGCGCGGACGCGAAGGCAGCGTGATCGACGATCCCGAACACGGCACTTTCATTGGGAGTGGGGCAGCAGAGCGGCGATCATGAAGTCGGCGACGAACCGACCGAAGCGAGGCAAGGACCAGCCACGCTGCAGGACGAGCAGTTCGTAGAGTTCGACTGAGCTGCAGGTCCATAGGATATCGGTGGCCTTGGCCACCGATATGTCATCGCGCAGGTAGCCGCGATCGGCCAAAAAGCGGGCGTGGTGTCGCATACGTTTGAGTCGCTCGTCGCTGCTGTCTTTGAGCAGCGCTGACATGTCTGGGTCGGTGGCCGCGGCCGAGCGGATGAGCACCCGGATCGGTGTCACTACTGAGGCCACCTCGGCGGTGAGGGCCCCCCACTCGCGCATGATCACTCTGGGGTCCGTTTCACGCGCCCGCATCTCATCGGAGCGCTGGTACGCGGGCGCCGGCCCTCGCCCCGCCAAGCCTCGTTCGTAGATGGCCCGGACCAGCCCGGCCTTGCCGCCGAACGTCTTGTAGATCGTGTCCACCGATACGCTGGCCTCGCGTGCGATTGTGGCGATCGTCGTGGCGGCGTACCCGGTATCCAGAAACCGTGAGTGGGCGGCGTCCAGGACCGCTTCTTGTGTCTTCAGGGCTTGCGCTCGCCGGACGGGGGAGTCGTAATGACGGGTGCTCTTGACGTTCGCCCTAGCTCGTTCCATACTGGTAAATCTACTCCAGTTAACTATAATGAATTGTTAAATGAATTGTTCCCTCAAATGAATTGGTTGCCTTAACGAATTGTTAGCCATAACGGATTGTGAGTTTCGTTGAACGAACAGGTGCGAGCAGAGCACGACCCATCGGCGGTGATCGATCGACTGGTGGAGGCGACCAATGCCCACGACCTCGAGGGGCTGGTAGCTTGCTTCGACGACGCCTACGTCAACGAGACACCGGCACATCCACAGCGAGGATTTCGGGGCAGCGAGCAGGTGCGCCGGAACTGGACCCAGATCTACGCCTCAGTTCCCGATATCCGGGCGCGAGTGCTGCAGACGGCCGTTGACGGCGCCACCATCTGGACAGAGTGGGAGATGTCCGGTACTCGGAGGGACGAGGGCCCATTCCTGATGCGTGGGGTGGTCATCTTCGGCGTCGCGAAGACCACTGTGATCTCTGCGCGCTTCTATATCGAGCCGGTCGAAGACGCAGGTGGCGACGTCAACGCAGCAGTCGGCCGCGTGACGGGCAGCGCCTCCGCCGGTGCGACGCCCGAGGTGAAATCATGATCTTCATGATCGGTGGGATGAACAGTCTGGGCACGTGGGCGGTACGGCTCAGCCAGCGCGGGAAGGAGGCGTCGTGATTCTCGTCGTCGGAGCTACCGGCATGCTTGGAGGTGCGATTGTCCGTAGCCTTCTCGCGCGAGGCCGGGAAGTACGTGCCCTCGTCCGAGAGCCCTCTGCGGGAGAGACGCTCAAGGAGGCGGGCGCCGAGCCGGTCTTTGGTGATCTCAAGGATCCGGCGTCTCTCCCATCGGCATGCGAGCGTGTATCGACGCTCATTACGACCGCTAACTCGGCCGCCAGAGGCGGAGACGACAACGTCGAAACCGTCGATCTCCAGGGCAATCGCAGCCTCATCGAAGCTGCCTCCCGCGTGGGCGTGGAGCATTTCATCTTCGTGTCTGCCCAGGGAGAGGATCCCGATAGCCCTGTTCCGCTCTTGCGGGCCAAGGGCCTAGCATCGAAGCGGCTCCGCGAGTCCGGCATGGCGTACACGGTGCTCGCGCCCGACATCTATATGGACGTGTGGATACCGCTGGTAGTGCTGGCGCCTGCGGCTGCGGGACGGCCCGTCGTGATCATTGGTGAGGGCACCCGCAAGCATCACCTCGTGGCCGTTGACGACGTCGCCGGCTTTGCAGTGGCAAGCGTGGGCAACGAGGCTGCACGCAATCGCGACCTTCTAATCGGGGGTCCCGAGGCACTGTCGTGGCGCGACGTGATCTCAACCTTCGAGCGTGTGAATGATGTGAAGTTGGAGGTCCAGAGCCTTCAGCCCGGCGAGGCGATGCCCGGATTCCCGGACGCTGTCTCTGGGCTTATGGCGGGCCTGGAGACCTATGATTCACCCGAGCCCATTTCGAAGGAGGAAGCTGAAGGGGGCTTCGGTGTGCGACCGACGACACTCGAGGATTTCCTGCGACGGGAATCGAGGGCTCCTAACAGCATCCAGGGACACGGCGTGAAGTAGTGCCCTGAGCAGCTCGGCCTCCCTTGGCTTCGACGGGAGCGAGGCAACACGACTACGCCCTTGGGCCGTTGCAAGCGCCGAGTGCAAAGGAAGACTAAGAGCTACGACCATGCCTCGAAGCGATAAGACCAAGAGGAACCAAGGCCAAGCCTCCGAGCGGGCCGGCACGCGCGTCGGGGAGTTGCGCGAGGCGATTAGCTACCACTCCTACCGTTACCACGCGCTCGACGATCCCGAGATCGCCGACGCCGAGTACGACGCGCTCAGCAACGAGCTCATCGAGATCGAAGCGGCTCATCCTGACCTCGTGACGCCCGACTCGCCGACGCAGCGCATCGGCGCACCGCCGTCCGATCAGTTCGCACCGGTCCCACACCGCACGCCGATGATGAGCCTCGACAACTGTTTCTCGCTCGAAGAACTGAAAGCCTGGGGCCAGCGGGCCGAGCGACTCATCTCAAAAGTCGACGCTTATATGACCGAGCTCAAGATGGACGGCATCGCGGTCAATCTCGTCTACCAGGACGGAGTTTTCACCAGAGGCGCGACGCGCGGCGATGGACGCACGGGCGAGGACATCACGGCCAACCTCAAGACGATCAATGCAGTTCCACTTCGCCTGCGCGGCGACGACGTACCCGACGTCGTCGAGGTGCGCGGCGAGGTCTACATGCGTACCGACGACTTCGACAACCTCAACGAGCGGCTCGGCAATGCAGGGCTCAAGACGTTTTCCAATCCCCGTAACGCCGCGGCCGGCTCGCTGCGACAGAAGGATCCCAGCATCACGGCCGAGCGCAAGCTGTCTCTGGTGTGCCACGGCGTGGGATACGTCAAGGGCAGGCGCTTCAAGTCGCATTCCGAAGCCCTTGCCTTCGTGCGCGAGCTGGGGCTGCGCACGAACTCGGAGAACAAGGTGGTGAACGATCTCGACGACGTCTTCGAGCGGTGCACATACTGGCAGGAGCATCGCCACGACGTTGTCTACGAGATCGACGGTGTCGTGGTCAAGGTCGACTCGATAGCGCAACAAGAGGAACTGGGGTTCACCTCGAAGGCGCCACGCTGGGCGATCGCCTACAAGTTCCCGCCCGAGGAGCGCACGACCATCCTCAACGCCATCTTTGCATCGGTGGGTCGCAGCGGAGTGGTGACACCGTTCGCCAGTCTCGAGACTGTCTTCGTCGGGGGCGTCAACATCACCACCGCGACCTTGCACAACGAAGATGAGGTCGCGCGCAAAGACGTGCGGCCGAAGGACACGGTGGTCGTGCGGCGCGCCGGCGACGTCATCCCCGAGGTCGTCGGGCCGGTCTTGTCGAAACGACCCAAGGGCGCGAGGCGCTGGAAGATGCCCAAGAATTGTCCCTCGTGCGGAGCGGAGCTGGTGCGCAACGAGGGCGAGTCCGCGACGCGTTGCCTCAACATCTACGAGTGTCCGGCTCAGCAGCGAGAGCGCGTCTTCCACTTCGCCAGCCGCGGCGGCATGGACATCGAGGGTCTCGGCTACAAGACGATCATCATGCTGCTCGACAAGGGCTGGGTCACGGACGTCAGCGACATCTACTTCCTGACCCCGGAGCTTTTCGAGGGGCTCGAGGGCTGGAAGAGCAAGTCGATCGACAATCTCATGAAGTCGATTGATGAATCCCGAACCAGACCCCTCGCTTCCTTCCTCACTGCGCTCGGCATACCGCACGTAGGTTTCTCGGCGGCCGAGGTGCTGGCCGAGGAGGTCGGCTCGCTGGACAAGCTCGAGTCCATGACCGAGGAGGACTTCGAGGCGGTCGAGGGCATCGGTCCGGTGATCGCGCAATCGCTGTCCTCGTTCTTCGCCGAGGCCCGTAACCGGGCGGTACTCGACCGGCTGCGGGCCGGCGGGGTGAGGCCGACGCCTCTCGAACCCAAGAAGGAGGGATCGCTCACCGGCAAGACCTTCGTGCTGACCGGTTCGCTCGAAGGTTTTTCTCGTAGCGAGGCGCAGAGCGCGCTGGAGGAGCTCGGAGGCAAGGTCACCTCGAGTGTGTCGACCAAGACCGACTACGTCGTCGTGGGCGACAACCCCGGCAGCAAGTTCGACAAGGCCAAGCAGCTCGGCGTCGAGGTCCTCGACGAGGACGGGCTGCGCAAGCTGCTCGACCGCTGAGCGCTCCGGCCCGCACGTACGGCTCCGGGTCCACAACTACCCAGATGCACCTGGGGTGTTCCGGCCTCCGATTCGAGGCCCTTCACCGATGGTTGCCGCCGGGCGTCTGAGCCAGCATGAGCGAGGCACAGACCGACTCATAGAGGGCCAATGGACGAAGTCGCAGGGATCCGAGACCGATTGACCCACCTCGAGGGCGAAGTCCGCGCCCTACGGGGGCGCGTGGACCACCTCTCGCAGGCCGGGGCGTTCTCGCCTCGCCCCCCCTTCGCCTCGCGGGCCTGATGCTCTACGAGCTCTATTCGGCGCCGGTCGGTCTCCTGCTGCTGTCGTCTGTGGCTGTAGGAGGGGGAGCGCTTGCTCTGAGACACGACTCGCTTCCTCTCGCCGTCATGGCGAGCATGGCGGCGTTCGGGGTCGCGCTCCTGCTCGGTCTCGACGAGGGCGCGGCCGGCGTTGTCTACGCCCACGTCGCGATCGTCGACCTCGGGGTGCTCGGCCTCTTCGTTCTGGAGCGCGCCGGCTACGAGGGAGCGCTTGGTGCCTTCACGATCGCCCTCGCCTTGACCTGGGGTGCGATCGCGGTGTCGGCACGAGCGGGCTTGCTCGAGCGGACGGGCACAGTCCCCACGGCCTGGGGACTGTGCCTGACGCTGTTCGTGCTGGCCGTCCCGCTCCAACTTGAGGGTTCGGCCGTGGGGATCGCATGGGCGGCGCAGGGCGCGCTGCTGGCGTGGCACGCGCAGCGGGACGACAGCCGCCGCGTGGGCGCGCTCGCCATGGTCGTGTGCGTGCTTGGGTTCGTGACTGGACTGGGTCAGTTGGTCGCGGTCCTCTTCGAGGGCGCGAGGATCGTCTCGCCGGAGACCGTTTTCATCGGGCTGCACATCACCGCCCTTCTCGTTTCGGCGCACTGGTTCACGGGCGCGGGCGACGACGGGCGCGCTCGGGCGGCAGGGATCCTCGCGGTGTTGCTGGGATGGGGGTGG
>Ga0136615_10001658_pt1 | contig 10866 bp, 11 predicted proteins | sample AntDrymUQ2882206_2_FD_106647 | JGI IMG/M metagenome (GOLD analysis project Ga0136615, IMG submission 106647) | Polar desert sand microbial communities from Dry Valleys, Antarctica - metaG UQ288 (22.06) | ecosystem: Environmental > Terrestrial > Soil > Desert | place: Antarctica: Dry Valley...
CAAACCGACTTTATCTTCTCGGCGATAGGTGAAGAGCTAGGCCTTGCTGGCGCCGTTGCTCTCCTGGCGCTCTACCTGCTGTTGGTCATGCGTGGTTTTACGATCGCGCTCCGGACCACGGATGGCTTTGGCCGCTTGGTGGCCGTCGGCTTTTCTACCACTCTCGGTCTACAGACGCTAATTATCCTCGGAGGCACCGTTCGTTTGATCCCGTTGACCGGTATTACGTTGCCCTTCATCTCCTATGGTGGAAGCTCACTCTTGACCAACTTCGTTATCGTCGGCCTGCTGCTCAACATCTCAAAGCAGAGTCGAGGTCGCTGACCACTCCATCTCCACTGGCCGCCTTCCCAACTCAAGAACCATCGGCCGTACACCCCTCGATGAAGCTGAACGGTTGCCGCGCCCCAGCTCCTCGCTTCAGCCGTCACGAAATCCATCAAACCGTTCATTTTGGTGAGACGGTCGCAATGCGTCAATGGCGATCGAGGCGCCCATCAGCGACTGCCACAACGCTGGGAAACGGTATCGGAAGCGGATGCGTTTGCCGCGCATTCTGGCCTCACGTACACTCGTCGAGGATCTGTTTGCCTCAGCGGCGGACGCTCGACAATGGTGAGGGATCATCGAAAGTGGGTCACGGCAGGGTCTCGCTTCGTGAAGAGCGGCGACCACGCGCACAGGCAGTGGCGCGGGATCAGGCATTGTCGGCCTCACCCGAGGTCGATGTCCGGGTCGTTCTCTTTACCGTGGCCGGTGGACAGCTACGCGTCGCGTTGCCAAGGGATGGCGACGATGTTCGCTTGCCTCGCGGCACGCTCCTGCCCAACCAAGCGCTCGATTCGGAGGCACGTCGGATCGTCCGTGACACCATCGGCTTTGAGGAGCAATACGCCGAACAACTCTACACATTGAGTCTTCAGGAACCGTCGGGTTGGGTTCTCATCATCAGCTATCTTGGCCTCATCACTGATAGCTCGGATGGAGCATCAAGCCGGTCCGATCTATGGTATCCCGTTGACAGGCTGCCGAAGGTGGTCGCGATCGACCGGATGGTGATCGAGTATGCCTTGCTGCGCCTGCGCGCGAAACTCGGCTATACGACCATTGCGTTCCATTTGCTGCGGCCGACCTTCACGTTGAGCGAGCTCCAGGCGACCTATCAAGCGATTCTGGGGCGGCCACTGGATAAACGGAACTTTCGTCGCCGCGTCGTTGCCGCTGGATTTCTCGAGGCAACTGGAGATCAACACCGCGAAGGGAGCCACCGACCTGCCCTGCTCTACCGGTTCCGCGCCGCCCACGATCGTGAAACGTACTTGACGCCCGCTTGGTCCACCGATGCCTAAACTTCCAGGGAAAGGAAAGCCCGAATCCGCGGCGGTAGATCACATCGGTCTCGTCGCCGCCCGGAGCAAGCCGGAGGCGCAGACCCTCGCGCTGGAGATCGGTGCTTGGCTTGAGAGGAACAACCGCATAGTCCTATCAGAGGAGAACCTGAGTCAGAATGCCGGCAAGACTGCCGATGCCATCGTCGTGCTCGGCGGCGACGGGCTGATGATGCGAGCCGCGAATTCCTACCCCGATATTCCCCTGCTCGGTATCAATTTCGGTAAGGTTGGCTTTCTTGCGCTCGCGGAACGGCGAGACTGGAAAGCAGCGTTGCTGTCGTTGATCTCCGGGGAATATTCGATCGCCGAAGGCTCCACACTTGCCGCGGCGGTCATGAGAGAAGAGGGTGTGCTCGATCAGGGATGGTCGATCAATGACGTCGTCGTGCGTGGCGAATTGCGGATGGTCGACATTGAAGTCTATATAGATAATCATTATGTCAATACATATCCTGGAGACGGCATGATCGTCGCCACACCGCACGGCAGCACCGCCTACGGCATGGCCGCTGGTGGCCCCATCCTGACGGCGGGTGTTCGCGGATTTGCCATCGTCCCGATCTCCTGCCATTCTCCAATTCGCACACCCGTGGTCGTCTCCGAGGACGCCTCGATCGAGCTCCTCCTGGCAAACGATCGGGAGGCGGCGTTGATTCTCGATGGCCGCCCGGTGCTCTCGCTGCAGCGGGGTGATCTAATTCGCGTTCGCCGCGGCGACCATGTCTTTCGCTTGATCACCATTGGCTCGATGAATTTCTATGAGGCGTTCCGGACGAAGTTCAATTTTCAGATCCGGCCCGACGCCGTTCCCTCGCGCCGCAACGTTGCAGATCGTTCGTTCTAAGCTGCGGTCAGCACTTGACTCGAGCGAGCGCATTTCGCGACAACCGAACGTTAACGCGCGTTGCGGAAACGTTGTCCTGGATCGGGCCGTCGCGGCGCGGCACGATTCGTGGTGGGCGCGTTGCTCGCGCCCGCGGCGGGCCGCACCCAAATCGTCGTAGGGGCGCCGCTTGCTGCGCCCCTACGGTCCGCGTGCGTGAGGCTCCGCCAGCGCCGCCGGTCGACTGCTCCGCAGACCGCTGTATTCCGGCGAGCTGACCTGGTGTTGCTGTTTCGCACGATCGATTATCGCGACGGTCTACGACGGAGGTTTCGACTTGCGATCCAGCACGGCGTCTGTCGGGGTAACTGATCGGACAGGCGTTGTGCCGCTCGACCGAGAATGGCCATTTGCACCGAGTTCAGTGACGCTTGGGGTCCCCTGGGCCGGACCCGAGTTGGTCTGCTCGCTCGGATCGGCCGAGCCTGGTCCATGCTTCCCAGCCTGCTCAACGAGATCAACCGCCCGTCGCAACGAGGTTCGCCGCGTGCTTGAGCCCTCAGCCGGGGTGAGCATCGCCGGTCCATTCGCCGAGCCATCTGGCACCGCGATTTCAGGCGGGGAGCGCTCGGCCGCGTTCCGGCTCTTGCCATCGTTGTGCTGATCGAACGGCCGAACGAGGGCGCGCATCCCTTCGACAAACGCAATAGAGGCAGGCCGGCGCTGGACGTTCGGCTGCTCAGGGTGGACTGTTAGTTCGTTCGTCTGATCAGCGGGGCCTGATTGCTCTGCCGGCCTTGCGACGGTGGCGGCGAGTGAGGGTCTCGATGGGGACGCCGCGATGCCCTCCAACGCCCGCCGGCGTCGAAGCTCGGGTGATGTCCAACGGGCCGCGGGCGCCTCCACCCGCTCCCTCGCGGTCGTCCGCCCGTGTTGAACCGTCGAGCAATAGGGGCAAAGCGGCCATCGGAGGTCGACCAAGCGGGAGCAGTTCCCGCACGGCTCCCGCAACACGGCGTGGCAATGCGGACAGAGCAGAAAATCGTCCTCGACGTACCGATGGCAGCTCGAACAGAGCGGTAACTCCTCCAAATCCTGCAGCAGGTATTCCTCTTCTAACGACCGCTGAAACGCCTCGTCAAGCGTGACCTTTGGTCGAAGGATGAGATAGAGCAGCACGCCTGGCACAAAGAAGAGAACGACCATGAGCGTCGAGACGACTTGGGTAACGACACTCCGGCTGCGGGATTCGATATCGCGGAAGGTCCAGACCACCAGCACGAACCACATGGCGACGAGGTACGCGAGCCCAAGGGCGACCAGAACGAGGGCACCGCGTCCTAACGTCTCAACCATGAGGCACCTTCCTTTGAGCGGTATCTCTCACGGTCCCCGATGATCCTCGACATCAAACGATCCGCTCGTATCGTTCTACGCTCAGGACGAAGACAGTCGCTCCTCCAACTTGGACTTCAACCGGGCTTGGAACGTAGAACTCAGCAGGTTCCACAAGTGGCATCAATGGATTGACGAATTGCGTCCGCGCTTGGCAGTTATGGCGAACAATCCGAAGCACCTCTTGGACGTGGTTCTCTTGAACACCGACCAGCAGCGTAATGTTACTTTCCCGGAGAAACCCGCCCGCGCTCGTGATCTCTGTCGCGTAGAAACCTCGATCCGTCAATGCTCCCGTGACCGCGTCGGTATCCTTAGCCTGGATAACGGCAACGACGAGCTTCATCCTGTGTCACCACTGGTCAAGATCCCGAATATCCTTTCCTATCGCACGGTGCGCCAGGCGTCGAACCGATGTTCAACGGCGGCGATCACCTGCAGGCTCACCTCGTCAACCGGTGCCTGGGCGTCGATCACGACCCATTGCTCGGGCTCCGCCGCAACCATCCGAAGGTAGGCGGAACGCACGCGCTCATGGAATGCGAGGTCGTCGGCTTCAAGCCGGTCAATCTGAACCGAATCCTGTTTTCGGCGCGCCAGTCCTTCTGATACGGGAAGATCGAGCAAGAGGCAAAGGTCGGGCATGAGGCCTCCCGTCGCCAACTCTTGGACCGTCCACAATTGGTTGGCATCGAGTCCGCGACCGCCACTTTGATATGCCAGGGAAGAGTGAATGTAGCGATCACAGACTACGAGTTTCCCAACCTCCATCGCGGGTCGCATCACTTGACGGACATGCTGCGCACGCGCTGCCGCGTAGAGTAGAGCTTCAGTTTCGGCCAGCATAGCATAGTTGGCGCGATCCAAAAGAATCCGCCGCACGTGCTCTCCGATCGGCGTACCGCCCGGTTCCCGCGTGACAAGGATGTTGTTCTGACCCGTTCCGCGAAGATACTCCGCCAATCGGGCAACCTGCGTGCTCTTGCCGGCGCCCTCGGGTCCTTCAAACACGATCAGCCGTCCAGGCGCTCCGAGCCTACTGGATCCCATCGCGGTAGATTTCGACACGACGATTCGGCTCGCGGCCGCGACTTCGTGACGGGAGATTGTAGCGGTCCGCCATCTGGTGTTGGAGACGCCGGACATACGATCCCTGTGGCGCCAGGGCGACCGGTGGCGCGCCGTCGATAACGGCGCTAATCGCCTCTTCTGCCTCAGCCATGGCACGGGTAACTGGGTCCTCGGCCGACGACAGAGTTCCTGCTATCGGTCCGGCGATTGGTTCATCCGCGGCCGGATTTGATGCGCGGCGCCCGGTCCCGATCGGTGCCAACTGCGCGGATGGAAAGAGCCCTCCGAGAACATGCTCCATCTGGATGGCGGTATTCGCGCGGAGGACGTAGACGGGTGTTCCTCGGGCCTCTGCCTCTCGAATCGGTTGCGGCTTGCGCCGGTAGTAGTTCTTCAACGTGATCACCATGTCGGCCTCACGCAGGTCCCGCACGACCATCGCTGGAGCCCCCAATTGCTCTATGGTCTGCTCCAACCGATTGCGGCTGACGCCGAAGGGGTAGACGCGCAGCGGTTTCGCTGGCGTCCCTCGCCCGCGCATACCGATCGGCGGTGCTGGCTCACCGGCTGCCTCGGCATCACCCGCCACCAACGGAGCGGCATCCCGCGCCGATTGACGGGTCGAAATATCGACAATTTCGCCTCGATCAATGGTTCGCCGTATCCCCGCATGGGTCGATCGTTCCAGGCGCGGATCGGAGTCGGATACGGCGATCTGACCGTCGCTGTCTCGATGGCGAATTTCTGTACGCGGCACGACGCCGCGCAGGATAGCATCGACCATCGCCGCCACGTCGCTATGGACCGCCACTTCATCGCGACTAATAATCTCGATCATGACGCCAAAGGTGGGGGGGCCCTTGCGCTCCAGGATCGACTTCTGGGTGCCGCGACGACGCGCCTCTTCATCTGAAAGCGTCACCGACTGAATGCCGCCGATGAGATCGGCGAGCGTCGGATTCATCATTAAATTCTCAAGGCTGTTGCCGTGCGCGGTGCCGACCAGCTGCACGCCGCGCTCAGCGATCGTGCGCGCGGCCAATGCCTCCAGCTCGGTGCCGATCTCGTCAATCACGACGACTTCGGGCATATGATTCTCGACGGCCTCGATCATCACCGCGTGCTGTGCCGTCGGCGTGGGCACCTGCATTCGGCGGGCGCGCCCAATGCCGGGATGCGGAATATCCCCGTCGCCTGCAATCTCGTTCGACGTGTCGACAATGACGACTCGCTTGCGAAGGTCATCAGCGACGACGCGGGCAGTCTCCCGCAGCATCGTCGTCTTGCCAACGCCAGGGCGGCCAAGAAGCAAGATGCTCTCGCCCGATTCAATCAGGTCACGGATGATCGCGATCGTCCCGTAGACTGCCCGGCCGATCCTGCACGTCAGCCCGACGATCTCACCGCCCCGATTGCGAATCGCCGAGATTCGATGCAGCGTCCGTTCGATGCCTGCTCGGTTGTCATCTCCGAAATGCCCGATGCGATCGGCGACATGCGCCAGGTCTTCGCGTGTAATCTCTTGCGACGAGAGTTCAATCTCGCCGAATTGGTATCGAGCCTCAGGCCGCCGTCCGAGATCCATCACGATCTCAATCAGCCCGCCAAGAGAGGTGTCCGATTCGGCGACGGTAATCGCCGCGGTCAATTCGGTCGGCAGGACCGCCAAGAGGTCTTCCAAGTTGTCGGTGATCTCGAGTTCGTACTCCCGTCGTTCATAAGTTTCTGGCGGACGCGGCTGAGGCATGCTGCTCAATCGTCGCTCCTGGCACTAGACCACCGAGACGCCGGGAATCCCCGGTGTCGCCGAAGCGGGGAATGGGCTCGGTACCGGTTCACACGAATCATTCGCTTGCCCACCTCACCTGGTTACCTATCACCTGGTTGGCCCTGTAGAAAGGTTGGCACACGCTTGGGCAATGGATCACGAGCCTCCACATGGAACTCCACCGACTCGGTGACTGGTGCCAGCACCGGTGCAGTCGTGTACTTCACAAGCAAATCTTGTTCCAGAATCGGAACGAAGCCACTCGCTTCCAGCGCTGTTGCGGTCTCCGCCTGATATCCGCGCACAGCGCAATACACACGCGGTCGTGAGCCTTTCGGCAGCGACCCGGTTGCCATCGCCAACAGGTCAGGCAGGATCGCGCGCCGCTCAGGCAGTGAGAGCACCTCGATCACATGAGAATCGTCGCGACAGCGGGTCGAGACATAGCCAATAAGCTGGTGGCCGTCGATCATCACCCAGCTTTGCTGGCGTACGCTCCGTCGCGTTCCGCCGCTGCCATTCAGATCCCAAACATGGCTCGTGAACGCCTCGGCCGCTTGCACCTCATGGGGCACCACGGCACTATAGAGTTGATGGATCGCCCAAGTGTCGACCGGCACTTGGGACCGAATTGACCGAGTCTGTTGGCGCCGCGGCGGTGGATCGGTCGCCGCAAAGAGCGTCTCGCCCGCATAGGGACTCCATCCAAGGCGGCGGAATGCGCGGTTTATTGGCTCGCCGATGGGAACGCGGGCGAAGAGACGCTTGACCCCGCGCAACCCAGCGGCCCTGACCGCCTGTGTCAGTATCGTCTCCCAAACGGGTTCCGCCTCGAACACGCCGACCGATGCGCCGAGGGCAACGGCGTGCCATCGCTGATCCCAGGCACCAATCTCGAACTGCGCAAATCCAACCAGCCGGTCACCAGCGAGCGCGACAAAGGCCGGCCGCCGGCGTTGGCCACCAGGCAACGACGCGGCGAGGCCAGCCCGCATTGGACTGAAGGGAACGAGAAGAGAATCAGGTTGATCCAGACGGTAAAGAGGTCGCAAATGCCGCAATCCTGACGCATCGCGTAGGCGCGGGGACCGGACATCGATCGGCAAAATCGAAGGTGGTGGATGATGCTGGTCGTCTTCTAACTTGCGAGTCTCTCGGCCAGAAGAAGTCTCGACGCTGCCGCCACTCTTGATCGCCCGTCGAATCAAGGCGGAATCGACCTCGTCCATATGAATAGAGAGACTCGAAGTCGTCACCATCTTTGTCGAGTATAGCATGCCATTCGTATGGTCAGATCAGGCGACAACCCCATTCCGCGTGCGCGTTCGGCTGCGGAAGCCGAGCCCTCTCAGTGATCTGTAGTTGCTCAGCTTCCGTCGCGCCGGGGCGCATCTAGAGGGTTCGACGACCCGCCAGCGCGCGTCCAAGGGTCACCTCGTCGGCGTACTCAAGATCGCCACCAACTGGGAGACCACTCGCGGGGCGAGTTACGCTGATGCCCAATGGGATCAGCAGTCGATGGAGATAGGTCGCCGTCGCCTCCCCGGGCAGATCGAGATTCGTCGCCAAGATGACCTCGTCGGGGCGTTCTTTCTCGACCCGAGCGATCAACTCGGCGATCTTCAACGTATCGGGGCCAATCCCTTCGACCGGCGAGATCGCGCCATGGAGCACGTGATATCGGCCTTTGAACTGGCTCGTTCGCTCCAATGCAACGACGTCGAGCGGTTCCTCGACAACGCAGATCGCCCGGTCGCGGCTCGTATCGGCGCAGATCCAACACGGATCGTGCTCAGTTGTGTTGAAACAGATCGAGCAGAGACGGATCTTCTCTTTGACTTCAAGAATGGCCTCAGCAAGAGCGACCGATTCCTCGCGCGAACCGCGCAGCAAGTAGTACGCTAGCCGGGAGGCCGTTTTCGGTCCAATTCCCGGCAACTTCGCAAGTTCATCAATCAGTCGGGCGACCGGCTCGGCGGTCGCACGGGTCGCCTGATAGGTCACATTGGCTCCTGGAATCATGGGATCGCGGACGCGGCGCAGCACGTGGTCAAGATGTTTTCAGTATACAGCCCCGCCCTGATTGAGCCGAAAGACGAACCAGAGTGGGCTAGCCCCGGCTACACCACAGGTTTCGCGGGTCTTTCGCATTGCCTTGCCGATTCCGCTTGAAACCATCGTTCCATAGCCGAGAGTGGCTGAATCCCGTCTATTGCGCTCAATGTTGCCTCGTGATACTGTGCGCGGATCACACACGAGAGGTCTCCATCACTGTTGGCTATTTTCCGGTCCGATGGCGCACGTGCGCTGGCGCATCCGCGTCCCTGAATGCATCGACGCACTGAGGAGAACGAGCGTGGAGATCAGTGACCGCACACTGACTTGTCGTCAGTGCGAAAGCCTCTTTACGTGGACCGTCGGCGAGCAGCTGTTCTATCAAGAGAAGGGGCTCGTCAACGCTCCTGCACGATGCCCCGACTGTCGTGCCCAGCAAAAATTGCGCATGGGATTGCACGAGCGAGCCCGCACCGAAGTGGTCTGCGCCGAATGTGGCGACCCGACGACGGTTCCGTTCGTGCCGCGGAATGGAACACCAGTCTACTGTTCGCGCTGCTTTGAACGAGTCAAGGAGAGCAGGTTGACCGCTGAGTTGAGTTCATCGCCAGCGTAGGCGAGCCTGGCCGCGCTCCGTCAGTTGCCGCTCCGCGAACGAACGCCGTCAGATCATTCGTGGCCGACGAGGACGGGCCGACCGCGAAGTCCATCGGCTGGACCGATCACCCCGTCGTCTTCCATCTGTTCAATCAGCCGAGCCGCGCGGTTGTAGCCGACCCGCAGTCGCCGCTGCAACATTGAGGCCGAGGCGGTTCCCTGCTGGCGGACGATGTTCAATGCCTGATCCATCAGTGGATCGTCGCTGGCATCGGCGGCATCGCTCTCAGGATTCGACGGCAGCTCTAACCATTCTGGCGAATACTCCGGCACCGGTGCGATCGCATGCCAGTGATCCACCACATACTGCGCGTCTTTGTCCTCAATAAAGGCTCCCTGAATCCGCTGTGGCTTCGCCGCATCGGGAGGCAGAAAGAGCATGTCGCCGCGCCCGAGCAGGCGCTCCGCCCCCGGCATGTCAAGAATGACCCGGCTATCGGTCAGCGATGAGACCGCGAAAGCGACACGAGATGGCACATTCGCCTTGATCAACCCGGTCAGGACATCAACCGATGGCCGCTGGGTGGCGATGATCAGGTGAATACCGGTCGCCCGTGCCATCTGTGCCAATCGCACGAGGAGACTCTCTACTTCATCCGGGGCGGTCATCATCAAATCCGCCAGCTCGTCGATCACCACCACCAGATACGGCAGATTCTCTGCCCCAGGCTCGTCCGCGACTTTCATTCGGTAGCCGTCGAGATTGCGCACGCCAAGCCGGGAGAAGAGCGTGTAGCGTCGCTCCATCTCCCGCAACGTCAGCCGAAGCGCACCGACGACCTTATCCATCTCGGTGACGACAGGACATTGCAGGTGAGGCACCCCGTTGTAGCCGGTGAGCTCGACCATCTTGGGATCGATCATGAGGAGCTTCAGATCGTCCGGGCTCCGAGTCAGAAGAAATGTCGAAATGATGCCGTTGAGGCAAACACTCTTGCCCGAACCGGTGGCCCCAGCGATCAAGAGATGCGGCATCCGGGTCAGGTCGCCGACGACGTAGCGCCCGTTGACGTCGCGGCCGAGCGGGATCGGAAGTTTCGCTTTACTCCGCGTGAACCCCAATGACTCAAGCGTCTCACGTAGGCCAACGGTCGCGATCTGCTCGTTCGGTATCTCAAGTCCAACCCGTGCCAAACCGGGGATCGGTGCCTCGATCCGAATGCTCGGTGCCGCCAGTGCCAGGGCGAGGTCGTTTTGCAACTCGGTGATGCGGCGGACCTTGATGCCGAGTCCTGGTTCGAGCGCGAATTGCGTCACCGCCGGACCTGGGTTGATCTCACGCACCCGCGCTTCTACCTTAAAACTGGAGAGTGTGTCTTCGATCCGCCGCGCTTTGACATGAAGATCAGCTGTATCTGGTGTCACTCCGTCGTAATAGTTGAGCTTGCTGAGATCGGGCAGCGGCAGCATTGAGGTACGAGCAGAGACCACCGGAGATGGGACGATCTCATCTGGAGGCGGTGTCGCACCCAATTTGCGCGATCGGGCGGTCTCTTTCATCGGCAGTGCTTCCGGTACCACGGGTGGCGCTGCCTGGTCGCGAAGTTGCTTCGGCAAATTGATGACGACGGTAGAACTCGTCGAGGACGCCACGGCATGAGGGACAACGTCCCGCGGGGTGGGGTGATTCTCACCTGTGGTGGATGGACCCGCAGTGGGCCGGCGAATCACGATCGCTCGGATGGCGTGAACGGCGCGAACGATCG
>Ga0136615_10001660_pt1 | contig 10854 bp, 10 predicted proteins | sample AntDrymUQ2882206_2_FD_106647 | JGI IMG/M metagenome (GOLD analysis project Ga0136615, IMG submission 106647) | Polar desert sand microbial communities from Dry Valleys, Antarctica - metaG UQ288 (22.06) | ecosystem: Environmental > Terrestrial > Soil > Desert | place: Antarctica: Dry Valley...
CGCACGATCGGCGCCCAGCTGTCCCCGGAGTCGGTCGAGGCGTACACCTGCCCGCCGCTGGTGCCGAAGTAGACGCCGCACTGGTCCAGCGAGTCGACCGCCATCGCGTCGCGGAGCACGTTGACATAGCAGTTGCTCTGCGGCAGGCCGTTGGTCAGCGCCTCCCACTCGTCGCCGCCGGTGCGGCTGCGCCACACCTGCAGCTTGCCGTCGAGCGGGAAGTGCTCCGAGTCACTCTTGATGGGGACGACGTAGATCGTGTCCGGCTCGTGGGCGTGTACGTCGATGGGGAAACCGAAGTCGGTCGGCAGGTTGCCGCTGATCTCCCGCCACACCCCGCCGGCATCGTCGCTGCGCATGACGTCCCAGTGCTTCTGCATGAACAGCACATCGGGGCGCGCCGGGTGCATCGCGAGGTTGTGCACGCAGTGCCCGACCTCGGCGTCCGGGTCAGGGATGCCCTCGGACTGCAGCCCGCGGTTGATCGGCAGCCAGGTCTTGCCCGCGTCGTCGGAGCGGAACGCGCCCGCCGCCGAGATGGCGACGAAGATCCGTTCGGGGTCGCTGGGATGCAGCATGATCGTGTGCAGGCACAGCCCGCCGGCGCCCGGCTGCCAGGACGGCCCGGTGTCGTGATCGCGCAGCCCGGAGAGCTCGTGCCAGTGCTGGCCGCCGTCGGTGGTGCGGAACAGGGCGGCGTCCTCCACCCCGGCGTAGACGGTGTCGGGGTCGGTGAGCGACGGCTCGAGGTGCCACACCCGAGCGAACTCCCACGGGTGCGGCGTGCCGTCGTACCACTGGTGGGTACCAGGGACTCCGTCGTAGTCGAACTTGTTGCCGACCGGCTCCCAGGTCCTACCGCCGTCGTCGGAGCGTTGGACGAGCTGCCCGAACCAGCCACTGGACTGCGAAGCGTACAGCCGGTCGGGGTCGGCAGGTGATCCCTTGAGGTGGTACAGCTCCCAGCCCGCGAAGTGCGGGCCGCTGACGTCCCAGTCTTGACGCGCTCCGTCCGCGGTCAGCACGAACGCACCCTTGCGGGTGCCGACGAGTACCCGTACCCCGCTCATCACAGCTCCTCTGTCCGCCTCTGTTTCGTCGAGACCGTACCGGGGGTCCCCGACATCGCGCGCGACGAAAGCGGGCGCATTCGTGGGCTAGCATCAAGGCCCGTCGTTGCCCAGCCACCTGGAAGTGCGTGATGAGCGAAACCGGCTCAGAACCCGGCGAGACACCTCCCGCTCCGCCGCCGGCCGCAGGCCATCCAGCGGGCCGCGCCGAGATCATCCGTAGGTCCCTCGAGGCGATGAACGACGACAACATCCGGAAGATCCGCAACGTCTACGTCCCCGGCGACGCCAGCCCGGAGGCCAACGGCACTGCCTCCGCCGAGCAGCCGCCGGACGCCGCCCCGGAGCAGGACACCAAGCCCTAGCTGTAGTGCCCAGCTGCATTGTTGACGCGGCTGATGGGTGGGCTGCCGCCGAGTGAGGTGTGTCCGCGGTGATGGTTGATGCTTCCAATGCCTGTCAAGTCCGGCGGGGGTCAGACGGTGCCGATCTTGGATCGTCGTGATCGCTGTCAGGGGCGGGCGATCGTCGACATGGCGTGAGGCTGGCTCGCTGTGGTGGTGGCGCCTGCGCAAACGGAGTAACACGATCCGATTACGGACGGCTTGAGTCGAGCCCCGCAGACCTATTATCACAACGGCTTGTCGAGTCGGCTGACACGCGCAGCGCGTCGCTACCCCGGACCCCGGTGGCATCCCCTTGGACACTCGGAGGTGGTAGTGGCGCGTCGCATGGACGAGCCTCATGTTTTCGGCCCGCGCCCTCTAGCAGGGTTTCTGAGCACGATGTGCGGGGATGGCGCCGATGATCTGCTGGTGGCGGCCGGGCGTGGTGACATGGTGGCGTTCGCCGATTTCTACGACCGGACGGTGCACGCGGTCTATGGGTTGCTGCGCGGTGTGCTGGGGGAAGCCGGCGGCGCTGACCAGGCCGCCCAACGGGTGTATCTGACGCTATGGCGGACGGCTCCATGGTTCGACCCAGCGGGCGTCTCGGCCTGCTCGGTTCTGCTGCTCGCTGCCCGCCGCGAACTCGTCAAGCCGCTACGCGCCATCCTCGCGAAATAGCGCCCCGCTGCGGCGTGCCGGGCAGCGATGACCCGCGCGTCGTGAGGCTGAGACGCGAAGCGAGGTGGCGAATGTCGGCGACGCGAGCAGGTCGAGCCCGCGAGGAAGTCTTGCCACTTTCAAGCCACCACGCCGTCAACGACGGTCATGGGCACTGCACCTAGCCGGCCTCGAGCCCCTCCGGCTACGCCTCACCCGGCCGTCACCGAACGCATGGCAGGCTGCGCCGGTGCGCGGCCCCTCCCCGTCCAGGCTGGCGCTCGCCGCCCTCGCCGCGCTCGTGCCGTGGAGCTGGTTCCTGCTCCGTGACGTGCTCGGCGGTGCCGGCGACGTGATCGCCATCCTCATGCCAGCCATCGCCTTGCTCGTCGTCTGTGCCCTCGCGGTGGCCGGCATCCGATGGCGGCTCGCGTGGCTCGCGGCCGCCTCCACGCTGCTGATGACAGCTGTCGCGGTGCTGAGTACGTGGCTGCCGGCCGATACCGGGCCAGTCGCAGCCGGCCGAGCGATCACCGTCGCAGCCGCGAACGTGGACGGCGGCACCGCAGCCATCGACACGGTCGTCGGGCTGTCGGCCGACGTCCTCGTCATCTCGGAAGTGTCGTACGACATGGACGACGTTCTGACCGAGCGCTACCCGCACGAGTACTCCGAGCGGAACAGCCGCCCGAAAGTTGGCGTGTACAGCCGCCTTCCCCTCACGTCGGTGACTGGGTCCAGCGACAACCTTCCTGGCATGCGCATCGAACTCGCGACACCGAGCGGTCCGGTCGTGCTCTATGCGCTGCACGTTCCGCGGCCCTGGCCTGCCGGCAGCCAGACAGGGGCGTTCCAGGCGACCGTGGGGGAACACCGTGAGCTGATCGACGACCTCGCCCGGCGGGCGGCCGCCGAGACGGTCCCCACGATGGTCGTCGGCGACCTGAACGCTGCGGATCGCAGCTCGGACTACCGCGTGCTCCTGGAGGATGGCCAACTCGTGGACGCCATGCGTCACGGCTGGGTCGGCCCGACATCCACCACGAAGTGGGCGCCGTTACTGCTTCGGATAGACCACCTGCTGGTGAGCGAAGGCTGGTGCGGCGACGCTGCCGACTCCTTCGACCTGCCAGGCTCCAGCCATCGAGGAATCACTGCGACCGTCGGTCCCTGCCGGTGAGGGGCTAGCGTTGGCCGTGGAGAAGTCCGATAGCCAGGTGAAGGGTGAGGCGTGGAGACGCAGCGCAGGCCAGAGGAGCTCACCGACGAGGAACGGCAGCGGCTGCATCGCGCCCACCAGCATGTGCGCAATGCCTCCCAGCAGCTCGAGGCGTTGACCGTGATCGACCCGATGCCCCGCCGCTGGGCGGCCCAGCCGGCTCCGGTGGAGGCACTGCAGGCCGCGACCCACGACCTCAACGCGGCAGTCCAGAGCCTGTGGCAGGCGCAGCACGAGCTGCTCGGCCTCGAGCCCCCCGCGGCGCCGACGCCCTAGCAGCGTTGCCTGTTAGTTCGGCCTCAATCCCTCTGAGGTGCGGGTCGGCTGTCGTATGCTGCCGCAACAGGGGTTCGGAGAGTCACGAGTTCACCAGCCTCGACGGCGGAAGCACTGCGGTGGCGATGGCCTGTAACCATCGCTTCGTGGCGCGCTGAGCCGCATCCAACTCCGAAGCGGTTCGGTATACCGCGCTCATGCAGCCACTGCATACGCTGGTGCGCGCCGCTGCCAGCGTCCGCCCGGAAGCCAGTTCCTACGAGTCGAGGGCCCCGACGATGAGTGCTCTGCCCGCTGATTACTTCACCGCACCGGTCTCCGAGGTCGACCCGGAGGTCGCCGAGGCGCTCGGCAACGAGCTGAACCGCCAGGAGACCACCCTGGAGATGATCGCCTCGGAGAACTTCGTGCCGCAGGCGGTGCTGGACTGCCAGGGATCGGTACTGACCAACAAGTACGCCGAGGGCTATCCCGGGCGGCGGTACTACGGCGGTTGCGAGTACGTCGACGTCGTGGAGCAGCTGGCGATCGACCGCGCCAAGGAGCTCTTCGGTGCCGAGCACGCCAACGTGCAGCCCAACGGCGGTGCGGCGGCCAACGCGATCGTGTTCAGCTCGCTGCTGGAGCACGGCGACACCTTCATGGGCATGAAGCTCGACCACGGCGGCCACCTCACGCATGGCATGAAGCTCAACTTCTCCGGCCTGTACTACAACGTCGTGCCCTACGGCGTGGAGAAGGAGACCTCGCTGCTGGACATGGACGAGGTCGCCCGCCTCGCCGAGGAGCACAAGCCGAAGATGATCCTGGCCGGGTGGTCGGCCTACCCGCGGGAGATGGACTTCGCCCGGTTCCGCGAGATCGCCGACTCGGTCGGCGCCTACCTGTTCGTCGACATGGCGCACTTCGCCGGGCTGGTCGCCGGCGGCGAGTACCCCAACCCGGTTCCGCACGCGCACGTCGTCTCGACCACGATCCACAAGACCCTCGGCGGCCCGCGCAGCGGCATGATCCTCTGCAAGGACGAGTTCAAGAAGAAGATCAACTCACGGACGTTCCCCGGCTGGCAGGGTGGCCCGCTGATGCACGTGATCGCCGCCAAGGCGGTCGCGCTCAGGATCGCCGCGTCGCCGGAGTTCGCCGAGCGCCAGCGGCGCACCAGGGCTGGCGCGCGCGCCGTCGCAGCGGAGATGCTCGCGGGCGGCGTCAACGTCCTCACCGGCGGCACCGACACCCACCTCGTGCTGGCCGACCTGCGGGAATCCCCGCTCAACGGCCAGGAGGCCGAAGACCGCCTCGCCGAGATCGGCATCACCGTGAACCGCAACGCCGTGCCGTTCGACCCGCGGCCGCCGTCCGTCGCCTCCGGGCTCCGGATCGGCGCGTCCCCGCTTGCCACCCGCGGCCTGCAGGAGGCTGACTTCGCGGAGATCGGCAAGGTCATCACCGAGGCGCTGACCGGCGATCTGGACGACGCCAAGAAGGCCTCGCTGAACGAACGCACGAAGGCGCTGGCCAAGCAGTACCCGCTCTACCCCCAGCTCTCGCCGAGCACGGCGGGCCGGTGACCGGGATGAGCGCCCGCACCGGCGTGACGCACATGTTCGTCCCCGGCCCGACGAACGTCCCGGACCGGGTGCGGCGAGCGATGAACGTCCCGATGGAGGACCACCGGGCACCGGATTTCCCGCAGCTGACGCTGCCACTGTTCGAAGACCTCAGGAAGGTCTACCGCAACGAGACCGGCCGGGTCTTCATGTACCCGTCCTCGGGCACCGGGGCGTGGGAGGCAGCGGTCAGCAACACCCTCAACCGAGGCGACCGGGTGCTGATGTCGCGCTTCGGGCAGTTCTCGCTGCTCTGGGTCGACATGGCGCAGCGGCTCGGCCTCGACGTGATCTGCGTGGACCGCGAGTGGGGCGAGGGCGTCCCGCTGGAGGAGTACGAGCGGATCCTCACCGAGGACCCGTCGATCAGGGGCGTCTTCGCCTGCCACAACGAGACGGCCACCGGCGTCACCTCCGACGTCGCGGGCGTCCGGCGGGTGATGGACGCGGCGGGCTCGGACGCACTGCTGTTCGTCGACGCGGTGTCCTCGCTGGCCTCGCTACCGTTCGAGCAGGAGGCCTGGGGTGTCGACCTCGCGGTCAGCGGCTCGCAGAAGGGCTTGATGCTGCCTGCAGGGTTAGCCGTCCTCGGGGTCAGCGCGAAGGCACTGGAGGCGAGCAAGTCCGCGACGATGGAGCGCTGCTACTTCAGCTTCGCTGACATGCTCAAGACCAACGACCTCGGCTACTTCCCGTACACGCCGCCTACCCCGCTGCTGCACGGAATGCGGTGCTCGCTGGACATGCTGTTCGCCGAGGGTTTGGACAACGTGTTCGCGCGGCACCACCGGCTCGCCGAGGGTGTCCGCCGGGGCGTTGACGCTCTCGGGCTGTCGCTGTGTGCAGTGGAGCCGAAGTGGTACTCCGACACGGTGTCGGCCATCCGCACGCCCGACGACGTCGACGGTGCCGAGGTCTGCCGGATCGGCTACCACCGCTACCGAACGTCGTTCGGCGCCGGGTTGTCCAAGGTGGCGGGCAAGGTGTTCCGCATCGGCCACCTCGGCGACCTCAACGAGGTGAGCTGCCTCGCCGCGCTGGCCAGCGCGGAGATGTCGCTCGCCGACGCCGGGGCCAAGGTTGACCTCGGAGTCGGTGTCGCTGCCGCCCAGGGGTACTACCGCAACGCGACCGCCGCACTGGAGGCCAGCCGTGACGGTGCCGGGCTCGTGGGTACCGCGTCGGTGTCGCCGCAGTAGCCGCAGTGGCCCGCACAACTGAACAGTTCGGTCCGAACGTCGGCGCAAGCACGCTCAACGAGGAGCAACTGCGATGAGCCACACCCTCCATCCGATGCGCCAGCCCAGGCTGCAGCGCAGTGAGCTGGCGGTGCCGGGATCGAACACGACCTTCATCGACAAGGCGGCCGACTCCGCCGCGGACTTCGTGTTCCTCGACCTGGAGGACGCGGTCGCGCCGCCGGAGAAGGAGCTGGCTCGGCGCAACGTCGTCGAGGCGCTCAACGACGTCGACTGGGCCGGCAAGGGCAAGACGGTCTCGGTGCGGATCAACGGCCTGGACACCCACTACATGTACCGCGACGTCGTCGACGTCATGGAGCAGGCCGGCAGCAGGCTGGACACGATCCTGGTGCCGAAGGTGGGGGTGCCTGCCGACCTCTACACCGTCGAGGTGCTGGTCAACCAGATCGAGCAGGCGCGTGGCTACGAGCGCAAGGTGGGCATCGAGGCGCTGATCGAGACCGCGCTCGGGATGGCCAACGTGGAGGCGATCGCCAGTAGCGGCGGCCGGCTGGAGGCGCTGCACTTCGGCGTCGCCGACTACGCCGCCAGCAACCGCGCCCGCACGGTGAGCATCGGTGGGCTCAACCCGGACTACCCCGGCGACCAGTGGCACTTCGCGCTGTCGCGGATGATCGTGGCCTGCCGCGCGTACGGGCTGCGGCCGATCGACGGCCCATTCGGCAACTTCTCCGACCCTGACGGCTTCCGCGACGGTGCCCGCCGCGCGGCGGCGCTGGGCGCGGAGGGCAAGTGGGCCATCCATCCCAGCCAGGTGGAGCTGGCCAACGAGGTGTTCAGCCCGCCCGAGGCCGAGGTGGAGCGGGCGCGGCGGATCATCGAGGCGCTGCGCGAGGCCGAGGCGCAGGGCAAGGGCGCCGCCTCGGTGGACGGGAAGATGATCGACGCCGCCTCGGAGCGGATGGCCCAGAACGTGGTCGCGATGGACGAGGCGATCCAGGCCGCTGCCAAGGCTCGTGGGTAGGGCCGGCCGTGGACATCCACGAGTACCAGGCGAAGGAGATCCTGTCCCGCTTCGGCGTACCCGTGCCGCGTGGTGGCCTGGCCTACAGCCCTGAGCAGGCGTCCTACCGCTGCACGGAGATCGGCGGGACGAAGTGGGTGGTCAAGGCGCAGGTGCACGCCGGCGGCCGCGGCGAGGCGGGCGGCGTCAAGCTCTGCACGTCCGACCGCGAGGTGCAGGACGTCGCCAACGGCATGTTCGGCAAGCGGCTGGTCACCAAGCAGTCCGGCCCACGCGGCAAGCTGATCTACCGGGTGTACGTCGAGGAGGCCACCGACATCGCCCGCGAGCTGTACTTCGCCATCGTCCTGGACCGCCGGATCGAGCGGGTGGTGATCATCACCTCGGCGCAGGGCGGCATGGACATCGAGGAGCTGGTGGCGAAGCGGCCGGACGCGGTGATCCGCACGACGATCGAGCCGGCGGTCGGCTTCCTGGCGTTCCAGGCCCGGGAGATCGCCTTCGCGATCGGGCTGGAGGCCCCGCAGATCGCCGAGGCCAGCCGCATCTTCCGGCGGGCGTACCGGGCGTTCCGCGACCTGGACGCGACCATGCTGGAGATCAACCCGCTGGCGGTCACCGGTAAGGGCGACATCGTGGCGCTCGACGCCAAGATGTCCTTCGACGACAACGCGATGTTCCGGCACCTGGACATCTCCGAGCTGCGTGACCGCAGCCAGGAGGACTCGCGGGAGAGCCACGCGGCGGACCGCGGGTTGGCCTACGTCGGACTTGACGGCAACATCGGCTGCATGATCAACGGGGCCGGGCTGGCGATGGCCACCATTGACATGATCAAGCTGGTCGGCGGTGAGCCGGCCAACTTCCTCGACATCGGAGGCGCGGCCTCGCCGGAGCGGGTGCTCAAGGCGTTTCGGGCCGTGCTGCACGACGAGAAGGTCAAGGCGATGCTGGTGAACATATTTGCCGGCATCAACCGCTGCGACTGGGTCGCCGAGGGCATCGTCGCGGCCTTCAAGGACATGGACGTCAAGATCCCGGTCGTGGTGCGGCTGGCCGGCACCCACGTCGAGCAAGGCCAGCGCATCCTGCGTGACTCGGGCCTGCCCATCATCAGCGCGGACTCACTGGCGGACGCCGCCGAAAAGGTCGTCGCCGCCGTGAACAGCCCCGCCGCCGGCGCGGACGCCTGAGAGGCAGGATCATGGCGATCTTGATCGACGAGAACACCCGGGTCGTGGTCCAGGGGATCACCGGCCGGATCGGCAAGTTCCACGCCGAGGAGATGATCGACTACGGCACGAACGTGGTCGCCGGCGTCACCCCCGGCAAGGGCGGCGAGCGGGTGTTCGACCGGCCCGTGTTCAACACCATGAAGGAGGCGGTCGAGGCCACCGGCGCCGACGCCTCGATCGTCTTCGTGCCACCGCCGTTCGCAGCCGACTCGATCATGGAGGCCGCCGACGCCGGGATCCGGTTCTGCGCCTGCATCACCGACGGCATCCCGTCCCAGGACATGATGCGCGTCAAGCGCTACATGCGGCGCTACCGCTCCGAGCAGCGGATGACGCTCACCGGCCCCAACTGCGCCGGGACGATCTCGCCGGGGCGCGCCCTGATGGGCATCATGCCCGGCCACATCTACCAGCAGGGACGGGTCGGGATCATCGGCCGGTCCGGCACACTCGGCTACGAGGCGGCGTCGCAGATGAAGGACCTCGGCATCGGGGTCTCCACCTCGGTGGGCATCGGCGGCGACCCGGTGAACGGGACGTCGTTCCGCGACCACCTCGAGCTGTTCGAGAACGACCCGGAGACCGACGCGGTAGTCATGGTCGGCGAGATCGGCGGCCCGCAGGAGGCCGAGGGCGCGGACTATGTCCGGGCCCACATGAGCAAGCCGGTGATCGCCTACATAGCCGGGCTGTCCGCGCCGAAGGGCCGCAAGATGGGCCACGCCGGCGCGATCGTGTTCGCGGTGGGCGAGTCCGCGCAGGAGAAGTCGGACATCCTCACCGCCGCGGGCATCACCATGGCGCCCAACCCCTCGGCGATGGGGGAGACCGTGGCGTGGGTGCTCACCGAACGCGGCCTGCTCCCGAGCCTCGCCTGAGCCCCGCCTGACAAGGAGATCCCGTCGTGCCTGACCCGAAGATCGTGGTGACCCGCAAGTGGCCGGAGTCGGTCGAGGCCGAGCTGCGCAGACGCTTCCCGGACGTGCAGCTCAACGTCGACGACGTCGCGTTGGGTGAGCAGGGGCTGCGCGCCGCGCTCGCCGAGGCTGACGTCGTGCTGCCGACCGTGTCGGACAGGCTGCCGGCCGAGCTGTTCGAGGGCGAGCCGCGCACGCGCTTCCTCGGCAACTTCGGCGTCGGCTACAACCACATCGACACCGACGCGGCGGTCAAGGCCGGCATCGTCGTGACGAACACCCCGCGGGTGCTGACCGACACCACCGCCGACACCGCGATGACGCTGCTGCTGATGGCGGCCCGCCGCGCCGGCGAGGGTGAGCGCGAGCTGCGCGCGGGCAAGTGGACCGGGTGGCGGCCGACGCACATGATGGGCGCCGACGTCACCGGCAAGACGCTGGGCATCCTCGGGATGGGGCGCATCGGCGTCGCGGTGGCCCGCCGGGCGCACTTCGGCTTCGGCATGCCGGTGGTGTTCTACGACCCCGTCGACTTCGAGCCCGAGCACGGGATCGCCGACGTCCGCCGCTTCGACACCGTCGAGGAGGTGCTGGAGGTGGCCGACTTCGTGTCGCTGCACATGCCCGGCGGACCGGAGAACTACCACCTCATCGACGAAGCAAGGCTGGCCCGGATGAAGCCGAGCGCGTTCCTGGTCAACAGCGCGCGGGGCGACGTGATCGACCCCGAGGCCCTGGCCAACGCGCTGCGCAGCGGCACGATCGCCGGCGCCGGCCTGGACGTCTACGAGGGCGAGCCGGACATCCCGGCGGGGTTGGCGGAGCTGGAGAACGCCGTGCTGCTGCCGCACCTGGGCAGCGCCACGCTGGAGACGCGCACCGCGATGGGCATGCTGGTGCTGGAGAACATGCAGGACTTCCTCGAGGGACGCGAGCCCTCCTGCCGGGTGGCGTGATCGACTCCGTGGCTGACGCGCCCGCGCTGTTGCGGGCGATGTTCGACGCGGCGGTCGCTGCCGCCGACCCGTTGGAGCGGGTGCCCGCGTTCCTGCCTGCTGAGCGGCCGGCGGGCCGGGTGGTGGTGGTCGGGGCGGGCAAGGCGTCGGCGCGGATGGCGCAGGCGGTCGAGCGCGCCTGGCCGGATGCGCCGATGGAAGGGCTGGTGGTCACCCGCTACGGGCATGCGGTGCCGTGCGAGCGGGTGGAGATCGTCGAGGCGTCGCACCCGGTGCCCGACGAGGCCGGCGAGCAGGCGGCC
>Ga0136615_10001662_pt1 | contig 10848 bp, 10 predicted proteins | sample AntDrymUQ2882206_2_FD_106647 | JGI IMG/M metagenome (GOLD analysis project Ga0136615, IMG submission 106647) | Polar desert sand microbial communities from Dry Valleys, Antarctica - metaG UQ288 (22.06) | ecosystem: Environmental > Terrestrial > Soil > Desert | place: Antarctica: Dry Valley...
AACGTCGCCAGCGCCGTGGCCTTCGTCACGGGTCATACCCAACCGGCTTCGCCGGCGGGCACAGGCACCCAACCGGCTTCGCCGGCGGGCACAGGCGAAGATCCGGGCAAGCCCGAGACAGCCATCGACTGGCCGGCGCTGGCGGCGTTCCCGGGCACGCTGGTCTTCTACATGGGGGTGCGCCAGCTCGATCGCATCGCCGGCAAGCTCATCGCCGGCGGCCGCGCCGCCGATGAGCCCGCCGCGATCGTCCAGCGAGGCACGTTCCCTGATCAGCGCGCGATCACCGCGCCGCTCGCCGAGCTGCCCGCCGTCGCCGTAGAAGCCGGGATCCGTGCGCCGGCCATCACCATCGTCGGGCCGGTCGCCGCGCTCCACGATGAGCTGGCCTGGTTCGCCGCCGGTCCGCTGGCCGGGCGCAGCGTCGCGGTCACCCGCGCGCGCGCGCAGGCCTCCGGGCTCGCCGCGCGCCTGCGCGCGCTGGGCGCCACGGTGACCGAGGCGCCGGCCATCGCCATCGAGCCGCTGGCCGTCGACCTGCCCGACCCCCGCGACTACGACCTGCTGGTCCTCACCAGCCCCAACGGCGTCCACCGCCTCTTCGACCTCGTCCGCGACGCCCGCGCACTCGCCGGGCCGCGCATCGCCGTGATCGGCCCCGGTACCGCCCGCGCCCTGCGCGGGCACGGCGTCGAGGCCGACGTCGTCCCCTCCCGCGCCGTGGGCGAGGGCCTGGTCGAGGCCCTGGCCGGCGTGCCCCTACAGCGCGCTCTGATCGCCCGCGCCCAGGAGGCCCGCGACGTGGTCCCCGACGCGCTGCGCCGGCGCGGCGCCCACGTCGACGAGGTCGCCCTCTACCGCACCGTGGCCGAGCCGCTGGACCCCGCCGCCCGCGACGCGGCACTAGGGGCCGACTACGCCACCTTCACCTCCGCCTCCTCGGTGCGATTCTTCATCGAGGCCACCGGCGGCCCCGACGCCCTGCGCGGCGGCCCGCGCCTGGCCTCCATCGGCCCCATCACCAGCGCGGCCCTGCGCGACCACGGCCTCGAGCCCCACGTCGAGGCCACCGAGCACACGCCCGAGGGCCTGGTGGCCGCCGTCGTGGCCGACGCCGCGCTGACGTGACCTCCGATCGCCCCCTCGGTCGCCCGCGGCTGCACCTGCGCGAGACCTCCTCGACCAACGACCGTGCGCGGGAACTGGCCGCGGCGGGGGCGCCGCACGGCACGCTGGTGACCACCTCGGCCCAGAGCGCCGGTCGTGGGCGCCAGGGCCGCAGCTGGAGCGCCCCGTCCGGCGGCGCCCTCCTTTGCTCACTCGTACTGCGCGGCGCGCCGCGCCTGCTCCCGCTGGCCGCCGCGGTGGCGGCGGCTGAGGCGACAGGACGCGAAAACGCTCAGATCAAGTGGCCCAACGACATCCTGCTCGAAGGGCGCAAGGTCGCCGGGATCCTCGTGGAGGGCCGCCCGCAGGAGGGGTGGGCGGTGTGTGGCATCGGGATCAACGTCGCCCTGCGCACGGCGGACCTTACGCCGGGGCTGCGCGATCGCGCGGGCACGCTGGGCCTGGAGCCCGCCGACGTCGAGGGAATCCTCGAACGCCTGCTCGCCGCGCTGGAACGCCGGCTGGCCGACCCGCCGGCGGCGCTCCTGGACGCCTGGCGGACCCGCGACGCGCTGGCCGGCAGCGCCGTCCGCTGGGCCGCCGGGGAGGGCGTCGCGCGGGGCATCGACGGCGAGGGGCGACTGGTGGTCGAGCGCTCCGACGGCGGCCGGCTCACGCTGGACGCCGGCGAGGTCCACCTGCTGCGCTGACGGCGCCTGTCAGCCGGTCTCGTCGTCGACCGCCGCGACGGCGCCGCGACGGCGCCGCGGCATGCGCGCGGCGACGCGCCCCACCGGCTCGATGGCCTCGGTGAGCCCGGTGACCGTGCCCTGGAGGCTGTGCAACTCGGTGTGCAGGGCGCTCAGAGTCTCGGGGAGGTCAACCAGCGAGGCCTGGAGCTCGACGAGTACCGGGACCAACTCGGCGATCTTGACCGTGGCGTCGCGCATCTCCTCGACCGCGGCGCTCATCCGGTGCATCTCCTCAAGCACGCCCGGAAGGGTCGCGGTGGACACTTCCACGGTGGCCAGGTGGCTCTCGATGCTGGGCAGGGTGTTCGTGTTGCGCTCCACGCCCGCCAGGCGGCGGTCCATGCGCACGAGAGCCTTGAGGACCTCAGGGACGTAGAGGCGGTCCAGCACGTGGCCCAGCTCGTCGCGTATCCCGGGCAGTGAGACCATCGTGGCCAGCCTACGCGGTCGATCCGTCGGCGGACGTGGCCGCCGCCGGCGTGGCCACGCCCGCGGAGGTCTTGGCATTCGCAGCGCCCTGGCCCCCGCCGCCGCCCTTGCGACGACGCCGCTTGCTGCTGCGCCCGCCCTTGCGGCCCCCGCCCCTGGGAAAGTTCTTGAGCAGCTCGCGCGCCAGCGCGCCGGGCTTGCGCGCCATCCGCGTGCGCGCGCCGTCGATGACCTGGTTGGCCTCGGGGGTGTGCGCCCGCGCCGCGGCCAGGATGGCCGCCTGCAGGCGGCGGTCGTGCTTGCGCGAGGCCTGAACGAGCTTGCGCGCGTTACGCCCGTGCGCGGCGCCCGCGGAGTTGACCAGCAGGCCCAGCAGCCGCTTGGTCTCGGGCAGGCGCTGGGCGGCGTACTCCTCGTGCAGCTCGGCCGTGTAGTCGGCCAAGTGCCAGATCCAGCGCGCCGCCTGGTCGCGGACCCCGATGCGCTTGTCGACCAGCGCCTGCAGCAGGACCTTGGCCCCCTCGCTCCGCTCGTCGCGCGGCCAGCCGCCGATCTGTTCCACGGCATCGTCGAACGCCTCGGCGTCCTTCAGCGCGGCAATCTCCTGCAGCGCGCGCACGCGCAACTGCGCGTTGCGGTTGCGCTGCATCGCGGTGAGCAGGAAGGCGCGCTTGAGCTCGCCGCCCTGGTCGAAGTGGAGCATGGCGCGGGCACGGCGCCAGCCGCTGGGCGCGACCCGGGCGCCGGCCAGCGCCGCCCACTGCACCTGCTCGCCGTAGTCGAGGTGCTCCACGGCGATGCGCCACAGCTCCCGCTCGAAGACCTCGATGCGCCGGTCCTCGTCGGGGGTCACCGGCAGCACGCGGCGCTCGACGCGCACCCGCCGTCCGCGCCCGCGGCGCACCGGGCCAACGACGATCGCTCCGCCGCGGTAGACGTCGCGGTCCAGGAGCGAGTGCAGCGTCACCGCCGGGTCGTCGTGCTTGGTGGCCGGGTGGACGAAGTCGACGACGATGCCCGCCTCCTTGCCCTGGTGGCGGCGCGTCACGCGGCCCACGCGCTGCTGGTAGATGCGTTTGGAGGCCGTAGGCGCCAGATGCATGCAGACCGTCGCGCGGGGGGAGTTCCAGCCCTCGGCCAGGAGCTGGGCGTTGATCAGCACGTCGATCTCGCCGCGCTCGTAGCGGGCCAGGATGTCGGCCAGCTCGCGCTTGGGCGTCTCGCCCGACACCGCCATCGCGTTCATGTTCTCGTCGCGGAAGGCCGCCGCGACGTTGTAGGCGTGGCGCACGCCAGCGGCGTAGACGACCCCGGGCACGCCGGCGAAGCGCGTCTTGTAGAGGTCGGCGATGGCCAGGTTGAACGGCTGCTGGTCCAGCAGCTCGGCGAGCATCTCCTGGTCGAACTCGGTGTCGACCTCGCCGCGGCGCAGGGGCACCTTGGCGATCGTGCGCACGCCCGGACCGGGCGGGATGCGCACCGAGCGCAGCGGCGCGATGACCCCGCGGCGCGCGGCCTGGGCCAGGTCGAAGCGCGAGGTCTGGGTCGGGAAGAGGTCGGTGACGTGGCGGGCGATGAGCGCGCCCGTGGCGGTCATGCCGATGAAGATCGGGCCGGTCCACTCGCGGATGGCCAGGGAGGTCTTCTCGCCCAGGGCCGTGTGGGCCTCGTCGCAGATGACGATGGTGTAGGCCGACGAGATCGAACCCGCGTTGCGCACGAACCACTGGTAGGTCTCGACGGTGACCGGCCCCGCCTTCCCGCGGGCCACGGGGTCCTGGTCGTCGGTCAGGGCGGGGCTGATGCGATCGGCGTAGCCGCGGTCGCGCAGCTCGCCCTCGAACTGCTCCACCAGGTTGCGCCGGTGGGTGAGGATGAGCACTCCGCCGGTGCGCGTGGCGTCCACGAAGCCCAGCGCGGCCACCGACTTGCCCGAACCTGTCGCGTGCTCGAACCAGAAGCGCTTGGCCGCGTTGGGGTCGTCGGGCTGCTCGTCCAACTGATCGTCGTCGTCGGTGGCGTCGTCGTCCTCGTCGCTCCACTCGACGGGGTCCTGGGGGTCCTCGTCATCCTCCTCGTCGAGGTCAACCCCGTCATCGTCCTCGTCTTCGTCGGCCGCCAGGTCCTCCTCCATGGCGAGCACGGGCGCGGCGGTGGGGCGGCCGTTGCCGTTGGACGGGCGGGACGCATTCGCGGCCAGCAGCGCGGTCAACGTGCCTGAGAGCGCGTCGACCTGGTGGGAGTCCAGCAGCGTGCCGTCGACGAGCGTGGCCTCCTGGGCGCTGAGCACCCGTTCCAGCCCGAGCATGAGCGAGTAGGCGCGTCGCCACTGTGTCGAGGGGTACGTGGAGCCCTCGGCCAGCTCGCCGAGCGCGTCGTCGAGCGCGCGGCGGCGCGGCGAGCCGGGAGCCAGCGCCGCGGCGAGCTCCTCGCCGTCGTGGATGAAGCGTTCACGGGTGAACTGCTCAGCCCGCGCGATCTCTTCGGGAGTGGGGAGGTTGGCGGCCTCCACGGCCACCTGCGTGGCATCAGCCAATGATGGCGTCCAGTCAGGAATGGTGGACCGCGTAAGAGTTCGTGCGCGGCCCTCGGATTGGCGGGATCCTCTTCTCGCCCTGCGGCGCCCCCGGCGTCCCTCGGCTCGGGCGACGCGCTCGATGAGCATCATATCGCACCGACCCGGCGGGCTCTGCCAAGCTGACACGCATGAAGGGTGCAGCGCTCCTGCTCGCGGTCGTGCTCGTCGCCGTCGTGGTGGTGGTCGGCCTGGCCCAGCGCCCCGGCGTAGCCCAGGGCCCCGCCGGCACCGGGGCCTCGGCGAGCCCCCGGTACGCGGGGGCATCGCTGGACGAGCAGCAGGCGGCGGTAACCGGCGCGTCCGAGCCGCTGGCCGGCCTCTACACCCAGCCGTCGGCGCTGCTGGACGGTGGCGCGCAGGCGTTCGAAGCACGCCTTGCCGACCTGGAGGACGCGGGACTCCCTGTGGTGGTCAACAAGTGGGCCTCGTGGTGCGCGCCGTGTCGTTACGAGGTGCCCTTCTTTCAGGAGGCCGTCGTGCGCTACGGCGACCGCGTGGCCTTCCTGGGTCTCAACGCCGCCGACGAGCCCGCTCCCGCCCGTGGCTTCCTGCAGCAGTTCCCCGTCGCCTACCCCTCGTACGTCGATCCGCGCGAGGCACTGGCCCGCGACATCGGTGCGGGTCGGGGCTTTCCGGTGACCGTCTTCCTCGACGGGGAGGGCGGGCGCTACGTCGCCCAGGGGGCCTACGCGACGCCGGCCCGTCTGGCCGGCGACATCGAGCGCTACGCGCTGGGCTCGGGCACGGGCCCGAGGTGATCGAGGTCCGCCCGGCGGGCGACGGGCGGGAGGTACGCACCGCCATCGCCCTGCGCCACGAGGTGTTCGTCGGCGAGCAGGGCGTCGATCCCGCCCAGGAGCACGATGGACGCGACGAGGAGGCCATCCACCTGGTCGCGCTGCACGACGGCGCGCTGGTGGGCACGTGCCGGCTGCTGGCCGACGGCGACGTGGTCAAGCTGGGGCGCCTGGCCGTGGCAGCAGCGCACCGGCGGCGGGGCGTCGCCGCGCGCCTGCTGGCCGAGGGCGAGCGCTGGGCGCGCGAGCACGGCAGCGCGCGGATCGTCCTGCACGCGCAGTCCTACGCGCGAACGCTCTACGTCGCTGCGGGGTACGGGGCCGTCGGCGACACGTTCATGGAGGCCGGGATCGAGCACGTGCGCATGGAGCGCAGCCTTGCCTGAGGTCCGTGTGGATCCGCTGACCGGCCTGCGGGCCATCGTGGCCGGGGAGCGCGCGGCGCGCCCCGGCGGCGGACCGACCGCGCCGCCTCCGGAGCCGATCGACCCCGAGCGGGATCCGTTCCTGGAGGGCCACGAGGCCCGCACGCCACCCGAGCTGTACGCGGTGCGCGCCGACGGCGCAGGCGGGCGCGGGCCGGGCGCGGCGGATTCCCCCGGCTGGAGCGTGCGCGTGGTGCCCAATCTCTATCCGGCGCTCGAGCCCGGCGCGCGCGCGCCCCTGCCCGATGCCGCGCCCGACCTCTTCGCCGCCCACGCCGCCGACGGCGCCCACGAGGTGATCGTCAACGCGCCCGACCCGGTCGTCTCGCTCGCGCAGCTGCGTGCGGAGCAGGTCGCCGGCGCCGTCGAGGTCTGGCGCGAGCGCATGCGCGCCCACGCCGAGGCCGCCTACGTCCACCTCATCGTCAACGAGCGCCGCGAGGCCGGCGCTTCGCTGCCCCACACCCACGCCCAGCTCTACGCGCTGGCCTTCGTGCCCGCCGGCGTGGCGCGCGAGCGCGAGCGCTTCGGCGCCTACGCCACGCGCACCATGGGCGCCAACCTGCTGGCCGACCTCGTACAGGAGGAGGTGCGCCGTGGTGAGCGCCTGATCGCGGTGGACGACGAGGCGGTGCTCATGGCCCCCTACGGAGCCCGCCTCCCCTACCAGCTCATGCTGGCGCCGCGCCGCCCGCGCGCGCGGTTCGAGGCCGACGGACCGACCGGCGCGGCGCTGCTGCACGATGCCCTGGGCCGTCTGGCGCGGCGCTTCGGCGGCCCGCCGCCACTGAACCTCTGGGTGCGCACCGCGCCCCGGGGCACCGAGCAGTTCTGCTGGCGCATCGACATCGTGCCGCGCCTGACCCACCTGGCCGGGCTCGAGCTCGGCGTCGGCGTGCACCTCAACGTCGTCGCGCCCGAACAGAGCGCGGCCGAATTGCGCGACGCCTGAGCCGACCTGCGCCGTGCTCGCGATCACCCTGGCCATCGTGGTGTCCACCCTCGTGGGCGCAGGCGCCGAGCGGCGCTACGAGGAGCGGGCGCGCGGGGCCGCTCGGCGGCTGCTCGACCTGGTGCTGTGGCTCCTGCTGCCGCCCGTCGCCTTCCTGGCCGTCGTGCGGCTGGAGGTCGGCGGCGGCGTGGGCGCCGGCCTGGGGTTGGCCTACCTCGAGCTGGCCGTCGTGGGGACGCTGGCCTGGCTCGCCGGCACGCGCCTGCTCGGGCTGGCGCGCCCCGCCGTCGGCGCGCTCGTCGTCGTCGTGGTCCTGGCCAACACCGGCTACCTCGGCCTGCCCCTGAGCGCGGCGCTGCTGGGCACCGACGAGCTGGGCACGGCCGTCGTCTTCGACCAGCTCGTCAGCGGCCCGATGGTCTACCTCGCGGGCTTTGCGGTCGGGGCCGCCTTCGGAACCAGGGCCGGGGAGGGCTGGCGGGCGCGGGCGCGCGCCTTCTTCCTGCGCAACCCCGTGCTCCCCGCCCTGGTCCTGGGCCTGGTGGCGCCCGACGCGCTGGCCCCGGACCTAGCGGTGGAGATCGCAGGCTACGTGGTGATCGGCTTCCTGCCCGTGGGCTTCTTCGTGCTGGGGGTCAACCTGGCCACCGAGGCCCGCGAGGAAGGGGCACGCGCGCTGCCCGCCTTCAGCCGCCCGGTGGCCGTCGCGCTCGTCCTGCGCATGGGGGTGGCGCCCGGGCTGCTGCTGCTCGCCTCGGCAGCGCTGGTGCGCCTGCCCGACGCCTACCTCCTGCAGGCGGCGATGCCCTCGGGGATCAACGCGCTCGTGGTCGCCCACGCCTACGGGCTCGACCTGCGCGTGACGGCCGGCGCGATCGCGTGGACGACCCTGGCGGCGGTGGCCGGCGGGCTGCTCGCCGCGGCGGTGCTGTGAGGGCGCTCGTGCAGCGGGTGGCGCGGGCTTCTGTGACCGCCAACAGTCGGGAGGTCGCCACGATCGGCCCGGGTCTGCTGGTCCTCCTTGGCGTAACGCACGACGACGACGACGCGATCGCGGACCGCCTGGCTGACAAGGTCCGCGCCCTGCGCATCTTCGAGGACGCCGACGGGCGCATGAACGAGGCGCTGGGCGGGCGCGAGGTGCTGTGCGTCAGCCAGTTCACCCTCTACGCCCAGACCCGCCGGGGCAACCGTCCCAGCTTCGTCGACGCGGCGCCCTCCGACTGCGCCCGACCGCTCTACGAGCGGGTGTGCGAGCGGCTGGGAGCCCGGCGCGGCGCATTCGGCGGGCACATGGCCGTCGCGCTGGTCAACGACGGGCCGGTGACGCTGCTGCTGGAGGTTCCCTAGTGGCCACTAGTCTCATCGGCGCGATGGCTCCCACCAACCGCCTGGTTCCCCGCTTCGCCGCCGAGCCGCCCCAGGAGAACCTGCCCTACGGGCGGTGGGCGGTGACGCTGCGCGACCACTTCCTGGCCGCCGTCGAGCGCATCGACTCCGGCGACGAGGACCTGGGCGAGCCCGAGTCGGTCATCTGGTTCCCAGACCGCACGTGGCACGGGCGCACCTACGTCCCGGCCACGGCGCGCACCACCACCGGGCTGGAGCTCTTCGGCTACGTGGCCTTCGCCGTGCCGGCGGAGGGCGAGGAGGCCGTGGACTTCTTCGCGGTGGCCGACTTCACGGCCGAGACCGCGCAGGAGAACCCCGAGTGGAAGCTCGACCTGTGCGACGAGGTGGTGGGCCGCTGGCGCGGCGAGCAGGGCAACGTGGCCGATATGACGATGGTGTGGGGCATCCCACAGGTGGCGGGCGGGGCCATGGCCACCGCCGAGCTGGCGGAGCTGGCGGTTGACCAGTGCCCGGTGATCGAGGACCGCTTCACGCTGATCGCCCCCGACGACTACCGGGGCGACTACCTCGAGGTGCGCCTGTGGGACGGGCGCGGCGGAGAGCTGGCCGTCGAGAGCCTGTACGCCGATGACGACGAGGACTCACCCCAAGCCGACGAGGACTGATGGACCTCGAGGAGGCGGTGCGCACCCGGCGCACGCACAAGGTCTACGGCTCCCGGGCGGTGGGCCGCGCAACGCTCGAGGAGCTGTTCGAGCTGGCGCGCTGGGCGCCCAACCACCACCTGACCAACCCGTGGCGTTTTCGCGTCCTCGGTCCCGAGACGCTGGCCGCGCTCAAGGAGGCAGCGGATCCGGTGGACGGGGCGAAGCTGGACCGCGCGCCCACCCTGGTGGTGGTCTCCGCGGTGCAGGTCGAGGACCGGACCCAGGCGCGGGAGGACCGCGACGCCACCGCGGTGGCCGCCTATCTGGTCCTGCTGGGCGCGCACGCGCGCGGCCTGGCCGGCTACTGGCGCTCGCCCGCCGTGCTGCGCACCCCCGAGGGCCGCGCGGCGGTCGGCGTGGGCGTCGACCAGGACGTCCTGGGTTTGCTCCACCTCGGGCGCGCCCGCCAGGAGCAGCGCACGCCCGAGCGCGCGCCGGTGAGCGAGATCGCGCGCTTCCTGGCCTAGGCCTGGAGGCCGAGTGTCGAGTTCGTCGGTCTGAGACCGACGAAGTCGACACTCGATGGCCTGCCCGGTCAGCGCACGCGGTCCTGCTCGGCGTCGGCGCCCAGCCAGGTCCAGCCCAGCGCCCACGTGCCGCGGCGCTCGTCGACGACACCGCGCACGTCGCGGGCGCGCAGCAGCGGGCGTTCGTCCCAGCGCCACGGCGCGCCTGCGGCCTCCTGGGCCACCGCGCGGTTGACGTCGGCCCAGGCGCGCGGGCGGCGCTCCTGGCGGGCGGCCAGCGCCTCTGCGATGGCCAGGTCGACCGAGGGTGCGTTCAGGTGCGACCAGGGCTCCGCGTCCGCGCCCTGGGGAGCCCCGCCGAAGCCGGCGCGCAGGATCGCACCGGGCTCCCCGGCCGGGCTGCCCAGGGCCGCGCCCGGGCAGACCGAGACGTCGGTGCCCGGTGCCTGGCAGCGCGCCTCGACGTCCTGGGGCGCTGCCAGCTCCAGGTCGACCTCGAAGCCGACGCGCTCAAGCTGGCGTACCGCCTCACGGGCCACCGCTCGGTCCGGCGCGAGATCGGCGGCCAGCGCGCGGATCGGCGGCCCCTCGTAGCGCCCGACGGCGAAGCCGGCACTGCGCAGCAGCCCGCCGGCCAGGCCGGGGTCGGCCGCCGCCGGGAGGTGGGGCACGCCCAGCCCCTCGCGGCCGCCCGAGCGATCGTGGCCGGGCACGCCCGGCGGCAGCCAGTGGCTGGCCGGTTCCCCCCGGCCGCCCGCCGCCTCCCACAGTGCGACCCGGTCCAGGGCGGCCACCGCCGCCTGGCGCACCCGCCGATCGTCGAACGGCGCCCGGGCGGCGTTGAGGGCCACGAAGCGCGTGACCGGCACGGCGACCTGCACGAGCTGGGGCGTCGGGCGGCGCTCGGCCCGGCGCAGGACGTCGCCGGGCACGTTCGCACCCGCCCACAGCGCGCGGCTGCCGTCGAGCACCGAGGTCGCCGCGCTGCCCTCGCCACGGCCGATGACCACGCGCTCGACGTAGGCCGGCGTGGGCGTCGCCGCACCGTCCCAATCGGGGTTGCGCACCAGCGTGAGCGCCTCCGCGGGCACGGCGGGGGGCAGGCGCTGGCCCGCTCCGGCCTCTGCGCGCCCCAGTGGCTCCTCGCCCCGCTCCTCGGCGGGCAGGCGCTCGCGGGGCAGGTAGGGGCCTGAGTAGACGATGGTGTCGGGGGCCAGGGCGCCCGGCGCGCGGGGCTCGTCCGCCGGCAGCGGCGTCGCGGCGGGCGTGGCCAGCGCGGCG
>Ga0136615_10001663_pt1 | contig 10847 bp, 9 predicted proteins | sample AntDrymUQ2882206_2_FD_106647 | JGI IMG/M metagenome (GOLD analysis project Ga0136615, IMG submission 106647) | Polar desert sand microbial communities from Dry Valleys, Antarctica - metaG UQ288 (22.06) | ecosystem: Environmental > Terrestrial > Soil > Desert | place: Antarctica: Dry Valley...
CGCGTTCCCTCCGAAGCGTCCCAGCCGGCCGGGGTGCCGTGGCGCAGGTGGTCCCACAGCCCGGCGGCGAGCGAGGCCGTGGTCAGCACGTAGTAGCGCGCCAGCAGCAGCGGCCGCGCGTGGCCGCGCGCCCCGGCGGCGGCGGCCGCCAGGGCCGCGACGTGGGCCGCGGCGGACAGGCGCGCGCGCCCGCGCGCGAGCAGCACGAGGGTGGCCAGCGCCGCGATGACGTGCAGCAGGGGCGTCGCGTAGCGCAGCGCGCGGTGCGAGAAGACCATCAGCGCGTACAGCGGCGGGTAGCCGCGCGGGTCCAGCAGCCCGCCGCGCAGCACGATCGGCCAGGCGTGGGACATCATCCGCCGCTTGCGCGCCCACTCGCCCTCGATCGTGGGCACCATCTTCTCCGTCGCCCGCGCCCGCGGCACGTCGACCGCCCGCCAGCCGGCCTTGACCAGGTTGAACGGGAACGAGAGGTCGTGGCCCATGACGGGGTCGACCTCGATGTAGGCCTGCGGGCGCACCGCGTAGATCGCGCCGTTGCCGGCCGTCACCGAGGCGAGCGCGGACTCGTGGCCGCGCAGCCACATCTCGTAGCGCCAGTAGGCGCCCTCCTGGTTGGTGCCACCGGCGTCGAGGAACGTCACGCGCCCGCAGGCGTAGCCGACGCCCGGGTCGGCGAAGGCGGCGGTCAGCTCGCGCAGGGCGTCGCGCTCCCACAGCGCGTTGGCGTCCGAGAAGGCCAGCAGCGCGCCGCGCGCGAGGCGCACCGCGGCGTCCTGGGCGCGGACCTTGCCGGCGCGCGGCAGCTCGAGCACCACGTCGGCGCCGGCCGCGCGGGCGCGCTCGGCCGTGGCGTCGGCGCCGGCCTCGGCGCCGCCGTCGACCGCGACGATCAGCTCGAGCCGCTCGCGCGGCCAGTCGAGCGCGAGCGCGTTGGCCACCTTCGCCGCGATCACCGCCTCCTCGCGGTAGGCGGCGACGATCAGCGTCACGCCGGGAAGCTCCTCGCTGGCTCGCACGGGCGGACGAGCGGGCCGCAGCCTGCTCAGGGCGGCCAGGAACAACCCGTAGCCGGCCTGCGTCCAGGCGATCAGGACGGCGGAGATCCACAGCAGGGCGCGAGCCACGGCGGCGCATCCTGACACGACCGGCCGCGAGCCCACGACGACGATGTCCGTCCTCCATGTGAGGAAGGCGTGACGGCGGGTAGCTCAACCTCCCGTGGCGATCGAGCTCACGTACTGCGTGGTCAACACCGAGCAGCGCCAGCTCCTGCGCTACTGCCTGGACTCGATCGCGCGCGAGTGCGCCGCGGTGCCGTTCGAGACGGAGGTGCTCGTGCTCGACAACGCCTCGCGCGACGGCTCGGCCGGCGCGGCCCGGGTCCACGGCGCCACGACCGAGGTGATCGCGCTCGAGCAGCGGCGCGGCAAGGGGGAGAACGACACTACGCTGCTGCGGCGCGCCCGCGGCCGCTACGCCCTGCTGCTCAACGAGGACTCGGAGCTGGAGCCGGGCGCCACGATCGCGCTGCACGGGGCCCTGGACGCCCGGCCGGAGGCGGCCGTCGCGGGCGCCACGCTGGTCAACCACGGGGGCGAGCAGCAGCCGTCCGCCTGGCGCTTCCCCGGGCCGCTCGCCGCGCTGCTCACCGCACTGTGGCTGCACCGCCGCCTCGTGGTGCAGAGCCGCGGTGCGCGCGTGCGCGAGGTCGACTGGGTGCAGTCGGCGGCGCTGCTCGTCCGGCGTGACGCCGCGGACGCCATCGGCCACTTCGACCCCGCGTTCTTCGTCTACTCCGACGAGGTCGACTTCTGCAAGCGCCTGCGCGACGCCGGCTGGGACGTGCTCTACGTGCCCGACGCCCGCGCCGTCAGCCACGAGCGCCCGCTGGAGGACGGCGCCCAGCGGATCGTCGAGCTGTCGCGCAACCGTGACCGCTACATGCACAAGCACCACACGCCGGGCGCGGCGCGCGCCGTGCGCTGGCTGACGGCCTGGACCTACTCGATGCGGGCGCTGGCGGCCCTCGTCCTGCCCGGGCACGAGGCGCGCCGCTACGCGCGCCACGCCGGCGCGACGCTGTTCCCTGACCGCGGGGAGGGCCTGGCCGAGGGGGCGGCCGAGTACAACCGCGGCGGGCGGCGCCTGTAGCCGTGTGGCGCCGCCGGCGACGCAGGCCCGGCCTGGGCGACGACGCGCCGCCGCGCCCGCTGTGCGTGCTGCTGCTGCCGGCGCGACTGGAGGCCTCGCCGCTGCGCGAGCGCGCCGAGGATCTGCTCGCCGCCCCGGGCGCGGTGGCCGTGGAGCCGGCCGCGCTGAGCTGGAGGCCGAGCTGTGGTACGCCGCCGCCGCCACCGCGCCGGAGCCGGAGCCGGTGGACGAGCTGCACGCCGCGGCCACCGCCCGCGCAGCGCTGACGTTCGGCAGCGCCGAGGCGCCCGGCGGCTCCGCCCGGGCGCAGAACCGGCCGCTGTGGGAGCGCATGGAGGCGCTGGGGATCGAGAGCGGCCGGCTGGGCTCTGAGCGGCTCGGCTAAGAGGTGTCCACGGCCCCCCGGCGCCTTTCTTCAGGCTCTCGTGCTGGGCTGACGTCAGGTCGCGAGCGCGCCGAGCTCCGCGAACGCGGCGTCGAGCTCCGCGCCCAGCGTCCGCTGCGGCCCGTCCTGCGCGAGCCAGCGGGTCAGGGCCTCGTCGTAGCAGGCCACGGCGATCCGGCCGAGCAGCCGGGCCTCGCCCGCGGCGACGCCGCGCTCGCGCAGCCCTTCAGCAAGGACCGCCTCCCAGGCGGCGTGCTTGGCCCGCTCCCGGGCGGCCAGCGCCGGGGCGCTCGCGATGACCTGGCCGCGGCGGCGCACCTCCTCCCGTCGGTCCTCCAGCGCACGCGCGACGGTGGCCGCGCTCGCGCGGGAGCGCCCCGACGTCCACGTGACCTGCTTCGACCCGGGCCTCATGCTCGGCACCGGGCTGTCGCGGCAGTACCCGCCCGCCGCGCGCCGGTTGACGACCCTGCTCGCGCCGGCCCTGGGCATCTTGCTGCCGTTCAGCTCGTCGCCGCAGTCCTCCGGCCGGGCGCTGGCCCGGCTCCTGCTCGAGGTCCCGGCCCCCGCGGCCACGGGCGCCTACGTCGACCACCGCCTGCGCACGCTGCCCGCCTCCGAGCGGGCCCGGGACGCCGGCTTCCAAGCGGACGTGCTCCGCGACAGCCGGGCCGTCCTGGCGCACGCGACGGACCAGGTGCGAAACGGAGCACGCCAGCCGTCCTAGTTGCCGTTCTACGGGGACGAGCGGATCCGCGGCCGGCGGCCGCGCAGCAGGTCGACGATGTTGCGCGTGATCTGCGATATCTCCGCGTCGCCCAGCCGCTGCGTCCACTCCGGCAGGCCGACGCGGATCACGAGCCCGTCCTCCCCGAGCCGCGACGCCGTCAGCGCGTGGCGCTGTTCGGGCGGCGGCGCGTCGGCGGGCGCCTCGGGGTCGGGCTCGGGCGGCGGCTGGCCGACCGCGGCGAGGATCTCGGCGCGGCTGCCGGCCGCCGGCGGCACCGATTCCTCGAAGGCCGAGAAGCCCTCGAGCGTCCCGTCGGAGCCCGTGAAGAGCCCAAAGCCGGGGTCGCCCGCGAGCTGGGAGATCGCCGCCGCGCCGTCCTCGGTGCGGCGGACCGGCGCGAGCGTCGCGCCGAACGGGTCCTGGGCCGTGGGCTGGGTGGGGCGCAGCAGCTCGCCCGCCGTCTCGGCGGCGTCGGCGCGCAGGGTGACGCCGCGGCGCAGCGTCTCGACCCCGAACGTGGCGACGCGGCCGTCGTCGAGCGCGTAGCGCCGCAGCCGCCGGGCCAGGCCGCGGGTTACCCACCGCTCGCTGCCCGCCAGCAGCACCCCCGCCCGATCGCTGGCGCGCGGGGAGCCGGAGAGGGCGAGGTCGAGGTCGCTGGTGAGGTCGTAGCGCACGCGCGCGCGGTCGAGGAACATCAGCAGCGGCGCGGTCTGCTCGGCCAGCCCGGCGGGCAGCCTGTCGTCGCCGGCGAACACGCGCGGCCAGCGCACGCGCCCGCCGCCCCCGCGCTCCAGCGTGTCGGGAACCCCGTCGCGCAGCGGCGGGTCGTCGACCGGTTCCGTGCCCAGCCAGGTGATGGCCGGCACGACGACGAGCAGGTCGGCCCGCTCGCGGGCCTGCACCAGGAACGGCACGCGCCTGCGCGTGCGGCCGGACTGCAGCTCGAGCAGGTACAGGCCCGAGCGACCGCGCGGCGACCGCACCACCAGCGGGCGGGCGCGCCCCGGGCGGGCCCGCCCGCGCCTGACCGGCCGGCGTGCGCCCGCGCGGCGGATCGCCCAGCGGTACGCGCGTCCGCGGGCGTCGACGAAGAACTCGGCCCGCTCGCCCGCGGTGACCGGACGCAGCGGCGGCTGGGCGGCGAGCGCGCGCACGGTGATGCCCGCCGGTCCGGATGACTCGCCGGGCGGGGGCGGGAGCTGCGCGGGCGTGCGCCCGAGGTTGCCCGCGCGGTCGCGCACGCCGACCTGCACGAGGTAGACGCCGGGGGCGACGGGCTCCCCGCCCGAGCGGCCGTTCCAGATCCAGCGCTGCAGCCCCGCGGCGCGGCTGCCCGTGGCCACGAGCCGCGGGCGTCCTCGGTCGGTGCGCAGGACGCGGAAGCGGGTCGGCCGTCGCCGGCTGATCCCGCGCACGGTGACCGCCATCGCGGGCGTGCGGGGGCCGACCACCTGGATCGGCTCGCCGCAGGGGCCCGCGATCCGCGCCGGCTCGATGCAGACGACCCGCGGCCGCGGCGGCTCGGTGTCGAGGTTGATCAGCTTCGGCACCGTCACCGAGCGGCCCTGTGCGGCGAGCCGCGCGCGCACGCGATACGGCCCGTCCGGCGCCACCGCGCCGGCGTCCGTACGGCCGTCCCAGCGCAGGCGCAGCGCCTGCGCGGGCTGGACCCGCCGAGCGGACGCGAGCCGGCGGATCGGATCCCCGGCCGCGTCGATCAGTTCGACCGTCAGCACGTCGGACTCGCGCAGGCGCAGCGTGAAGTCGCTCACGTCCTTGCGCCCGTCGCCGTTGGGCGAGAACCAGCGCACGCCCTGCAGCTCCACGACCGGCGGGGCGCCCTTGAGCCGCTGGGCCACGAAGAAGGCACCGAACGTCGCGGCCACGAGGGCGAGGAAGACGGCGCGGGCGAGGGTGCTCACCGGCGGCCCCGCGGCTCCGGCCTGGGGCGCCCGGCCCGCGGCTCCGGCCGAGGGCGCCCGGCCGGACCCGCGCTCACTACGGGGCCTTGTCCTGGCCGAGGATCACGGCGACGTGCGGCTGGTTCTCGGCGAGGTCCCGCGTGTCCGCGTCGAGACGCTCGATCCCCTGGATCTCGAGCAGGCGGGCGACGTCGCGGGCCTGGGCGCGCGCCCCGGCCGCGGGGCCGTAGAGCACCGAGGACTCGGCGCGCTGCTGGTCGGTGTTGTTGCCGGTGTCCACGTTGTCGGCGGCGAAGCCGGCGGCCTGCGTGACGAGGTCGTCGCGCGCGGTCGAGGCCAGCCCGGGGATGGTCGTCCCGTTGAAGACGGCGATCCGCGTCGTCTCCGAGGTCAGCGACGCCTCCGCCGGCTCGGCCGACGGGCTCGCGGCGGAGTTGGGCGGGGGCGCCGGATCGTCGTCCCCTCCGCCGATGACCCCGGTCGCGAGCAGCGCGACGACGGCCACGACCGCCACCCCGAGCACGCCCCCGACGAGCGCGTTGCGCGAGCCGTGCCCGCGTGCGGCGCCGCGGCCGGCCGAAGCGGGAGCGGGCCGCCGCGGCGGCAGCGTGGTCGAGCGGCTTGGCTGGCGCAGCGGGACAGCGGGAGCGGGAGCGGGAGCGGGAGCGGGAGCCCGCCGCGGCAGCGGCGTGGCGCGCGGCACGGGCGCCACCGAGCCCTCGTCGGCCTCGGGCGCGGGCGCGGCCCGGCCGCTCGCGGCCGGCTCGGCGTCGTCGGGAGGGTCGGAATCCTTCGCCGCAGCGGCGCCGGCAGCCGCGGCGCCCGAGGCCACGGCGCCCACCCCGGCCGGGGACGCTTCCTGCCCGGCGCCGGGGCCCGCTTCGGCCGAAGCCGCGTCGGGCGCGGAGGGCGCCTCGTCGGCCGGCGCGTCCGCGGGCGAGGCATCGGCGCCGGGCTGGTCGGCCGCCGCCTCCCCGGGCGAAGCATCGCCAGCCGGCTGGTCCGCCGGCGCGTCGCCGGACGAAGCATCGCCGGCCGGCTGGTCGGCGGGCACGTCCCCAGCCGGCGCCTCGGTCGGGCCGTGCTCGGCCGGGGCGTCCCCGGACGAAGGATCGCCAGCCGGCGCGTCCCCGGGCGAAGAATCGCCAGCGGCCTGGTCGGCCGGCACGTCCGCAGCCGGCGCTTCCGCGGGATCCTCCTCGGGCGGCGCGGCGGCGGGCGAAGCCTCGGCAGCGGACTGATCGGCCGCCGCCTCCCGCCCGGGCGGAGCCTCGGCGGGACCCTCCTCGGGCGGGGCGTCGGCAGCGGGCGGCTTGCCGTTGCCGGACTGGCCGCCGTCCTGGACCGGCTCGATGACCTGAGTGGCCTGCTCGCCGCCGGGGCCAGGCGCGGCGGTGGTCCCAGCCCCGGCCGCGGTCGCTGCGGCCGCCGTCGCCGCCGCGGGGACGCGGGCGGGCGCCGGGGTGACCTCCGCGCGGCGGGCGGCCTCGGCCTGGGCGATCGCGCGCGCCTCGACCTCCTGCGCTCGCTCGGGCGCGCGGCCGGCCCAATCGCGCAGGCGGCGCAGCTCGCGCGCCTGCGAGAAGTAGAGGATCGTGAGCACGGCCAGACCGAAGAACGCCGCGATGCCGATGTAGGCGCCGTACGTCTCGACCTGGTCCTGCAGCGAGAACGCGAGCAGCTGGACCATGGAGTCGCGCGAGAGAGTCTAGGAGGCCGTCCGGCTGCCAGGCAGCTCGACGCCCGCCTGGGGCTCGAAGCGCGCCGTGCGCAGCGGCACCGCCGGGGGGGCCTCGTCCGCCAGGCGGGCGTGGGAGAGCTGTGCGACGGTCGCCGCCAGCGCCGCGGCGTCGCCCTCCAGCACGAGCAGGCCGATGCGGTCGAAGGTCTCCTCCACCCAGGCCGGGTCCACGGCCGGGCGCCGCGCGCGCAGGATCCGCTGCGCCGGCGTGGCCTCCGGGTACTCGTAGGCGTTGAAGAGGTCCTCGTGCAGCTTCTCGCCGGGGCGGCTGCCGACGATCTCGATCGCGATGTCGCGGCCCGGCTCCAGCCCGGAGAAGCGGATCATGTCCTCGGCCAGGTCCATGATCCGGACCGGCTCGCCCATCTCGAGCACGAACACCTCGCCGCCCTGGGCCAGCGAGCCCGCGCGGATCACCAGCTGCACCGCCTCCGGGATCGTCATGAAGAAGCGCGTCATCTGCGGGTCGGTGACCGTGACCGGCCCGCCCGCGGCGATCTGGCGGCGGAAGATCGGCACGACGGAGCCCGAGGAGCCGAGCACGTTGCCGAAGCGCACAGCGGTGAACGACGTCTCCTCGTAGCGGGCGTCGGCGGCCTCGACCGCCCACTCGGCCAGCGCCTTCGAGGCGCCCATCACGGTGGCGGGCGACACCGCCTTGTCGGTGGAGACCTGCACGAAGACCTTGGTGCCGGCGTCGCCCGCGACGCGGGCCATCACGCGCGTGGCGAGCGCGTTGTTGCGCACCGCCTCCACCGGGTTGGACTCCATCAGGCCCACGTGCTTGTAGGCGGCGGCGTGGAAGACGACGGTCGGGCGGTGCTCGCGGAACACCTCCCGCATGCGCTCCTCCTCCTTGCAGTCGGCGAGCACCGCGACCGTGTTGAGCGCGTGGCGGTCCTCCACCAGCTCGCGCTCGACCTCGAACAGGTTGTCCTCGGCGTGGTCGAGCAGGACCAGCCGGCTCGGGCCCACGCGCGCGATCTGGCGGCACAGCTCGGCCCCGATCGAGCCGCCCGCGCCGGTGACCATCACGCAGCGGCCCGTCAGGTAGCCGCCCATCAGCTCGACCTCCATGCGCACCGGGTCGCGCCCGAGGACGTCCTCCACGCGCACCTCGCGGACCTGGCGCAGGTAGCGCCCGCCGGTCTGCAGCAGCTCGAACACGGTCGGCATCGTCCGCACGCGCACGCCGCGCTCGCGGCACGCGCTCACCACGCGCGCGCGCAGCGTGCCGGGCGCCGAGGGGATCGCGATCAGCACCTCGTCGGGCTCCACGTCCTCGAGCACCTCGGGCAGCTCGACGGTGGTGCCGAGCACGTCGAGCCCGCGGTCCACGCGCACGCCCAGCTTGCGCGGGTCGTCGTCGACGAAGCCGACCGGCCGCAGCCCGAGGTCCGGGTTGCGCAGGATCTCGCGCAGCAGCAGCCGGCCGCCGTCGCCCGCCCCCACGATCAGGACCGAGCGCGCGCCGCGGCGCGCGCGGTAGCCGCGGACGGGGCGCTCGTAGAAGAGGTGCACGGCGTAGCGGACGGCGGCGAGGAAGACCGACATGAGCAGCCCGAACAGCACCAGCACGCTGGCGGGGATCGTGACCGGCACGAACCCGCGCGGCGGCGCGAACACCAGCTTCGGCTGCACGACGGCGACGTAGCCGATCAGCACGAGCACGGCGACCAGCGCGGCCTGCGCGATGCGCATGTACTCGCGCTGCGAGGAGTAGCGCATCCAGTGCCGGTAGAGCCCGAACACCGCGAAGATGACCACGCTGCCGATGACGACGAACGCGATCGTGCGCTCGAACAGCTGCTGGTAGTCCTCCGGCACGCCCCCGTCGAACCGCAGGCGGTACGCGATGAAGTAGGCCAGCGCGACCAGCCCCGCGTCCAGCGCGATCTGCGGCAACGAGTGGCGATGGACGGGAAGGGCCGCAAGGCGGTTCCTGCGGCGCATCCGGGGCAGTCTATTGGTGCTGGAGGCGGGCGGCACGGACCGCGGCAACGACCTCTTCGGCCTGCGCGGCGGACAGCACGGGGCTCATCGGGACCGCGAGGCCGGTGCGCGCCAGCTCGTCCGTGGCGGGCAGCTCCACGCCGGCGCCCCACTCGCGCATCGCCGGCTGGCGGTGCACCGGGACGCGGTAATAGGCCTTGTGGCCGACGCCCGACGCCCGCAGCGCGCCGGCCAGCGCGTCCGCGGACCGATCGCGGACGACGTAGAGGTGCCAGGCGGGATCGGCGCCGGCGGCAGGGCGCGGCAGGGCGACCAGCTCGCCGAGCCCCGCCCGCTCGTAGGAGGCGGCGGCTGCGCGGCGGCCCTCCGACCAGCGGTCCAGGTGGGGCAGCTGCACGCGCAGGATCGCGGCCTGCAGCTCGTCCAGGCGCGAGTTGTGGCCGACGAGCTCGAACGTGCTCTTGTCCCGGGAGCCGTGGAAGCGCAGCATCCGTACGCGCTCGTCGAGCGCGGCGTCGCTGGTGGTGACGGCGCCGCCGTCGCCGAAGCAGGCGAGGTTCTTCGACGGGAAGAACGAGAACGTCGCGAGCGTGCCGAGGGCGCCGGGGCGCCCCTGCGCGCTCACCGAGCCCAGCGCCTGCGCCGCGTCCTCGACCACCGGCACGCCGAGCGCGGCGATCTCGGCGACCGGCGCGACGTTGCCGAACAGGTGGACGGCGAGCACCGCCTTCGTCCGCGGGGTGAGCGCGGCGCGCACCGTGTCGGCGGTGACGCACGCCGTCTCGGCATCGACGTCGCAGAACGCGGGGCGCGCGCCCGCGTTGACGATCGCCTCGGCCGAGGCGTAGAAGGTGTAGGAGGGGACCACCACGTCGTCGCCCGGGCCGAGCCCGAGCGCGCGCAGGGCGAGCGTGATGGCGTCCGTGCCGTTGGCCACGCCGACCGCGTGCCTCGCGCCGAGGTAGTCGGCGAGCTCGGCCTCGAAGGCGGCGACCTCTGGCCCGAGGATGAACACGCCGCCCTCGATCACCGCGGCGATCCGCGCGACGATCTCGGCGCGCAGCGGCTCGAGCGGCGCCTTCGTGTCGAACAGCGGGACGGCCATCCGTCCAGCCTAGATGAGGGTGCGGCGCCGGCCCTCGCTAGCCTGAGCTTGATCGTGCTGGTCCTCGGCTCCCTGACCGACCCGATCGTGCAGTTCGCCGTCGACGTGATCGACGCGCTCGGGCTGCCCGGCATCTTCCTGCTGATGGTGGCCGAGAGCGCGTGCATCCCGATCCCGTCGGAGACCACGTTCCTGTTCGCCGGCTTCAACGTCTCCGAGGGCGAGTATTCGCTGGCCGCCGTGGTGGCGGTGGGCACGTTCGCGAACCTGGTCGGCTCCTGGATCGCGTACGCGGTCGGCTACTTCGGCCGCGTCGACCTGCTGGAGAAGCACGGCGCGAAGCTGCACATCAAGCCGTCGCACCTGGAGTGGGCGGACCGCTGGTTCGAGCGCTACGGCTCGGCGACGGTGTTCTTCACCCGCATGCTGCCGATCATCCGGACCTTCATCTCGCTGCCGGCCGGGGTGGCGCGGATGCCGTTCTGGCGCTTCACGATCCTGACGACGCTCGGGTGCGTGCCGTGGATCTTCATGCTCACCTTCATCGGCGTGCAGGTCGGCGAGCGCTGGGAGCAGTGGAAGGACAGCCTGCACTACGTCGACTACGCGATCGCCGCGCTGCTCGTGCTCGGGGTGGTCTACCTGGTGGTGCGCCGGCGGCGCAGCCGTGCCGTGGCCCTCTGAGCCGCGGCTCGCCGAGACCGTCGCGCTGGGGCTGCTGCAGGGTCCGGCCGAGCTGTTGCCGATCTCCTCGACGGCGCACGTGGAGCTGCTGCCGTGGCTGCTGGGTTGGCGACACGCGCGGCTGGACGGCGCGCGGCGCAAGGAGGTGGCGGTGGCGCTGCACGCGGGGA
>Ga0136615_10001664_pt1 | contig 10847 bp, 7 predicted proteins | sample AntDrymUQ2882206_2_FD_106647 | JGI IMG/M metagenome (GOLD analysis project Ga0136615, IMG submission 106647) | Polar desert sand microbial communities from Dry Valleys, Antarctica - metaG UQ288 (22.06) | ecosystem: Environmental > Terrestrial > Soil > Desert | place: Antarctica: Dry Valley...
AGCTTCCCGGCCGTGCGGTTGACCGGATAGAACTCGATGTGGAAATGGGCAACGCCCTCGTGGTCCCCGCCGTCCGTCGGGGCCTGGTGCATGACCATCATGTAAGGCAAGGACATATCGAAAAGCGCGTCGTAGCCGGTGAGCACCCGCTTGAGCACGCGGGTGAGATCCCGACGCTCCCCATCATCCAGGTCAGCTATGGAAGGCGCGCACCGCCGCGCGTAGAGGTGGACCTCGTAGGGGAAGCGGGCATGGAACGGGACGAAGGCCGCGAAGTGCTCGCCCTTCTCCACCAGCCGGCGACCGTCGGAGACCTCCTGGGACAACAGGTCGCAGTGCAGGCAGCGGCCATTGTCCACCCTGTATTCACGGGCTGATTCCAGTTCCCTCTTCGGTTGCGGGGGGACGAATGGGTAGGCGTAGATCTGGCCGTGCGGGTGGTGCAGCGTGACGCCGATGGCCTCGCCCTTGTTCTCGAAGATGAAGACGTAATCCACGAACTCCCTGGACCCGAGCTCCACATAACGGTCGGCCCACGCCTCGATGAGGTTACGGATGCGGCGTTCGCTGAGACCTGCGAGGGTGGCGTCGTGGTCGTCGGAGTAGAGGACGACCTCGCACACGCCGCGCCCCGGAGCGGTCGGGGTGAGAGCGGATCCAACCTCCTCCGGCGCCGCGGCGTCCGGCGAGAAGGAGGGGAACTTGTTCTCGAAGACGACTATGTCGTAGTGCTCGCGGGGAACCTCGGTGGGGAAGCCGCCCGGCTTCGTCGGACAAAGAGGACAATACTCCGCCGGGGGCAGGAACGTTCGGTCCTGGCGGTGGGTGGCATAGGCGACCCACTCGCGGAGGGTCGGGTCCCACCGGAGCTGGTTCAATCTTCCCCCTCTTCGTCCTCGAAGTCGTAGAAGATGATGTACCGTCCGTCCTCTTTACTCAGGATTTGCTTATACATGCGCTCCATTGTCTCCGACATCTACGACCGCTGCTTGCGGGTCAGGTAAGCCTGCACGAGGACCACGGAGATCAGGAACACCCCGCTGACGAGCTGCTGCGTATACGAACCCAGAGTGCCGAGTTGGTTGATGAGGTTCTGGAGGATGCCGAGCAGCAACACCCCCGCGAACGAACCGCTCAAAGTACCGGCCCCGCCGGTGAGCAGCGTGCCGCCCACCACGACCGCGCTGATGGCGTCGAGCTCCCAGCCGGCCCCGGCGACCGGCTGCCCGGCGGCGAGGCTGGCGGCGAGCAGCGCGCCCGCGAACCCTGACAGGGCGCCGCTCGTGGTGTAGGCGACGATCTTGGTCCGCTCCACCGGGATGCCCATGAGCCGCGCGGACTCCTCGCTGCCGCCGATGGCGAAGATCGCCTGCCCGTAGCGCGTGCGCGTCAGGACCAGCGCGCCGAGGGCGAAGGCCACGATCATGAACACGATAGGCGTGGTGAGGCCGAAGATCTGACCCTGCCCGAACCACACGAACGGGGAATCGTTCTCTATACCGATGGGTTGCTCGCCCGCAAGCGCCAGCGCCAGCCCCCGGATGCCGAGCAACCCCGCCAGTGTCACGATGAACGGAGCCATCCTCGCCTTCGCGATGAGGAGCCCCTGTCCGCAGCCGATCAAACCGCAGACCGCGACCGGCACGAGGACCGCCAGCACCCACGACACCGGTACCATCAGGGCGGCCAGCACCCCGCCCAGGGCCAGCAGCGAGCCGACCGAGAGGTCAATGCCGCCGCTGATAATTACGAACGTCGCACCGACCACTATGAGACCGAGGAAGGCGCTCTGGAGCGCGACGTTCTCCAGGTTGCGCGCCGTCAGGAAGCTGTCGAAGCGCACGGACGCCACGGCCACGACGATCAAGAGTACGACGATGGCCCCCCGGCGTTGCAACAGCGCGAAGAACTGCTCGCGCCTGGAGAGCCCGCCCTCGCCGGCGGGGGTTCCTTTCTCTGAGGTCCGGGCCTGTCCCGTAGCCATGTTCTAGGCCGCCCCCCTTCCCCTCTGGACATAGACGGCGACGAGTATGATCCCCGCCGTCAGCACCTGCGCCAGGGTGAAGGGCAGGTTGTTGGAGATGAACGTGGTGAGGATGAGTTGCATCAACAGAGCCCCCATCACCGTGCCCGCGAGCCTCACCCGGCCGCCGCTCAAAGGCGTGCCGCCGACCACGACCGCCGTGATGGCCGAGAGCTCTATCAGGACGCCGATGTTGGACGGGTCGCTAGCCGAGAGCCTCGCGGTAGCCACTATCCCGGCGACCGCCGCGAGCAGCCCGCTGATTATGTACACGGCGAGCAGCGTGCGGCGCACCGGGTGACCCGAGAGGTAGCTGGCCGACCGGTTCCCGCCGATGGCGACCACGTAGCGTCCGAAGGTCGTGCGCTTCATCAGGAACGCCACGACCAGCACCGCGACCGCCGCCACGATGACCGGCGCCGGTATACCGAAGGGCCGCGCCTGTCCCAGCGCCAGCACCACCGGGTCGGAGACCGTCAGGAGTTGTCCGCTGGTGAAGATCTGCGCGAGACCCCGCCCCGCCACGAGCAGCGCCAGGGTCGCTATGATGGGCTGTATGCCCGCGAAAGCTACCAGACTACCGTTGATCGCCCCGGCGAAAGCTCCGACGAGGAGCGCGATGGCGAGCGCCGCCGGCCAGCCATAGCCCAGGTACAGCGGCACCGCCGCCGACGAGAGGGCCATGATCGAACCGACCGACAAGTCTATGCCTTCAGTCCCGATCACGAGCGCAAGCCCCAGGGAACAAAGCAACACCGGGGTGACCTGTATCAGGAGGTTGTAGAGCGTGATCACGGAGGCGAAGTTCTCGGTGAAGACCAGGTTGAACACCAACATCACCCCGAACGCTACGTACACCCCACGGTCCCGCAGCCACGGTCCTATCGTAGCCCAATCGAAGGAACGCTCCGCCCCCGTGGCCCTACCGCTCATCAGCATCTCCCGCGCCCTCATCCGTTGCCCCACCCTCGGCGAGGAGCGCCATGAGCCTGTTCTCGTTCACCTCGTCGCCGGAGAGCATCCCGACGATGGCGCCGTCCTTGAGGGCCACGGCGCGGTCGCTGCCCTCCACGACCTCTTCGAGTTCCGATGAGATGAAGACTACGCCGAGGCCGTCGTGGGCGAGGTCGTCCACGAGCTTCTGGATCTCCGCCTTCGCGCCAACGTCTATGCCGCGGGTTGGCTCGTCCAGGATCAGGACCCTCGGGTTCATGCACAGCCAGCGGGCGAGCAATACCTTCTGCTGGTTGCCCCCGGATAGCTCCCGCACCGGCTGGTCAGGGCCGGAAGCTTTTATCCCCAGGTCTTTCATGAAACGCTCCACGATCTCGTCCTGCGCCTTATCCGAGACGAGTCCCGCCCGCGAGAGCTTCGGGAGGGCCGCCGCCACGATGTTCTCCTTCACCGAGAGGTCAGGGATGATGCCCTCCGATTTGCGGTCCTCCGGCAGGAAGGCGACCCCGGCCCTTATCGCGAAGGCGGGCGATCCGCTCTTGATCTTCTTACCACCAACCTTCACGCTCCCGGAATCGAGCGGGTCGGCGCCGAAGATGGCCTTCGCCGTCTCGGTGCGCCCGGCGCCGAGGAGACCGGCGAAGCCGACGATCTCACCCGGCTTCACGTCCACGGAGATGTCGTGGAGCACGGTATGCCGGGTAAGGTTGTGGGCCTCCAGGATGGGCTCGCGGCCGGTCTCGCGCTCCGCCTCGCTGAAGCTGGTAGCTCCCTCCTCGCGCACCTCGTCCAGCTCACGCCCAAGCATCAGGGAGACGAGTTGCAGCCTGGAGAGGTCCGTGAGAGGTCCATGATGGACCATCCGGCCGTCGCGCAGCACCGTGACGGAGTCACAGATCTCGTAGAGTTCATCCATCCGGTGGCTCACGTAGACCACGCCGATGCCGTCCTGACGAAGCTGCCTTATCACCCCGAAGAGCGTCTGGACTTCCCGCGCCTCCAGTGAAGAGGTCGGCTCGTCCATGATGACCACCCGCGCCTCGATGGAGACGGCCCGCGCCACGGCCACCATCTGCCGGAGGCCCAGGGATAAGGTATTCAGCGGCGCCGTGACTTCGGCCTCGATGCCGTAGTGATTCAGGGTCTCACGCGCCTCGCGGTTCATGCGTTGTACGTCTATCAGGCCGAGGCGGTTCCGGGGCTCGCGCCCGAGGAAGACGTTCTGGGCGACGCTGAGGAGCGGAATCAGGTTGACCTCCTGGTAGATCGTGCTGATCCCAGCCGCCTGCGACTCGCCGGGACTCCCGAAGCGCACCTCCTCCCCGGAGTAAAGGATCTCACCTCCATCAGGGCTATAGAGCCCGGTGAGAACCTTGATGAGGGTGCTCTTGCCTGCGCCGTTCTCCCCGACGAGCGCGTGGACCTCGCCTGGCCTCAACTCGAACGACACGTCGTCGAGGGCGAGGACGCCGGGGAACCGCTTGGTCCCCCGGCGCACCTCAAGAACAGGGCTTTGCCGCTCCACTCTCCGAAGCCCCTAGTAGGCTACGTCCAGGTTCTCTTCGGCGTTCTCGGGCGTGTAGATGCGGTCGCTGATGATGATGTTCTGCGGGATCGGCTCGCCCGAGAGGAACTGCTCGATGGTCTGGAAGGCGAGCGGCCCGAACCTGGGGTTGGACTCCACCACGCCGTTCATCTGGCCGTCCACGAGCGCCTGAACCGCGCCCTCGGTGCCGTCTATCGAGACGATCTTCACTTCATCGCCCGGCGTCATGCCCGCGTCCCTTATAGCCTGGATCGCGCCTAGCGCCATCTCGTCGTTGTGCGCGTAGACGGCGTTGATGTCAGGGTTGGACTGGAGGAGCTGCTCCATTACGGTCTGCCCCTCGGTCCTGACGAAGTTGGCGGTCTGGGAGGCGACGACCTCCATGTCCGGGTACTCGGACTCCACCTGCTCGACGAAGCCGTCCTGGCGGTCGGCGCTGACCGACGCGCCCGGCGTGCCTTCGAGGATGGCGACCTGCGCCTGCTCGTTCGTCGCCTCCGCCAGGAGGTCGGCGGCTTGCTGACCCTGGCGCAGGAAGTTCGAGCCCATGAAGGTGATGTAGTTCTCGCAGGGCTCGGCCGTGACCTCGCGGTCTATGAGGAACACCGGCACGTTCTGCTCGGCCGCCGCCTGGAACGCTGGCTCCAGGCCGTCGGCGTTCAGCGGCGCGACGATCAGGATCTCCGCCCCCTGGGCCAGCATGTCCCTGATGTCGGAGTTCTGCTTGCTGATCTGGGACGCCGCGTTGGTAACTATGAGCTCTTCGACGCCCACGTTCTCAGCTTCGTCCCTTATGGACTGGGTCTCGGCGATCCTGAACGGGTTCGTCTCCTCCTCGGACTGCGAGAACCCTACAACGGCATCTTCCAGGCTGATGTCCGGCGGCTCGACGTCGCAGACCGCCTGCTCCATGCCGCCGCCCATCGTGGTGCCGCCCATCATGGTCTCCTCCTCGACCACCTGCTGCGCGTCCTCGCCGCCACCGCCGCCACCGTCGGAACCGCCATCTTCACCAGTGTTCGTTCCCGGAGGCGAACACGCCGCCAGAAGCGCCAGAACCACCACGACCAACAGACCCCTGATCCACATCACTCTCACTCCTCGACTCCCTTTCCCGTTTCCTCGCCCCATCTGCCCCGAACAGCCCCGACTCTATAGCTCCGGATACAACCACAACCTCCTTCACACCCCCACCAACGCTCAACGTCCCGCCTCCACGCCTTCCCCATGCCGCGGAGCCGGATCACTACTTCTACCCCCATATGAACACAATTTCAAACATCAGTCAACTCTGCACGCCGTGTTTTTCTGGTTCATTGGTCTGAAGCCGTTGGGTGCGGTCACGGCGGCGTGCAGAAGGCCGCCTGGGCGAGGAAGGTCCGAGCCATCCTCGCCCGGCGAAGTTGCCGTTCGTCGAGCCGGGAATTCGCCTCCCTACCTGGGTTCGAACTCGAAGCCGCGCACCGTCTGGATAGCCTCGAAGACGAAGAAGTCGCCGTGGGTGCCGTAGCCCAGCACGGGCTCGAAGTACTGAGTTCCGTTGAAGGTGATCATGATGTACTTCGTCTTTTTCTGCCTTTTGTCCATGAAGGGCAGCGGCACGATCTGCGGGTGCGGTATGTTGGTCGGGTGCGGGGCGTCGAGGTAGCCATCGAACGTCATGTTGAGGTCGTACATCGGGTACTTGCCCCTGAGTTCAGCCGGCTCGTCGTCGCCGCAGGAGGCGAGCAGACGCCACTGTCCTCCGAGCTTCTGGAGGATCGGACCTTCCGTCGCCCGCTTGCTCTCGTCACGCCCAACGAGGGTGAGCGCCGTGTGGTCGGCGCCGGGAGCGCTCCTCGCCAGGGCCGGCTGGAAGTCCGAGAAGACGACGGGCGTATCCACGAAGGCCACGTACCAACGGCCGTCAATGAGCGTGAGACCAGGGTCCCAGTGTCCCGGAGATGCGGGGGTCAACGCGTTCACGGGATGCGGCCGGAGGCCGCCCAATACGTGAACGCCGTTCAAGAGGTCCATTGCGGCCGGCGTTTCGACGTACTGGATGTCCACCCCGTTCTCGCCGAAGTCGCCCCAGGTGCTGACCATGACGATCCAACGTCCCAGAGACTCGTCGAGGACGAGCTGGCCGGCGTGATGCCCGAGCACCTTGCCATCGGCCCGCCGGAAGAACAGGTTGCCGGCCTGTTCGATCTTCGTGTAGTCGGAGAGGTCCATCGTCCAGACGCCCCAGTGCGCCTTCTCGAAGAAGCCCAGCCCCGCGTTGGTGAGCGTAAAGTAGAGTTTGTTGTCCTTGATGTAAGGAGTCCCGTCAGCGTACTGGATGACGTGCGGGTCGCGCACCCCGGCCTCGCCGAAGTAGCCGGCCTGGACGCTGTCGAGCACTATGGTCCCGCCCTCGTTCGCCCGCGCGCCGAAGCCGTTCTTGTACTGGGCTAGTACCGTCGTGTCGCGAAGGTCAAGGCCCGTTGGGTTGTTGGGCCTCCGAGCGTTCCTCTTTATGAGGGGCCGGAAACCGTAGTCGTTCGTGCTGTCGCTGACCAGGGCCGTGACCTCGTTCTCGTTGGCGACGAAGGCGAACCGGAAAGGCGGGATGAGGTCGGCCCGCGTGGTGCCAAGTCCGAAGACCTGGCCGTTCACCACTACGTCGAAGCCGGCGATCTTCTGGCGGTTGTTGTAGAAGGCGTGGACGTAGTTGTCCGCGTCCTTGTACAGACCGGCGAAGATGCTGTCCTCGGGGCCGTTGCCTGGGCCGACGAGAGATTTCACGTCCACGATCACGGCTGCGTACGGCGCTTCCTGGCCCGTATCGGACTGGAGGACGGTGAAATGCTGCTCTCCGCTCACCCGAAGCTCGCCGTCCCCCGACTCCACGGCGCCGGCTTTGCGCTCCGGGCCGGGGGTCAGCACCGTGTAGTCGCCCGTCGTGTCCGTGCCGAAGCCGTCTTCGAGTTGGACGAAGTTCTCCGCCAGGAGGTCGAAAGGCCGGTACTGTTCCTTCCTGACGAACGTGAAGTCCGTGGGATCCAGTTTAGTCTTCACCGCGCCGTCGGCCATCCCAGGCAGCACGTTCGCCCCGGCCGCCGCGCCTATGCCGGCCGCGCCCAGCAGCTTAAGAAAGTCTCCCCGGTCCAACGTCCGCCCGGACGTGCCGCTATCCATCGGGTGGTTCATGCTCATCGCGCTCCTCTCCCGGCGAGGTCTCCCCCACCTACGTCTCCTGGTTCGAGCTTCCTGGTGCGATCTCCGCGTGTGGCACGGGGCAGGCAAATGCACACTGCCCCGTACCGACTCTTTATCTGCTATCGGTTGGACGTATAGAGCTCCGTGACCTCGGTGTCCGAGAGCGCCCGGTCGTAGAGGTGGACCTGGTCAATGGAGCCAGGGAACCAGTCCACGGGGCCGTTGTTGAACCTCGCACGCCCGATAACGGCGTTGCCCGTCGGACCACCACCATCCGAGCACTGCCTCGGCTGGCCGTTGGTGTCCTGCAAGACGCCGTCCACGTACAGCTTGTAGGTCCCGCCCTCTGCGTCGCGCACGCCGACCATGTGGTACCACTGGCCGGCCACCGGGGGCGCATCGCTCCGCACGGACCCCTGCGGGAAGCTGAACTGGAGGCGGTTGTTCGCTAGGTGGTATTGCAGGAAGAACGCCGACTGAGGGCCGGTGGTGTCCTGGCTCACCGCCGTGGAGAACGAGTTGAGCCTGTCCAGTTTGATCCAGGCCGCGACCGTATAGTTGCCCGCCGTGTCTATTACCGGGTCTCCGGTATTCACGAAGTCGTTCTGGCCGTCGAACTGCAACCCGCTGTCAGGCGTGGGAGATCCGGGATGTCCGGTGGTCCACGTTGGTCCGTTCAGCGTGCCGTCGGCGTCCTGGGCGTCATCGCCCTCGTCTTCGGTCGTCGTGCCGCTACCCTCGCTGAACGGATAGTAGCCGAGCCCGTTCGGGCCGGGCGTGCCGGGCGGGAGGTCGCGGATACCGTCGCTGTTGGCGTTCTCGGAGGCGGCTATGACGGACTCGTTGGCGGCGCGGATGCGCTCCATGCTGGATGGCTTGAAGACCTGACGGTCGTAGGTGTACATCCCGTTGATCTCGCCTTCGAGGTCGGTGATCTCGGTGTAGACCCCAGCAGAGACGCCGCAACTCTGCACGCCCTGCCTCATCCTATCCTGCAACTCCTCGTACCGCTCGGTGAGTGCCTCCGGGGATTCCTCCGACCCGTATGGCGTGAAGGTGAGGTTGGGATCGTACTCGTGCTCGCGCCCCGGATAGAGCGCGACGCCACCATATTCGCCCGCGACCGTTGCCCTATCGTCGAAGGGAATCGGGAGCGGCGGGTCCTGGTAGTTGTGCTGGTCGTAGATGTCGCCCGCTCCACTATCGCCCTGGGACTCGCAGCAGTTCACGCCGCTGTGCGCGTTGACCAGCCGGCTCGGGTCCAGGGTCTTCACCATGTCGGCGACGCGGGCCGTTGTCTCCTGGTTCAGCTCGCCCCAGCCCTCGTTGTAAGGGACCCAGGTGGTGATGGATGTGAAGCTCTTGTGCTCGTTGACCATCTCCCGAAGCTCGGTCTCGAACTGCGCCTGATCCTCGGGGCTGGGGTCGTATACGGGCGAGAACGATGGCATGTCCTGCCACACGATCAGACCTAGCTGATCCGCATGGTAGAACCAGCGATCCGGCTCCACCTTGATGTGCTTGCGCACCATGTTGTAGCCGAGGTCCTTGTGTGCCTGCAAGTCGAACTTCAATGCCTCGTCCGTGGGCGCGGTGTAGACGCCATCGGGCCAGTAGCCCTGATCCAGGGTCCCCATGTTGGCGAGGAACTCGCCGTTGAGGTACATCCTGGGCTTGCCGTCTTCGCCCTTCTGGATGCTCACCGAGCGCATCCCGAAGTAGCTGTCCACGAAGTCAACGGCGCGCCTGCCATCCAGCAGTTCGACCTTCAGGTCGTAGAGGTAGGGGTTGTCCGGGCTCCACAGCTTCGGATCGGAGACCGGCAGCCTGAGTTCCTGGTTGGCCGGCCCGGTGACGCTGCTGACCTTGCGGCGCCCGCCGGCTTCGTAGGCGGTGACCTTCGCCTTCACGCCATCGGCGCTGGCGGCGTTCACGGTCACGCTCAAGGACTCGTCTTCGAGGTTGGGGGTCATATCCAGCCGCTCAATGTGCGCCCTGGAGACCGGCTCCATCCACACCGTCTGCCAGATGCCCGAGGCGGCCGTGTAGAAGATGCCGCCGGGCCTCAAGGTCTGCTTGCCCGTGGGCTGGCCGCCCCCGACGTAAGGGCGCTGGAACGGTCTGTTGCCCCTGTCGGTCAGGTCGGTGACGCCGACGACTATCTCCTGCTTGCCCGTCTTCTTCAGGGCGCCGGTGATGTCGAAGGAGAACTTGTCGTAGCCGCCCTCGTGCGAACCCAGACGCTGGCCGTTGACCCACACGGTCGTCTCGTAGTCAACGGCCCCGAAGTTCAGTTGCAGCCGTTCGTTCCTTCCGACGTTCCAGCCTTTGGGCACCTCGAAAGTCCGGCGATAGTACATGTGGTTTTCGTGGCGTTTGATCCCCGATAACGCGGACTCTATGGGATAAGGTACCAGCGCGCGCTCCGGAAGCTCACGCCCGATCGGAGGCTCCTCATCAGGGGCAGCCCCGTTGAACTGCCACACTCCATTGAGGTTCTTCCATTCATCACGGACCATCTGCGGCCTGGGATACTCAGGCAGCGCGTTGTCAGGCCCCACCTCATCCGTCCACGGCGTCTCCAGAGGCGAGACCTTCTTCTGGTAGCCACTCTCACTCGACTGGGCGAGCGCCGGGAGCGTCGCCCATACCATCAGCGCCGCCAGAGCGACGAGCAAACCAGCTCCCAACGCGGCCATCGGCCCGGACATGCGTCCAGATCCTCCGAACCTCGCGGCCTCCACGCCATTCTTCTCCATGTCTCCTCCTTGCTTCTTCGAGGTACTAACCAAGAAACTCGACCTCCGTGACCCCTGAGTAGACGTTGCCCCCACCATGCGACGTTCTTGCTTCCGTGTATTCTTGCGGATCCCACCCCCAAAGCTCCATGCCGCCACGTTTCTCGACTTCAAACCACACTCAGCGTCTCGGATGTCCCGCCGAGCCCGTACTCCAAACCACCCTCCGTCATCCGTCATGCCCTTCCCCACATCCGTGTAACGGACGTTTCACTTATCACAGCAAACCACAAGTTTCAACAACAGTCAAGCAGTTTGATCTTTGGTTTTTGTTCTCAACGTGGAGTTTACGAGGTGAGGATCTCCTGGTTCCCGGTGAAGATGCGCCGGTTTGCGCGAGAATTGC
>Ga0136615_10001665_pt1 | contig 10847 bp, 11 predicted proteins | sample AntDrymUQ2882206_2_FD_106647 | JGI IMG/M metagenome (GOLD analysis project Ga0136615, IMG submission 106647) | Polar desert sand microbial communities from Dry Valleys, Antarctica - metaG UQ288 (22.06) | ecosystem: Environmental > Terrestrial > Soil > Desert | place: Antarctica: Dry Valley...
CGGAAGACCAACCGGCGCATTTGCAGGGGATTCCTAAACCAGCCGAGCCACGCCTAGCCTAGGCGCCGGCGCGGAATCATAATCCGTGTGCTGGCGGCTTCTTCGAGGCGGCGCTCCTCGTTTGGGCCGAAGACTCGGCCGATGTCGAGAATCTTATGGGCCGCCGCGCGCGAAGCGCGCGCGATCAAGCGTCGAGCGCAGATGCAGGAAGCCCGTCCTCGGTCACGGGCGTGGGTCCGGCCGACAATACGCGCGCCGTCGTCCGCCGGGGTCATGTCGCCCGCTACCGCGGCCCGCCGGCACGTCTGTCGGGTCCAATACAGACGGCTCCCTCGAGCGAGCCGTTCAGCGGTTCGCGAGTGGCCCGGAGGTATAGCCGACCATCTTGGAATCAATCGCGGCCAGGGAGGCGTTGACGTCAGCGTTCAGGACCAACCGGCGACTCCGCGGCGACGCACCATGAGCAGGAACTCCGCGCGCGATGCCAGGTCCCTTCGCCGCAGGAACTTGCGGCCTTCGCGGGTCCCTCTCCAACTTGGCGGTGGCCAAGGAGGGCTGGGCCAGCCATCGGTGCCCGCTTGGATGCACCACGTCCCACGGTCAGGACACCAAAGGAAGGCCCCCAACCGACGCCTCCGAATCCGCTGAAGGCCCACGCTCAGCGAGAACGAACTCGATCGGCGCGAGCAAACAACCGACAGCTCCGCGACCTCGATCGCGATGTCGCGTCCGCAGCGACGGCCCCGGCGGAGCGACGTCACGTGAAGGCGCCGCGTCGGTTGGTCGACAAGCCATCGGGCCGTTAGCAGGCCGACCCTCTGCACGCTCTGCGTGCTCCATCGGCTGTGCACACGGTCGCCCGCTGAGGCGGGGCACAGCAGGTACGTCATCGTGGGACATCGGCCCTCTGGTCTGCGGGAGCGGGAACCGGCTTGGAGAACTAGTCCCGCGAGAAAACGATCCCCGTTTGATCCCCGCAGTACCCCTTTGGCAAGGTGCGTGAGTCAGCAAAAGGCTTCGTTTGCTGGTACTTCTCGAATCGGAAAGACAGGATTTGAACCTGCGGCCGCCCGGCCCCCAGCCGGATTGAGCACTTTTCTCTGAGTTGGACAAATGGCGATTTGCAGGATTTTCTTGGTTCTCGGTGCGTCTAAGTTGCCCTGAAATTGGACCCCGTTTTGGACCCCGTGGTTGCGTGGGCAACTACCCGTGCACGTCGAGAAGCGCTCGAAGCGCCGCCTTGTCCAAATCACGCTCCCGGCGGAGCCGGGAGCGCCTGTCGGCGGACAGGTCGCTCGACTTGACGACGAGGAGCTGCAAGCCATGCCGGGGAGTGACTTGGCGGCGCCGTTCGTCGTACCGACGTCGCTGCTCGCCCCTGTGAACGCCGCTCACGGTCAGCACATCTGGCTTGCCGAAATGCGCGTTCGGTTCGGCATGTTGGAGCTCCTCGTACTCGACGACGAGTCGGTGATGCGGATAGAAGGCATCGACCGGAAGTCGCCGCTCGCGCCCGTCCTTGCCGGGGTCGCCGACCAGCCACTCGAACGTGTGCTGCGTTTCGGCTTTCTCGCCGAGCAACTCGTCGCAGAGCTCGATGACGTACGCCTCGTCCGAGTCGTCGCGTGTACGGCGGGTCGCGGGTGTGCCCGAGCCCGGTCGCGTACTTGGCGAACTGCCGCTTCCGGTCGCCCAGACTCGCGCAGCCGCAACCTGGTCCGGGGTGAGAACCCACGTTGTGCCGCGGCGTGTCGCGGGCCGCGGGTAGACGGCACGAAGCCACGCACGCAGCTTCGGGCCGGATACGCCGAGCTCGCGCGCGAGATCCTCGGCTCTCATCGGGACGCCTCAGGCGACCGTCGCCGAGTACGCCGTCTTCATGAGCGTGCGCGCGGCGTCGATGTCGGCGGCCTGTCGGACGGAGAACTCCATATCGCCCATGCCAAAGTGACCGAGCTTCGACGCGTCTCGCATGGTGCTCTCATCCCATGGCTGAACGCTCGCCGGATCCAGATTGAGGTACAGCAGCACGCGCTGTCGCTGAACTTCGATCGTGAAGAAGCTCTTCCTCCCCGCGAAGTAGCCGACGTACTGCTTGCGAATCCGGCGCGAAACGTCCGCGCCGAGTTCTCGGCCGAACTGGTCGAGCTGCTCGAAACTGTCGACGATGACCGCCGGCTTACCAGCGAGGTGGTGCTCCAGCAGGTACTCCTTGCCCGATGCCGGCGGCTTCGGCTTTTGCGCCGACGAGCCACTGTTCGACTTCGGAGCTTCGAGAGACTCCGCATCGAGCACCCGCGAAAGGCTCTCGCCGAGCTTCGCGGTCGAGATTTCTGGCTTCCCGAGAAGCCTGGCCAGGTCGGCGACGAACGTCTTCGTGGGGTGCGCCCCGAGCTGCCCGAGTGCCTTCCGGACGCGGCCGTCGGTGAATACGCGATCCCCCCAAAGGTCGAGCGCGTCGTCGCCAATCGACTGGCGCGAGATCAGCGCGAGCGATTTCGCCATGTCCGTCGTCGTGGCCGCGTCAGCTGCCGCGAGATCGACCTCGAACAGCAGCTTCTGCTCCATGGGCACCGGCTCGTTGGTCTTGTACACGCGGTACACGAGACCGTTCGTCAGGACGCACCACAACACGCCCTCGTTGTTGGCGTAGTTCACCGTCTGGGCGATGAACTGCTTGTCGTCGAGGTTCTTGCCGACGCCCTTGGCTTCGACGAAGAGGCGAGGCACGCCGTCGATCTTCAACGCGTAGTCGAGGAACGTGTTGTCGTAGACGCGGTACTCGCGCTCGACGACGTCGAGATCACCGATGTCCCAGCCGAGCGACGCGAGAAGTGGTTCGATCAGGGAGGACCTTCGTGTTGGCTTCATTGCCCGCGCTCGATGCCTTCAGTTTTGCAGCGTTCGAGAGAAGCTTTTGAATGGCGTCCGGCAGCGTCACGAGGCCATCCTACGCGCGGCTCGTTGCAGTGAGCGACCCTGGTGCATCGGGTGCACAAAGTACGATCGAGCCCTGGCCTCCACCGCGACATCCACTCGCCAGCTCGGACGGGACGATCCGCGCCTCAGCGTCCCGCTGTTCACACTGCGGGAGAGCGCCGCCTACCTCCACACACCCGTCTCCACGCTGCACGCGTGGGCGCACCCGAAGGACGGCGAGCCGCTCGTCACGGTGTTCCCGCGCGCCGGGCGGCGGGCAACTGTGGCGTTTGTGGGCTTCGCCGAGGCGTTCGTCCTTGGTGTCTTGCGTGGAGCCGGCGTTCCGATGCAGCGCATCCGGCCCGCGGTCGCCAGGCTCAGCGACGAGATCGGGCTCGATCACGCGCTCGCCTCCCAGCGCGTGTACACCGACGGGGCGGAGCTGATCTTTGACTACGCCGCGCGCGGGGACGACGAGGCCCTGCTGACGGTGGTCCGGACCGGTCACCAGCACTTCGCAGAGATCATCCGCGACTACCTCAAGCGGATCACGTACGGCGACGACGGTTGGGCCGAGCGTCTCCGGCTGCCGGCCTACGCGCGCGCGGAGGTCACCGTGGACCCCCGTCAAGCGTTCGGCCAACCGCTCGTCGTTCCCTGCGGCGCGCGCGTCGAGGATCTCGTCGACCGCTTCCAGGCCGGCGACGGCTTCGAGGAGATCGCCGGCGACTTCGGCGTTCCCGCCGAGGAGGTGGAGGACGTGATCCGGGTTGCCCTCCGCCGCGCCGCCTGAGTTCTTCATCGACCGCAGTCTCGGCCGGCACGTCGTGCCGGACGCGCTACGAGAGGCCGCGCCATCGTCCACGTCATGACCAACGTCTACGGCGAGCGCATCGGTCAAGCGCTCGCTGACGAGGAGTGGCTGCGCGATGCCGGCGAGCGGGAATGGGTCGTCCTCATGAAGGACGCGAAGATCCGCTACCGACCGGCGGAGCTTCAGGTGGTCGTCGACCACGACCTGCGAGCGTTCTGCCTGACCAACGCCAACCTCCGCGGCGTCGAGATGGCCCAGCGCTTCGTAGAGAAGTTGCCACGGATCGTCCGCATCGTCCGCATCGTCCAGTTAAAGCAGGGCCGTACATCTACGGCGTGTATTCGGACGCGGTGCGCCCGCTCTGGCCGAAATGAGCGCGACGCGGAGCACCGGCGTCTTACGCAACGGGATCTGCCCCATACTGATGGGATGGCGACGTTCGATGACTTCATCGCAGAGCTCGACGCGGACGCTCGCGCTGACGGTCCCGACGCGGTGGACGAGCTTGAGACCTTTCGGCTGCGCTTCTCCCTGGCGCGCGAGCTCACGACGCAGCGTCGTGCGCTCCACCCGACACAGAAGCAGCTCGCCGAGCAGACCGGGATCGATCAGGCGGAGATCGGCCGCATCGAGCGTGGTAAGGCGAACCCGACGACGGCGACGCTCGGCGCGCTGACGCGGGCCCTCGGCGTCGACGTGCGACTCGTGCCGACTTCGTAGGTTCGCGACATGAGCGAGCAGCCGCCGTCACCGAAGCCGCTGCTCTCGAACCCGATGCCGGCCAGCGCGCCGCCGGGGGGTCATCGCGGTCGAGATCCGCGGCTCGACGACGCGACCGATCCTCGTGTTCAGGCGACGCCGATGCGCCCGCCCAAGATCAAGTTGACGTCGTCGGCATCGAACGCTTGCGGATCGAACTCAGCCGCGGTCTCGATCCCGAGCCACTCGAGCATGTCGGCGTGCTCCTCGTGGGCCGGATCGGCGAGCGTCTCGCGGAGGTCGGCATACCCCCACACGCCGCCACAGTCCTCGGGCGGGCAGCGCCCCTTGCCCGTGAGGCACACCGGGTAGCGCGCCCCCGGCTCAGCCGCCAGCACCTTCTCGACGACGACGTCGTGCTCCCAGTCGTCGCCGAAGTCGTAGGCGTAGCGCAGACGGTCCCCAGACTCGCTGAGGAGGGCGCTGAGCGCCGTCTTGCGCTCGTCGCGGTGGCCGAGCTCCGGGTCCGGCATCCCGTAGTCGATGCCGCCCGCTGTGAAGGCGTGAAGGTGGTAGTCCTCCCACCCCATCGCGGCCTGGATCACGTCGTGCAGTCGGTTGAGGCGCATCGTTGCCGGGACCAGCACCCGGCGCCAGACGGGCGGCTTCGACGCTCCGATCAGGCTGATCTTCAGTTGCAGGATTGGCTCGACTTCGGCCATCGCGGGCTCCTCTCGTCGAGTCGTGGTGTCGTCCGAAGCCAAGGTAGAAGGCGGGGCGGACGCGTGCGCCTGCGCGACATGGGACGCGGCGGCGGGCCGAGGCGGCCAAGGCGCTCAACGTCCCTCCGACGTAAGGACCCAGCCGTCTTCGCGGCAGCCGTCGCACCTGACCGCGTACCACGGCCACCGCGCGAGGGTGCGTGAGAGCGCGCCATCTGCCCCGCATAGCTCGCAAACCCTCGCGCTCTCCTTTTCGAACCGTTCGATCAGCCGCTCGAACTCGTCGACGCGACGAGCCTGGTCCTCACTGGCGCGACGCCCCTTCTCTGACCCGCGGATGGCTTCAACCCGCCCGGCCCAGTCGTCGTGCGCCGGCACGAACACCGTCTCATAGGCCTGCTGCCAGACGTCGCCAACGGCGCCCTCGCCGGTGGCATCCTTCATCCCCAGGATCTCAGCAAGCTCCCGGCGCGAGGGGCAGTCCGGCTCAGCCGCGCGCACCTCGACGGGCAGGTCGTCGTCATGGTCGAACTCGACGTAGAGACGGAGCGTCCCGTACTTCTCCTTGATCTGGTGCACGGTGAACGTCAGGCACACGGCCGCCAGGTCCCGCTCGGCCCTCGCGAGCAGCTCGAACCAGCCTGACGAGCAGCTGATCCACCGGCCCCAACCGTCGGGAATCCGCAGCAGCAGTCGCCGCAGCGCGCCCTCGCGCTCGCCCGCCCCGTCCGGGACGTGCAGCGAACTGAGCATCTCGTCCGTGTCGATGCCCGACGCCAGGTGACGGGCCTGATCGAACGCCGCCCGAAAGCCGGAGGCATCATCGCCCGTCGCGCCGGCGACGACATCGCGAACCGCGTCAGCGAACGCCTCAAGCCTGGCATGCTGCTCCGCGCGCATTGACCGCGCCGCTCCGTGGACGGCACCGGCGTCACCTGCCGCGTAGCGGCGGAACAGCTCGCAAACGAAATCGTGGTCGATGTTCACAGACATTCGATCAGCGTCGGTGCCGCCCGGGGTGCTCGGACGCCGCCAGCTCAGTGAACGACGACCGCAGGCACGTCGCCCGCGCCGTCGACGGGCACGAGGTGGTACTGCACGACATACCCGAGGCTGGCCGCATACCGGTCGACGGTTGACATCTTCGCGTCGCTCGCGGTGCTCTCCAGGCGCGCGACCGCGGACTGCGACGTCTCCATGGCGGCGGCGATCGCCGTTTGCGAACGCGCCTGCTCCTCACGCCGTGCAGCCAGAGCGTGCAGCAGCTCGCGGCGCCGGCGCGCGGCGTCCAGGAGCTTCGGGAACTCCGGATTGCGCTTCGTGCGCTTGGCGATCATCTCGTCGAGGAAGTCAGGTTCAGCCATCGCTGCTCACCTTCGGCCAGTCGTCGATACCTCTACGGGTATCTCAATGGAGGCATAGCGTAGCAACGACTATCGGCCGCTGGGCGACGTCCGTTGCACGCAACTCCTCGCCACGACGTCGCCAATCGCGGAGCCGGCGCTTGGCGAGAGCGATCGCCGCCGGCGGCGTCTTCTGGGTCATCTTCTTGAACGGCTCGAGCGACAGCACGTGGCGGCCTCGCGCTTCCCTCCTCGGCGAAACAGAACCCGGTAGATCACGCGATCGCCGTCGATGCGCACCTCCCAGATGGCCGGGTGCGCGGATACGATGACGCCCGATGCTTCCGAGTGAGGATCGCCTGCCGCGGTGACCGACGACGAGCCTGACCCCAGTACTGATCCTCCTGATGAGGAGGCGGCAGATCCTCGGCTTGAGGCCGCGCGTGAACTGGTCCTCCGGGCGTACGCAGCCGCCAAGGCGACCGGGCGCGCGGACTGGCGGCGAATGACGACGGCGGTTCTCAAGAACCGCCTACTTGACCTCACCGATCGAAGCTTCGATGAGGCCGAGTGGGGAGCCACAACGACACGTGAGTTCGTGGAGATGCTGGCTCCGATGCTCACGCTCGACTTCTCGACACGGCCGACCACGGTGGTCTTGCACTCGGACGTCGACGTCGGCGACCAGTTGCTGGTCGCGGCTGCCGAGCCGGCGCGCAAGCGGGGCGAGTGGCGCGTGCGACAGGACCTCTGGGATGCCGTTGTCGACTGCGTGAGCGGGCACACATACGTCTGGGACGGAGCCCGCGCCGTCGCGCGCTCCCCAGAGGACCTGGACGAGAGCGCCGTCCCGAGGCTGCCCACGGTGACGCCCGAAGAGCTCGGCAACTGGCGTGAGGCGTTTGCCGACGAAGTACGGCCGTCCGTCGATCCCGATGTTCAAGACGCCCTCGATCGTTGGCGCGATGCCCCCACGAGCAGCCAGCTGCTTCCGCAGCGGTACCGCAACAGGTGGTACGGCGTGCTGAAGCGGCACGTGCGCGGCAGGCTCGAGACCTGGTTCGCTGACCACGCCGTCGATCCGCCGACCGACTGGATCGTGACGTCAGCACCTTCTCGTACGAGTGCCGGCGACGACACGGAGCACCTGCGTAGCGTCGCGCTCCGAGCGGTACGGATGATGACGCGCGCCGAGCTCGAGCGCCTCGATCTCCCTGTCTCAGTCGTCGCGCGCATGTCTCGATGAGCACCGCGCCGCGACCGCCAGCGCCGCCGAAGGTTGTGGTCGTCAGGCCGGAATCGGCGGCGATGATATTGGATCGCCTGATTGGAGAACTCACGGACGAGACCCGCCGGTTGGGCCTGGCGCTCACTGTCCTGAAAGCGCGGACCACACGCCCGAGTCGCGAGTGGAAGCTCAAACCGATCCAAGTGCTTACCCCTGGTGACGCCGAGCGGCTCTACCGACTCTTGCATCACGGCCCGGTGATCGTGGCCGCGTTCACTTCAATCTTCGTATTGCGTGACCCGCGCTCGCTGGTTATCCGGGAGAAGGACACAATCCGGCTCGCGGACTTCGTAGAGCACAAGGCGGGCTTCCTTCTCGTCAACGGCCGCACGGACGTCTCGACCCTGGAATCGACGTTCTCGGCTTGGTGTTCCGTCGCTCGATGCGAAGGGCGCGATGACCCACGAGTGCTTCCGCTGCATTCATTCGACGCAGACGGTCCATGCCCGGACCTCGCAAATGACGCCGGGCGCAAGGCGTTTGCATCGAGATACGGCACAGGCCGCCTCCGAACCGACGCCCGCGCACGCGAATGGGCTCGAGCCACGGCGCTCCATGGTCGAGAGGCACTCACGATCGCCGGCTACCAGCTCGTCGCCGGTTTCCACTGGGACGTGAGCTACGCGAGAGGGTCCGGCACGTTGATGTGCGCCAACGCTGTGTGGCGCCTACCGCGCCGCAGCTACGCAAACGTTTATCCCGATGGCGCCGTGCGCGGTGGCAGCGCCGACGTACCGCCGATCAGGAAGATCTGGCCGTAGATAGCGAAAATGCCTCTCAGAAGAGGCATTTCGACCATCAATCGGGCTACTGATTTGCAGAACGGGGATACTGCGTGCGATGTCGACAGTCCGCTTCTCGAAGGCTAAGCCTTCGGGAGCCCGACTCCATCGGATGCGCTGTCGTTGGTCGCCGCTAACCTCGCTTTGCTGAGTCGTCATGAGCGACTCCGTCGGGGGCGTACCCCCGATTGTCGTCAATCGTAGCATCGGTTGGGCCGCGAGCAACCTTGAGGTCGGTGTCCGCACCTCGCGACGTAGGCCCCGCCGCGGGGTCTTCAGCTCCGTCATGACTTCCGGTCGGTCCCGAGACGGCCAGGGCCTGGTCGAATGCCGCATTGACCATCTCGACCTCTTGCGCGCTCGGCGCGTAGTGCGCGTAGATCTGGGTGGTCTTCGAGTCGGCGTGGCCGAGGAACTCCTGAATCGTCCGCATCGGCTGGCCGGACGCCGCGAGGCGGGTGGCGAATGTGTGCCGCAGATCGTGGAAGCGCACGGCGCGCACGCCGGCATCCGTGCAGGCCGCCTTGAACCGGCGGCCGAGCTTCGAGCGATCCAGCGGCCGGCCCGACTGCGGGTGCGCGAACACGAGATCGTCGTCGGCGCCGTAGAGCGTCCGCCGCGACCAGCGGTCAAGCTCGCGCGCGAGCCGGTCGGCCATCGGCACCGAGCGGCGCGTCGAGAGGTCGGACTTGCCCTCGCCGGAGTGCTCGCCGCGGACCCAGGCGTTACGGACGCGGATGCGCTGCGCCGTCCAGTCGACGTCGCGCCAGCGCAGGCCGAGCAGCTCCGACTGGCGCAGCCCAGTCATCGCCGCGGTGAGGACGATGACGCGGGTCACGGGCCCGAGCACGTCGGGCGGCACGGGTGGCGCGCTGCCGGCGCGTCCGCGCCGTGTGGGCGCCTGCGCGCGCGTCACCACCTCGTCCGGGATCGCGCGCAGGACCGCCTCGAGCTCGGGCACGGTGAGGAACTGGAGGTCGGGGTTGGCGTCGCCGGCGCGGCGCCGCTTCGGACGGCTCGCGCGCCGGACCGGGTTCTGTGTCGTCCAGCCGCGGTCGAGCGCGTGCTCGAAGACCGAGTGCATGAACGTGAGGACGTTGCGCACGGTCTTGGGCGCGAGGCCGGCTTCGAGCATCGCGGCGGCGACGGTCTCGACGTCCGCGATCGTGACGCGATCGACGGGCTTGTCGCCGAGCCGCGGCGAGATGTGGACGCGCTGCATCGACTCGCAGCCCTGCAGGTAGGACTTGCGGGCGCCCTCGACGGCGAGGCGGCGGCGCAGCGAGTCGGTCGCCTCGTCGAGCGTGTGACGCTCGGCGCCGGCGCGGATCGGCCGGCGCTCCTCGGCCTCCTGGATCTTGCGGAACTGGCGCTCGGCTTCGGCCCGGTTCAGACCGCCGGTGCCGGTGTCGCCGCGGGCGGCGCCGATCTTGCGGTTGAGCTTGCGACCGTCGAGCGTGCGCCAGCGGCCGTAGTAGGCGCCGTGCTTGAGGTAGAGCTGGCCGGTCCCGTATCCTCGCTTCGCCATGCGTCGATGATGGCGCTTCGACCGGCGCATGTCGTCACCGTCGAGCCGTCGCCGCGCCGGGCCCGCGCTCGACGGCCTGCATCCACGCCTCGATCGCCGATCGGCGGTAGCGGACGTAGCGGCCGAGGCGCAGGTGCGGGATCGCGTTGCGGCGCGTCTCGGCGTAGACCCACGCACGGGTCACCCTCATGAGGTCGGCGACGTCGTCGGCGGTGAGCAGCTTGTCGTCGTCGTTCATAGCCGGATCGGGTCCTCAGGTTCGGTTTCGTCTTCGACCGGCTCGGGCGCGTCGAAGATGTGCTGGGGCTCAGGCGGGTCGTCGGCTCGCGGTGGCGGTGCGATCTGCAGCTTCTCGCCGCGGCCGTTGCCGATCGCGATGCACATGCCGGGTGACAGTCGCCGTACCTCGTTGGGATCGACGCGCAGTTGATGCTGCGTGCGGCTGGAGCCGACGTCCGTCGAGATTCCGTGCTCGTGTTGCAGGCTCCACTCGGTCGCCATGCGGGTGCCGGCGGCCTTGATGATCGGGTCGGGGTCTGGGACGGCGTGCAGGATCACGGTGTGCGCGGCGTTGAGGATCCGTGCGGCGGCCTCGGGGCCGCCCATGCCTTCGAAGGCTTGGGGGGCGAGGACGACAGCGGCGCCGTAGGAGCGCACGACCTCGATCATCCTGGCCATGCGCTCGCCGTCTGCGATCGCCGAGAACTCGTCCACGATCAGCAGCACGCGCCGACGGTCCGGTCTGCGGCTTA
>Ga0136615_10001667_pt1 | contig 10840 bp, 12 predicted proteins | sample AntDrymUQ2882206_2_FD_106647 | JGI IMG/M metagenome (GOLD analysis project Ga0136615, IMG submission 106647) | Polar desert sand microbial communities from Dry Valleys, Antarctica - metaG UQ288 (22.06) | ecosystem: Environmental > Terrestrial > Soil > Desert | place: Antarctica: Dry Valley...
CAGCATGCGCTCAAGACGTGATAATCAAGCGAGGTTACGATGATATGGCCAAAAGCGACGCGCCGGATTCTCAAACAGAGGCAACAGTTCGTTTCAAGAAAGATAAAGAAGCGCAAACAGCTCTGGCCAACACGTTTAGACTGTCGAGTGTATCCGTCGAAGATCACGCTGCCGTATTCTATCCCGGCGGTCATGGCCCTTTGTGGGATCTGTCCGAGGATCCGGATTCCATTGCTTTAACCGAAGCCATGCATGTCGCTGGAAAGCCTGTTGCCGCGGTTTGTCACGCTCCCGCCGTGTTCCGCCATGCCAAAGCTCCCGATGGCTCTCCCCTGGTCCAAGGCAAGTCCGTGACCGGCTTTGCGAATACAGAGGAAGCTGCCGTTGGACTGACAAATGTCGTGCCTTTCCTGGTGGAAGACGAGTTGAAAAAAATGGCGGCAAGTACTCGAAGGGAGATGACTGGAAGCCCTATACTGTGACTGATGGCAGCTTGATTACAGGTCAGAATCCCGCGTCGTCCGAAGCCGGAGCGAAAGCGGTTTTGCAACAACTGAGCGCTGGCTCGCCGATGTAATGGCTATTGCTTTTTCACGAAGTTACGATTGATAGCAGGAGGAATAATGAAACGTAAAGCGTCGGCGGTATGGAAAGGCGGTCTCAGGGACGGGAAAGGCACAATTTCGAGCGATAGTGGTGTTTTGTCAGACAGTTTTGTCAGACACTCAGTACTCCTTCAGCACCCGCTTCGAGCAGGGAGCTGGCACCAATCCGGAAGAGTTGATCGCCGCCGCACACGCGGCCTGTTTCTCAATGGCTCTCTCTGGTCAGTTGGGAGATGCCGGCATGACAGCCGAAAGTATCCACACCACGGCCAGTGTGACTCTGGATAAGACGGAGGCGGGATTTACCATTACGGCTGTCCATCTGGAAGTGACGGCGAAAATACCGGGAGCTGATCAGCAGGCATTTGAGACGGCGGCGAATAATGCCAAGGCAGGGTGTCCGGTCTCGAAGGTCCTGAATGCGAAAATCACGATGGACGCTAAGCTCGAAGCGTAAGCATGGTCACACCGAGCAGACGCACCGCGCTCCTCGCCGGCGCGACCGGGCTCGTGGGCGGTCACTGCCTCGCGCTGCTGCTCCAAGACGACGCCTGGGAGCAGGTGGCCGTGCTTGGCCGGCGGGAGATCGGAACCACGCACCGCAAGTTGGTGCAGCGGGTGGTCGACTTCGACCGGCTGGCGGAGCTCGGTGACCTCCCGAGGATCGACGATGTCTTCTGCTGTCTGGGCACCACCATGAAGCACGCGGGCTCAGAGGCGGCGTTCCGCAGGGTGGACTTCACCTATGTCCACGAGCTGGCGCAGCTCGCCTCCGGGCACCGCGCCGGCCAGTTCCTCCTGGTGAGCGCACTGGGCGCGGATCGCCATTCGAGGGTGTTCTACAACCGGGTGAAGGGCGAGGTGGAGGACGCGGTTCGGAAGCTGCCGTTCGATAGCGTGCACATCTTCCGGCCCTCGCTGCTCCTCGGCGAGCGCCGGGAGAGCCGTCCCGGAGAGCGGCTCGCGATCCTCGCGGGACGGGCGCTCGGATTCATGTTCGTCGGCCCGCTCGGCAGGTACCGCCCGATCGAGGCGCGAGCAGTCGCCGCGGCGATGGTCCGCATCGCCAAGGACGTCACCCGCGGGGTCCAGGTGTACGAGTCGGACCGGATCCGGGGGCTCGCTGCGAGCTAACGAATGTCGGCTTTTAGAATGACAGGAACGTCGCACGCATTAACCCGCACGACCCGCGCGACGCATCATACCGTTGTCGGATCCTGGCATACAGAGCTGTTCACGAAGAACGCGGCGATTTCCTCGCGGCGCGCCTCTGCATCCGCATAGCCCAACTCCAGCAACCGTCGCAGGTAGTCTGGCTGAAACAGCAATACGCTCAAGATATCGTTCGATCGGGTCTCTTGCGTGCCCAAACCTCGGGTCATGAAGCGGAAGGCGCTTGGAAGGTCGGGCTCATAGGCATTGGCGAGCTTGCCCAGATCGAGTGAGGGCCTCAGCAGCAATAGGTCGACACAACGCAAACCACCCCGCTTGTCGAGCGATACCTGCTTCACCAGCGAGTTGATGCGTTCGATGCGCAAGGCATCGTAATCAAAGACATCGAGGAAGAGGGCATTATACAGGGCGCCGACTACTTGCACGGGAGGTGGATAACCATTGATATTGGGGCAATCGGCTTCCTCGCTGGAGGGCACATATTTTGTCGAGATCGCCAAGATGCGATCGGCGCCCAAGTGCACCGCCGGCGACAGGGGTGCAGTCATTCTGATACCCCCATCACCGTACCAGCATCCGCCAATATTCACGGCCGGGAAGAAAAGCGGGAGAGAGGCAGAGGCTAATACGTGATCTAAGCACAGCGTGCAGGGGATGCCCTTACGGTGGGCGCGGGTCCAGGGCACTAAATTTATCCCCTGGACCCAAGTTACCGACTGGCCCGTAGAATAATTCGATGTCGTGATCGCGACCGCACGCAGGCGGCCCTTTAAAAGATTCTCGTGAATGCCGGCCATCATACCGGACACCGGTTTCAATACCTGCTCCAATAAAGCCTGCAACGGAGCGGCGTCGACCAGGCTTCGGGTCTCCATGAGTTGCGACGCCCTCCCCATGAGCAGACGCGCGATCCAACGGGCAACGTGACCTCCAATGGACTTGGCGTCGACTCGAAAAACGTGATCTATGGTAAGCGTCTCCCAAACGGCCGCTAAGTGTTTGACCTTCTCTCCGAACGTCCCTTGGTGATTGGCCAGGTAGGCTGTGTTGATAGCCCCAGCCGAGACCCCAGTCAAGATCGGGATTTCGAGATCAGGGTAATGCTCCGCCAGCCACCGCAGAAATCCCACCTGATACGCAGCCCTAGCGCCCCCCCCGCTGACCGCCAATGCTAGCGTGCCGCGGTTATTTTGTTCTGCTATTCCGTATTTCATTTTGGCTTTAATGCTAAAAGTGCGTTTGAACCCCGATTCTAAAAGAGTCTGGCGCATGTCCCATGCAGGGGAGGGCGATCAAAATAAAGTCGGAGCGTTGAGGTATCGTAGGGCTTTTTTAGGCAGTTGGTGCCCGGGGCCGGAGTCGAACCGGCACGGGGTTGCCCCCGAGGGATTTTAAGTCCCTTGCGTCTACCTGTTCCGCCACCCGGGCATTGTGACGTTACGCGCTTGCGATTCGGTGGAGGCTGGGGTCGGAATCGAACCGGCGTACACGGCTTTGCAGGCCGCTGCATAACCACTCTGCCACCCAGCCGAAAACCCTGTGGTCGTTATTCGTAAGGTAGGTGAAAATAACAAAACCCCGAACTGGTCGGGGTATTGTCGGGAGTCATTGGAGCGGGAAACGAGACTCGAACTCGCGACCCCAACCTTGGCAAGGTTGTGCTCTACCAACTGAGCTATTCCCGCGTTAGGCGTCATTCTAATCCGGCAACACCGTGTGTCAAGGAGCGAGGGCGTTGTTTAATCGGCACGGAATTGGCGTTTCTTGAGCTCCGGCCATGCTAACCAAAGATAAACACACATCGACCACAGGGTTAATACCGCCGCAACGTAAAGCAGAGCGAATCCGACGGCATAGGTCGGCACGGGGCCAATCGGATCTCGATAAAGGAGCATGATGAGCGCGATCATTTGCGCCGTCGTTTTAAATTTGCCGAGCGAGGAGACCGCGACTTTAGCGCGGGCTCCGAGCTCGGCCATCCACTCGCGCAGTGCGGAGACGGTGATTTCGCGTCCGATGATGACCGCGGCCGGCAGGGCTAACCATACCGAGGGGTCTTGTTGCAGCAGGAGCACCAATACGATGGCCACCATCAGTTTGTCGGCAACAGGATCTAAAAACTCCCCTAAGACGGAGGTCTGTTGCAAACGGCGGGCAAGATAACCATCGAGCCAGTCGGTCAGGGCGCCTAATGCAAAGATCACCGTCGTGGCGATATTCGCGGATTTCACCGGCAGGTAAAAGACGATCACAAAAACCGGAATCAGGCCGATCCGAATGACCGTGAGGGTATTCGGTATATTCATGCGATTTCGTGGAGATGACGGTAGATCTTGGCGGCGAGCTGCTTGCTGATTCCTTTAACCGTACTGAGGTCGTCTATTCCCGCTCGTTCGACCCCTTGGAAACCTCCAAAGTGTTGCATCAAGTCACGGCGGCGTTTCGGGCCGATGCCTTCAACTACTTCAAGCGGCGACACGTTTCGAACCTTGGCGCGCTGCAGACGATGTCCGGCGATCGCGAAACGGTGCGCCTCGTCCCGGATCTGTTGTATGAGGTGCAGCGCCAATGAGTCCTGCGGAAGGTTTAAGACCTTCCGCTCGGCGCCGACGATCAACGTTTCGAGTCCCGGCCGGCGCGAGGATCCCTTGGCCACCGCGATAATCAGGGGCCCTTTGATGTCGAGGGATTCGAGCACTTCCCGCGTCCGCGACAGTTGCCCTTCTCCGCCATCGATCAAGAGCACATCGGGAAGCGTGCGGGCCTCACGCAGTCCTCGAAGGTAATGGCGCTGCAACGCTTGTGCGAGTGCGGCATAGTCATCCCCCGGCGTTACACCCAAGATACTGAAACGGCGGTAGCCGGTTTTCACGGGTCCTTCCGCATCGAAAACTACACAAGAAGCGAGCGGCGCTTCTCCGCGCGTATGACTGACATCGAAGCACTCCACACGCTGGATCGGTGCCTCGATCGCTAAAGCTTGCTGAACGGCCGCGAGGCGTTCGAGCCAGCGGGCTTGGTTAGCGATGTGCTGTACGAGTCCAAGTTCCGCATTTTGTACCGTCATGGTGAGACAGCGTGCGCGCTCACCACGGACGCTGTGGCGTATTGCCACCTTTTTCCCTGCAATTTGCGTCAATGCACGCGTCATCAATGCGATCTCCGGGAGATCTCCGTTGACCACGATCTCCGGTGGAATCGTCCGGTCTGCTCGGTCACTAAGATAATACTGTGGTAGAAAAGCGGCGAGTATATCAACGGTACCGGCCTCGCCTCGATACGTGAGGTGATAGGACTTATGACCCAAGATATGCCCTGAGCGTACAAAGAGCACCTGCACGCATGCGTTCCCGTCCCGAGTCGCGCCGGCCACGAAGTCGACGTCATCACTGCCGCTCGTGATGCACTGGCGTTGTTGCACCTGTTTTAGTTGATTGATTTGATCACGGATGCGCGCGGCTCGCTCGAAAGCCAAGGCCGCAGAAACGGCCTCCATACGCTCGATTAGACTATCAATCACGCGCTCGCTTTTCCCCTGTAAGAACAAGACCGCATGATCGACGTCTTCGCGATATGCCGCGTTTGAGATAAAGCCGACGCAAGGCGCACTGCAACGCTTGATTTGGTATTGAAGACAGGGCCGGGTTCGAGCCCGGAAAAAGCTATCCTCGCATGGTCGGATCAAAAATAACTTCTGCAGAAGATTGATGCTAGCGCGCACTGAGCTGGCGCTCGGGAACGGTCCAAAGTATTGACCCGCGCCGGCGCGGGCGCCTCGATGAAACGCTAATCGCGGATATTCTTGGTCGCTCGACAGGTAAATATACGGGTAACTTTTATCATCGCGTAACACGATGTTATAGCGTGGATTAAGTTCTTTGATGAGATTGCTCTCGAGGATAAGCGCCTCGTTCTCCGTGTGGGTAACGGTGACCTCAATCACGCATACTTGGGCGAGCATCGCACGCGCCTTGGGACCCATGCGGCTTTGTGAAGTGAAGTGATTGCTGATGCGCTTTCTGAGATTCCTCGCCTTCCCAACGTAAATCACTTTGCCCGCATGGTCGAGCATCCGGTAGACGCCGCAGCGTGTCGTTAACGTTTCGGTATACGCTTTTACATCGAAATTACCTGATATACACTCCATAATAAACTAATTACTAATGTTATTATATAACACTACACAGGCCCAGTAGTCGTAGTCCTCGGCCACACCCGATGCTAGCAGATGCTAGTTGTCGCCATTTGTTTGGAGTAATACATTAATAATATGTTTTAGTTCATTTACAAATAGCATGTATTAATGGCAATACACATCTCAGAGTTCCAGTGAGTTCTTGCGGTCTGGCGGAGATCCACGTTTCGATATGAGGCAAAGGAAACCAGTCACCTTGGTCGATTTCGGACGCGTCCAGGGTAAACGGACCCTCATCTTCGCAGCGAAAGACGCGTACGAACTCCCAGCCGGTATCCGCGCAAGCTTGTAAGTCTAGGAGCCGTGTGAGAGGTATGTCGTTGGGTACACCGAGTTCTTCGCATAATTCTCGATGGGCACATCTCTCATAGGTCTCGCCGGTGCTCAGATGGCCGGCCGCCGAGGAATCCCATAACCCAGGGGAGCATTCTTTGATCAAGGACCGTTTTTGTAAGAAAAGACGTTGTTTTGAATCGAAAACCAATACATGGGCGGCTCGGTGCCTAAGGCAGAATTTATGGATATCCTCCCGGCTCATGCACCCGATCACATGGTCGTTTTCGTCGACGGCATCCAGGAGCTCAATCACGCCGGTCTTTAGGCCACCGGCGTAGTCGAGATAGTTTGCTGGCGCATGGACTCTCATCGTATTCAAGCTGCTTAAAGATTAATTTTCCATCGCCGTTACACGAAAACAGATTCCATGACCGGTAAGCGATGACGAAACTTTCCCGTTTGCCAAGGATAGGCGAACCTAGCAGGCAGCATATGCATGTCTGCCGCATAAGGGCAACGCCGTACAGGAGAACGCTACCCCCTTCGTCGGCTCGCGAGATCCGATCGCGCCCAGGCCCTAGGCATGAAGATGACCGTGCATTCCGGGGACAGTAATATATCACCCCCGGTCGATCATGACCGGATTGCTACGCTGCGTCAGGCGATCCATGACGGCGATTACAACCTTGCGTCGAATCGCGTCGCGGCGAATCTCTATCGCGTCGAATCGGAGCTGTTCGGTAGTTTAGCGAAATCGGCTGGTGGCATCACGACCCGGTACGTTCTGGTCAGCGACGCCGGAGAACTTCTTGACCAGGTTGCGGTGCTGCTACGCAACTACTATGAAGCGCTGGATCCTCCTGGCAAGCGAACCGGCACGAGCGATTATCCGGGGAAATCCTAAGGCCACCTAATGCTAGCCACGAGTGTCGCGCTTAGAATGCCGGGCGCGCGGGCTCGCGCGCGACTTAAACAAATCACCCGGGCGATCGACATCCCATCGTTCGGGCAGTTCGTGCCAGCGCCACCTTAGCGCAGATAACCTCGTTCGCGTCAACCCTAACACGCTGTCAGTCCCCCACGGAATATCATTGAACAAGAACGGTGAGAACTTCGTTAGCCCTATTAAGACGTAGCCCCCGTCCTGCGCGGGACCCAACGCGGCGTCATAGCCTTCGGATAAGAGCCGGGCGGACTGATCGAGATCCGCCGAGGTTAATGCGGGGCAATCGCATCCTATCAACACCGCGCAATCGTGGCTGCTAAGCCCGTCCCTTAGCGCATGCGCCATGCGAGCACCGAGATCAAGCCCCTTTTGGGTTCGCAAAGAAATTCCGTAAGTTGCCGCACAGCGCGAAAAAAAATCATGGGTTGGGGCGGGGGAGCACCACAATTCGACGTGCTCGAACGATGAGCGTATTGCCGTGATCAACGTGTGATGCACTAAACGCATATACAGATGGGTTGCGCGGTTTACGCCTAACGCGGATATTAAACGCGTCTTGACTTGTCCTGGAATTGGCGCCTTGGCAAAAACCTGCAGGACGGCTTTTACGTTAGTCATAATACCCGGCGAGCCGCCGGGCGCTTACCCCGAGCGCGTAGGCAAGCCTCAGACACCACATGAGTATTATCGTGCGCAAGATCCCACGCTCTTCCCAGCGCCGGCACGAGGTGACCGCTTGGACACGCAAACAACAGGGGCGGGCGAAGCGCTTGAGAGCGCGGCAAATCGCTATATCCTCCATCAACGGTATGTCGGAATAACCCCCGAGCGTTCGGAAAATACTACGTCGAACGAAGATGGCTTGATCACCGGTTGCGATACCGGAAACGCGGGAACGCAGGTTTATCATCGACTCGATCAGGCGGTAGACTGGGTTCCTGCCCGCAAGCCGTATATCGAATCTACCCCAGACGGTTTCTTCGCCCGCCATTGCCGTCAACACTCGAAAGTCGGCGTCGGCGGGTAACTGTGTGTCCGCATGCAAGAACAGCAGGACATCGCCATGGGCTACCGCGGCGCCCGCATTCATTTGCCGTGCCCGCCCGCGCTCGCTGGGAACGACGTGATTTACTAATTCCGTACAAGCAACCAGCGTTCCGTCGTTGCTACCCCCGTCGGCGATAATCACCTCGTGTCCGCGCTCTCGCGACGATTGTAGGGTTTGCAGCGTAGCGCCGACGATGGTTTCTTCGTTCAGCGTTGGGATTATGAAAGATATCTGCATACAAACTCGGTCAGCCGTGTATGGCGTTGAGGACGGGAGGGGCCTCCGACATTACAATTTTCGCCTCGCGTATAGCGATGTTCTTCTAAGCCAGCTACAATTTCAACCACCGTTGGGGCCGTAGCTCAGCTGGGAGAGCGTCGCGTTCGCAATGCGAAGGTCGAGGGTTCAATCCCCTCCGGCTCCACCATATAAATCAATAGGTTGCGGCGGTAACCGCTAGCGGGGGAGGGGGTCAGACTGATTTAGCAGGCGTCTAGCAGGCAAGCGGCGCGTGATCGCCAGGACCGCTCAATCGCCGGTGATATAACCAAAATACTGGTCGCGCTTGCACGTCGTCTCGACGATCCTATTCGTTTCATCGAGCAGCCAAGAATGGCGGCGCCACGTGTCGTCACCATCAGCATCAAGCGCGTAGCCTGTGCAAGACAGGAAAGGTTAGGTCTCTTCATGCGTGCGAAAAAGTAAGATAAGCAGCCAGCATTAGGCCCAGAACGCCGATCAAGGCAGAGAGCGCAACCGCAAACGTCCGGCTGTAGGACGAGGGCAGATCGGATTGTGGCAGAGTCGAAACATAGCGCCGGTGTTGAACGGTAGCGACCAAGATGGCAATCGCACCCACAACGACGAACAGCACTCCTAGCACTGCCGAGGGTCCGGATTGGACTTGAGCGGAACCAGGTTGCGGTTGGGCCGACAGCAACTGCAGGAATAATCCGAGTCGGGCTACGACGAATCCCAAAGCTATGATCGTGAGACCGGTGCGCAGCCATGCGAGAAGCGTGCGCTCTGCGGCAAAGAAGACACGTGGATCCGACTCAAGCATGGCTATCGCTAGAAGAGGCCTCCGCCGTAGAGCGGCCGGGTAACCGGCCGCCCCGGCACAGATCCCGGCGTGCGGAACTACCGCACCGGGCTCCTCGGTGATACTCGGGTACCTTCCAGGATACTTCTCCATGCGCCTTCGGCTGTTCGCATGACAGTCATTAGCAAAACCTCGCAGCAGAACTACTTTGCTTCCGTGGAACATCCAACCGTGGCGTACAACATCCATGGGATCATCCTGCGGTTCTTCGGGGATCTGAGGCGGCCAAGACATACGCACTGAGACCTGCTTGCCGCCGATAGCCAGCAACTTCTTGCATAGGGCGACCACGGCTCTTGGCACTTTGCTGATAGGGAGCTTAACGAACGGGTTCGGGTCGCTTGGTGAAACCCCGATTGCCCAAGAGTGGTTCGTCTTGATGCAGCGGAGCTTAGCTGCGCGGGTCATGTCTTCGGTTTTGCCTTCGGTATCTCCGTAACGCGTGGCGGTCGGCCTGGCTTTGCCGCCGCAGGGAGCCGCGGGGCAGTGGGAAGCTCCTTGGCACCCACTCTAAGAATCCAAGTTTTCCCCAGCTTCTTGGCGTCTTTGATACGCCCTGTCGCGCAAAGGTGGCGTATCCACCCCCCGCTAACCCCAGCGCGCCGCGCCGCTTCAACAACCGTGATATGTTCGCGTCCCAAGCCCCCCGTGGAACGGCCAGGCTCGCGGTTTCTCAACGTATGGCGTCCCTTGGAAACCATATCCCACATGTTGTCACTGTGAGACCCAAGCTCAAGATGATCAGGTCTAACACAAGCCCTAACGTCGCACTTGTGTAGCACACATAACCCTTTCGGTATTGGACCATAGAAGCGCGTCCAAACTAGCCTATGAGCAAGCCATAGGCGGCCCTGGCGCCGAACCTGTCCGTACCCGCCCGTGTTGGTAGACCCATCAAATAAAATACATGCAGTATCCAGCTTAGCTTCCCTTCTTCGGTTCCCCTGGCTTCCTTGGCTTCCTTGGCTTCCTTGGAATCGTCGCCGCCCGGAGACGCGGGCCTTGGCGGACTTCTATCTTCGCGCCCGCAGGGATAACCCAATCGCGTCCTATTTTTCGGGCACCTTCAATTCGGCCTTGGATGCATAGGCGCCGTATCCACCCCACGGTGACTCCCAGACGCTTTGCTGCTTCCGTAACGTTGATTTCTTCGATCATGGCGTTAGTATAACCCAAGCGCGTGTGCGTTACAAGGGGTGTTGACAAACAGGAGCGCACGCGTTACTATATGTAACGATATAGCATAGTGTATGAACCTTATTTAAGTACAGGTAGTTCAGGGCGACTACTCAAAACCCCCAGCCCGGTGCGAAGCCGGGCACTTAACTCAATACAGATGACAACGGAAAGAAGAGGAAGCGAGGAAATGAACAGAGGTACCATCAAAGGGTGTGTAAAAAGGTGAAGGCGATGTACCCTTTCTGTAGTAACCAACAAAGAACGGGCTGGCAGGCCCGAGAGAAAGGAGCACACCGCCATGAGAGAGCAAAGCACC
>Ga0136615_10001669_pt1 | contig 10837 bp, 12 predicted proteins | sample AntDrymUQ2882206_2_FD_106647 | JGI IMG/M metagenome (GOLD analysis project Ga0136615, IMG submission 106647) | Polar desert sand microbial communities from Dry Valleys, Antarctica - metaG UQ288 (22.06) | ecosystem: Environmental > Terrestrial > Soil > Desert | place: Antarctica: Dry Valley...
CCCAGCCATAGGCGGTCTGCGCGGCCTCGTTGAAGAAGCGGATGCGGCCGTCGAGCTCACGCACCATGATCAGGTCGGTCGCGAGGTCGATTAGCTGGGCCTGATTCCTCAGCACGGCCTCGGAGCGTTTCTCGGCCTGATGTCTCGCATGACCCCCACGAGCCGTGCCCCGCGGCCGTCGCGTGCCTCCTCGAGACGCCCCGAGCTCGACAGCCAGTAGACGTTGTCGTTGCGAACGATACGAAAGTCGCTGCGATAGGCGCCCCCTGCAAGGGCCCGCTCGTAGGCTTCGGTGCCGGCGTCGACGTCCTCGGGATCGATCAGTTCGAGCCACCCGTCGAGAGTGGTCGGCAGTGCGGCCTCGTCGAGCTCGATGGCCGCAAGAAGATCCGGATTCACCTTGTAGCTCATCTCGAGGGTGGCGCAGTCGAGTTCCCAGGCCATGGCCTTGCCCCCCCGCAGTGCGAGGTCGAGCCATCGTTCTCGCTCGATCAGCAGGATTGCGGCCTCCTCGAAGGCCCGCGCCAGGTCGCCGATCTCGTCCCGGCCTCCCGGCATGGTCTCGTCGGGCATGGCACCTCGTTCGAGACGGTTGGCTCCGCGCTTCAGAGCGCCGATGCGGTTCGCGATGCCCGAGGTGAAGAGCAAGACGGCGAGGATGCCTCCGAGCAGGCCGAGTCCCAGGCTGACGAACAGCATCGCCCAGGTCCAGCGATCGGCTCGCTCGTGGCTCTCTCTCCGTTGGGCCAGGAGCCCCGCCTCCTCGGCGCTCATCTGGTCGAGTACCACGCGCACCGCACCGGTGCTCACGTTGCTCGACTGCAGAAGCGAGGTCATCGACGATCCCTCTACCTCGGTTCCCGAACCGTGGGCCCTCAGCCGATCGAGGACGTCCAGCGCCCCTCCGGCCAGGCGCCCGAGCCGGTCGCTTCGTACGGCCTGCGTGTGGTTGTCGTCGACGAGCTCACCGAGCTCGGTTTGCTCGCGGGACAGATCCGAGACGGCTTCAAAATAGGGCTCCAGGAAGAAGCGCTTGCCGGTTGAGACGTACCCCTGGACTCCGGTCTCTGCATCCGCTAGGAGCGTCGTGACCTGCTGGATCTGGTATTGGACCTCGAGGCTACGAACCACCGCGTCGTCGGCCTGCTTCGCGCGCGACAATGAGACCCCGAAGAAGAGCGTGGAGAGGCACAGCGCGGCCAAGGGCACCGTGACAACGAGTATGCCCTTCCACTTGAGTGGACGGTCCGCCCACAGAGCCCTGTGGTCGGTGCGTCCCCCCCTCGTCTTCCCACCCAGTCCGCGTCTGGTCATCGTGCTTGTGTATCGGAGCATTGCCGGCGCAACTGAATCAGTGGGCGCCTTTGATGTGATGCGGTTTAGTCGATGGCGAACTCGAAAGCGAGCGCCCCGACGGTGGCGAAGACCACGTCGAACACGATCAACACCCCGAACCAGCCTCGGGCGGCGACCGTCTCTAGCCCCCCGCCCGCGAATAGATCGGAGGTGAGCTCGACCGCGGCGATGAAGATCGGCACGAGCACCGGCAGGGCGAGGATAGGCAGGATCAGCTCCCGGCTGCGGGTCTGGGCGGCCAGCGACGCGAACAGCGTACCGACTGCGACGAAGCCGATGTCGACCAGAGCGATCACCAGAGCGAGGACGAACCAGCCTGCACCCAGTCCCAGCGAGAAGAACAGCGCAAAGACGGGAACGAGAAGGACCTGAACCGTCACGATGTAGACGAGGTTGCTCACCGCCTTGGCCGCGTACAGCCCGGAGCGATCCAGCGGCACGAGCAGGAGCGCGTCGAGCGCCCCTTCGTCGCGCTCGACCTCGAATGTGCGCGCGAAGCCGATCAGCCCGGCGAACAGCACCGTGATCCACAAAAAACCGGCGATGACGTCTGCCAGCGCCACCGTTCCGCCCGGGATCGACACCGCGCCGCGCATGGCCGTGTTACCGGGTAGCGAAAAGGCCAGCAGCAGCGTGACCGTGAGGCAGAAGGCGAGCATGGGCGGGAGCGTGTCCCGGCCGCGCGCTTCGACTTTGAGGTCCTTGCGAATGAGCAGCGCGGTCTTCGACAAGAAGCCGCTCTCGGCCGTCTGGCGAGCCGTCACCGGGCAACCTCGTAGCCGGTCTCGGTCCGCCGTCTGTAGCTGATGACGCGCCCCCGCTGCACGATGAGGCTGGCGTCGGCGAAGGTCTTGACTCTCTTCGCTCCGTGCGTCGCGATGATCGCCGCGCGCCCGGGGGCCCGCCATGCTTTCACCGCGTCGGAGACACGCGCGCTAGCGTCGTCGTCGAGGTTGGCGTAGGGCTCGTCCAACAGCAAGACGTCGGGTTCGTGAAGCACCGCACGCGCCACCGCGGCGCGGCGTTTCAATCCGGCCGAGAGGTGCCCGACCGGGGTGTTCCTCCGATCGTTCAGGTCGAGGAGCTCGAGCACCTCATCGACGCGCGCGGACGCGACGCCGTAGAGCCGGCCGAAGAGAGTCAGGTTCTCGCCCACGGTCAGCCGTCCATAAAGTCCCGAGCTGTGGCTCACGTACCCCATGCGGCGGCGGATCGATTCGTCCGAGGAGCGGATGGGCGTGTCCCCGAGCAGCGCGGAGCCGCGGCTGGGTGCGAGCAACCCCGCAAGCACGCGCAACAGCGTGGACTTGCCCGACCCATTGGGGCCGAACAACCCGGTGACGCCTTCGTACAGGGTCAGATCGGTGGGTCGCAGAGCCATGGTGGTGCCGTAGCTGACCGTGAGCCCCCGAAGATGGATCAAGAGGCGGGCCCCGTCGCCCCGACCTTCACCAGTCTCGCCTTGAGCTGCCCTCGCTTCGCCTTCCACTCGTCCTCGTCCAGCTGGCCGTCGCGGTACTCGAGGTCGAGCTGCGCAATCGCAACGAGCAGGTCGGCGCGCGCCTCAGGTGGCCCGGGCTCCCCCTTCGCCGGCTCGCGTGCGACCTGTCGCGTGGCGCGGGAGCGCAGTAGGCCGAGGGCGAGAAGAATGATCAAGAGCGCGGCGGCCGCAAGCGCCCCAAAAGTCAGCGCGGAGTCGCCGTCTCCCCGCGCGGTCCCGAGTATCGGTATCGAGTTGCCCTCGGTGATCGTGTCCCGGCTGCTGTACTGCTTGTAGGTGATGCCATCGATGGTGGCGTCACCGTCGGCCACCAGGCGCGTGGAGTCGATTACGAAGGGAGGCTCGGCCAAGACGCTCAAGTTGAGCGTCGGGTACAACGCCCGCCGGCTGAGATCGACCTGTCCCGTGTTCACTCGAAGGCTGTAGGCGAAGGTGATGTTGGTCTCGTTCGGAGGCACCGCGCTGGTGATGCTGATCCCGGTCTCGGTGTCGAGCAGTTGCGGGATGTCGAGGTCCGACTCGACGATCTGGATGCCCTCCCTGCGCGCGTCCTCGGGAAAGGAGAAGGAGAGGCTAGGGATGGGTTCGTCCTGCGGTCCCGCCGAGCCGGCCCCCGTTTCGTCCTGCGGTCCCGCGCCGCGCCCGATGTAGGCCTCGTCGCTGACGTTGACGATCTCGAACGATTCGATAACGCTGGCGCCGTCCTCGCCTTTCAGGAGGAACACCCTGTTGTTCTGGATCACGATCGAGCGAGGGTCGGTCGTGGTGTTCCAGACCCGCTGGGTGACCTCGATGACGTCCCCGCCCGAGGCAATCGTGACTACGCCTCCGGGAAAGTTACCTCCGTCGAAGCGGGCGTCGAGTGTGTAGGCGCGGTCTTGACCCGCAGGAAGCTCGGGAAACTCGAACCGGCCTTTGCCGTCCGTGATCGTGTCGGCCTCGACGTCCTGTCGGAAGTTGCCCTCGTCGTCCTGCGACCCTCCGAGCAGCCTGATGGCGACGCCACCCTGTGGTTCGCCGGTCGTCCCGTTCGTGACCGTGCCGGTGATCGTCCCGACCTCGTCTCCCTGCGCCACAGCAGTGGGGGCCGGGAGCAGAAGGGCGGCGAAGGCGAGCACCCCCAGGAGCGCGGTTAGGCGCCGCACCGGTCGCAGGGTGCGCCCGGGGCGCGAGCCGCTCCACAGGATGGGCACCTCAGCCGCTCCCTGATCGCGGCGATCTCGAGCTCGAGTTCGTCGTCATCGAGCCATTCTTCCTGACGCGATCGTCGAGACGATCGCTCGTCTGTTCCACGGGATCGTCGAGACGATCGCTGGTCGGCCTGGCCCCCGCTCGCCGATAGCGGCTGTTCTTCTCGCAGCGCCTCGGCCCGGCGTAGCGCCTCCAGCGCCCGAGCCTCGTACTCGGCCTTCAGCGCGTCCAAGTCGGGCCGCGAGAGCTTGCCGACGGCGTGCTCGTTCTCGATGTCGACGATGGCGACCAGCGCCGACCTCTTGTCGGCCTCGGCCTCCTCCAACTCGAGCGAGGGTAGCGGCGCGTCGCTGCGGGGCCCTCGACGCAGCGGGAGTGCAACCCACGCGAGCACCGTGAGCGCCACGATTGCAACCACGAGCACCGGGATCACGACTGCTGCCTTAGGCGACGTAGCTCGGTGTCGAGCAGTTCCCTTTCGTCAGGCGACGAGCTCACGACCCGCTGCTGCGGTTCCCGGTCGCCGTCCTCGTCTCGGCAGCTGAACCATCTCAGCACCAGCACCCACGCCACTCCGACGCCGGCGAGGACCGCCATCGAGGGAAGAATCCAAGCCAAAATGCCGGCCCCCTCCGACGAAGGCTCGCCTCTGATCGAGGGACCGAAGTCGGATTCGAGCCGCTCCATGATGGCCGATTCGCTCATGCCCTGGCGCGCGTAGACCTCGATGTCGTCCCGCAGGTCGAGCGCTTTTTCCGAGGGACAGTCGTGCAGGGTCACACCGGGACAGTAGGGGGACATGACCTTGCTCGAGATCTCGTTGGCAAGGTCCTCAGGAGACCGGGCGACCGCCGGCTGCGCCACCAGCGTCACGACAACGAGGGCAGCAAGCGCCACGCGCCTCATCGCGCAACCACCGCCTCGCGGCGCGCTGGAGCTCTCTGCGGTGCGGTGGCCGTCACGGGGGAGGCGCCCGACATGATGACGAGCATGCCGGCGAGCATCACGGACGCGCCGGCCCAGATCCACCATGTCAGTGGATTCACGAAGGTGCGGATGACGGCGGATTCGTCCGAGTCGAAACCGGTCATCACGACATAGAGGTCCTCGATGGGATTCGTGCGAATGGCCACCTCGCTCTGGCGTTGCCCCTGCGCGAGGTGGAGGTTTCTTTGCGGGCGCATGACGCCGAGATCCTCGTCGCCCCGGCTCACCGCAATCTGGGCTTCGAAGATGTCCTTTTCCGGGGTGCTCATGGTGGTCAGTCCGCCGTAGGTGAGCGTGTAGGAACCAACTGCGAGCGTGTCTCCCGGGCTCATCTCGGCGCGCCGTTCGACCTTGAAGGCGTTGCCGGCGAATCCGATCACGATCAGCAGCACACCGAGGTGAACGATGTATCCGCCGTAGCGGCGCCGGTTGCGCATCAACGTGTGAGCGAGCGAGCCGAGGACTCCGATGCCGGCACGTCGCCTGTAGACGCGGCTGCCCCGCAGGAACTCGGAGATGATGGCCGACGCGGTGAAGGCGCACAGTGCAAACGACAGCAGGGCACCGAAGCTCGTGACTCCGGCGAGCCCCAACACGATCGCAGTGCCGCCCCCGATGGCCAGCGGCGCGCGCAGCAGGCGCCCCAACGAGCCCTTGCTCATGCGTCGCCACGAGATCAAAGGTCCGATGCCGGTCAGAGCGATGATGGCCAGGCCTATGGGAGTGAAGATCGTGTTGAAAAAAGTAGGACTTACCGACAGCCGGATTCCCGAGAAGACCTCCGCGATGATCGGGTAGATGGTTCCCCACAGCACCGTGAAGGCGGCTGCCACGAACAGCACGTTGTTGGCGATGAAGGCTGATTCACGCGACAGCAACGAATCCAGACGGTTTTCACTACGCAGAGCGTCGAGGCGGTAGGCGACCATCCCGAGGCCGCCGACCAGTAACAGAGCGAGGAAGGGCAGGAAGTACTTGCCGATCGGTCCCTCGGAAAAGGTGTGGATCGAGCTCAGCAAACCCGAGCGCGTCAGAAAGGTTCCGAACACGGCGAGACCGTAGGTCAGCACGATCAAAGTCACGTTCCAGACCTTGAGCATCCGCCTCTTTTCCTGGATGACGACCGAGTGCAGGAACGCGGTTGCGGTCAGCCACGGCATGAACGAGGCGTTCTCGACCGGGTCCCAAGCCCAGTAGCCGCCCCAGCCGAGCTCGGTGTAAGCCCAGGCCCCCCCGAGCACGATGCCGACGCTGAGACAGGTCCAGGCGAACAACGTCCAGCGACGCGTCGATGTAAACCAGGAGTCGTCCAAGCGCTTCGTGAACAGCGCTCCGACGGCGAACGCGAAGGGGATCGAGAATCCAACGAACCCGGCGTAGAGCAGAGGCGGATGAATCACCATTCCGGGCGACTGAAGCAGCGGGTTGAGGCCACGTCCGTCGACCGGGACGTCTCCGGCCACCGGAGCGAACGGATCTCCGGGCAAGGCCACCATGAAGAGAAAGAACGCGGCTATGCACATCAGCACCGCGCCCGCCGAACCGACCAACCTGGAGTTGCGCGCGGGGGCCTTCGCGATCGCGAGTGCGGAGAAGCCGGTGAGGAGCATGGCCCAAAACAGCAACGAGCCCTCCATGCCCCCCCAGAGCGAACTGATGGTGTAGGGAACGCTCAACGACCGAGACGTGTAGTTGGCCACGTAGTTGACGCTGAAGTCACGCGCCAGGAGCGCCGTGATCAGGGCAAACGTCGCGAGCGACGTGAAGCCGAAGGTCGCGTAGAGTGCTCGCGCGCCGGCCTCGCGCAGATCTTTGCGGCCGCTGCGGCTTGCGGCCACAAAGAAGGCGATGGCGGTCAGGGCAAAGACGAGAGCTGCGAGCAACGAGGGTCGCCCGAGTCCCGCGAGAGACCGAAGCGGCGACACGTTAGGTCCTGCGCAGTCGGGCGCCGGCGAGTGAGGCCATTACGTCTCGGCCTTGAATTTCGAAGGGCATTTCGCGAACACCTGCGAGGCGGTAAAGGTGTCTCCGTCGTAACGGCCCTGGGCGATGATCTCGATCACGTCGGAGTCGCTGTAGAACGCATCCGGCAGGGTCGTGTCCGTGGTCACGGTGATCGGGGAAGCTCCGTCGGTGATGTCGAAGCTCGTCCTTACGCCGTCCTCGACCACGGTGTCGTGTACGAGCTCGCCGGTGACCTTGACGTCAGCGCCGGGAGGAGACAAGCCCGCCGCCTGAAGCTCGCTCGAGGTCATGTAGAACGAGGTCGAGCCGGGGCGGGTCATCGCGAACACCACCAGCCCGATGATGGCGAACGCGATCACGCCGCCGCCGAGCAGGAACTTCGCCCGCCGTTTGTCGGGCGCTGAGGTAGCCATCTGCTGCTCCATACGACCGCTACAATAAAGGAACCAGCACCCTTATAGGGCTGCGGCGGCGCGCAATCCACTTCTTTGCCCCGAGAGGTCAGCAGCCTCCGCCGTCTCCGTCGAAACCTCCGCCACCGTCTGCTCCTCCGTCCCAGCCCGCGCCGTGGGCACCGGCGACATAGCCGGTGCCGGTCTCGTGACTCCGCCTCGCATTAGACCGGCGCGAGTTCCCCGCGGGTTTCCTGCCGGCTCGCTGGTAGAGGAAGAAGGCCCCCAGGCCGCTCAGCGCCCCGATCGCCAGCGCGGGAAGGAGCGCGACTTCCAGCAGGACCAGGAGCGCAGTGACCACGACCGCGCTGAACAAACCGAGAGCGAGGCGGCTTGCGCCCGCATCCCTGCGACCCGAACCGTGTGCCACGACCCACCTCCATGTCGACGCTGCCGCCGGCCGCGCTGCCGCTGTTGGTAAGACGGCCCTACCCTCGACAAGGTTGCGTCATGCCGCGCCGAGCCGGGCTCAGATCAGGATTCAGACCCAGGATTCAGACCAGGATGTAGAGCACAACGAACAGCAGGATCCAGACCACGTCGACGAAGTGCCAGTAGTAGCCGGCCGCCTCCGCGGGGCCATGGTGGTCCGCGCTGAAGTGACCCATCCGGGCCTTGGCCGCCACGATTCCGAGCATGAGCAGCCCGCCGGCGACGTGAAGTCCGTGGAAGCCGGTCATCGTGAAGAACAGCGTTCCGAAGACGTTCGAGCCGACGGTGAAGCCCTCTCCGAAGAGCTCGGCGTACTCGATGGCCTGGCCCCCGAGAAAGACCAGCCCCAGCGCGATGGTGATGCCCATCCAGCGCACCAGCCCGGACCGGTCGCCCTTTCGGATGGCGACTACGCCGAGGTGCTGGGTGAACGACGAGGTGACGAGAAAGACGGTGAAGACGGCCGTGCGGAGCGCGTCGATGTGCGGCGTCCCCGGCGTCGGCCAGTCACCCGCCTGCGCCCGGATCGTGAAGTAGGCCCCGAACAGAGCGCCGAAGAACATGAGCTCAGAAGTGATGAAGATGGTCATTCCGAGCAGCGAGCTCGGCGTTCGGCGCCCGGTTGTCGTTGCGACCGATCCGGCCATGTTGGCTACTCTCCCTCCTCGCCGGCGACGAGCAGCTTTTCTATCTCAGCTTCGAGCTCCTCGGCGGTGATGGCCCCAAGCCCCGAAGTTCCCCCCTGTTTGCCGCCGAGCAGCGTCGGGCCCTCGTCGGGCTCGATGTCCGAGTCGAGCAGCTCGTAGTCGGACGTAATGAATACGGTCGTGGGGTAACCCACCAGCCCGAACTCGGACTCGAGCTCGGTGACGCCGATGACCAGCGGGTAGGTGAGGTCAAAGCGTTCGGCCATCGCCCGGGCGTCGTCGGGGTCGTCCCGCATGTTGATGCCGACGAACTCGACCTCGTCCTGGTAGTCGACGTAGGTCTGCTGAAAGGTGGGCAGCTCCTCTTCACAGGGCTTGCACCAGGACCCCCAGAAGTTGATTACCACGGGCTTGCCCTCGAGCTCTGAGCTGGCCAACTCGCCGGATCCGGCGAGCAAGGGGAGAGAGAATTCGGGGGCGGCCACGCGCCCGGTGTCTTCGTTGCGGGGCCCCTCCGGGGCGGGTTTCGACAGCAGATTGGTCAGGCCCAGGACGAGCGCGACGCCGACGCCAATCGCCGCACGCTTGCGCCAAAGTGAATCCTGATACCAGGAAACGGTCGTGTTTTCGGACGCCATTGACATCAGGCTACCGGGCTCGCGTCGGATATATTGCGCCTGCAGTGGCCAAGATGAAACCGGCGTTTTCCAGGAAGTTCAGGCGGCGAGCCGTGAGGGGCGCGCTCCTTTTCCTATTGGTTCTGACTGCGACCGCGTGCGCCGGCGCCGACGATGCGCCGCAGTCCGTGTTCAATCCGTCGGGCGAGTTCTCGGAGTCCGCCGATGTCCTATGGAGAGTGACCTTCGGCATCGCCGTCATCGTGTTCGTGCTCGTCCAGGGGGCCCTGATTTACGCTCTGATCCGCTTCCGCCATAAAGAAGGGCGCAAGGCGGCACAGTTTCACGGCAACACGAAGGTCGAAGTCATCCTCACGGCCATCCCCGCTTTGATTCTTGCGGGTCTCGCGGTGCCCACGGTGGGCACGATCTTCGAGTTGCAGGGCGAGCAGCCCGACGACGCGATGCGCATCGAGGTCATCGCTCATCAGTTCTGGTGGGAGTACAACTACCCGGACGAGAACGTCACGACGGCGAACGAGCTGCACATTCCGACGGGGCGGGACATCGTGCTCGAGATCCAGGGAGCGACGACCGACCCCGTGGACGGCCTCGCCGAGGTCATTCACAGCTTCTGGATCCCGCGTCTCGCGGGAACTCAGGACGTCGTCCCCGGACACACCAACTTTCTGAGGATCCAGGCCGACGAACCCGGACGCTACATGGGCCAATGCAAGGAGTTCTGCGGCCTGAGCCACGCCAACATGAGGATCGTCGCCTTTGCGCAGAGCCCCGACGATTTCGACGAGTGGCTCGAGGAGCAGAGCTCTCCGGCGGCAGAGACCGCGAGCGGCGATGCGGGGGCCGGACAGGAGATCTTCGCCGAGAACTTCGACGTGAGGAGCACCGTGGTCGAGGACGGGGCCGACGCCTACGCGTGCGCATCCTGCCACGCCGTGCAGCCCGGCCTCGAGGCTCAGCCCAAGATCGGACCGAACCTGACGCACTTCGCCGACCGCACCACCTTCGCGGGGGCGACTTTCGAGAACAACACGGAGAATCTGGCGGCGTGGCTGCGCGACCCCGCGGGAGTACGCCCCGGCTCGAAGATGCCGGCCTTGGACCTCAGCGAAGATCAGATCAACGACCTTGTTGCCTATCTACAGAGTCTCGAGTAGGGCATGCTCGTCTTTGAGGGAGTGAGCTAATGGCTACAGCAGCGGCTCAGGGAAGCCTGTTCCGCAGACCGACGGCGACCACCGGATGGTGGAGCTGGGTCACGACGGTCGACCACAAGAGGATCGGCATCATGTATTGCGCCACCGCACTCATCTTCTTCGTGATCGGCGGCCTCGAGGCCCTCGCCATCCGCACGCAACTCGCGGTTCCGAACGGCGCTGTGCTGACCGCTGAGACCTACAACCAGTTCTTCACGATGCACGGGCTCACGATGATCTTCCTCGTCGTGATGCCACTCGGAGTCGGGATCATGAACTACATGGCGCCGCTGATGATCGGAGCGCGCGACGTCGCGTTCCCGCGCATCAACGCGTTCAGCTACTGGGTCTTTCTGATGGGCGGGCTCTTCCTCTACTCGAGCTTCTTTCTCGGCGGAGCCCCCGACGGTGGATGGTTCGGCTATGCACCGCTGAGCACCGAGCTTCCCGGCAACGGCATGACCTTCTACTC
>Ga0136615_10001670_pt1 | contig 10836 bp, 10 predicted proteins | sample AntDrymUQ2882206_2_FD_106647 | JGI IMG/M metagenome (GOLD analysis project Ga0136615, IMG submission 106647) | Polar desert sand microbial communities from Dry Valleys, Antarctica - metaG UQ288 (22.06) | ecosystem: Environmental > Terrestrial > Soil > Desert | place: Antarctica: Dry Valley...
GGAGCTCACGGGTGAGTCTGGGCGAAGTATGCCGCGGCTTTTTTTAGGAACTCGTTTTCCATCCTGAGTTCCCGCAGCTGCCGCTCGGCCTCCCGCAGCCTGACGCGCTCGCCCAGGTCCAGCGGCGGGTCGTCGCCCACGCGCTCACGCCGGTAGGCGTTGACCCAATTGCCTAACGTCCCCTCGACGACACCGATCTCGCGGGCCACCCGCGCGATCGGACGTGACGTCTCGATCACCAGTTTCACGGCCTGTTCACGGAACTCCGCCGAGTACTTCCTATACTCTGCCGACACCTCATCCTCCGTCGATCAGGTTCACCATTTTAGTGGAGCGCCTGTCCGGAAGCCTCGGGACCCCTCAATGGTTGGGTGGTCAGTTATTGGGCCAGCGATCCGGCGGAGCGACCGCGTCGACCTCCTGATCCGTAGTCCCTGGGGGAGTCCAGGCGTGTCCACCGCCATGGGTTTCCGCAGGTCAGGAGTGCAGACGGGTGCACGCTGATCCCCTCGCGTTCAGCCGCTTGGCAGTAAGAGCGGCAGTACGGAGCAGACGATGATGCTCGCGTCGTCGAAGCGAGGTTTCCTGACGAGATCGCACTGGGAACTCGGCCCTCTTGCATGAGGTAGGTCGGGCGGGGGGTCAACCGTCGGACAGCAACTGGCGGGCACGGATCCGGTAGTCGCGCAGGACGTGGCCGCCCCGGTCGTCGGGTTCGTCCATTACCAGCGTGATCTTCAGTTTTCGTCGTCCGTCCGTTGGGTCCGTCGGAAACGCCCCGTAGCTGCGCAGCGCTCCGTCCGCCGGCGGGTCGGCGGTCACGCTCCTCACCCGGCGATCGGGCAGACCTGCTGCCGACTGGGTCACGTCGATGGAGAAGCCGGGGAAGCTGGCCGCGGTGGGCAGGGCGAGGTACCAGGTGGTCGTCCGTTCCTTCCTGACGAAGTCGGCCTGGTTGATGCGATGGAATCCCGCGTTGGTCACCGCGGCGACCCGCCACCTGACGGTCGTGTCCGGCCACGCCGACTCGGTCGGTCGGGCCGACAGGGGGTTCCCGGACGCGTCGCGTGCATAGGCGACCGAGTCGAGCGGGTGGATCTCCAGGTAGTTGTGACCGCGGTCGTTGACGAACGCGCCCTGCAGGTAGACCCGTGCACCGATGATCGCGGAGTTGCCGCGCCTGGCGGGATTGTTCAGGGCTGCGACGACCTCGCTGCTGTCGCCCTGATGGTCGTCTTCGACGAGGCTCCAGTGCTCGGAGGCGTTTGCGGCACCCTCGCGGCCGTTCGGCAAAGGCCAGCGCAGGGAGAGAACTCCGTCCATGTTGCTGGACCACCATTGTCGACCGACCGTCTCGTCCTCCCAGCGGCTGACCACCATCCACTCGCAGTAGAGGGTGTCCCTACTGTCGTGCAGGGGACCGACGGCCCGCAGATTGGTCTTGACCGTCTCTTCGAGATCGAGATAGATGTGCCAGTCAAGCTCCCAATCCCGATCCCCCATGAACAGCTCGATCGACGTCGCGATCCCGTCGACCAGGATCTGTGCTTCCTCCCTGGCCGGCGCGCGGAGGTCGGCTGGGACCGGCATCTTCCGGTAGCAGCGCTGTCCCGGGCACCACCACCACTCCGCGTGGCGCATCACCTGGAGCAGGGACACCCGGTCGGTGAGCGGCAGGCCCGGGATGCCAGGCACGTGCGCCGGAAAGGCTATGCCGCGTTCGACACGGGGCAGTAGGTCATCCTTGACCGACACCGGGCCTTCCAGCCTGACGCAGTCGGCGATCCTGGTGAGGGATCTGGTCATCCGATCGGCCTCCTGCGCTCAGCCGAGGGCCACCAGCACCGGGACGAGGCCCGTCCCTGCGGGCAGGGCACGCAGCGCCTTGCCGACGACCGCGCCCGCGGCTCGCGCCCTGTCCCGCGCGACCATCGCATGCCCAGCGGTGCCTGCCGTGGTGAGCAGGTCCCCCGGATGGACCGGGTGACTGCCGGCGTCGACGAGGCAGAACGCCTTGCCCATCAGGGCCACCGGCACCCGTGGCAACGGGCTCTGGCGCCGGTCCAGCACGATGCCGGGCCGATAGCCACCGGCGCCGGACACGATTCCGACGACACTCGTGTCGTACTCGCGTGTGCTGGGGCGTACCCGCCCGTCATCGTCGAGCACCACGACGGCGCCGGGGTCGACCGCGACGCCCGTATCGGTCTCGAACTCCTCCGCGCAGTCGGCGTTCTGCAGGATGATGTCGCCCGAGCCCCCGTCGAGATGGATGGAAGCGTTACCGGCGCCGTCGAGGACGTAGACGTCCCCCTCGTTGCCGCCGCTTTGCGAACCCACCCTCAGCTGGCTGTTCGGCCCGTTGAAGTGCAGGACGTCGCGACCGCTGCTGTCGCGTACGACGAGGAACTGTTGCCCGCCGTCGAAGTGGAACTTGAACTCGCCGTCGTTGCCTCGGATGCGCAGGTCCCCCTCGTTCGACGCGGCTCCGAGGTCCAGCACCGCGAACCGGGCGTCGAACGCGAACACCTCCCGGTCGGCGTCGTCCACGACCACGAGCCGGTCGCTGAATCGCTCTGCCATGTCGTCCTCTTTCGGTGGTGAGCCGCTCGCCGTCACCCGCGCCGTGGAACCCGGCGTTCGTGCCCGCGGATGCCGGAGCCGCCCGGGCGACGGCGAGCGACCCCCGCGCAAGCGTACCGGTGATCTCGACGGCGGCGATCCCGGGAGCCGGAAGGGCGTCGACCTCGATGTCGGCCCGTTCCGCGGTCAGGGACAGCTTCACCAGGTAGGCGGGATCGCCGTTGGTGCGGGTGAGAATCACCTGCGCCGTATCCGCATCCGGTCCGAGAGCAGACAGCGCGAGGAGCGCCAGGGAGTACCGATCCGTCCCTGGCCGCCGGCGCCCCGACGCCGAGGGTCTCGCCGCCTGGGAGCTCAAGAGCACCCATCCGCGACCTGCACCGCCGCACGGCTCACCGTGGCCCGGCAGGTCGCGACCTGCGCGCTCCGCCTGGGCCGACACCAATTGCATCGCCGAGCTGCGCCGCTTCGCCGGCGCCCATCCGCTGTCCCCAACCCTCGCCACTCCGCTCAGAGGGCCGTGATAAGCCGCGTCGTATACCCCACCATGACCACCCAGAACAGGCCTGCGTAGCCGCGCTCGCCGACCGTGCTGTTCAGCCGTCTGCCGAGGAGGGTCGCGCCGAGCATCAGGGGCACCACGGCCAGGGCCAAGAGGTAACCGCTGGTGGAGATGAGCGCGGCCTCCGTCCAGATCGCGGTCTTGGTGACGTCGCCCACCAGGGACACCAGCGAGAGCGCGCCGACCAGGTGCCTCCGGTCTAGGTCGAGGCTGCGGACGGCGAGGCCCTTGAGCGGGCCGGAGGTTCCGCTGAACCCGGAGGTGGCCCCGGAGGCGAGCGCCATCAGCCACGCCTCCGCCCGGCGCAGGGGGGTGGTATCGAGGCGCTCTACGACAAACGCGATCCCGAAGCTGACCAGGACGGCGATCGTCACGAGGTTCTCCGGCGCCACGACCAGGGCGACGGCGCCCGCCGCCGAGCCGATGGCCACCAGGATGATCACCACCGCCGCGCGCCGCAGGGGCAGCGTCTCCCGGTACGCCCGGACCTTCACCACGTTGTTTGCGGCCAGCAGCAGAGCCGCCAGCCCGATGCCCGATTTGGTGCCGAGCAGCAGTGCGAGTGCCGGGACCAGGATGAGGCTGCCGCCAAAGCCTACCGAAGCGGACACCGTGAACGAGATCCCCACCGCGCTGAGCACCCAGACCACTAGGACCGCGTCCATGCCAGCCTCCTTGGTCCGAGTGCGGCCGCTCACCGCTTGCAGCGCCAGAGCCGGCGTGGGCGGTTCGCATTCGCTGATCACAGCCGCTGTTGCAGGAGACCCTCGAGGGCCGCGACCACCACATGAGCGACTTCCATCGCTGCACGCGGGACCTGATCCGGCTGCGGCGCCGGCAGCCGACGCCTGCGGGTCGAGCGATCACGGTACACCAGGCGGATGCCGGCAATCGTGTGCTGCCTTCCATAGAAAGATGACCGGCGCCGGCCGCGACCTGGTGTCGGTGGTCAGCCTCAGCGAGTCGAACTCCTCCGACCGCAGCTACGCGCTCGGCTTCCCGCTGCCCGGTCATTGGGAGGAGGTCCTCAACAGCGACGTCTCCTCATGCAGGGCAACCCCGGGGGGCGTATCGGCCGCGGCCAGCCGCTCCACAGCGTGCCGAGCTCGGCGCGCCCGACCATCCCCGCGAACAAGTGTCGTAGTCTTCGTGCGCGACCTGGGCAATGCTGGACGATCGCTCTAGCTAACCGACGAAGGCAATGGAGGCACGGATGCCGATCGATTGGGTGACCGCTGGCAAGATCGCTCTGGCGGCCGGGGAGGCGTTCATGGCCCACCTTCAAGAGCGCAAGGACGACGCCGAACGGGAGCGGGATCGTGATCTGATCCTTGCCGCCATCAAGCAGTTACGCGACGAGATCCTGGGTCGTCTCAACGAGTTGGAGGTGAACCAGCTCAAAGGAGAGCTCGAAGGCTTCCGGCTGATCTATGCCAGCTACGACGCGGACCCCGAGGATCCCGTCGAGGAGGGGCGCCTCGTCAGCCTCATCGATGATGCAGCTCGCGTGCTCGGGCGCATGGGCGCCCACCTGGACACGCTGCCCGGCAATCCGGAGCTCGCCTTGCAGGCATGGGCGATCTATGTTCCGCTGCTGTACTTGCGGGCGCAGGCGATGACCGAACGACAGGTCACCTACGGCGCGGACGAGACGAAGGAAGCGCTCGTCAGCTTCGACATGGCGCTATCGCGACTCGCCGGCCTGCTGTCATATCTGCGCGGGCAGAGCGACCGCCAGTTCGGCCCGGTCGTGTGCAGGCCGATCCCTGATAGTGAGGACAGCCGGGTGTGCTGGTACTTCTGGCGTCACGGCGCGCAGGCGGGCGAGCAGTTCATCTGCGGGTCCACGCGCGACCCCAAGGGCGTGGAGAAATGCCAAAAGTCCCGGGCGACGAACATGGAGAGGGCCTATCGGGGCTTTGACGGCGTCCGCGAGATCACGGCGGCCGCTGAACAGTTGCAGGACGCGCGCGACGCCCTCGACACGATCAGCGCCCTGGACGCACTCACCCGCAAGGGGGTCGACATCGGGGACCTCGTCATCGTGCGGGGCAGGCTGACGCGATCATCGCCAGCCGATGCAGTCAGAGCAGCCGGAGCAGCCGGTGCTGCGCCACCCAGGGACTGGTTCAGCTGAGCAGGCAGCAGCGGTGAAGCGAGCGTGGCCAGGAACAGGAACCCTCGCGAACTGACCGATCAGCTCAGCTCGCCCACCTCGGCGTACAGCTCCCTGCCGGTCTCGACCTGCACGAGAAGGCCATGGGAACCGCCGGGTCCGGTGGTCTGGAAGAAGAAACCCTCGATGGTCTCGTCGGGCGCCAGCCGCTGTTCGGGTAGGTCGGCGCGCCCGCGGAACAGAACCGGCTGGGCGGTGGCGAAGTCCCATCCGGTCACGTCCTGGTCCGGACGCCTGCCCGCCTGGTCGGTCACCGTGCCGGGGACCAGCCGCGCGGTCAGCAGGTGGTCGAAGTCCGGCCGAGCGGTGATCTCGTGCGCCAGGTGGAGGCGCCCCGCACGCCCGAAGCACAGGTAGGCCAGCTCGCGGTCCTCCGCGCGTGCGGCGTCGCTGTCGAGCTCGCGGAAGTGCACGACGCGCTGCACGTCCGCCACCACGGGGTCGCCGATCGGCTGGCCGCCGCGCTCGAAGTGACCGCGGAAGATCGTTCCCTCCATCGAGGTTCGCGCCGGCTCCGCGGCGAGCTCGACGATCGCGAACGGCTCGGGAACGAACGTGTAGAGGTCGTCGCCGGTGAGCGCCTCGCGCACCCCGTCCTCGAAGCCGACCTCCAGGAGCACCTGAAAGTTGTGGGGGTTGGCGAACATCGGCAGGTGTGACAGGTAGAGCACCGAGTCGCCGAACAGCAGCATCCCGTGGACGCCCATGGTGTCGGCCTGACCGGGCCCGGCCTGATGCATGTGGTGATCGCTCATGGCGATCTGAGCGTGGAAGGGGGGGTCCTGATACGACGGGCGCCGGCCGTCACCTCAGGCTCACGAGCACCGGCACGAGCCCGACTCCCTCGGCGAGCGGTTTCAGGGCCTTGCCCACCACGGCCCCGGCAGCCTTCACCGGATCAGCGGCCGTCATGGCGTGCCCTGTGGTGGGCGATGTGGTGAGCAGGTCCCCCACACCGACCGGCCCGTAGGTGGCGTCGACCCTGCAGAAGACCTTGCCCATCACTGCCACGGGGACCCGCGGCCGGGCGCTGTGGCGGCGGTCGAGCACGATCCCCGGCCGATGTTCGCCCGCGCCCGAGACGACGCCCGCCACACGCCGGTCATAGGGTTGCCTGCCCGCCCGCACCGACCCGTCGTCGTCGAGCACGACCACCGTGCCCGGCTCGGCGGTTGCTTCCTCGCCAAGGTCGAACTCCTCGGCACAGTCGGCGTTCTGGAGGAGGATGTCGCCGTCGCCGCCGTTGAGATGGATCGACGCCTCGCCGTCAGCGTCGAGGACGTAGAGGTCACCCTCGTTGCCCTGGGCGCCGACCCGCAGCTGGCTGTTGATGCCCTGGAAGTGCAGCACGTCCCTGCCGCTTGCGTCGCGCACGATCAACAGCAGGCGACCAGCGTCGAAGTGGAACTTGAACTCGCCGTCCTCGCCGCGGACGCGCAGGTCCCCTTCGTTGCCCTGCGCCCCCAGGTCGAGGACCGCGAACCGGGCGTCGAACTGGAGCACTTCCCTGTCGTTGCCGTCGACGACGACGAGGCGGTCGCTTATTCGTTCTGCCATGGTGTCCCCGCTTCTGCGGACTCGGTCTCGGTCGCACATTGCAACCTAAACCTAGTTGACTGGCGCTCCGAGCGTTGCGGGTGTGGTAGTACGAGGGTGCCCACCGGGGAGGTTGTGATGCCGCTGCTCATCCTCAAGGCCCTCGAATGCGTCGCTACCGAGGACACCGATGCGACCGGGTCAGACGAGTGCCGCCTGGAGATCGCACGGGACGGTGCGGCGCCTTCGGTGCGCATGCGGACGATGGACGGCGGGAAGCGCTGGAACCTCGATCTTCACGTGACGTTCGAGCAGACCGTGCGGATCAAGCTCTGGGACGAGGATGTCGTCTTCGACGACCTGCTCGGCGACGTGACCATCGGTACGCAGCGCCGTCTGCGTGAGGCGGCGACATTCGATCGCGACGGCGCGGAGTACGTGCTGTGGTACGAGGTGCTCGACGCGGTCAGCGACACGCAGCTGGGTTCCGTCAACGTGCGCGACATGCTGGCGCGGCTGGGACGGGGGGTGCTCTCCGTGGCGCGCTATGACGAACTGATCGCCGGGCAGTCGATCTACCGGTGCAGCGAGGTCATCAGCGTCCGCGACACCATGCGGCTGCACGCTCCCCAGGACCGCGGCAAGGGGAACACCACCTCCCTGCGGACCTGGATCGAGCGTCACTGCAACCCCTGGGGCGACGGCGCCGTCGTCCCGCTGACTGGACTTCCAGAGGGGCTCGAGGCGAAGCAGGTGCCCTTCAATCCGAGCTGGCGACCCCTGGAGAGCGAGCGGAGCCGCGTGGCGGCGGGGTTCCAGATCTTCAGCAGGAGCACCGATACGGACTATCCCTTCCGTCACGAGACCATGGACTGGAACTGGGACATCATCCTCGATCCCGCGTTCACCTATCTGCTCGCCTACAGCGCGAAGCGGGTGAAATTGGGCGATGGCGCCCAGGTGGCGTACTTGCACAACGAACTGGAGCAGGGATCGTTGCCACTGCAGTGGCGGCCGTTCGGGGGCGAGTACGTCACGTTCTTCGGACGGCACGTCTGCGACCTCGGGCACATGCCGATGAGGACCGAGATCCACCCCGCCCACACGATCGTCCGGGAGCACACCACCGCTGGGCCGCTCGGAGCCGCCGGCCAGCTCGTCCCGGTCAACCGCGCGATCATCGGCATGGGCCTGTCCGGCGGGTTCCCTCATGACGTGGGATCGCGGTGGCAGAACGAGTTCGGGGGCGTGCCCGACGGCATCTCCGGTGACACCACCGAGTGCTGGGCCACCGACCTGCGCGATCACCCCGTGCGCTTCAAGCTGTTCCCGCCCGTGCCCAGGCCCAGCAGCTCCGCCGTGCTGCGCTCCCGGATCGTGCTGGCGGAGACCATCCAGGTCGCCTCCTTCGACGCGGTCGACGATTTTCTCGAGTTGTGCCAGAACGACGACCCCGCGGACGGGGGTGAGGATCTGGGGTTTCGCGTCTGGAACCGGGAGCGGAACCTCCCGCGTGGCTTTCGGCCTGAGGCGGCCGCGGCACCGCTGCGGCCGCGCTTCGAGCTGCGCGACGGCCGCTACTTCGAGGTCACCGTCGACCTGCGTTCCGCTGCGAGCATCCCGGTCGGGTGCTACGCGATCGTGGAATGCGGTTGGGACCAGGTGGGACCGCACCAAGTCCGCAGCTACGACGTGACCTTTGAACGCGTCACCGCGGTGGACACCTACGTGCCCGGCCCTCAGTTGGGCGGGGATGACTGGCATCTGTACTACGGCGTCAACGGACAGTGGAACGCCTGGTGGACCGAGAACTTCATCGACCAGGGGCGCACGTACGACATCGACTCGACATTCCGCGTGTTCACGGTGGACGACCAGCCCATCGTCATCCGTGACTGCGGCATCGAGTGGGAGGGTGTCGATTTCGGCAATCACACGCTGGACCGTGTCGAGATCACGGCGACTGGTCCGGATCACCTCGCGTCGATCAGGGCCAGCGACGGGGTCACGCCCCTCTCGCCGCCTTCATCCACCAGCCTGCGCTGCAAGGCTCGGGGAACGGTTCCCGGTTACACCGAGCACGAGTGGACCCTGCGGATCGACCGACGTTCATGAACGGCGGGCTGCGCGAGATCCTGACCGAGGCGGTCGTCGCGGAGGCTCCCGCCCTGCGCGCCCGTGCCAAGCGCGAGCGGCCGTCGGCGATGCAGCCGCTGCCCTACGCCGTGGCCGGGCTCCTGCAGATCTCCGGCAGCGTCGACGAGACGGGCGGGTACCGCCGCTTGACCCACGACGATCTGCAGGCTTGTCGTGCGCTGTTCCAGACCGCTGTGACCGCCACAGCTCGCGCGCTCGTGAAGGCTCATCCCGAGTTGACGAATGAGGCGCTCGCGCACCCCTGGATTGCTCAGAACCGGGACTCCGGGCCGCTGGCGCGTCTTGCCTCCGGTCCTCGAGCCATCAAGGCACTCAGCCTGCTGCTGCTCGATTCCGCCACGGTCCGCGGGTTCCAGCAAGAAGGACGATTCGGCTGGGACGACGGCAGTGCGCAAGCCGCGATGGCCGTGACCTACGCCTGGGGGAAAGTGGTGGGTCAGCCCCGCGGCGCGGTGGAGTCCGCCGCAGAGGTCCACCAGCAGGCGAAGGCCGTGCTGTCGTTCGCCTTGGCGGAGCACGAGGAAACCTCCGCACTCCAGCTCGTCGCCACGCGTCACGCGACTGCGTGGCGGTGGTTGCAGAGCAAGGAGCAGGACGCGGCGTTCGCGACGCTGGGGCGGCTCGCGAAGGTCGAGGACGCCGAGGCCACGGCAGGGATCGCGCTGCTGGCCTCCACAGCTCTGGTCGACGCCGGCCTCCGTCTACGCCGTCGCCAGCCCATCGATGCCGGCCTCGCCCGGGTGCGGGCGCTGGTTGCGCCCGAAGGAGCCGAGCCGCCACGTCTGCGCGTGTGGCGGGGCTGGGCCGACACCCTTTTCGGGGTCGTTTGAACAAGGTGTGGCTCGGGTTGTTGTCACTTCTCGTGGGGGAGTCGCAGGGTGAGGGGTCCGCAGCACGGCATCACGAGGGCTGCCGCGGCGGCTGCGGTGTGGAAGCTGTAGGCGCGGCGGGTGATCAAGCGGATGGTGGCGTTGCGGCCCTCGACACGGCCGTTGGACAGGCCCAGGCGGATGGCGGCGAGGATGCCGTCGCGGTGTTCGCGGATGGTGCGGCCGAGGGTGACGAACGCGGGCAGGCGGCTGCGTTGCGCCCAGGCGCACCAGCGGTCCAGCAGGGCGGTGACGTCGGGTTGGGGCAGGTCGCCGGCGAAGACCGCGCGCAGCGCCTCCTTGCGCTGGTAGGCGCGCCAGACCGCCCCGCCGGTGCGGCGGACCGCGGCGAGGCTGTCGGCTTGGCGGTCGGTGAGGTCGTCGGGGTTGCGCAGCAGCGCCCAGCGGGCGCCGTTGAACCGGCGCGCCAGCGCAGGGGCGGCGGCGGCGCGCAGCTGGTTGCAGTGGGCTCGGCGGACCACGTCCAGCGCCTCGTGGCGCACGGCGACCACGTGGAAGGGGTCCCAGCAGATCTCCGCCTGGGGGCGTGGCCGTCCTTGGCGGCCGACTTGGGGTAGGCGTTGCCCTTGTCCATCGAGACCGCTGCCAGCTGTGCGCGGGCAGGCCCCAGTTCGGCGAAGAACGCGTCGAGGGCGGCGGTGTCCTTGCCCTGCCCGGTCACACGACGTCGCCGGCGGCGTGGTCCACCACCACGGTGAGGTGGTTGTGGCGCTTGCGCCAGGAGATCTCGTCAGCGCCGATGTCGACCAGCCCGTCGAGGCGGCTGCCGTCGAGCCCGTCGGCGGTGACCCGCTCGATGACCGCGCCGACGGTCGGCCAGGCGATGCGCAGCCCGAGTTCCGCAGTTGGCGGGCACATGAGGCGCCGCTGAACGACGTCGGTGCTGGTCAGGGCGTTGGGCGGTGTGCTGGAGCGCGGAAAGCGTGGGCACA
>Ga0136615_10001671_pt1 | contig 10834 bp, 6 predicted proteins | sample AntDrymUQ2882206_2_FD_106647 | JGI IMG/M metagenome (GOLD analysis project Ga0136615, IMG submission 106647) | Polar desert sand microbial communities from Dry Valleys, Antarctica - metaG UQ288 (22.06) | ecosystem: Environmental > Terrestrial > Soil > Desert | place: Antarctica: Dry Valley...
AACGAGACGCCCCCCGCTAAGGTTGGCTGATCCCGCGGTTGCGATCGGTGGCTGCTTCGTCATCGAGGCGGGGACTGAGTTGGGGACGAAACGGCAGAAGGTTACGAACACAATCACATCATCCTCCGCTGGACCGATCGCGATGAAGCCGCCGCCCGAGACAGCTGTCAAGGTTGAGATTGCGGGTTCGATGGGGATCGTTCGCGCAATTGCGTCAAGACCACGCCTGGTTGGTGGTCATCGAAGCGCCATTTGCTGATCGGCCGGGGCGCGGGAGCAAGCGCTGGAGCAACAAGAACGCCAGCGCCGCCCACCGCTGGCGACACCCGATGCGATCCCCATGGTGGCCGAGAGGAGGGCCCTGCGTGACCTCGCGACGGTTTGCGGGGCCAGCTCCGAATTTGTCAGCGCTGTGCTCCGCGGGTTCTGAGCGTGCAAAGCACGAGTGCGACCGGGCGGGCGCCAAGGAACGGGTCAATCTGACCCGCCGAACGTGGTCACCTCGGCTGCGTACTGGATGCCGCTGATGACCTCCCCCGGGACCGCCTTCGAAGGTCGCTCGGTGATGGCGCGGACCGCCGCGGGGTCGAGCTTCGGGATCCGGTCCTCGGTAAGGAGGCCGTTGGTCTCCTGCTCGGTGTCGGTGAGCTGCGTGTAGCAGAAGCCGGCAATCGCCGGGGAATCGAGGATCGCCTCGATCAACTCCTCGTACTTGGCGAGGAAGGCATCGGTCGTGCCCACGGTGCCGTAGCCGTGCCATCGCTCCCCTCGGGTCGGGGCGTACGAGATTCCGCCGAACTCGGTCAGCATCACCGGCTCGCCGCGCCGCCTGGCGTCGCCGAAGGCGATGGCGCGGTAGTGCGGCCGCACCTCGCGGATCGTGCGTTCGATCGCCTCGAGCGACCCGTACCGCTCGCGCAGATCCGACCCGTCCAGGGCGTAGTCGTGGACCCCCCACACGTCACCGACCAGGTGTTCCCAGCCGTCGTTTCCAATCGTGGGGCGCGACGGGTCGATGGCCTTCGTCAGGTGATAGAGGGCACGGACGTAGTCCCGCTGCGCGGCGTCACCCTCCAGGTTGGGGACGCCCCAGCTCTCGTTGAGCGGCACCCAAGCAACAACACTCGGGTGGCTGTGATCCCGGCGCAGAACCTCCAGCCACTCGCGCGTGAGCCGCTCGATGGCCGTCGGGGAGAACGCGTACGCGTTGGCCATCTCGCCCCAGACCATGAGGCCGAGACGGTCGCACCAGGAGAGGAAGCGCGGGTCCTCGACCTTCTGGTGGATGCGCACCCCGTTGAACCCGAGCTCCTTGATCAGCTCCACCTCGCGCCGGAGCGCCGCAGGACTCGGGGCCGCAAGGTGGGACTCCGGCCAGTAGTTCTGGCCGAGGACGAGCCGCAGGTAGGCGGGGCGGCCGTTCAGAAGAAAGCGGCCGTCGGCAAACCCACACGAGCGGAGGCCGGCGTACGAGTGGACCGCGTCAACCACCGCGTCCCCGTCCAGCAGCTCCAGTTCCGCGTCGACTAGGTTCGGGAAGCGGGGCGACCAGAGGAGCCGTTCCCGGCTCATGGCGACCGCTCCCAGATCCAGCGCAAACTCGCGCCGAGCCTCGATGAGGTCCACCACGGAGGTGTCGTCAGCGAGCGAGACGCCGCGCAGGGAAAGCCGCACCCGTAAACGGAGCGGGAGTGCCGGCCGGACGTTCAGCCGGACCCGAAGGCCGAGCATGCCCCGGTCGAGATCGGGCGTCCAGCGCAGGTCGGCGATGTGGACATCGGGTACCGACTCCAGCCAGACCAGCTGCCAGATGCCCGTGGTGCGGTGGTACCAGATCTTGTGTGGCTCGGGTTCCCAGTCCTGTTTGCCCCGCGGCTGGGTGAGATCCTCAGGTGGATCTTCGGCCCGGACCACTACCGTCTGCTCGCCGTCGCCCAGGGCCGGCGTGATGTCGGCGCTGAATGGCGTGTGCCCGCCCTCGTGGATCGCCACGAGCCGACCGTTGACCCAGACCTGGGCGCGGTAGTCGACCGCGCCGAAGTGGAGGAGAAGCCGTCCTTCCCGATCTTCAGGTGGGACGGAGAAGGTGCGTCGGTACCACACGACCGGGTGGAAGGCCCGGTCGCCGATACCGCTGGCACGGGATTCCGGCGGGAACGGGACGACGATCTGGCGGTCGAAGACGTCCGCACGCTCGAACCATCCCGCGTCGACCCCGGTGTCTCCGTCATCATGGGCGAAACCCCACGGACCGCCCAGGTCGGTCCATCGCGCGCGGGTCAACTGCGGACGGGGGTGAATCTCGGCTGCTGACACGGATCCTCCGGTGGCAGACTGCGCGACCTGGGGCTGCAAGGCGACGATTCGCCGAGGACAGGGTAACCGGGGCGCGTGCGCCCCGTTGCAATACTGCCAGAGACGAGCGGCAGATGCAGCCCTCGAGAGCGGAGAGTTCAAGGAGCGGCCCCGCTTGGCGCTCGGGATCGCGAGCGAGCTGTCGGTGAGCCACGAGACGGTCCGGGCGGTGCGGCGGCGACGACAGGTGACCAACGTCCGCGGCAGAGTGGTGATCGGAGGTGGAAGGAGCGAATGTGTCAGGACGGCCATACTGGTCGGGCGTTAGTGCGCAATCTCCACGGATTCCTCCCAGCGCACGTCACATGTCGGTCGCTTGACGCGGCGGAATCTCATGCGTCGCGCTTGCTCTGCCCCACGACAAGTGACGACCACAGATAATCAGGAGCTAGCTGAGCCCGCTCCAGACCGTCTCTGGAAGGACCTTGTCGATGCGCTCGACCACCCAGGTCGGGTGTTCATCGGGATGGCAGGCCAGGAGCATCTTCAGCGTCGTCTCCCCGGTGAGAACCAAGGCGGAGGGCATCCCGGCGTCGATCGCCATCCGGATGTCGGTCGATAGCCGGTCACCGACCATCAGGCACTCAGACACCGTCAGTCGCAGTCGCTCCAGAGCCGCGTCGAGCATGAACGGGTCTGGCTTGCCGGTGTTCTGCTCGCAGCGGGCCCCGGTGCAGCCTTCAATCGCCCCAATGACGGCCGCGGCGTCCGGCTCTCCTCGTCCGCCGGGAAGCGGGCAAAAGCGGTCGGGATTGGTCGTGACGAGCCGGGCCCGTCCATAGGTCTGGATAGCGTCGAAGGCAATCTGCAGCTTGCGGTACTCAAAGGCGCGGTCGTAACTCGCAATGACGATATCGATTTGGCTTGGATCGTCTGACATGCGAATACCGGCAGTCGCCAGCGACCGCTTGAGCGGTGCTTCGCTTATCGGGAAGACAGTCGCGTTGGGATGGTAGCGCACCAGCCAACGAGTCATCGTCGCAACGGTGTTCAGCACCTGTTCCTCTGCTGCCGGAATGCCAAGCCGAGTCAGTTTGGCAGCATAGTCCTCCGGCGAGCGTGTGGGGTTATTGGAGAGAAACAGGATTTTGCGGTCGAGCGAGATGAGTGTCTCGATCAGGCTCTGGGCGCCGGGCAAGAGCTCGTCGCCGAGATAGATCGTGCCGTCAAGGTCGAAGATGTAGCCAGCGAAGAGCCCATCGGGCTGACCAACCGGAGTGACTGAACCTGCTGCTCGTTGCGAAGCCACCGGCGCCTGCTTCCTCTCATTCTGGTCGCCGATGCCCACTGCCAGCCTACCATGCACGAGCCGTCGGTTGCGGGCTTTCATGTCTCAGCAGATCGAGCATAAGCAATACTCTCGGTACTGCGGCACCTCTGGTCTCACAGAGACATGCGAGAGCTTCTGGCCAGTTCTGGGTGACAGGCGAATGAGAGCGCCGTGAGTAGGTCGAACTCCGATGGAGGGCCGGAATGATACCATGGGATCCAGGAATGAGGGTGTCGCTCGTATGTTGATATCATTACCCGACTTGCAGATCGATTGGGGACCGATCGGATTCTGGGATCTCGTTCTCCGCTTGGGCTCGGCGACTATTCTCGGTGGACTCGTTGGGTTAGAACGTGAGCGGCTGGAGCGCGCGGCGGGACTCCGGACCCATGCGCTCGTTTCTGTGGCTTCCGCGCTCATCATGGTTGTGTCGACGTACGGATTTCCTGCCATGGTGAATGGCGCAGTCGTTGGTCTGGATCCGAGCCGGATGGCTGCCCAAGTCATCAGCGGTATCGGCTTTCTGGGTGCTGGCGTCATCATCTTCCGCGAGAATACGATCCGTGGCCTCACGACCGCGGCCACGGTCTGGTCGGTGGCCGGGATCGGTCTCGCTACTGGGGGCGGTCTCTACATGCCGGCGATCGTCGGCACCGCATTCATGCTATTCATCCAAGCGGGTCTCAAACCAGTCGAGCGGACGTTTTTCGGGCGGCACGCCCGCCAGCACCGGGTCGCCGTCGAGGCTGTTCACGGGACCGATCTGCTCGAGGAAGTTCAGGGGGCACTTCAGGGCACGCCGATCCGCCTACGGTCGCTTCAGTTTGAGCATTCTCCGGCCAGCGGACTTGACCTCGCCGAGTTGACGTTGATGGCGGATCAGCAGAGAGACATCCTGAGACTCATTACGAGACTGCGAGAGTCAGGCAAGATCCGCCGCATCACGTATCAGAGAAGCTCCTCCATCGTGCAGAGCCGTGAGCGCTTGAGCGATTTTTCGGAAGAGGACGAGGACAACGGAAACGAGTTCCGGCTTTAGCGGCAGGCCGATCGGGTAAAGATCGGTCACGGATGAACCTGAGCACCTCGCGTAGGGCAACGGCTGCGGTGATTCCAGATCGGGTGCGACGTGTTTCGCGGTCGCCCGTGGTTGATCCGCGGCGAGTTCGGCCACAACTGGGTCGTGTCCATTGTGCTGCACCGCCGACGAAACCTCATCAAGCGCAACCCGAAGATTTTTCGACGCTACGGCGATCATCTGCTCTGAGTCGTGTTTGTCCCTTGACCGCTCGGGTTCCGCTGCGGACCCTCGGTGGCAATGCTGGGTCGTCTGATGGGTATGAGCGATAACCTCCATGAAACGCCGCGTTGCTTTCCCGGCCTAAGCCCACAGGAGGGCGCCCAAGGGGAGAGTTGACTGGTGATCGACGGCATGACGCCGGCGGTGCCGCACGAGAACGGGGAGCGGCTGTAGGTGCCGTGAGTTTTCATCTAGTGGGAGGCCCCCGTTCGACCCGTCCTCGATTACCATCGCCGTGACGAGGTGTGTTCCACGACATCGGTGGAACGCGCTCTTCGTCGTACAGACTCTGGATGCGGCAGTGGTGGTCGAGCAATGGGACAACGTGTCTGGGATCGAGCAACCAAATCGCCCTCTACACCGACGCCATTCGTCCTCCAAGCCGGCGAGCGGCCGCCCCCGGTATCCCGCCGCAATCCAGCCCGGTCGCCGAGGCATGGACGAGGATTCGGTCTGGTTCTGCGCACCCCTATCCGTGGACCAGTGGGAGAACTTCGGGGGTCAGCAGCGAGTCACTACCTCGGCATTCGACCTGACTCAGGTCAGTCGGCGCTTGCGCGGAGCGAGGGAGGTTACCCATTCCGGGGAGGGCGGCTACTCCAGCGTCGTGCCATACGTTCTCCGCCTCAACGGCGGCGGCGCAGTCGCGTGGCTCAGCCAACGAGGCCCGCGGTTCCTCCTCGGTCGTACTGTGCGACTCGCCATCCCAGACCCTGGACGAGAACAATTGTCCAATCTGCACATGTCTCCCGCGGTGGCTGCGCTCTCACCAATGACCATCGCACTTGACGCTTGACTGAATTCCAGCAATGATCCAAGATGGCGGCGTCACGACGTATTGCACCTGACCTCTCGCCTTGGTAGGCCATGCTTGCCGACCACCATCAGAGACTTTCGCCAAGGAAAACTCATGGTTAGTACCGCACCAAGCGCAGAGGTTCGGTCTTTCCGCAACCAGTTGGCTGTGCGAAGTTCCTCTCGTCGGCCTCGCTGGAATGACGGGAAGGAGTGGATACTCTTCATTCTCTTCATGCTCCCAAACTTCGTGCTGTTCGGTCTCTTTACCTTCTGGCCCATGATCGAGAATATGCGGCTGAGCACCCAGCGCTGGGACTTGATCTCGCCCGTTCGACGCAGTGTCGGGTCAGCGAATTACCGATATCTGCTGGAGAATGACACCTTTCACAAGGTCTTATTCAACACCGCGTATTTCACTGTGGCAGCTGTCGGCCTCTCTCTCCTTCTCGGACTCATGGTCGCGCTGTTGCTGAATCAACCGCTCAAGCTCCGCAACGGGGCGCGGGCGGTGGTGTTCGCGCCAACGCTCCTATCCGGTGCCGCGATTGGCATCGTTTGGTCCTACATCTTCGATCCGCGCTACGGCCTGGTCGCGGAGGGACTCCGATGGGTTAGCCTCTCCTCCCCAGACTGGCTCAACCAACCCGCATGGTCGATGCCGGCAATCATCATCGTCTACGTCTGGAAGAACATGGGCTTTGCCGCCGTGATCTTTCTGGCCGGTCTGCAGGCGATACCGCGCGATCTGTACGACGCGGCCAGGGTCGACGGCGCCAATATCTGGTGGAGGTTTCGATCGGTCACCATCCCGATGCTCTCGCCGATTGCCTTCTTTCTGTTGATTACCTCGATTCTCAATACCTTCCAAGCGTTTGACATCATTCGCGTGATGACCCAGGGAGGACCGGTCGACTCCACGAACACACTCATCTACTACGTTTACGAGCAGGGCTTCGTTGCCCTCAATGCTGGAAGGTCGGCGGCCGCGTCGTTCGTCCTCTTCGGCCTGATGATGATCATCACGCTGGTCCAGCTCCGATTCGCCGAACAGCGGGTGCACTATGGCTAGGCTCTCAAGCAAGGATCAGCGGCGATTGAATCTGACCGCGGGCTACGTCGCGATGCTGGTCGTCGTACTCATCATTGGCCTGCCGGTTTGGTGGATGATTTCCGGCTCGTTGAAGAGCACGCAGGAGATCTACACGTTTCCTCCTCAATGGATCCCTCGGAATCCGCGGTGGAGCAACTTCTGGGATGCATGGCAACTGGCGCCGTTCGGTCGCTTCTATCTGAACAGCATCATCACGACGGTCGGCGGCTCGGCCTTGGAGGTCGCGAACGCGACGCTCGGCGCGTATGCCCTCGCGTTTCTGAGATTTCCGTTCAAGAACGTGGTCTTTGTCACGCTCTTGGCGGCGCTCATGATCCCGAGTCAGGTGACGATCCTGCCGAACTACGTCTTCTTCGGCTCAACGGTCTACAACCTGATCGGTGAGAGCTGGGTCAACACTTATCAGGCCATCATCCTTCCCGGTGCGTCGGTCGCCTTCGGAACCTTCCTCCTGCGACAGAGCTTCCTCGGCCTGCCCCGCGAGGTGCTCGACGCCGCAAAAGTGGACGGTGCCGGCCACCTCCGCACCCTGTGGGATGTCGTGCTCCCCATGGCGCGGCCTGTCATCGTCACGTTTGGGCTGATCTCAGTCGTGGCCAAATGGAACGATTACCTCTGGCCGCTCGTCATCACCCAAACCGAGAGCATGCGCACGCTGACTGTCGGCATCTCGTCCCTCTACGACCTGGAAGGGAACACCGACTGGGGCCTGGTGATGGCCGCCACCCTTTTCGTGATCTTTCCATTGCTGGTCATCTTCATCTTCGTCCAGCGCTTCATCATCGAGGGGCTGACATCGGGAGCGACCAAAGGCTGATCGCGGTCCATGGTAGAGTAACCGTGCTGGGCATGGAACCCTCAAGAGGGTGCAAAATCTCTGTAGAGGTTGCTGGATACCGTAGCCGTCGGGACACGGGTCGCGATTGGCGAACATGGGGGGGCACCAGGTCGGCGCTCCGGGCCCAGTAGGGTTGATCGAGGAGGATCACCGCGCAATGACCAATCAGATTAATCGGCGAGCGTTGATTAAGGGCGCCGCGGGGACGGCGGTCGGTGCAGCCGCGCTAGGTGTCTCCAAGCGGAGCCGAGCGTTTGCCCCGCCGACCGTCATTCAGGAGACAGGGTCCCAGGTCAAAGTCTTGTTCTGGAGCTCCTGGGGTGGCAAGAACGGCGAGGTCGAGCAGGAAGTCATCCGGCGGTTCAACGAATCGCAGCAGGATGTCGTGCTCGAACATCAATTTCAGGGCACTTACGATGAGACAGCCCAGAAGGTGATCGCTGCCCTGCAGGCGCGGCAGGCGCCCGATATTACCGTGCTGTCTGAGGCGAACTGGTTCCGGTTTTACGCGAACGACTACCTCGCCCCGATGGACGACTTCATCGCGAGCGAGGAGATCGACACAAGCGACTACGTTGAATCGTTCCTCACTGAGGGACAGCGACAGGACCAACAATGGTGGATGTCCTTCGCTCGGTCGACCCCTCTCTTCTACTACAACAAGCAGATGTGGGCAGAGGCTGGTCTGGAGGATCGCGGACCGCAGACCTACACCGAGTTCTCCGAGTGGGGTCCGAAGCTGGTCAAGAAGGATGGCAGCAACGTCACCCAGTGGGGCTTCCTCCACGCTCCGGCCACCGACTACATCTCCTGGTACTTCCAGGGCACCGTTTGGGCCTTCGACGGCGCATACTCCGACGCAGACTTCAACATGCGGTTGACTGAGCCGAACACGGTCAAGGCGGGGGAATGGCTCCGCTCGACGGTCGTCGATGGCTGGGCCACGGCCTCCCAGGACCGGACGACCGATTTCATCAATGGCGTCACCGCGTCGATGATGCAATCAACGGGGCAACTGGGCAATCTGAAGGAGAACGCGAAGTTTGATTACGGCGTCGGGTTCCTCCCCGCTGAAGTCAACGCGGGCTGTCCGACCGGCGGGGCCGGCATTGGCATCTTGAGCACCGCACCCACCGAGAAGCAGCAGGCCGCGTTCAAGTACATTGCGTTCGCTACCTCTCCGGAGATCACGAGCTACTGGTCGCAAAACACCGGCTATTTGCCGGTCCGCAAGTCGGCCGGTGAGAGCCCGGAGATGCAGACATTCTACGAAACAAATCCGAACTTCCGCATCGCGGTCGAGCAGCTTGCTACTACCAAGCCGCAGGATCCGGCTCGACGCTTCGTTCCGGCGGGCGACGTGATCATTGGCAAGGGGCTGGAAGAGATCACCGTCAACCAGGCGGAAGTCCAGCCAACCTTCGAAAAAGTTCAGGGGCAGCTCGAAGAAGAGGCCCAGCCGATCCTCGAGCAGGTGGCGGAGATCGAGGGCTAGGTGTCGTCGATTCCAGACGAGACCGCATGCCTGCCAGCAGAGGTCATGTAGCCGCCGCTGCGCATCGAGTTGACCCTCCGACCAGCGCGCTGGGCTCGGCCGTCGCCTGCGCGCCCGCTCCGCCGAGCGGCGGGAGTACGAGCGGCGCGGGCCGCCACGTCCAGACCGTCTGCTAGGCCGGCCGGTGCTTCCTCGAGAAGGGCTTCGCGGGGCTGGTCCACCGCCCCGCGCCAGCCGTCGGTTGGCCGTCATCTAGGTCGATCTCGCCACGCTGGCGGAGTGGCTGGACATCGACGCGGCGAGCGGCGCCTGCGCCTGGACGCTGGGGCAGGTGGTGGGGTGGCGGTTGCGCCAGGCCACATGGGCGAACTGCTCAAGCGGCGGGGCTTCCGCTGAAAGCTGACCAAACGCTCAACGGCGCACAAGCAGGATGACGGCAGCGTCAGCCGGCGGCGAGGATCAACCGGGCGGTTTGGTGAGTGCTGACGTTGGCCGGCCTGTGCGGCCTGGCCTACCTCGATATTGGCGAGTTCGCCCCGACGCTACCGACCTGCTGGACCTGGGCGCGCACTTAGAGCCTCCCTCTGGTCGGAGGAGCCGTCGACTGGGCGGTGCCTCAACGTGCTGGGGGCGTTGGTCCTCTGCGGCGCGGACCGGCGCTTGACGTGGACCTGCCGGGCCAGCAAGGTCGACAGCGCGGCAGTCCTGGATTCCGTCTGGCGGGAAGGTGGCCGGTCGCCGGCTTCGCCCGAGCGGCTGCCGGCCGGGTACCGCCGGGCGCGGCCGCGCGTGGTGGTGAAGGGCAACGCCTCTGCCCACGGCGGCCGGGCGGTCAAGGATCAGCCGTGAGACGGTCCGTGCCATCATCCGCGGCCAGGCCGAGAGGCGAGAGGAGCACGAGAGAAGGCTGACGTGCCGCTGATCGACGAGGGCGTGTCTGCACGTGTTGTGGTCGGCCCACCGCTCGCCCAGTGGTGGACCAATTCAGAGGTCGTCGCAGGCCCGAAACGGTCCCGATCGGGTCCTTCCAGAGGCCGCTCGACCCATCGGAACCGTTTTGCAGTCATCCCCTCGGACCATGATGCTTCGGCCGGACAAGACACCCGGAGAGACCGTAAGGACTTTCTTCGTGGCCGACCCATCAGCGCCGGACGACGGGGACTTGGGTTCTGCGTTCCGTCGCGGTCCGCCCCCTCGGGCACTCCACGGGCGTTGGGGACAAGGGAGCAAAGGGGAAAGGACGGCACGATATGCATGACGCTTGGCACACGCCTCGCCGCGGCATCGTCGCCCGTGTGGCGGGCATCATCGCCGCGTCTACCGCCGGATCGGGCGGCACGAGAGCCGAAGGCGGCACGGCGCTGGCGAGGAGCGCGGGCCGGGGGGACGCGACGCCGGCCCCCGAGGAGGGTCGCCTGCTGACTCGGCCGTCGGCGCCCACGCAGGCCATCTCGCCTGGCCTGCACTGGCTGGGGTTGGACCCCGACCGGGACGCCCTGCTCTACGTGCCCAGGGGCTACCGGCCCGAGCGCCCCGCCCCGCTCGTGCTCTCGCTGCATGGGGCGGGCGGCAACGCGGAGGCAGGTCTTTATCCGCTGCACAACCTCGCCGACGGCGGGGGGCTGCTTCTGCTGGCGCCAGCCTCCCGTGGGCGGACGTGGGACATG
>Ga0136615_10001672_pt1 | contig 10833 bp, 12 predicted proteins | sample AntDrymUQ2882206_2_FD_106647 | JGI IMG/M metagenome (GOLD analysis project Ga0136615, IMG submission 106647) | Polar desert sand microbial communities from Dry Valleys, Antarctica - metaG UQ288 (22.06) | ecosystem: Environmental > Terrestrial > Soil > Desert | place: Antarctica: Dry Valley...
AGGTGCATGTGTCAAGCGACCAACATCGGGGTATGGCCTGACGCTGGCGCGTCAATTTGCACGGGGCAGGATGGAGAGATGACTCAGCCAGATCAGCCCCAGCAGCCCCAGGTCGTCGTGATCGGACCTGATGGTCGCCCGATCGGAACGATGCCTGCTCAGGACCCGGATGCGCAGGCGGCCATGCTCGCCGCGGGCGCCGGACGCGAGGGCCGTGAGGCGGCCGACGTCACCGCCGAGGTCGAGCAGTTGGGCGAGATGATCTCCGAGCCGGCCAAGGTGATGCGGATCGGTTCGATGATCAAGCAACTTCTCGACGAGGTACGGGCCGCACCCCTTGACGATGCCAGCCGCAATCGGCTGCGCCAGGTGCACGAGCGCTCGATCCGCGAACTAGAGGACGGCCTGTCCCCCGAACTGCGCGACGAACTGAACCGGCTCTCGCTGCCCTTCGGCGACAATGCGACGCCCAGCGATGCCGAGCTACGCATCGCCCAGGCGCAGCTGGTCGGTTGGCTCGAGGGCCTGTTCCACGGCATCCAGACCGCTCTGTTCGCGCAGCAGATGGCGGCACGGGTCCAGCTGGAGGAGATGCGCCGCCGAGCACTGCCCGGTGGGCCCTCGTCGGCGATGCCGGGTCAGCTGCCCGGCCAGCCTGGAATGTCGAGCTACCCGGGAAGCGGCGACCAGCCCGGCGGTGGCCAGTACCTGTAGGCCGCTCGGCTGGCCCTCCTCACCGTACTTTCTCCGGAGAATGTGCGGTCTGCCGGCTCCCAGATGACACTTAATCCGGAGAAAGTCCGAGTTGACCGCCTGCGACTGTTCGGATCAGAGGTGCTTGCTCGCCTCACGCCGGGACAGGCCGGACATCTGGTCGCCATGGTCGGCTAGGTAGTGCCGTACCCAGTCCGGGTCGGTCTTGGCGTAGTCCCGCAGCGCCCAGCCGATGGCCTTCCGGACGAAGAACTCGCGACGCCCGAGATTGGGTGCCAGACAGTCGGTGAGCAGGTCCAGATCGGTATCGCCCTTCGCGCCGACCTGGGCGATGATCGAGGTTCGCCGGCGCCAGATGTCGTGGTCGGTCGACCACGTCCGCAGCGTCGGTGCGACGTCCGGGGACTCGGTACGCAGGATCGGGCCCACTCGCCGGATCGCGACTTCGTCTACATAGTCCCACCAGGCTCCGGACACGATCAGGTGTTCGTACAGTGGGAGGGTGCCCGCGTCCTGGTACGCGGCGTACCAACGCTGCCCCGTCAATGCGATTGCGGCGTAACGCTCCTCGCGGTAGGCCGCCTCGTCCCACAGGGTACGCACCGCCGTCTCCCAGCTGGCTCGATCCGGTAGCCGGTGCTCGGCGTACACGGTCCGGCACAACCGCTGGATCTCAGGCATCCGTGCACCGCGATAGGGCATGGCCGACTTCATGTACCGCTGCTGTCCCACGGCTCGCTCAGGATCTCCGGCGGCGGCGAGGCCCGTACGGACCGCGCTCAATAGCTCTTGCACGTGCCCACGATCCCGAACCCTTGCGCCGGTTCGCTACCCAACGGCCGCTTTCGTGCGCAGTCCCGGGAGCGATTGATCGGTCAGATTCGGGGCGCCTGAATGGCTGCCGACGGCGCGTCCGTCCATAGGAGGCGGTCCAGATAGTCCGCGAACCCGTCCTCGTCGTTGGTCCCGGTGATGTCATCGGCAACCGCCAGCACGTCCGGGTGGGCGTTGGCGACCGCGACGGCGCGGCCGGCCCAGCCGAACATCGGCAGGTCGTTGGGCATGTCACCGAAGACCAGCACGTCGCCTCGGTCCACCCCGTACCGCTCCAGCGCGACCGCCAGTCCGGTGGCCTTGGTGACGCCGGGCGGGCAGAGTTCGATGAAACCGAGGCCGGCGTGGGTGAGTTCGGCAACCTCGCGCGGTACGACCGAACGGGCCATGACCAACAACGAGTCCTGGTCGTGCAGGGGCGAACACAGGTAGAACTTGAGCGCCAGGCCGTCGGCCGGCAGGTCCGCTCGCACCACCACCTGCAGACCCTCGTTGTACGGCCAGGCGAAGCCGGGTTCGACGTACAAGACGTGCTTGCCGTCGACTGGATATTCACCGGCGTAGAGCAGCGGCCCGGTGACGGCTTCGATCTGTGCCGTGATGTCGAGGGCCAGCGCGCTGGGCATGGTCTCCTGTCGCAGCACCTCACCGGTGGCCAGGTCGCCCACGAAAGCGCCTTGGGCAAGCACCACGATCCCTTCGCCGCCGAAGTACTCCTCGACGGTGTGGAGCAGCCGCGGGGCGCGCCCGGTCACCCCGACGACCGGAATCCCCTCGGACCGCAACCGGGCCAGGGCCGCGGCATTGCGGACACTGACCCGGGCCGCTGAATCGAGGAACGTGCCGTCGAGATCGGTGGCCACCAACTTCGGCTGCCACGCCATGTCGATCTCCGAGCGCAGCCCGACCGGACTTTCTCCGGAGAAAGTCACCTCTGCGCGCCACCAGACCGCACATTCTCCGGAGAATGTGCGGTGGACGGGTCGATCAACCTGGGGCGCTCAGCCAACGGGTTCCATGACTTCCCGGCCACCGAGGTACGGGCGTAGCGCCTCCGGTACGCGTACGGACCCGTCGGCCTGCTGATGCACCTCGAGCAGGCAGGCGATGGTCCGGGCGATCGCACACAGGGTGCCGTTCAGGGTGGCCGCGGTCTGCGGTCGACCGTCCCCGTCGCGGTAGCGGATGTTGAGCCGCCGGGCCTGGAACGTGGTGCAGTTCGACGTCGAGGTCAACTCGCGGTAGGCCGACTGCGACGGGAACCACGCCTCGCAGTCGTACTTGCGCACCGCGCTGCTCCCCAAGTCACCGGCCGCGATGTCGACGACCTGGTACGGAAGTTCCAGCGCGGATAGGAACTGCTGCTCCCACGCGAGCAACCGCCGATGCTCGGCGACGGCCTGGTCCGGCGTGCAGAAGGAGAACATCTCCACCTTGTCGAACCAGTGCACCCGCACCAGTCCGCGAGTGTCCTTGCCGTACGAGCCGGCCTCCCGGCGAAAACAGGACGACCACCCCGCATACCGGATCGGGCCGCCGGAAAGGTCGAGGATCTCGTCCGAGTGGTACGCGGCCAACGCCACCTCGGAAGTCCCCACCAGGTAGAGGTCATCGGCGGCCAGCCGATAGACCTCGTCGGCGTGCGCGCCGAGAAAGCCGGTGCCCTCCATGGCTTCTGGACGTACGAGGGACGGCGCGATGATCGGGATGAAACCGGTCTCCCGGGCCTGCGCCATTGCCAGGTTGGCCAGCGCAAACTCGAGTTCGGCCCCTACGCCGGTGAGGAAGTAGAACCGGGCACCGGAGACCTTGGCGCCCCGCTCCATGTCAAGTGCGCGCAAACCCGTACCGATCACGACGTGGTCGCGTGGCTCGAAGTCGTACGCCGGCAGCTCGCCGATGGTCTCGAGTACGACGCTGTTGTCCTCGCCGCCCGGAGGTACCCCGTCCTCGACCAGGTTGGGTACGGCCAGGTGTGCGGTACGCAGGGCCACGTCGGCAAGCCGCTCCTCCTCCTCGAGCGCCTTGACCTGGGCGGCGAGGTCCTGGGCGGCGGCGAGCATCGCCGGGCGCTCCTCCTTGGACGCGGCACCGATCTTCTTCGAGGCTGCTTTCTGTTCCGAGCGCAGTTGATCGGCGCCGGTCACCGCGGCTCGGCGGGCGGCGTCGGCTGCCAGCAACTCATCGGCCAGGGCCGGCGGCATGCCGCGGGCAGCCAGGCTGGAGCGGACGAGATCAGGTTCCTCGCGTAGCACCCGTAGATCGATCACTCAGCGAGGTTATCCGTGGCAACCACGGCGCTGGCGAGGCGGCGTCGATCATCGGCAAACTGGCCATTCCCGGCGGCGAAAACCCCTATTTTGCCGATGATCATCGACAGCTGCCCAGCTCGTCTCCGGTGCTGTCCCCGAGCTGGTGCTGTCCCCGAGCTACTCAGAACAACACCCTCGCGCCGCCTTGCTGTTCCGGCGCGAGGTCGGCGCGGGACAATGGCAGCATGCAGTTTCTCGGCTCGCCGCCCGCCTACGACCTGACCTATGAAGACGTCTTCATGGTCCCCCAGCGCTCGGCGGTGTCCTCCCGGCTCGACGTCGACCTGACCACCCTGGACGGGCTGGGTACGACGATCCCGATCGTGGTGGCCAACATGACTGCGATCTCCGGCCGGCGGATGGCCGAGACGATCGGCCGGCGGGGTGGCTTGGCCGTGCTGCCCCAGGACATCCCGACTTCGGTGGTCGCTGACGTGGTTGCCTGGCTAAAGAACCGTCACCTGCTCTACGACACCCCGATCGTGCTCACTCCGGAGACCACTATCGGGGAGGCACTGTCGTTGCTGCACAAGCGTGCCCACGGTGGTGCGGTGGTCGTGGAGGGCGAGCGCCCGGTCGGTGTCCTCACCGAACGGGACTGCGCCGGCTGGGATCGTTTCGCCCAGGTGGGCGCGGCGATGAGCCCGCACATGGTCACCGTCGAGGACGGTACGGACCCCGCGAAGATCTTCGATCTGCTCACCGACGAGCGGGTACGGATCGCTCCGGTCGTCGCCGGAGAGCGGCTGGTCGGAGTCACGACCCGGAAGGGCGCCGTACGGGCCGGGCTGTATCAACCGGCCGTGGACGGTGCCGGCCGGCTGCTCACCGCTGCGGCAATCGGAGTCAACGGCGACGTGGTCGGGCGCGCAACCACGTTGCTGTCCAGCGGCGTCGACGTGCTCGTCGTCGACACCGCCCACGGCTTTCAGCAGAAGATGCTCGACTCGCTGGCCGCCGTACGAGCCGCCGTAGGGCCGGATCAGCCGCTGGTCGCCGGGAATGTGGTCTCCGCCGAGGGCACGCGGGCCCTGATCGATGCGGGCGCGGACGTGGTGAAGGTCGGCGTCGGTCCGGGGGCCATGTGCACGACGCGGATGATGACCGGCGTCGGGCGCCCGCAGTTCTCGGCCGTACTCGAGTGTTCGGCGGCCGCGCGTGCAGCCGGCAAGTACGTCTGGGCCGACGGCGGCGTCAAGCATCCACGCGACGTCGCCTTGGCCCTTGCCGCGGGGGCGGCCAGCGTGATGATCGGCTCGTGGTTCGCCGGTACGTACGAGAGCGCCGGTGACGTCCACACCGACAGCGACGGACGGCAGTACAAGGAGAGCTTCGGGATGGCCTCGGCCCGCGCTGTATCGGCCCGCACGCGCGAGCAGAGCGGCTTCGACCGGGCGCGGTCTGGCCTGTTCGACGAGGGGATCAGCTCTGCCCGGATGTACCTCGACCCGGCCCGACCCGGTGTCGAGGATCTGTTGGACACGATCATGGCCGGCGTACGAAGTGCCTGTACCTACGCCGGGGCGAGCACGATCGACGAACTGCACGAGCGCGCGGTCATCGGCGTACAGAGTGCCGCTGGGTACGAGGAGGGCCGGCCGCGCCCGGTCAGCTGGTGATCGACGTACCGCTGCCGCGCTTCGAGGAGATGGTCTCCGATGCGCTGGACCTGATCCCGCCGCAGTTGACGCAGCTGATGGACAACGTGGTGGTCCTGGTCGAGGAGCGCAACCCGGACGAACCGAGCATCCTCGGACTGTACGAGGGATTCGCCTTGACCGATCGGGACTGGAACTACGGCGGTGACCTGCCCGACCGGATCATGATCTACCGGGCGGCGATCTGTGAGGTCTGCGAGTCCGAGGACGAGGTGGTCGACGAGGTCGCCATCACCGTCGTCCACGAGATCGCTCATCACTTCGGCATCGACGAAGCGCGGCTGCACGAACTCGGCTGGGGCTGAATGGTGCTGGGCACATCAGCGGATGCCGATGCCCAACAGGTGCGAGCTGGCGCCGAGCAGCGACGGCTCGTGCTCCACCCGCTCGATCGCCCGCAGGATGGCAGCCCGCTTCGCCTCGTCAGACAGGTCGAGGCCGTTCTGAAAGGCGCCCGGACCCTCGACCGCGACCAGGTCGACCGAGCCGAAGCCCGCCGCTCGTAGCTCCGTGCGAAGCTCTTCCGGCCGGTGGAAGTAGGCCAGCGCGAAGAATTGCGGATGTGCGACCGGATCGAGGTTGCGATGTACTCCGTCGGTGAGGACACCGGCAACAAGAGACTCGAAGTACGGATCGGCCACGAAGCCGCTCCGGATCCCGTCGTAGGTCGAGGCGAACCGGCTGATGGCGGCCGCGAGCAGCACACCACCCGGACGAAGGACTCGGCGCGCCTCGCCGAGTGCCGCGGCCCGGGCGGCGGCGTCGACGAGGTGGTACAGCGGTCCGAGTAGTAGGACCGCGTCCACGCTCGCGTCGGCGGCGCTCAGGTGGCGGGCCTCCACGAGCCGTCGAGGCGATCTGGCTCCATGCCGAAGGCATAATGCGCGGCGATCGACGGGTGCAACGGCTCGGTCATACCGCCACGCCAAAGAGCGGGGCAATCGCCATACCCCGCGGCGTCCGGACAGCTCGGTGCGGCGGTCCTCGTGCGCGAGGCATGGGACGGCAGCGACGGGTAGCGTCAAACTCGTGAGCGACCACGTGTCCGCGGACGATGCTGAACGGCGGCAGGGTTTGGGCGGAACCGACGCCCGCGGCAAGCTGCCGATCAAGATGCTGCACGACCGGCTGCTGGTCAGCCTGTCCAAGGAAGCGGGCGAACGGCGCTCCAGCGGCGGCATCGTGATTCCGGCGACCGCTGAAGTGGCCAAGCGTCTGGTCTGGGGTGAGGTGCTCGGAGTGGGCAATCACGTACGCCAGATCAAGCCCGGCGATCACGTGCTGTTCTCTCCCGATGACCAGCACGAGGTGGAGGTTCGCGGCGAATCGCTGATCATCCTGCGCGAGCGCGACGCCCACGCCGTTGCCGCCGAGGGCATCGAGGAATCGACCGGCCTCTACCTCTGAAATCGCCGTACGGGGTGCACGTTATGCGCATAACGTCCCGTTTGGGGGGCCGAAACCGGACGTTATGCGCATAACGTCCAGGAGAGAGGCCAGGTCAGAGGCGGCCTTCGCGCAGGCGGGTCAGCCAGGCAGCGGCATCGGAGAAGGAGGCGTCGCTAGCCCTGTCCGGCACGGACTTCGGGGTACGGCCGTCCGCGCGCGGATATGACCCGAGGAACCGCAGGTCTGCACACAACCGTCGCAGCGCGGTCAATGCCTCGCCCACCCGCTCGTCCCCCATGTGTCCCTCACAGTCGAGGGAGAAGAAGTAGACACCGAGCCGCTGCTTGGTCGGTCGAGACTCGATGCGGGTCAAGCTGATCCCGCGGATCGCGAACTCGGTCAACACCTCGAGCAACGCGCCGGTGTGATCGTCGTCGATAAACGCGGCAAGGGACGTCTTGTCGTGACCGGTTCGCGGTGGCGGTGGGGCGGGCCGGGACACCAAGACGAACCGGGTCACCGCGCCCTGGTGGTCGGCAAGGTCGTCGCGTACGACGGTGAGCCGGTACCGCGCGCCTGCGATCGGTGACGCGACCGCGGCGTCATACCGGCCCTTGGCCACTCCTTCTGCGGCTGCGGCGGTCGAAGCCGTCGCGATCACCTCGACATCGGGCAGGATCGAGGCGAGTTGCTGCCGGACCTGGGCATGGGCGTGCGGGTGCGTGGCGAAGGTACGGACGTCCTCGACAGCGGTCCCTGCACGTACCAGTAGAGGGAAGGTCACCGGTAGGAAGATCTCCCGAACGATGACCAGTGGCTCACCGGTGGCAAGGCCGTCCACCGTCGCCGCGACCGAACCCTCGACGGAGTTCTCCAGCGGCACCAGGCCGGCATCGGCCTCACCGCGGCGTACGGCGTCGAGTACGTCACTGACCGACGGAAGTGCCTGACCCGCAGCTTCGCTCGCACCGGAGAAAGCCGGCAGGCTGCGCAGCGCCGCCTCGGCGAACGTCCCCTCGGGGCCCAAGAAGGCAAAGCGCGTCGGCGGGACCCCTGGCATGGCCGCGAGCCTAATCCGGCGGTATCCGCGGGCCAGCCAGTGTCGGCGGGCAGGGCGCCGTCCCCGGCGCCGACCTTGGCTGGATGAGGGGAAGATTGCAACACTAGGTACGTACCAGGATGCCCCTGAGTCGATTCGTAGATACTCGCCCACGTGATCGGATGGCTGGACCTCACCGCCGGTGCCAGTGGTGACATGTTGCTCGGCGCCCTGGTCGATGCCGGGGCCGCGGTGGCGGTGATGCAGGAGGCCGTGGACGCCATTGGCGTTGAGCCGGTCCACCTCAGCGTGTCCTCGACAACCCGACATGGGCTGGCCGCGACCAAGGTGGACGTCAAGGCCCCACGCTCCACGGTCACCCGTACCTGGGCCAACATCCGGGCCCAGTTGGAATCCGCGCCGCTGGCCGAGCCGATCCGCCGAAGCGCCCTGGACGCCTTCTCCCGGTTGGCCGGAGCCGAGGCCGACGTACACCGGACGACGCCGGAGCAGGTGCATTTCCACGAGGTGGGCGGCCTGGATGCGATCGCTGACGTCGTCGGCGTCTGTGCCGGACTGCATGCGCTAGGGCTGACCGAACTCTCCGCTGGACCCGTGTCGTTGGGCAGCGGGATGAGTCGCGGCGAGCACGGCTTCATCCCGATCCCAGGACCCGCTGTGTTGCAACTGCTCTCAGATGTCGCTGCTCCGGTCTGGTCCGGGCCGGCGCCGTACGAGATGTGTACGCCGACCGGCGCCGCACTGCTGGCGACCACTGTGACCCGGTGGCAGGAGATGCCCCAGATGCGGGTACGTACGGTCGGGCACGGAGCCGGTAGCCGCGACGTCGATGAGGTCGCCAACATCGTACGGCTCGTCCTGGGTGAGCCGGTGCGACAGCCGGATTCCGGTACAGCAGTTCTGTTGGAGTCCAATGTGGACGACATGGACCCGCGGCTGTGGCCCGACGTGTCGGCAGCTCTGCTCACCGCCGGGGCTTCGGATGCCTGGCTGACCCCCATCCTGATGAAGAAGGGCCGCCCGGCCTACACGCTGCACGCGCTGTGCGCCCCCACCGCCGAGGCTGCCGTGCGCAAGCAGATCTTCGCGCGTACCTCGACCATCGGCCTGCGCCGCATCCCGGTCGGCAAGTACGCCCTGGACCGGGAGCAGGCCAGCGTCCGCGTCCAGGGTGAGCAGATCGGCGTGAAACTCGCCCGCGACGACGGCCGGGTGGTCAACGTCAGCGTTGAGTACGAGGACGTCGCCCGCGCCGCGCAACGGCTCGACCTGCCGGTCAAGGAGGTGCTGCGAGCAGCGAGTGCGGAGGCCCACCGGCTCTTCGCTCTCGGCAGCGCAGCTCCGCCGACGAGATGATCTTCTCGGTCGTGTTCACCGCCTGTGTGCTGGTTGCGCCGGTCGAGCTGCCCGACAAGACCATGTTCGCGACCTTGGTGCTGGCCAGTCGGTTCCGGCCGCTGCCGGTCCTGACCGGGGTCGGCGCGGCATTCGCCCTGCAGACCGCGATCGCGGTAGCTGCGGGGTCGCTGGTCTCCCTCTTGCCGCGGCAATGGGTTGCCATCGGGGTCGCCATGCTGTTCGCCGGCGGCGCTGTTGTGCTGTGGCGCTCAGCCGGCGACGCCAGCGTGGCCGGCGGGGCCCGCGATGGCTGGGGCGCTGGCGAGGGCGGAGGCTCGACGCAGGACGAACACAAGACATGGCCGGCCTGGCGGATCGCGCTGGCTTCGTTCGGGATCACGTTCCTGGCGGAATGGGGCGACTTGTCCCAGCTGGCTACGGCTGGTCTTGCTGCCCGTTACGACGCTCCGCTCTCTGTGTTCGTCGGAGCCCTCGCCGCCTTGTTGCTGATCGCGGCGCTCGCCGTCTTCGTCGGGTCGAAACTGATCACGCGGCTGCCCCTGCGGCTGGTTCGCCGTACGGCAGCGGTTCTGTTCGCCGCCTTCGCGGTGCTCGCGGCGTACGAGGCCGTCAGCGCCTTTGTCGCGACCTAGCCCCGCTCCAGGCCGGGTCGGGCTCTCGCTAAGCCAGCGCAGGCTAGGTGCGACGCCCTGCCGCTGTCCTGGAGCGGGAAACGCACGCGTGGCGGGCACCTGCCTTGCGGGAGCGGCTGGCCTAGGGTCGCCTGCGTGGCGGCCGAAACCTCACAGTCTTTGGAGCGGGGTCTACGTCTGCTCCGACTGCTGGCCGATGCCTCGGTGCCGATGACCGTCACCGCGCTGGCCGATGCGCTGCAGACTCATCGCCCGGTCGTCTACCGGTTGATCACCGCACTGGCTCGGCAGGGCATGGTGCACCGTGACGCCGACGGCCGCTGGCGGTTGGGCCTGGGAGTGTTGCACCTGGCCCAGCGCATCCACCCGCTGCTGCGCGAGGCCACCGCCGGGCCGCTGCGCCGGCTGGCCGAAGACGTCGGCGCCACCGCACATCTCACGATCACCGACGGCGGGGAAGCGTTGGCGGTCGCCGTGATCGAACCGTCCTGGACCGACTACCACGTCGCGTACCGGGTCGGCTCCCGCCACCCACTCAACCGCGGCGCTGCCGGTCTGGCGATCCTGGCCCTCGACTCCCCTGCCGAACCCGGATATATCGCGACCAGCGGCGAGTTGCAACCGGGGGCTCACGGAATCGCGGCGCCGGTCACCGGCGTGAGCGACCTGCGGGCCAGCGTCGGAGTGATCACACTCGGGGAGTTGGCCGCCGCCGAGGTCGGCGAACGGGTCGTACGGGCTGCCGACGAGATCCGCGCCGCCCTCTCCTGACCGGATCGGCACCGCACATCAACCCCGGACCGCACTTTCTCCGGAGAAAGTCACTTCTGCTCGGCGCCACACCGCACTTTCTCCGGAGAAAGTCCCTCAGCTGG
>Ga0136615_10001674_pt1 | contig 10817 bp, 9 predicted proteins | sample AntDrymUQ2882206_2_FD_106647 | JGI IMG/M metagenome (GOLD analysis project Ga0136615, IMG submission 106647) | Polar desert sand microbial communities from Dry Valleys, Antarctica - metaG UQ288 (22.06) | ecosystem: Environmental > Terrestrial > Soil > Desert | place: Antarctica: Dry Valley...
CGCTATGCGCGGCTCGTCGACGACATGCTCGCGGAGTCTCCGGAGGACGTCTCCCGCACCTGGCGGGAGCGCGCGGCTATGGTGCGTCGGCGCTGCGCCATGCTCGTCAAGGGTCGGCTGGTCGCTTCGACCCCGGACACGGGCGGCTGATGCGGTAGTGGCTGGCCGTGCACCCGACCGCTGACGCCGACGGTGGTCGTTGGCTCGCGAGGCGCTGGCCCTTCTCGGCCCGAAGCGGTGAGCCTTTGACCGTCTCCGCGTGGTCTGCCGAGGTTCCTCGGGTGATCGAGCACGCGCAGCAGCGGCAGGCGATCAGGCGAGTGCGCAAAGTGATCTTCCGCCGCAGCCCAGGACAGGTTTCAACTGGGGCGAGCGCGGAACGAGTGCGACTAGAAGAGAGTGGCGGAGGTCCGCAGGTGCCGTCCGATCACTTTCGGTGGATCAAGGAGACCGTTACTTGGCACGACGTCCACACTGGAAGAGCGTGAGTCTGATCAGCCTGGGGGCTGTCATCGGCTTGGTGGCCGCGGGCACACCCGCAGCCGCGGGGACCGCGGACGCGCCATTTCTCGCCAACCAGCTCGTCCGCAAGGCCAGGTCGCGTTCAGGTATGAGGAGCAGGTCGTCGACGCGGAGGTGTTCACCGTCAGCGGCACGATTATCTCCAACAACGTCGGCGGCGGCGTCCCGGTGAACGGAACCCTGGGTGACCCGGAGTCGGCCGTCATCCCCACGGCCGGACTGAGCCAGAACGACGGCACGGGGCTCGCGGACAGTTCGGCAAACCCGCGACGCTGGAGCTGCGCTACCACCTGGAGTCCCGCACGAGCTACAACGTCATCGCGAAGACCGGACCGGCCGGACCACCAAAGTCATGGCCGGGGCACACTTGGACAGCGTCGAGGCAGGTCCGGGAATCAACGACAACGGCCGAGGAACTCGGGCTGATCGGGTCGACGGCGTATGTCGCCGGCCTGTCGTTCCAGCAGCAGCTGGACATCGCGCTGTACCTGACTTCGGCATGATCGGCTCGCCCAACGCGGCGTACTTCGTCTACGACGGTGACGACTCCGACGGTGTCGGGGCCGGTCCCGATCCCTACGGCTCCGCGCAGATCGAGCAGGCGTTCGTCGACTACCTCGCCTCGATCGACGTACCGCCGGAGCGAACGGACTTCAGCGGCCGGTCGGACTACGGACCGTTCATTGCCGTCGGCATCTCCTCCGGTGGGTTGTTCACCGGCGTCGAGGGCATCAAGACCGAGGACAGGCCGCCACGTGGGGCGGTACGGCGGGCTCGCCGACGACCCGTGCTACCACCATGCGTGCGACAAACCTCGGCAATCCCAACCGCCAGGCGCTGGACCGCAACAGTGACGCCGCAGCATTCGTGATCGGGACCTACGGCATCTCCACAACCGGCATCAACGGGGTACCGGATCGAGCCGAGCGGGCCGCGGCACGCTCGGGTGCCGTTGCGGTTGCCGTCGGTCGCGCTGACGGCCACGCGGCAGCCTGAGACTCGTCCCGTCGCGCGGGGGCTGGGGGTCAGCCGGCGGGGGCTGGGGTTCAGCCGGCGACGGCTGCCAACAGCTCGGCGCGGTCGGGTCCGGGCAGCGGTCGGCTCTCCGCTCCCAAGTCCAGCCGGTCGGCCACCTCCGGCCGGTCGAGCACCTCCTGCGGCGTGGCAAGGAGCGAGGAGATGTCCAGTACGCCGCGCAGCGCCTCAGGGTGGCGGCGGGCCGCGGCGACCAGCGCCTTGTGGCTCGCCCAGCCCGCGTCGGCGGTACGGTACGTCCGACCCTCCCGATCGGCGTCGAGTTCGGCCAGCCGGTGCCGGTCGTAGGCCAGCGTCAGCCGGAAGAGCGGCTCGACGTCCCTGCGGGTCAGCTCGTCCCAGCGCACGGCCAGCGTCGCCGGCTGGTGCGGCTCGGCCTGGCGTAGCAGGTCACGCAGGGTACAGACGTGCAGGAGGCCGATGGACGAGCCGCGGCCCAGCGACGGGTTCGTGCAGGCCCAGGCGTCACCGACCGGCAGCAGCCCGGTGACGGTCGGGCCGTCCGCGTCGACGTACCGGCGAATCCGGTCCTCGATCCCGGCGATCACCTCCACGTCGCTGATCGGCTCGCCGTCGGCCCAATGCGCGGCCAACGGGAACAGCCGCAGCGCCGCGCACCACGCCGCCGGCTCCCGCAGGGCGCGCAGCTCCCGGTCGCGGGCACTGACCACGAACGAGACCGACCAGGTGTCGTTGTCGGCCGGCAGGGTGAGGATCGACAGGCCCGCGTAGTCCTGGATCAGCGCTGCCAGTACCGGCGGAGTCGCGCCGGCGGAGCGGGCCCGGAAGTGCCGCGTCTGGTAGACGAAGCCGCAGTCCTCGCGCTGCTCCGTGCCGGGGCGAGCGCCGGCCGCGGCGAGCAACCCGGGCACGGTCGAGCGGCGACCGGTGGCGTCGACGACGACGTCGGCGGAGATCTGCTCACCGGATCCGGTGCGGACGCCGGCGACATGCGGTACGCCGGGGCTCGTCGGCGTACCGGTCGTCACGGCCGTGACCCTGGCGCCGCGCCGGATCGTCACCCCTGGCTGGTTCTCCGCCGCGCGGGCGAGCGCGGACTCCAGCACCGGCCGGCGGGCGGTCACCGTTGCGAAGCGCTCGTCGCCGTCCCACCAGCCACCGCTGTGCTTGGGCAGCATCAGGGCCAGCGGGTTGATCGAGGCGGCACCGACCGCGACGAGGTCGGCCAGCACATCGGGCAGCTCGCGCTGCATGAGCTGGCGCCACCGGGGGAGCATGTAGTGCGGCATTCGGAACTGGTTCACGCCGTGCCGGTCCCAGCTGGCCCAGGCCTGCTCCGGGTCGGCTGGCGGCGGGTCGTCGTCGCGCTCGAGGACAGTCACCCGGTGGCCGTCGCTGGCAAGCAACAGCGCCGCGCTGAGGCCGCCCAGTCCGGCACCGAGAACGAGAACATCGGCCACGATCACACCTCCGAGTAACCGGTCGGTCACCGGACCGGTCCGCATAGGTTAGTTGTATGCGCGCGATCACCTTGCCCTCCTTCGGCGGACCCGAAGTCCTGACCTGGACCGAGGTGCCCGAGCCGACACCGGGGCCCGGTGAGGTGCTCATCGACGTGGCGGCCAGCGCGGTGAACCGCGCAGATGTGATGCAGCGACAGGGCAGCTACCCCTCACCGCCGGGCGCCTCGGCCTACCCGGGGCTGGAGTGCAGCGGCCGGATCACCGCTATCGGCTCCGCGGTCACCGGCTGGCACGTAGGCGACGAGGTGTGCGCCCTGCTCGCCGGCGGCGGGTACGCCGAACGGGTCGCCGTACCGGCCGGTCAGCTGCTGCCGATCCCGTCCGGCGTGGACCTGGTGACCGCCGCCGCGCTGCCCGAGGTGACCTGCACGGTGTGGTCCAACGTCTTCATGCTGGCCGGCCTCGCGGCCGGCGACGTCTTTCTGGTGCACGGCGGATCCAGCGGGATCGGGACCATGGCAATCCAGCTTGCCGCGCGGGCGGGCGCTCGGGTGTTCTGCACCGCCGGTACGCCGGACAAGCGCTCCCGCTGCCTCGAACTGGGTGCCGAGGTCGCGATCGACTACCACAACGAGGACTTCGCCGACCGGGTGCGCAAGGCGACCGACGGCCGCGGCGCCGATGTCGTCCTGGACAACATGGGTGCGGCCTACCTCGAGCGGAACGTCGACGTACTGGCCGTCGGGGGGAGGCTTGTCGTGATCGGGCTGCAGGGCGGCGCGAGGGCCGAGCTCAACCTCGGGACGCTGCTGCGCAAGCGGGCATCGGTGAACGCGACGACGCTGCGGGCCCGACCGCCGGACGGTCCGGGCGGCAAGGGCGAGATCGTTGCCACCGTGCGGGAGCAGGTGTGGCCGGCGATCGCCGCCGGAGAGATCCGGCCGGTCGTCGATCAGGTGCTGCCGATGGCGCAGGCTGCGCAGGCACACCGGCTGCTGGAGGCCAGTGCGCACGTGGGCAAGATCCTGCTCGCCACCTGAGTCCTCGCGTGATCAAGGGGTTTGGCCGGTCAGGACCGGCACAATCCCATGTTCACGGACGGATGTCGTCGAGGACGCTCAGGACGTGTTCGACCTCGTTGGCCGCGGTGTAGTGGGCCAATCCGAGTCGGACAGCGCCGCCCACCTCGCTGACACCGAGGGCGTCCATGAGTTCGCGCGCGTAGTAGTCCCCGTCCCAGGCACAGATGTCGCGCCGGGCCAGTTCCTCGGTCACCTGCCGCGGTGTCCTCCCGTCGACGGTGAGAGACACCGTCGGCGTACGGCGGGCCGCGGTCCCGAGCACCGTGACGTGCGGCAGCGCCCGCAGGCCCTGATCGAGACGCGTCATCAACTGCTGCTCGTACGCCTCGACGGCAGCCATCGACACCAGAATGCGCCTGCGCCGGTCAGCACCGGTGGATGCGTGGTTCCTGCCGCCCACCGGCTGGTCGCCGGCCAAGGCCGCGATGTGTTCGACGGCCGCGACCACGCCGGCGAACAGCTCGAACGGCGGCGTACCGGTCTCGAACCGGTCCGGTACCCGGTCCGGTGACGGGATCAGCTTGTCCGGCTGAAGGGCGTCAAGGACGGCGGGAGCAGCGACCACGGCGCCGACGTGCGGGCCGCACCACTTGTAGGCGCTCACCGCGATGAAGTCCGCGCCGAGTTCGGCCAGGTCCAGCGGGATGTGCGGGGCGGCGTGCACCGCGTCGACGTACACCAATGCACCGACCGCGTGCGCCCGGTCGGCGATGGCGCGCACATCGGGCCGGGTCCCTACCGCGTTGCTCGCCGCCGTGACAGCGACCAGCCGGGTGCGGTCGGTGACGAGTTCGTCGTACTGCCACTCCGGCAGTTCGCACGTCTCGATGTCGATCTCGGCCCACCGCACACCTGCGCCGGCCCCGGCCGCGGCCTGTACCCATGGACGGATGTTCGCGTCGTGGTCGAGCCGGCTGACGACGACCTCGTCACCCATCCGCCAGGTCTTGGCCAGCGCCCGGGACAAGACGTAGGTCAGCGTCGTCATGTTAGGGCCCAGCACGACGCCCTCCGGACCGCCGCCGACCAGGTCGGCCATCGCCAGCCGAGCCGCGTCGCGCAGCTGACCGGCACGGACGGAGGACGGGAAGGCGCCGCCGGTGTTGCCGATCGGACGCCGCATCGTCGCCCCGACGGCGTGCGCGACGCTCTCGGGAACGAGGCTGCCGGCGGGGCCGTCGAGGTGCACGAATCCATCGCACAGACTCGGAAACAGCCCCCGAACCTTGGCAATGTCAAGCGGCACAAGGTGAGGTTAGTCGCATACGTCACCCCGCTTCCCGCGGTCTTCCGGCGAATGCAGCCTGCGCCGAGACCGGGGCATGTGGAAGCGGCAGCGGCAACCCGCCTAGGGTTTGTGCCATGACCGAGGAAACTCAGGAAACACCCCCGCGGCAGGTCGTCATCGTCGGCGAGGACGGCCGGCCGGTAGGCCAGATCGCCGTCGACGAGGACGGCGAGAATGCCGGGCCGAACGTCGCCGACATGGTCGAGCAGCCGGCCAAGGTGATGCGGATCGGCACCATGATCAAGCAGCTGTTGGAGGAGGTCCGCTCGGCACCCCTGGACGAGGCCAGCCGAAACCGACTGCGGGAGATCCACGAGTCGTCCATCCACGAGATCGAGGACGGTCTCGCACCGGAACTGCGAGACGAACTGCGCCGGCTCTCGCTGCCGTTCGACGACGACGCGACACCTACCGACGCAGAGCTGCGGATAGCGCAGGCGCAACTCGTCGGCTGGCTCGAGGGACTGTTCCACGGCATCCAGACCGCACTGTTCGCCCAGCAGATGTCCGCCCGGATGCAGCTGGAGGAGATGCGCCGCCGCGCGCTGCCGGCGGGAGCAAGCATGCCGGGCCAGCCACCGCAGCCGGGCCAGCAGCAGTCCGCAATGGGAGGGACCGGGCAGTACCTGTAGTGGGGTCAGGGGAACATCGGTTCCAGGTACGCCGCGACTCCGTCCTCCGCGTTGGAGCCGGTGACCTCGTCGGCGGCGTCGAGCACGGCCTGATGTGCGTTCGTCACGGCCACGGACCGGCCGGCCCACCCGAACATCGGCAGGTCGTTCGGCATGTCACCGAACACGAGCACATCCTCGGCGTCGACCCCGTGCGATGCAGCGACGCTGGCCAGCCCCGTCGCCTTGGTGACCCCCGCGGCGGAGATCTCCAGCAGCCCGTCGTGCGATGAATGAGTCGCGGTCACCGAGTCGCCCAACAGCGTCACCGCCGCGGCCAGCAACTCATCCGGCCCATACGTCGGATGCCGAACCAGCAGCTTCACCGCGGGCGCTCCGATCATCTCGGCGAGCTCACTGATCGAGACCTCCGACCGGACATCCACTCCGACCCGGTAGGTGGGCTCGTGCCGGAACGCGCTGCCGAGCTCGATGGCAAACGCCGCCTCGGGCAGCTCCGACCGCAGTCGGCCGGTGACATCGGCCAGTACGGCCGGGTCGAGCAGGTCGGACTCGACGATGCGCTGAGTGTGCAGGTCCCAGATCACCGCCCCGTTCGCGCAGACAGCGATGCCGCGGTGGTCCAATTGCTCGGCAACCGAGCCCAGCCAGCGCGGTGGCCGGCCGGTCACGATGACGACGGGTACGCCGGCCGCCTCCACCTGTGCCACCACCCGCGCCGTCCGCGCCGAGACCGTCCCGTCGGCACCGAGCAGGGTCCCGTCCAGGTCGGTCGCCACCAGCCGCGGGCGCCAGGTCACCCGAACAGCGCCTCGAGGTAGGCAGCCACGCCGTCCTCGTCGTTGGACAGCGTGACCGAGTCGGCGGCGGCGAGGACCACGGGATGCGCGGATGCGACCGCCACCGAGTGCCCGGCCCACGCGAACATCGGCAGGTCGTTGGGCATGTCCCCGAAGCAGAGCACGCCGTCGGCCGTGACCCCGTGCCGCGCGGCGGCAACGGCCAGCCCGGTCGCCTTGGTGACACCGGGCGGACAGATCTCGATGAAGCCGAGGCCCGCGTGGGTCACCTCGACCAGGTCGGGTGGCAGCACGTCCAGTGCAAGGGCGAGCAGCGAGTCCTGATCGTGCGACGGAGAGCGCACGAACACCTTCAACGCATCGCCGCGGAGGACCTCGGCGCGGTGCAGCAGTACGGCGGGATCCGGGAAGGGCCAGTCGAAGCCGTTCTGCAGCCGCAACGGGCCGGTGAGGTCACCGACCTCCTCCACCGCGATGATCAGCCCGCCCACGGCGTCCTCGATCAGCTCGACGGCCTTGGCGGCCACCGCCGACGGCAGCGAGGAGACCGACAGCTCCTCGCCGGTGGCCAGGTCGACGACGTATCCACCCTGGGCCAGTACGGCGAGCCCCTGCCTGCCCATGTCACGGCGGACCAGGTCCAGCAGCCGCGGTCCCCGACCGGTCACCGGAACCACCGGGATGCCACGGGATCGCACGTCGGAAAGCGCCGTCCGGCTGCGCTCGGACACTGTGCCGTCGGTGCGCAACAGGGTCCCGTCCAGATCGGTGGCGATCAGTTTCGGCGTCAAGCTCACTGTGGTTGCAGGACCTCGCGGCCACCGAGGTAGGGGCGCAAGGCGGCGGGGACGGCGACCGAGCCGTCGGCCTGCTGATGGTTCTCCAGGATCGCGACCAGCCACCGGGTGGTCGCGTGGGTGCCGTTGAGGGTGGCGGCGAACTGGGGGCGGCCCTCGGTGTCCCGGTAGCGGATGTTCAGGCGGCGGGCCTGGAACGTCGTGCAGTTCGAAGTGCTCGTCAGTTCCCGGTAGCGGCCCTGGGTCGGGATCCACGCCTCGCAGTCGTACTTGCGGGCGGCGCTGGAGCCGAGATCACCGGCCGCGGTCTCGATGACGCGGTAGGGCAGTTCCACTTTGGCGAGCATCTGCTCCTCCCAGGCCAGCATCCGGTCGTGCTCCTCACGGGCGTCGGCCGGGTCGCAGTAGGAGAACATCTCGACCTTGTCGAACTGGTGCACCCGGATGATGCCCTGGGTGTCCTTGCCGTAGGAGCCGGCTTCTCGCCGGTAACACGACGACCAGCCGGCGTAGCGCCGTGGCCCCGCGGACAGGTCCAGGATCTCGTCCATGTGCAGGCCCGCGAGCGGCACCTCCGACGTACCCACGAGGTACAGGTCGTCGGCCTCGAGCCGGTAGACCTCCGTCGCGTGGGCGCCAAGATACCCGGTTCCGCCCATCACCTCCGGCCGGACGAGCGTCGGAGTGATGACCGTGGTGAAGCCGGTCTCGACGGCCTGCGCGACCGCCATGTTCAGCAGGGCGAGCTGCAGCAGCGCGCCCTGGCCGGTGAGGAAGTAGAACCGCGCACCGGACACCTTGGCACCGCGCTCGGTATCGATGGCGCCGAGCAACCGCCCGAGTCCGACATGATCCCGGGGGGTGAACCCGGCGAACGTCGGCTTGTCACCGATCTCCTTGACGACGACGTAGTCGTCCTCGCCACCGGCCGGTACGCCGTCCTCGATGACATTGGGTACGGCGAGCTGCGCCTGCCGCAGCGCTGCCTCGGCCGCGGCTTCGTCGGCCACAGCCGATCTGACTGCAGCGGCCAGCTCCTTGGCCTGGGTCATCAGCGCGGGACGTTCCGCCGGAGTGGCCTGGCTGACCCGCTTGCCGATCGTCTTCTGCTCCCCCCGCAGGGTGTCGGCGCGGCCGACGGTCTCGCGCCTGCGCTCGGCGGCCAGTAGGAGCGTGTCCACGGTGGACGGATCCTCGCCCCGAGCCGCCTGGCTGGCACGGACGCGGTCGGTGTCCTCGCGAAGCAGCCGCAGGTCGATCACTCCATGAAGGCTACCGTCGCCCGGCCCTCCACCCGCCGGCACCGACTTTGCCTGTCGGGTGGCCCCGCAAACCGCCCAGAACGGGCGCTCCGGCGGCCACTGCGCAGGCAAAGTGGGGATGGAGTCGGGGAGGATGGACGGCATGAGGTTCCTCAACGACGTGCGGCCGGCGTACGACCTGACGTACTCCGACGTCTTCATGGTCCCGGTCCGGTCGTCGGTCGGCTCCCGGCTGGAGGTCGACCTGCGCACGGCCGACGGCGTGGGTACGACGATCCCGGTGGTCGTGGCCAACATGACCGCGATCGCGGGCCGCCGGATGGCTGAGACGGTGGCCCGCCGCGGCGGCATCGCGATCATCCCGCAGGACATCCCGGCCCAGGTGGTCGGCGACGTGGTGCGCTGGGTCAAGGACCGGCACCCGGTTTACGACACCGCGATCACGTTGCCGCCGTCGGCCACCATTGGTGAGGCGCTGTCGCTGATCACCAAGCGGGCGCACGGAGCGGTCGTGGTCGTCGAGGGCGAGCGGGTCGTGGGCATCCTCACCGAGCACGACGCGGCCGGCCACGACCGGTTCTCCCAGCTGCGCGAGGTGATGACGCCGGACCCGCTCTGCGTCGATGCGGGTGCTGACCTGCCGAAGGTCTTCGAGTTGCTCTCCGACGCCCGCCTACCGGCTGCGCCGGTGGTCGACGCGGGTCAGCTGGTCGGCATCATGACCCGTACGTCGGCGTTGCGCTCGGCGCTGTACACGCCCGCGCTCGACCTCGACCGGCGGCTGCGGGTGGGCGCCGCGGTGGGCATCAACGGCGATGTCCGGGGCAAGGCGGAGGTGCTGCTGGAGCGCGGGATCGATGTCCTGGTTGTCGACACCGCGCACGGCCACCAGGACAAGATGCTCGACGCCCTGCGTGCGGTCCGGACGGTTGCTGGGCAGACCCCGGTCGTCGCCGGCAACGTGGTGTCCGCCGATGGAACCCGCGAGCTGATCGAGGCTGGCGCGGACATCGTCAAGGTCGGCGTGGGGCCTGGAGCCATGTGCACGACGCGGATGATGACCGGAGTCGGCCGGCCGCAGTTCTCCGCCGTACTGGAGTGCGCTGCTGCCGCCCGCGAGGCCGGCCGGCACATCTGGGCCGACGGTGGGATCAGGTACCCCCGCGACGTCGCGCTGGCGTTGGCCGCTGGGGCAGCCAGTGTCATGGTCGGCTCGTGGTTCGCCGGGACGTACGAGTCGGCGGGAGACATGTACAGCGACGGATCGGGGCGACTCTACAAAGAGAGCTTCGGCATGGCATCGGCCCGCGCCGTGCGCAGTCGGACCCGCGATGCCAGCGGCTTCGACCGGGCCGAAGCGCGCTGTTCGAGGAGGGCATCAGCTCGTCGCGGATGTTCCTCGATCCTGACCGCCCCGGCGTCGAGGACCTGCTTGACCAGATCGTCACTGGGCTGCGCAGTTCCTGTACGTACGCCGGGGCAGCCTCGCTGGAGGAGTTCCATCAGCGTGCTGTCGTGGGTCTGCAGAGCAGCGCCGGGTACGACGAGGGTCGCCCGCTGCCGACGAACTGGTGAGGCCCCGAAGCTGTAGCCCGATGGGAGATCCGCGGCAGTCGGCTCGGCCACCATGCCTGGCGGGTCCGGCAGCGGCGCCTCGTCGTCGACCTCGGGCCCAGCAGCAGGCTAGACCCCTCCGATTGCAGTTGCGATGAGCCGGCCAGGTGCCGTCGTCCACTGCCAAAAAGGCTGGCCCGAGGCGATGCCGGCCACGTCGTGTCAGGCCTCATCCTGCGGGGCCAGGCCAGCGGGCCTCATGCACCCCGGCGCCCGAATCGCCGCGCACCAGCACCCGAGAGCGGTCGGCCTGGGGGATCTGGGCCAGCGCGTCGGTGAGCACCGTGATGTGATCCGCGGCGTCGTTGGCCGTCGCCTTTCCGGTGCGCAGCAGCCCGGCGACTGGTTCACCCATCCCGCC
>Ga0136615_10001675_pt1 | contig 10817 bp, 8 predicted proteins | sample AntDrymUQ2882206_2_FD_106647 | JGI IMG/M metagenome (GOLD analysis project Ga0136615, IMG submission 106647) | Polar desert sand microbial communities from Dry Valleys, Antarctica - metaG UQ288 (22.06) | ecosystem: Environmental > Terrestrial > Soil > Desert | place: Antarctica: Dry Valley...
CGCAGCTGATGTCGGCGCGCAGCGTCCGGACGTGGTTGGCGACCCGTATGCCAATATCCCGGAAGGTTTACTATTCAACCCGGCGGCATTTCGTCGCCCGACAGCAACCGGTGGAGAAGTTGATTTGTTCGGCAACGCTGGACGCAACATCCTCATCGGACCGGCGTTTAGAACCGTTGATTTGTCGCTGCTGAAAAACGTGCGTTTGCGAGAAAACACTCGTTTGCAATTCCGCGTCGAAACATTCAATCTGTTCAACACGCCGAATTATCAAGTGCCGGTGTTTCAACTCGACAACTCAACCGCCGGGCGCGTTTCGCAAACTGCAACCGAAGGACGCGAATTTCAATTCGCGGTCAAATTGTTGTTCTAATTTTTGAATGAAAGACGGCTAATCAAAATTTAGTCGTCTTTCATTTTAATTTATGTCAAAACCGAAAATTAAATTTTTCTCGTTATTTTTTATCTTTCTGATATCTCTTGCGGCACAGGCGCAGGAGAGTTTGGGAACTTATCAAATCCGCGTTGTGCCGGACGAAACTGATTGGACTTATGAACTGAATCAAATTGCGAAATTTCAAATTTCCGCGACGCTCAACGGCAATCAAGTTGCCGGTCTGCCGCTTAAGTATTCCTGCGGACTTGAAGCGATGCCACCGACGATTGAAAAAAGTGTGACGACAACCGCGCAAGTTTTAACGCTTGATGGCGGAACTTTAAAGGAAGCAGGATTTTTGCGATGTATCGCAACGGTGGAAACGGGCGGCAAAACTTATCGCGGTCTGGCAACCGCCGCATTTCGTCCCGATTTAATCAAACCGACGACGACCGAGCCGGCTGATTTCGATAAATTTTGGGACGATGGCAAACGGGATTTAGCCAAACTCCCGATTGACGCGAAGTTTGAACCGCTGCCTGGTTCTTCGACTTCGGCGGCGGACGTATTTCACGTCAGCTTTCAAAATGTGGGATTGGGTTCAAGTAAAATCTCGCGGATTTACGGAATTTTAGCCGTTCCCAAAAGCGCCAATCCGAATGCGAAGTTTCCCGCCCTGTTGCGTGTTCCAGGAGCGGGCGTGCGACCTTACACGGGACAAATCGCTTTAGCGGAGCGCGGAATCATTACTTTGGAAATCGGTATCCACGGAATGCCGGTTAATTTGCCGTCAGCGATTTACGAGGATTTGCGCGTCGGTTCGCTCAATCGTTATACGACTTATAATCTCGACGACAAAAATACGTATTATTATCGACGAGTTTTTTTAGGCTGCCTGCGGGCGAACGATTTTTTGACGAATTTGCCGCAGTTTGACGGTAAAAACTTAGCGGTTTACGGCGGCAGTCAAGGTGGTGCTTTGTCAATAATGACCGCCGCGCTCGATTCGCGCGTTAAAGTTTTAGCCGCATTTTATCCGGCACTTTCCGATATGACCGGCTACATTTACGGACGCGCGGGCGGTTGGTTTCACGGTTTCAAGGAAACGAAAAACCGCACAAAAGAAAAAATCGAAACGTCGAAATACTACGACACCGTGAATTTTGCCCGCCGCGTCAAAGTTCCGGGCATCTATTCGTGGGGATTTAACGACGAAGTTGTGCCGCCGACTTCCGTCTTTGCGGCTTACAATGTCATCACCGCGCCGAAAAAACTTTTACTCGGATTGGAGATGGGACACGCCAATTCGCCCGAACAAGGCGAGCGCATCAACAAATGGATTGAAGATTTTTTGAAGACGGGCAAAGCCGACTAACTCTATTTTCACATTTTATCTTTATGTTAAAAATTTCCATTGCAATTTTACTAATTTTCCAAATCTCAACAGTTTCTTTTGTTTTTGCCCAGGACAAACAAGAACTTGAAGCCGAACGCGCCGCCAATGCTAAATTAAAAGGCGAACATCCGCTCGTCGAATTAGCGAAAACCAAACCGTCGCAGTTGAAAAAAGAACTGATTGGTGTTCATCCGCGAGTTTTTATTACCCAAAGTGAAATTAATGCGCTTAAAGAAAAAGCGATGAATAACAAAGAATTGTGGCAAACGGCGATTTCCCGCGTTCGCGCTTTAAATGTCGCGCCGCCCGCGCCGCCCGCCGAAGCGCGTCGGGTGCAGAACGAAGTCGGTTTGGGAATTGCCGAAGCCGCTTTTATTTACAAAATCACGGGCGAGAAAAAGTATCTCGAAGCGGCAAAAAAATATATGGACGCGGCGGTTTCCTATGACGTTTGGGGTTATTCGTATAATAAGCCGAATGTTGACCTTGCCGCCGGACATTTGCTCTACGGAATGGGTTGGGCTTACGACTTGCTCTACGATAATTTAACCGCGAGCGAGCGAACGAAATACCGCGAAAAGTTAATCAAGCAAGCGCGTCTGCTGCACGATTTCTTCAAACCGAAAAACGGGAAAACTTACGCTTACAGCCAAAATCATACGTTTATACCGATTAGCGGTTTGGCGGTGACGGCTTACGCGCTGATGGACGAAACCCAAGAAGCCAAAGAATGGGCGGCGACTTCACGCGCCATTTTCGACCGCGTTCTGGCGACTTATTCGCAGGACGGTTACTACTACGAAGGAATGGAATACTGGATTTTCTCGATGCCCTGGATGGCGCATTATATGGACGCGCATCACCACGCGACCGGCGAAAATCTCTACGAGACGACACCGGGTTTTAAATCGGCGCACAAATACGTCGCGCACGCGACTTTGCCTGGGGGCGAATTCAATTTTGATTTCGGCGATATTTACGCCGGCAACGTCACGCGCTCGCGCAAAGGCGACGATTACGAACGCGAGCGCGTCGGCGGAAAATTTCGCACCAATTACAACATTCTTTATAATTTGGCGACGCGCTACCAAAACAGCGAAGCGCAGGGCGTTGCCGATTGGCTGAAAAGCAAAGGACAGGTCAACGCCGAAGAAATCTGGACTTTTATCTGGTATAACCCGCAGGTTGAATCAACCACGATTGAACGGCAGACGCGCTGGCATTATTTCTCCGACCACGATGTCGCTTATTGGCGCAGTTCGTGGAAGGACGACGCGACGGCTTTTGCCTTCAAATCCGGCGCGCCGGAAGGACACGCGGCGAACGAGAGTTTAAAACTGTTTCCCGATTGGCGACTTTCGAGCGGACACGCGCACCCGGACGCGGGCAGTTTTATCATTTGGGCTGACAGCAAATATCTGACCGGCGATTCCGGCTACGCGGGCGTTCCTTTGACCGAACATCACAATACGCTGGTTTTCGACGGTGTCGGACAAGCCAGAGAAGGCAAAGGTCACGACGCTTTTGCCGATATACCTTACGAGAGATTAAACAAAATACGCATTCTCGAAGCGAAATTCGGCAGCGAAAAAGTTTCGATTTCAGCCGATGTCGCGCCCGCTTATGAACCGGAAGTCGGCATCAAAAAGTTCGTCAGAAAATTTGAATTCGCCGTGCCGAACCGATTCACCGTCACTGATGAAGTAGAAACCATCGAGCCGAAAATTATTACATCATATCTGCACGCCGACAATTCGATTGAGAAAAGCTCAAACAATAGTTTTCTGTTTGAATCACCGAAAACTAACCTCTTGGTAAAAATGATAATGCCGTTGCCGGTCGAAACTAAAATTGAAAAAAACATCCTAACTGCGCCCGGTCGTCCAGGTTCGGTTGATAAAGGCGAACGGGAAGAACGCGGCGTGCGTCTAGCGATTTCGACCAAAGAAAAAGTCACGAAAGCGAAGTTGGTGATGGAGTTGACAGTTCAAAACAAATAAGTATCAAACGAAACGAAAATATAATTTTCAACTTCGAAAACTTGGAGATGATGATGCCGGGCGATAATTCGACCTCAACTTTGGCGGAAGTGGAGAAATTGATCGACGGGGAAAATACCGACCTTCAACGATAGAAAACGGATGAATAAAAACAGGTTATCGCAAAGATTAAAGAAATCGGGATTATTCCGGTCATCCGCACCGATTCGGCGAAAAAAAAGGATAAACTGTCATTGAAGCGTTAATCAAAGGCGGCATTGACGTTTTGGAAGTGACGGTGACGATTCCAAATGCGGTCGGGTTGATTGAGCGGCTGATGAGCGAATATAAAAACACGGCATTAATCAGTGCCGGAACGGTTCTAAATAAAGACGCGGCACAAAAATGTGTCGGAGCCAGTGCGAAATTTACCGTCTATCCGATTTTGGATTTGGAAACGGTAGCGTTTTGCAATCAAAATAAATTCGCCGTGATGTCCGGTGCGTTGACACCGACGGAAATCTTTAGTGCGCGGCAAGCAGGAGCAGATATGGTCAAGATTTTCCCGGTCAGTGTATGCAATGGGCGAAGTACCCTATCTGAAAGCCATTAAAACGGTTTTCCCGCAAATCGAATTCGTTCCGACCGGTGGCATCAATTTAGAAAATGCGGATGATTATATTAAATCCGGTGCATTTATCGTGGGAATTGGCAGCGAATTAACTAAAGAGAAGAAATCGGCTATTACAAAACGCGCCTGAATTCTGCGAGATAATAATTAAGTTAAACTCAAATCAAAACAAGGCAGATAACTTTGCTGCCTGCTTAAAACCAGAAAAGGATACTAAATTTGATTCAGAATATGCATAATTTTGAAAAATTAGCTGTAAATTAAAGAATATAACGGAACAATAATCCGGTACTCAAATATCTGCAACAGCGAATGATTATGTCCAGTTCTGCCAAAACAACCTGATTATTGCTGCGTTTATTGTGGGCGGTACAACCAGTTTCACCAATTAAACTTTATAAGCAGTTATAGCACTACTCTCAAGTTGTCTAAAATAGCTTATGATAATAGTAATTATGAAAGGCTATTTACGCGGGGAATTTGAATGTGGTAAATTTTTGTCCCCCAAATACTAAGAATAGGACTTACGCAAGCCGCATTTTGACAGACGGTTTTTTAGTTGTTGAATTAGATAATCCGACAACTGCCCAAACTTAATTTGATAGACCGTTCGTTTTGTTTCATACATTAGTTCTTTGAACCGACACCAGACCAACAACGCACAAGCGATGTGATTGCGTTGGATTCTTTGTTTGCGACATTGGCAGCTTTCCAATCCCGTGATTTGTTTGGCTTCGCGGTGCAATTGCTCAATCTTCCAACGAATGGCACACACTTTTTGTGTCTCGTTCGTTGAGTTTCATCGTTGGTGACGACATAATCCGTGCGGTCAGCAGAGACCACGAGCCGGAACAATTGCAGGCGATGCCGTTTCGGAAAGTCTTTGACGTGGACGTTTTTGCCTGATTCTCGTTCCTCACCGCTCCACTCCAGAGAGTCGACGCGCCGATAAGCGGGTTTCGGGATGCCGTCGCTTTCGTCCACCTGACGATTGTCTTTGAGTGGACAATAATAGATTTTGCCGCTTCGTTCAATGTGCAGCATTAACTCTTTTGCCGCATACCACGAATCCATCAAGACGGCGCGAAACGGTAATTTCTTATGTTCGATAGCGTTGTCGAACATCTCGCGGACGTGGTCGAGTTTCGATTTACCGTCCACACCGGGCGCAAACAGGCGATAGTTGATGAGCCAAAATTGAGGAGTCGAGCAGGATTCGACCGACGTGCCGTGAGATCATCTGGGACTACAAATTGGATGATTAAGAGTTGGCAAAACAAACAGTTAAGACTATAAATGTGCGGTAAATTGAGTTGATTTGGCTAATTTTTTTCTGCATTTCTTCCAAACTAATTTGATAGGCAACGCCGACAAATCTTCACGGAAAGTGACTATTTCCCTACCTGTCAAAATCAAGAATTTTACAGCAATTTAGTTTGTGCAATTCAAAAATATTAAACGAATTTTTTCAATTTCCCGTGAAATGAGATGAATCAGTGGATCAAATATTTTTAAGTAATGGATAAAACTTTTTCGAAAACGTATTTGATCAGAATAATTTGATAATCTTCGGCACGGTTTTGCGCTGGATTCATCGGTTTTTGTTTAATTGAACGGGCGAAATTCTTTTTCTTTTCTATTTACAAAAACAGGCGCGTTTACATTTAAAACGCACCCGATTTTCGCATAGTGTCAAATTTTATCTATAAGGCTGACTTCCCTTTTATGCAAAATGTTATGCTGAACATATAAATCTGCTAACTTTCTTTTGACCGCGGCAACACACTATGATTTTTATCTGAAATATTTTTTGTAATTGCCCAAATCAACTTTTTATTTGATTCGTTTTTAATGTATTATTATCGAATATCCGTATGTTTGGGTATTTGAAGATCCAACAACTGAAAAACACAAAAGTTCAAGTATCTAAAGATTCAAAAAGTCAAGTATCCAAAGATGCAATGCTTAGCGATATTAGACTCAAAGATTCAAATATCTAAAACTTCAAAGATTCAAGATATGATTATTACCGTTGCATCATATAAAGGCGGAGTTGGAAAGACGACTACTTCAGTTCATCTAGCAGCATATTTTCAAAACAAAGCTCCGACTCTACTAGTGGACGGCGACCCGAATCGCTCAGCTACAGGCTGGCTAAAGCGTGGTTCTCTGCCGTTTAAAGTGATAGACGAGCGTCTGCTTGCAAGATACGCCCGCGATTATCAAAACATAGTAATTGACACAGAGGCACATCCTTCCGAGGAAGATATGGCAACTCTTGTAGAAGGTTGTGATTTGCTAGTGTTGCCGACCACACCGGACGTTTTGGCTCTGGAGGCATTGCAGTTGACAATCAACAATTTGGAATCAATCGGTGCAAAATCCTACAAAGTTCTTTTAACAATTGTTCCGCCGAAACCTTCACGCGATGGCGATGAAGCCCGTGCGATGTTGAAGAAGGGAAACGTACCGATTTTTAAAAGCCAGATTTCGCGGCTGGTCGCTTTTCAGAAAGCGGCACTCGAAGGCGTTCCCGTCAATCTGGCGAAAGATCCGAGAGCGGAAAAAGCTTGGAAGGAGTACTTGGCAGTTGCAAAGGAGATAACAAAATGAGCAAATTTGACGGCATTTTATCGGTGAAATCTGACGCCATAAACATCCCGAAAACGGCTAAAACAAGCGTTAATCAAGCAAGTAAGGACACCTTAAAGCGAGTCGGGAAGCGCAGTAACCCTGATTATACGCAAATTACTGCGTATATCAGAAAAAATACACACGAAGACGTAATGCGAAAAATTTATAAACAACAGGAATTCAGCGAGTTGCTCGAAGAACTTTTGATCAATTGGCTAAAAGTTTCAAAATAACCTTTGCGTTTATGAGTATTTGACTAATTAAACATATGAATATTCAGATATTCGAATATCTGAATATTCATATTTCTATAATAATAAATTGTATGTTTCCCGGATGATTTCAAAAGCTCATATTCACCTTATTAAACGGGAAATGTGATAAATTAGTTGACTTATCCGCTAAATTTAATACATAAAAAAGCTGTGCGAAAAGTCAATGCAAATCCAATTTTAAATATGGCTAGAAAAAAGAAAAAAACTGAAAATGGCTTTTCGGATGAAATCGAAAATCAGCCGCAGGCGAAAATTGCAACACTAAAAAAAATTGATGAATACGAACAAAGCAAGCCCGTTCAGTTAAATCTTTTTGAATTGCTGTTGCCGGAAGAAAAAAATTTTTCCAACACGGTCGAACTTTATGATTTTATTCCAAAGTATTTTTGGGGTAAAGTAATCCGCATCGAGGGAGAGTTTCTGCGCGCGCTCAGCCGCGAGTTTGAGTGCCGTGGAAAACGCTATAAAGTAAAAATTGATCCGGCGAAACTTACCGACGGCGAGGGCAATTCGCTTGATTATTATCCATCGAAGAGAGAAGAATTGGTCGAGGACGCGCTCCGCAAATTTGCCTGCGAAGGTCAGGGACTCTTTTTAGACGATGCCGCCGGCGTAACATTTACGCTTTATCAATTACAAAAGGAACTTCAAGAAAGCGGACATACATATAGCAAAGACCAAATAAAAGATGCTCTGATGGTATGTGCAAAAACGAACATCACAGTTACGTCTGATAACGAAGATACAATTCTTATCTCCAGCTTGTTCGAGACTTTAGGTTTACAAACGAGAGAGGATTGGGAAGGAACCGGCGAAAAAACTCGCGCTTTTGTTAGATTTAACCCGTTGGTGACGCAGGGAATCAAGAGCCGTCAGTTTAGGCAGTTCAACTATAAAAAAAGTATGAGCTACAAAAGCGTTATCGCCCGCCAACTCCATAAAAGAATGGCACACAATTATACTCAAGCCAGCTTTTCTAATCTTTATTCGATTTCATTATCAACTATTATCCGTGATTTCGGTTTAACGAAATACGGAAAACTCACCCAAAACTTGCGTGATTGTCTCCTTGCTCTCGACGAAATGAAACAAAAGCGCGTTATCCTCGGCTATAAAGTCGAAAAAACGATTGACGCAAACAGAAAAAACAAACTACTCGATGCAAAAATCATCATTACGCCCGACCCAAATTTCGCTGACGAAGTTGTCAAAGCTAATCTTAAACAAAAGCAAATTCATGAATCAGAAGAATCCGAATAGGTAGTTCTGACTTCCCAATAATGACGAAAATAGGTAGTTCTGACTTCCCAATATAGGTAGTTCTGACTTCCCAACACCCAAAATGACCTAAAACCGAGCATCAAAATGAGAGTTTTCCACAGGCAAATAGGTAGTTCTGACTTCCCATATAGGTAGTTCTGACTTCCCTTTGGCAAAAAAATAGGTAGTTCTGACTTCCCAATCGGCTAAAAATAGGTAGTTCTGACTTCCCAATAAGTTCGCAAACACTCGAAATAGGTAGTTCTGACTTCCCAATGACAACCGGTAAACGTTGCAAATATAGAGTTTTCAGCGACAATTTACGCCTTAATCTTTTAACCTTTCTTTTAAACTAATATTTAATCTTTGTCTTTTTTTTATCAGACGCGATCAAATTTTAAGTAGGTCGACTACGGGAAACCACCCGTTACTTTCGACAAAAATAGAAGGTCGCTTTTCCTAAAGCCCATATCGCCCCGGAAATAATTGGCGAAAATGCGATTGCCTTAAAAATCATAGTAAAACCGCCGTTCTTTTCTGCGTATCGGAGAACTGAAACGACAGCCGTTGATACGTATTCCACTCCAGCTTCTTCAGTTAGAGAAAATCCAGTTACTACGTTGGTCAACTCGGGATTCTTCTGCTGAAGATTGTCAAACTCACGAGAGACCAGTTAAAATTATCAAAAGAATATAATATTTTCTTTGTAAAAAAAGTGTGCATTTCTGAAAGCTAACTTCATTTTTACTTGAATCGATTTTCAGATGAATTACTCCGACTTTAATCGTAATCATTCGCTTCCGCTATCAATGTTGGTATGCATGTTAATTCTATTAATAGCTATCGCTGCAACTGAACACAGATCGTCAGCACAAACGATACCTACGCCCACGTCGCCAACTGATAAAACGCAAAAAGTTGACCGCAATCGGTTGGAGGTAATCGAAGAGCTATCGGAATCGCTGGCAAACGATTTATTAGAACTTTCCGTTGCCACACGCGACCGCGATCTACAATTGACGGCTGAATTTTTCCCCGCCGAAATCGCTGCTAAACCTTTTCCGTCGCGTCCGACGTTAATCAAAAATCAGATCAAGTGGGTTGGTACGCATAGTTGGGAAACAAAAGAAATCGTTGCTTTGAGTGTCTCGAATAAAGCGCCGGGGGCAAATAAAACAACCAATAAGACGTTCTTGAGCAATTGGTCAGAATTTTTAGCGCATTTCTCAGACATCGAGGATGCGCGGTTTAAGGTTAAAGAGGCAAATTTCGACGAAACCGCAAAAGCTGTTTTGGGAGCGCAGCAACCGACGGCGGCAGTTGGCGCGACGGGAAAAGCCCGAATTGCTTTTTACGTCATCGGACGTGATACAGATGGAAAACGCGAATGGGCGCGGGGCACATTTATGGCGAATGTGCGTGCCGACAAAAACAACCACTGGCAATTTGATTCATTTGAGCTAATCAGTTTCGACTCTATGGTGGCGAACACCGACTTATTTTCGGAAGTAGCGACTCCGGCTGGTATCGACACAACTTTACCGGGTTTTGGAACGCCGGAAAACAGCGGATTTGTCTGGCACGGCGCGGCTGCCGGAGATTTTGATAACGACGGCTGGATTGACCTTTTCATCGTCAGCGCAAATCGCAACTTTCTTTATCTAAACGACCGAAAAGGCGGCTTCCGCGATGCTTCGGATGAAGCGAACGTAAAAATTACGGCTTCGGGAACCGCCCCGCTTGTTTTCGATTACGATAATGACGGCGATTCAGATGTTTTTATTTCTTCCGTCGGCCAGCAGATTTTGCTCGAAAACACCTTTAAGCAAACCGGCAAAGTCGAATTCAACGACGTATCTTTGGAAACCGGCGTGGCGAAAGAAGCTATTGGATTCAGCGCAGTGACGGGTGATGTCAACGGCGATGGACGGCTCGATGTTTACGTTACTTCATACAATCGTTACGGACAGATCACGCCCGATTCGTGGTTTAGAGCAACCAACGGCACGCCGAATCTGCTTTTTATCAGCCAAAAAGACGGAACATTTCGGGAAGAAGCTGCTAAATGGGGCGTTGACGATAAGCGCTGGAGCTACGCGGCAGAATTTGCCGATATTAACGAGGACGGAAAAATTGATTTGTACGTCGCCAATGATTTTGGCGAAAAAGCGATGTATATCAACCGGGGCGATAAATTTGTTGATGAGGCGGCGGAGCGCGGCGTGCTCGACCCGGGTAACGGAATGGGCGTGTCGTTCGGCGATTA
>Ga0136615_10001677_pt1 | contig 10815 bp, 11 predicted proteins | sample AntDrymUQ2882206_2_FD_106647 | JGI IMG/M metagenome (GOLD analysis project Ga0136615, IMG submission 106647) | Polar desert sand microbial communities from Dry Valleys, Antarctica - metaG UQ288 (22.06) | ecosystem: Environmental > Terrestrial > Soil > Desert | place: Antarctica: Dry Valley...
GCCGATCTTGATGTCCATCTGGAGGGCGGTGATCCCGCGCTCGGTGCCCGCGACCTTGAAGTCCATGTCGCCGAGGTGGTCCTCGACGCCCGCGATGTCCGACAGGACGATGTAGTCGTCGCCCTCCTTGATCAGGCCCATGGCGATTCCCGCCACCGGCCGCTTGATCGGCACGCCGCCGTCCATCAGCGACAGGCTCGACCCGCAGACCGACGCCATCGACGACGAGCCGTTCGACTCGAGGATGTCCGATACCACGCGAATCGTGTAAGGGAATTCCTCAGCAGTGGGAAGCACCGGCACCAGCGAGCGCTCGGCGAGCGCTCCGTGGCCGATGTCGCGCCGCTTGGGCCCGCGCATGAAGCCCGCCTCGCCGACGCTGAAGGGCGGGAAGTTGTAGTGGTGGAAGTAGCGCTTCGAGGTCTGAAGCCCGAGCGTGTCGAGGCGCATTTCCTCGCGCGTCGTGCCGAGCGCGGCGACCGACAGCGCCTGGGTCTGCCCGCGGGTGAACAGCGCCGACCCGTGCGTGCGCGGCGCGACGCCGACCTCGACGGAGATCGGGCGGATCTCCGCGGCCCCGCGTCCGTCGGGGCGCTTCTTGTCGACCGCGATCCGCTTGCGCACCAGGTCCTTCTCGAGCTTGTCGAACGCGAGCGCCGCGGCCGCGCGCCGCTCGGCGTCCACCTCCGCGCCCTCGGCCGGCCCGGCGAGCGCCGCGAGCGCCTGCTCGGACACGCGGGCGGTCGCGTCTTGGCGGGCGAGCTTGTCCTCGACCTGGGTGGCCGTCGCCAGCTCGTCGCCAAAGCGCTCGCGCAACTCGGCGAGGACGGTCTCGTCCACCGCGGGCACGTCGACCTCGACCTTCTCCTTGCCGGCCGCCTCGCGCAGCTCGCGCTGGGCCTGGCAGAGCTTCTTGATCTCGGAGTGCGCGATGTCGAGCGCGTCGAGGATCTCCGCCTCGGAGACCTCCGAGGCGCCGGCCTCGACCATCAGGATCGCCTCCTCGGTGCCGGCCACGACCAGGTCGAGCGAGCCCTCGGGGATCGACTCCTCGTCGGGGTTCACCACGAACCCGGTCTCGGAGTCCGCGCCGATCCTCACGGCTCCGACCGGCTCGGGAAACGGGATTTCGGACAGCATCAGCGCGGCGCTCGCGCCGTTCATCGCGAGGATGTCGTAGGGCACGACGTGGTCGACGGAGATCGGGATCGCCACGAGCTGCGTCTCGCGCCGCCATCCCTTGGGGAACAGCGGCCGGATCGGGCGGTCGATCATCCGCGCGGTCAGGGTGCCCTTCTCACCGGCGCGGCCCTCGCGCTTGAAGAAGCTGCCGGGGATCTTGCCGGCGGCGTACATGCGCTCCTCGACGTCCACCGTCAGCGGCAGGAAGTCGACGTCGCGGACGTTGCCGGCGGTGGCGGTGGCGAGCACGTGCGTCTCGCCTGCCTTCACCACCACCGCGCCGCTCGCCTGCTTGGCGAGCTTGCCCGTTTCGAGCTCGATCTCGGTCCCCCCGACGGTCACCGAGACGCGGTGTACGGGCGCGCTTACTTCACTCATGTGGTCCTTTCAGCGCCGCCTCCGGTTGGCGGCTGTGGCTATAACGATCCTTCGGAAAAGGTCGGATCGATGCTAGCAGCGCCCTAAGGACCCTCGAGGGCCTCGATCACGAGCTCCGGGCCCGGTATCTCGAGCGGGCTCGGAGATCGGTGGGTCCAGCACACCACCCCACCGGGGTCGATTGCGACCAGCGCCCGGCCCGCCACGCCGTACTCGTCCGAGTAGACGCCGAACGCCCGCGCCACCTCGCCCTTGGGGTGAAAGTCCGCGAGCAGCGGCGTCGAGAGGTCGAGATGCCGGCGAAACGCCGCGTGGCAGTAGGCCGAGTCCACCGAGACGCCGTAGAGCTCGACGCCGCGGTCGCGCAGCTCGGAGAGCTTCTCCTCGTAGAGGCTCAGCTGGTCGGTGCAGACAGGGCTGAAGTCGCCCGGATAGAAGACGAGCACGACCGTTCGCCCGGACAGCCCGGCCAGCGAAACCACGTTCCCGTCCTGGTCGGGAAGGGCGAAGTCCGGCGCCCTGGTGCCGGCCTCGATCACCGCGCGAGCCGAAAGGCGCGCACGACCGGCGACCTCCCGTTCACCTGCGGAGCCCGAGCTCTCCGATCAGCGAGCGGTAGCGGTCGATGTCCTTGCCGCGGATGTAGTTGAGCAGCCGCCGGCGCTGCCCGACGAGCATCAGCAGGCCGCGGCGCGAGTGGTGGTCGCTGCCGTGCTCGCGCAGGTGCCCCGTCAGCTGCTCGATGCGCGCGCTCAGCAGCGCGACTTGGACCGATGCCGACCCGGTGTCGTTCTCGTCCTTGCCGAAGCGCGAGACGATCTCGCGCTTTCGCTCCACGGTGAGGCTCATCGGCCGGGAACCGTAGCAGCCGCGCAGATGCGCCTGACGGCCTCGACGTCGCGCTGCATCTGGGTCACGAGAGCCTCGGTGGAATCGAATCGGCGCTCGCCGCGGAGGCGCTCGACGAAGCCCACACGCAGTGTCTCGCCGTACAGATCGCCGTCGAAGTCGAGGATGTAGGACTCGACGAGGAGGCCGCGACCGGTGTCGAACGTGGGCCTCACGCCGACGTTCACCGCCGCCGGCCGCCCGTGCGCCCAGGCCGCGTAAACGCCGTGCCCGGGGCAGGCGAGCCGGTCGTCGGGCACGATGTTCGCGGTGGGCATCCCGAGGTCGCGGCCGCGCCGGTCGCCGCGCACCACCTCGCCCTCGAGCAGGAACGGGCCACCGAGGAAGCTCGCCGCCGCGCTGACGTCGCCCGCGGCCACGAGCCCGCGAATGTGGCTCGAGGAGACGGTCTCGCCGGCCACCTCGACGAGCGGCACAACGCGGGTCTGAAACTCCGGTCGCGAGGCGAGCATCTCGGCGTCGCCCCTGGCGCCGCGCCCGAAACGGAAGTTCTCGCCCACCGAGACGTGCGCCGCTCCGATCCTGCCGATCAGGACCTCCTCGATGAACTGCTCGGCCGTGCGGCTCGCGAACTCGCGGTCAAACGGGATCAGCACCAGCTCCTCGACCCCGAGGCCGGTGATCAGGTCGCCCTTCATCGAGAGCGATTGGAGCAGCTTGGGCAGCGCGTCGGGGTTGAGCACGGCGAGCGGATGCGGCTCGAAGGTGAGCACCGCGTCGCACCCGCGGATCACCTCGCGGTGGCCGAGGTGCACGCCGTCGAAGGTGCCGATCGCCACGCGCCTGCCGCCGGCGCGCGGCTCGGCCTCGTGCACGCTCAGGACCCTCATGGGGTGAGCACCACGGCCGGGCGCAGCGCGTCGCCGCGAGGCTCGGCGATCGCGAGCAGACGGCCCGCGTGGGTGAGCCGGATCGCGGCGCCGGAGTCCGGTGACGCCCCGTCCGCCGGCGGCAGCGCGAGCGGGACGCCGTGCGCCACGCGCTCGGCCTCGGGGCCGTCGAGCGCTCGCTCGGGCAGGAAGTCGAGCGCCTCGGCGAGCGGGACGATCCGTTCCCCGTCCGCGTCCTCCAGCCGGAACCGCCCCACGGCCGTGCGCTCGAGCTCCTCGCAGTAGGCGTCGCGGAGCCCGGCCGCGACCTGGCGCACGTAGGTGCCCGCCGAGCATTCGAGCTCGAACCCGACCCGCTCGCCGTCGCGCCAGAGCACGCTCGCGCGGTGGACGACCACACGCCGCGGCTCACCCTCGGCCGCCTCCCCGCGCCGCGCGCGCTCGTACAGGCGCTCGCCTCCGACCCTGACGGCCGAGTAGGCGGGCGGGCGCTGCCAGATCTCGCCCGCGGGGAGCTCGATCCGCTCCGGCACCCGGCCAGTCTCGACGAGCCGGCCGTCGCGATCCCCCGTGTCCGAGGTCCAGCCGAGCCGCGCGACAGCGCGGTAGGTCTTCGGAAGGACCATCAGGAACCGCTGCGCGCGCGTTGCCTGGCCGACGAGGACGAGCAGCAACCCCGTCGCGAACGGGTCGAGCGTGCCGGCGTGCCCGACGCGCAGACGCCGTCGCGCGCCGTTCGCCGTCGAGCCGAGCGTTCCCCGCAATTCCCGTCGCACCTTCGCGACGACGTCGTGGGACGTCACGCCCGCGGGCTTGGGGTACAGGATGACCCCAGCGGGACCCGGCGACGGCGGCGCCATCTCACATCTTCGCGCCGACCTCGAGCTGGCCGCCGATCTCAGAGCGCAGCCGCTCGACGAGCTCCGCGAGCGTGACGTCGGTGAAGAACCCGGCCGCCTGCCGATGGCCCCCGCCCCCGAACGCGCGGGCGATCACGGAGACGTCGACACGCCCGTCGGTCGCGCGCAGCGACACCTTGCGCGCCTCGGGCCCGCCGTTTCCGAGCCGAGCGCGCACGAGCGCGCCGACGGCGGTTCCCTCGACGGCGCGGAAGTAGTCCACCACGCCCTCGGAGTCGGACTCGTCGGAGCCGGTCTCCGTGAAGTCGTCGAGCGTGAGCTGCGTGAGCGTAAGCGCGCCACCGTCGTAGCGCTCGAGCCGTGAGAGGGCACGTCCGAGCAGAAGGAGCCGGCGCTCGGGAAGCCCCTCGTACACCTGCCGGTACAGCTCGTGCGCGAGCACCCCGGATTCGACGAGCTCCGCGGCCATCCGGTGCGCGTCCGGCGTCGTGTTCTCATACATGAACCTGCCGGTGTCGGTGATCAGGCCGATGTAGAGCGCCTCGGCCATCGCCTGGGAGGGCTCGACCCCGATCGCCTTGGCGAGCCGGTAGACGATCTCGGCGGTGCAGGAGACGCTCGGCAGAACCAGGTTCACGGTCCCGAAGCGGGTGTTGTCGTGGTGGTGGTCGATGTTGAGGATGTGGACGCCCTCACGGAGCAGGAAGTCCACCGGCATCCGCTCGATCTTGCCGCAGTCAAGGAAGACCGCCACGCGTTCGCCGACGTCGGCGGGCGGCGTCGAGACCACGTCCTCGAGCGGCATGCGCTGGTACTCGTACGGCAACGGGAACTCGTCGGCGGCCATGAACATGATCGAGTCCTTGCCGAGGGCCCGCAGCAGCTCGTGCATCCCGAGCAGGGACCCGAGTGCGTCGCCGTCGGGGTTCTGGTGGGTCGTGAGCAGGAACTTGTCCCCGTGGTCGATCTCGGCCAGCACCAGCTCGAAGTCGTCGGTCGGGCTCACGCCTCTCCTTCGTTCTCGCCGTCCGCGGCTTCCCCTGCCCGCGGCGCGGCCTCGTCGATCAGTTGCGAGATGCGCATGCCGCGGTCGGTCGAGTCGTCGTAGCGGAACTCGAGCAGCGGCGTCCGCTTCATCGTGAGCTCCGAGCCGATCTGCGCCTGGAGGTAGCCGCTGGACGCGCTGAGGCCGGTGAGCGCCTGCTCGCGCGCCTCCTCGGCGCCCAGCACGGTCACGTAGACGCGCGCCTGGCGCAGGTCGGGCGTCGTGTCGACTGCGGTGACGGTCACAAAACCGATGCGAGGGTCAGCGAGGTCCCCCGCGATGTGGGTCGAGACGACCTCCCGGATCGCCTCGTTCACACGTCGCATTCTCGCGCCGGGCATCCTAGACAAAGTCCTCGCTCGACCTGACCTGCGCCTGCACCTGAGCGCCGTCCGGAAACTGAGCGTGCACGAAGCGTTCGATCGCCGCGGCGGCCTCGGCGACCTCTCCGGCCTCGCGGCCGACGACCGCCGCCGACAGCGTGGCCCGCTGCCACAGATCGTGGTGCTCGGTCTCGGCGACGGCGGCGCCAAAACGGCGCTGGAGCGCCGCCTTGAGCGGGCGCAACTCCCTCCGCTTTCCCTTGAGGCTGGCGTTGTGGGGGAAGTGGAGCCGAATCTCGAGCATGCATACGAAGCCCGGCACGTGCAGGCTGCGACCTAGGCGCGCGGAGGCACGATGCCGAGTCGCGCGAACTCCCGTCCCATCGCCTCGGCGAGCGCCGCCAAGCCGCTTTGCGGCCGGACCATCACGGTCAGCTCGTCCACCTCGTCACCTTCGAACCGCAGCAGGTCGAGCCCCTGCACGTCGCGATCGCCGACACTGGCCTCGAAGATCAGCGCCGCGCAGTCGCCGTCCTCGAACTGCTCGCGGTAGCGAAAATCGGAGAACACCCGCATCGCGCCCTCGGTGATGATCGTCGCGACGAGGTCCCGGCCGTGGTAGGGCCGGAACACGACCGGGCTCAGGAACCGAACCTGCTCGGCGAGGCAGTCGCGGATCGCGCCGGCATCCTCGCGCTCGACCGCTGCCTTGAAGGCGTCGCTTCTCATAGGCGTGAGGTTAGGCGACGCTCGAAAGGCCCTGGGCGACCGCGGCGAGTGTTGCCTCCACGCCCGACGGCCGCGTCAGAGCGCGCGCTCCACCTGGCGCGTCTCGTGAGCCTCGAGCACGTCCTCGACCTTCACGTCGGCGAAGTTCTCGAGCACGATCCCGCACTCGAAGCCCTCCTGCACCTCTCTCACATCGTCCTTGAAGCGCCGCAGCGACCCGACGCGGCCGTCGTAGACGACGGTCCCGTCGCGGACGAGCCGCACCTGCGCGCCGCGGCGCATCGTGCCGCTCGTGACGTAGCAGCCGGCGATCGTGCCGACGCGCGAGGCCCTGAAGGTCTCGCGGATCTCGGCGGTGGCCACCGTCTGCTCGACCTCCTCGGGCTCGAGCAGTCCCTCCAGCGCCGCGCGCAGCTCCTCGACGACGCGGTAGATCACGGAATAGGTCCGGATCTCCACGCCCTCCCGGGTCGCGACCTGCGCCGCATCTCCGACGGGGCGCACGTTGAAGCCGATCACGACGGCGTTCGAGGCGGCTGCGAGCATCACGTCCGACTCGTTGATGCCGCCCACGCCGTCGTGGATGACGGTGGCCGACACCTGGTCGTGCGGGAGCTTCGCGATCTCGTCCTCCAGCGCCTCGAGTGATCCCGCGACGTCGGCCTTGACGATCAGCGTGAGCTCGGCCGCCTCACCCTTCTGGGCCCGCTCGAAGATGTCCTCGAGCGAGATCCGGACGCCCTGGCGGCGCGCGAGCGCCTCGGTCTTCAGGCGCGTGGCGCGCTCGCCCGCGAGCTGGCGCGCGCGACGCTCGTGATCGACCGTTCGCACGTGCTCGCCCGCCTCCGGGACGCCGTCGAAGCCGAGCACCTCGGTCGGCTCGCCGGGTCGCACGGCATCCACGCGCTCGCCGCGGTAGTCGTTCATTGCGCGTACCCGCCCCCAGCTTGCGCCGGCAACCAGTGCGTCGCCGACCCTGAGCGTCCCGCGCTGCACGAGGATCGACACGACCGGCCCGCGGCCCGGGTCGAGCCGCGACTCGATCACCGTGCCCGAGGCCTCCGCTCCCGGGTTCGCGCGCAGCTCCTGGATCTCGGCGATCGTGACGATGTCGTCGAGCAGGCCGTCGAGCCCCTCGCGCGTAATCGCCGAGACGTCGCGAAACTCGATGTCGCCGCCCCAGTCGGCCGGCGTCAACCCCTGCTGGGCGAGCTCACCGCGGACCCGGTTAGGGTCCGCCCCCTCCTTGTCGATTTTGTTGATGGCGACCATCATCGGCACCTCGGCCGCCTTCGCGTGATCGATCGCCTCGACGGTCTGTGGCATCACCCCGTCGTCTGCGGCGACGACGATCACGGCCACGTCGGCGACCTGGCCCCCGCGGGCGCGCATCGCCGTGAAGGCCTGGTGGCCCGGCGTGTCGAGGAAGGTGATCGCGCCCTCGTCGCGGTGTACCTGGTAGGCGCCGATGTGCTGCGTGATCCCCCCGGCCTCGCCCGCGGCGACCTCGGTCTCGCGGATGGCATCCAGCAGCGAGGTCTTGCCGTGGTCCACGTGGCCCATCACGGTCACGACCGGCGACCTTGAGCTGAGCTCGTCCTCGGAGTCCTCGTACCGCGGCTCCTCCTCGACTTCGTCGGCCGCGTGCACGATCTCGACCTTCTTGTCGAACTCGTCCGCGAGGAGCTGGATCGCGTCGTCGGACAGCGTCTGGGTGAGCGTTGCCATCTCGCCCAGGGTCATCAGCTTCTTGATGACCTCGGGCGTGGACAGGCCGAGCGACTCGGCGACCTCCTTCACGGTCGCCCCGGAGTTGAGCTTCGTCGGCGGCTCCTCCTTGACCTCGGGGGGCGGGGCGTTGAGGTCGGGCTCGACCCACGGCGTCTTGCGGCGCCGCCCGCGGCGGCGCGGCGGCTGATGCTGCATCGGCGGCGGCGCGCCCCTTCGCGACGCCTGCGAGTCGATCACGACGCGGCGGCGACGACCGCCGCCGCCGTCGGCGGGCCGCGTCGGGCGCGTGGGTCGCTGCGGGGCGCCCTCGCGCGACGCAGGGGGCTGCTGGCCGGCGCCGTCGCCGGAGGGGGCCGCCGGCGGGCCCGTTGACGAAGCACCGTCGCCATCGCCTGCCTGAGCATCCGTCGCGGACGTGGGCTCTCCGTTCGAGAACGCGCGTCTGATGTCGTCCTCGTCGACGCTCGAAGCGGCCGCCTTGACCTCGAGGCCCGCCGCCTGAAGGACGGACAGGACCTCCTTGCTCGAGATCCCCCGTTCCTTCGCTATCTCGTGTACGCGCTTCTTCGCCATCCCGCGCCGAGTCTAGGTCCGCTCCGAAGTCGAGGGCTCCGCGGCGTCGTCGGGCGCCGCGGCGTTGTCGGCGCCGGCGGTTGCATCCTCGACCGCGCCGGCCGGGGCTTCCCCTTCGCCGGCGCCGGCCGCCGGGTGGGCGGGCTCGGGGTCAGCGGGCTCGGGGTCGCCAGCAGCGGGCTCGGGGCCGGCGGGCTCGGACGGCTCGGGCTGCGCGTCCGCCGCCACCACCTGATCGCCCTCCTGGCCCTCCAGCTCCTGATGCACCGGCAGGCCGCAGTAGCGCGAGCCGGGGACCGCCGCGTTCGGACAGCGCTTGCCGCTCGACATGATCGCCGCGCAACGGCCCGAGACCTCCTCCTCGGAGTAGCCCATCTCGGTCTCGTCCTCGGCGAACTCTGTCTCCGAGCGGATGTCCACGCGCCAGCCGGTGAGGCGGGCGGCGAGGCGCGCGTTCTGGCCCTCCTTGCCGATCGCGAGCGACAGCTGGTCGTCCGGCACGATCACCGTGGCCTGCTGCGCGTCGTCGTCGACCAGGACCTCGCGCACGCGCGCGGGCGAGAGCGCCTTGGCCACGAAGCGGGCGGGCTCCTCGTTGAACGGGATGATGTCGATCTTCTCGCCGCGCAGCTCGGACACGACCATGCGGACGCGCGATCCGCGCGGTCCCACGCAGGCGCCCACCGGGTCCACCCCGTTCGCGTGCGAGACGACGGCGATCTTCGAGCGATAGCCGGGCTCGCGCGCGACGTTCTCGATCTCGACGAGGCCGTCCGCGATCTCGGGCACCTCGAGCTCGAACAGCTTGCGGATCAGCTCGGGCGAGCGTCGCGAGACCACGATCGCCGGCCCCTTGGTGAGCGCGGAGACGTCGGTGATGACCGCCTTCACGCGCGCGCCGTGGTCGTAGCGCTCGTTGAAGACCTGCTCGGACTTCGGCAGCAGCGCCTCAACGTGCTCGCGCAGCTGGACCAGCGTGTAGCGCGAGTCCGACTGCTGGATGATCCCGGTGATCAGCTCTCCGACGCGGTCCTGGTACTCGTCGAACATCATGTCCCGCTCGGCCTCGCGGATGCGCTGGAGGATCACCTGCTTGGCGGTCTGCGCGGCGATCCGGCCGAAGTTGTCGGGCGTGACGTCGCGCTCGCCGATCTGGTCGCGGTGGGCCTCGAGCTTGTCGGGGTCGAGCTCGGGCTCCGGCGGCTCGCGAAGCTCGCCGGTCTCGGGGTCGACTGCGTCGCTCTCGTCGACCTCGACCTCGGCGAGCAGCTGCTCCTCGAGGTCGGCCGGGATCAGGAGCTCGAAGACCTTGAAGTCGGCCGTATCGCGGTCCATGTCCACGCGTGCGTACTTCGCGGCGCCGGGCTGCTTCTTGTAGGCGGAGAGGAGGGCGTCCTCGAGGGCCTCCATCAGCCGGTCCGACGAGATGCCCTTCTCGCGCTCGAGAACGGTCATCGCCTCGACGATCTCTCTGGACATGCCCTCAGCCCCCTCGACGGTTCGGGGACGGGCCGCCGGCGTCGGGCGTGCCGTTCGGGGCGTCGAGGAGGTTGCTGCGCTTGATCTCCGGGTAGGGAATCGCGACGACGCCGGCATCTGCGGCGAGCGTCACCTCCTCGTCGGAGGCGCCCACAAGCTCGCCGGTGAAGCTGCGACGGCCGTCGCGCGGCTCATGCGTGCGGACGCGCGCCCGCCGGCCGAGGAAGCGACGGAAATGGTCGGGCCGCGTGAGTGGGCGCTCCGGCCCGGGCGAGGAAACCTCGAGCCCGGTCTCCGCGAGCAGCTCGCGCAGGTGCCCGGTGACGCGCTCGCAGGTGCCGAGATCGACGCCGCCGGGACGGTCGATCACGAGCCGCACGGTGCCCGCCGCGACGCGCTCGGCCAGGAGCACCTCGACGTCGGGCTCCACGCGCGCCAGGCGCGTCTCGATCGCTTGCTGAATCGTCTCGGTCGTCACCCCTCACCTCCTGATCTGGGCGAAAAAAAGGTGGGCTGCGACGCCCACCTCCAGATGCGGTCCCCCGGCGCACACCGGGCGCAATCGAAAGTCCTTGCGCCGGCGAGTATAGCTCCGGTCAGGTCTCCAACAGCACCGTTACGGGGCCGTCGTTGACCAGCTCGACGGCCATTCGCGCGCCGAACCGGCCGCCCTGCGCGTCGAGCTCGGAGAGCGCGCGCTCGTACAGTCGCTCCGCCTCCTCCGCGCCCGCGGCTTCCGCATAGGTCGGCCGGTTGCCGCGGCGAGCGTCGCCGTA
>Ga0136615_10001678_pt1 | contig 10811 bp, 5 predicted proteins | sample AntDrymUQ2882206_2_FD_106647 | JGI IMG/M metagenome (GOLD analysis project Ga0136615, IMG submission 106647) | Polar desert sand microbial communities from Dry Valleys, Antarctica - metaG UQ288 (22.06) | ecosystem: Environmental > Terrestrial > Soil > Desert | place: Antarctica: Dry Valley...
CGGACCTCGACCTCGACGAGCTCGAGGAGCTCCTCGTCGTCGACCATGTCGACCTTGTTCAGGAACACAACGATGTAGGGGACACCGACCTGGCGGGCGAGCAGGATGTGCTCACGCGTCTGGGGCATCGGTCCATCGGCCGCCGAGACGACCAGGATCGCCCCGTCCATCTGCGCGGCGCCGGTGATCATGTTCTTGACGTAGTCCGCGTGTCCCGGACAGTCGACGTGGGCGTAGTGCCGGTTGTTGGTCTGATACTCGACGTGCGAGGTGGCGATGGTGATGCCACGCTCCCTCTCCTCAGGGGCGTTGTCGATCTCGGCGAAGCTCTTGGCCTCGCCGCCCTGCGCCTCGGCCAACACCGTCGTGATGGCCGCCGTCAGCGTCGTCTTACCGTGGTCGATGTGACCAATCGTGCCGACGTTGCAGTGCGGCTTGTCGCGCTCGAACTTCTCCTTCGCCACTTGAACTCGCTCCTTTCAGAAACTCTCGGTGAGGACGGCTCCGCTCACGGGCGAAGGCGAACCCCGGAAACATACTCTCTAAGTGTCCGCTCCGTCTGACCGCTCGCCGGTGCGATGTTCCACGATCTCCCCGGCGATGTTGCCAGGAACCTCCTCGTAGCGATCGAACTGCATCGAGTAGGCGGCTCGGCCCTGCGTGTTCGACCTCAGGTCGGTCGCGTAGCCGAACATCGCGGACAGCGGGACGCTCGCCTGGACGACGAGCGAGTTGCCTCGCTGCTCCTGGGACTCGACGCGGCCGCGGCGGCTCGAGAGGTCGCCGATCACCGTTCCCAGGAAGTCCTCGGGGGTCGTGACCTCGACGGCCATCACCGGCTCCAGCAGCACGGGCTTTGCGCGCTTGGCCGCCTCCTTGGCGGCGAGCGAGCCGGCGACCTTGAAGGCGATCTCCGACGAGTCCGTGTCGTGGTACTTGCCGTCGGTCAGGGTGACCTTTACGTCGACCATCGGGAAGCCGGCCTTTACGCCCGACTCCATCGCCTCTTCGACGCCCTTGCCAACGGCCGGGATGTACTCGGAGGGAACCGAGCCGCCCTTGACCTTGTTGACGAACTCGAAGCCCTCACCCGGGTTTGGCTCCACGTTGATGTAGACGACGCCGTACTGACCCGAGCCGCCGGTCTGGCGGATGAACTTGCCCTCGACCTTGGTCGCCTCGCCACGGACGGTCTCGCGGTAGGCGACCTGTGGGCGACCGACGCCCGCCGCGACGTTGAACTCCCTCCGCATTCGATCGACGAGCACCTCGAGATGCAGCTCGCCCATGCCCGAGATCACCGTCTGGCCGGTCTCCTCATCGGTGCGGATACGGAAGGTCGGGTCCTCCTCGGCCAGCCGGCCAAGCGCAACCGACATCTTCTCCTGGTCGGACTTGGTCTTTGGCTCGATCGAGACGTGAACGACCGGCTCGGGGAACGTGATGTTCTCGAGCATGATCGGCCGGTCGGGAGCGCAGAGAGTGTCTCCGGTCGAGGTCTGCTTGAGCCCGACGCCAGCGGCGATGTCACCGGAGTAGACGAACTCCTCCTCCTCGCGGTGGTTGGCGTGCATCATCAAGATGCGGCCGACCCGCTCGGTCTTCTGGTTCGTGGCGTTGAGGATCCGCGCGCCGGCTTCGAGCGAGCCGGAGTAGGTACGGAAGTAGGTCAGCTTGCCCACGAACGGGTCGGACATGACCTTGAACGCGAGCGCCGCGAACGGGCCGCTGTCATCCGGGGGACGGCTGGCGAGTGTGCCCTCCTCGTCACCTGACCCCTTGGCCGGTGGCTCGATGCCCTCGACCGGCGGGACGTCAAGCGGGCTCGGCAGGTAGCGGATGACCGCATCGAGCAAGGGCTGGACACCCTTGTTCTTGAACGATGAGCCGCACATGACCGGGAACATCGAGATGTCGAGCGTCGCCTTGCGAATGTCCGCCTCGAGCCGGTCTGAGTCGATCGGCCTTTCCTCGAGGTAGTCCTCCATCAGCTGCTCGTCGTAGTCCGCGAGCGCCTCGATGAGGTGTGTGCGAGCCTCGGTGGCGAGGTCCTGCATGGAAGCGGGGATCTCCTCGATCGTCCACTCCTGCCCGAGATCATCCTTGTAGACGATCGCCTCCATCCTCACGAGGTCGACTATGCCGGTGAAGCCCGCCTCCGCCCCGATCGGGAGCTGGATCGGAACCGCGATACCCGCACCGTCGGTCTGCCCGTCGGCACCGAGACGGTCCTTCATCGTCTCGACCGAGCGGTCGAAGTCGGCCCCGATGCGGTCCATCTTGTTGATGTAGGCGATGCGCGGGACGTGATACTTGTCGGCCTGGCGCCATACCGTCTCTGACTGGGGCTCGACCCCGGCGACCGAGTCGAAACAGGCGATCGAGCCGTCGAGCACCCGCAAGGAGCGCTCGACCTCGACGGTGAAGTCGACGTGGCCGGGTGTGTCGATGATGTTGATGCGGTGGTCGTCCCAGAACGCCGTCGTCGCGGCGGACGTGATCGTGATGCCGCGCTCCTGCTCCTGCTCCATCCAGTCCATGACGGCGGCACCGTCGTGCACCTCGCCGATCTTGTGAGTGCGACCCGTATAGAAGAGGATGCGCTCGGTCGTCGTCGTCTTGCCCGCATCGATGTGGGCCATGATCCCGATGTTGCGCGTCTTCTCTAGGGATATCTTGCGTGGCATCTAAGCGTCCTGTGCGGTTGGGGTCCCGGGCAGAAAAAAGGCCCGTCCCGGGCCCACTTCGGCGGAGCGTCTGGACCCGGTGAGATCTATGTGGTCGTGGTCTCCATTTGCGGTAGGTGACTGTCCGGATCGCGGAAGCTGAGGGGCGTCGGACGGCGCTTCGGGCAGGGGCCCGCAGCGGCGAGCGATGGTAGCAGAGCATAGGCCGCGTCTCGGGGCCGGAGCGGGGCTGTTAGCGGGGGGGGGCCGGCACTGGCTCTTCAGCGACAGCGCCGTCGAGGAGCTCGGGCCCTGCGGGGTCATGCAGACCCGGAAGGCCCCGCTGGTCCTTCCTTGACCGACTGCCACAGCGACGCGGCTCGCGCTCCTACGCGCGCTGACGACGAGGGCGGCACCGCGCCGAAAGCTCGAGCATTCGGTGCCGGCTGGCCCCGCGCGGAGTCAAGGTCCGCCACGGAGCGCGCTCTCCGACCCGGCGTCGGTGCCCTCAGCGGCGCGAGAAGAGCGAGCATGCCAAGGAAGCAGTGAGGCCATAGGCCGCCAGGCCATGGCCGAGCGATGACGCCGGCAGGCGACGCTTATCGCGCCGCTGAGGGTGCCGGCCTACCAGCGGTAGTGGGCGAACGCCTTGTTCGCCTGAGCCATGCGGTAGATGTCGTCCTTGCGCTTGTACGCGAGTCCCTGCTGGGACTGGGCATCCACCAGCTCTCCGGCGAGTCGCTCGGCCATCGACTTCTCGCGGCGACGGCGCGAGAACTCGACCAGCCAGCGCACGGCGAGCGTGCGGGCGCGAGAGGCAGGGACCTCGACCGGGACTTGGTAGGTAGCGCCGCCGACGCGGCGGGAACGGACCTCGAGGACCGGCGTGAGAGTTTTGATCGAGCTCTCCAGCGCGACGACGGGCTCCTCGTTCGTGCGCTTGGCAACAACGTCAAGGGCCTCGTAGACGATTGCCTCGGCAATTGACTTCTTGCCGTCGGTCATCACCTTGTTGATCAACTGCTGCACGAGCTTGGAGTCGTGGAGCGGATCCGCATCGATCGTGCGGGCTCCCGCTGCCGCGCGGCGCGGCATTACTTGGCCTTGGCCCCGTAGGCGGAGCGGCTCTTCTTGCGTTCGGTCACCCCGGACGCGTCGAGCGTTCCACGGACGACCTTGTAGCGGACGCCCGGAAGGTCCTTGACCCGGCCTCCACGCACGAGCACGACGGAGTGCTCCTGCAGGTTGTGCCCCTCACCCGGGATGTAGGAAGTGACCTCCATTCCGTTGGTCAGCCGGACACGCGCGACCTTGCGCAGCGCGGAGTTCGGCTTCTTGGGAGTGACGGTGAACACGCGGGTGCAGACTCCCCGGCGCTGTGGCGCGGCGACGCGCTGCTTGCGACCCTGTCCGGACTTCAGCCCAGGCGTGGCCACCTTCTTGTTGGGGGCCTTGCGCCCCTTGCGGACTAGCTGGTTGATGCTCGGCATAACGGCGGCGCATAGTAGCAGTGCGCTTTCGCTCTGCCGTGCTCGGGTACTGCTCAGGCGGTGACGGCTCGAGTAGTCCGGATCGGGGCGGGCGTGAGCGCCGCCGCGACGATGACCAGCACGAAGGCGACGCTCTGCAACACGACGCCGAGGGGGTCGGTAGGCATCGGGTCACCGAAGACGAGGATGCCACCGGCGATCGCGGAGATGTTGGCCGCAGCGCTGGTCAGCGTGATCACCGGGATGGCCTCGCCCTGCTGCAGCCCGCGGGCCGAGGCGTAGAAGGCGAGCACCGAGGCGGTGACGGCCGTCAACGCCCACGGCGAGACGAGGCCGAGGATGCCCTCGCTGGCGAGGCTGCCGGTGAGCGCCTTGACCGCGACGCCGGAGACACCGAAGAGGATGCCGGCCGCGACCCCCATGAGCACGCCGTGGTGCTCGTGGTGGACGCCGAAGCGTGGGTTGAGCACCAGCAGCGCGCCGACGCTGAGCAGACCGGCCTCGAAGGCGATCATGCCGGCGACCGAGTAGCCGGAGTGGGCGCCACTGCTTGCGGGAAGCGTGACGACGAGGAGAGCGAGGCCGACCGAGGTCAGGATCACTCCCAACCACTGGCGCATGCCGACCTCGGCGCCGAAGAAGCGGTCGGCCAGCACCGTGAGGAACACCAGGCCGCCGGCGAGCACGCATTGGACGAGCGACAAGGGGGCGAGGGCAAGCGCACCCACGTGCAGGGTCCAGGCGAAGAACGCGACGATCCAGCCGATTGCGAACCACTTGGACCTGAACAGCCCGGCCGCGCTGTGTAGCGGGTGACGCAGGCTTACGTCGGGAGCCGCGCACGCCCCGCGGTGCTTGAGCAGGAACGCGAGGTTCGTGGTGACGGCGCTGAAGAGCGCGAGAATGATTCCGATTTGGATCGACATGAGCGTGGTTGGCGACTGCTGCGGGATCCAGCTTCTGCCGCTACTTCCAGCTATCGGACGAACGGCCTTCCCCTTTAGCTGCATAGCAAACATCGCCGACAACGTTCGATACCCGTGTGACGGCAGCGCACCACCAACGAGACGATCGCGTTCAGTCAGACGCCACGTCCCGGGGGCGGGATCGGCGAAGCGGGGGTGGGGGCCGTCGGCTCCCACCCCCGCGTGCGTCAGACCTACTTCTCGTCGAGCTCGGTCGGCCCGGGGATGTCGGCGAGCTCGTCGCCGAAGCTGGACTCCCCGTTCCCGCCTGAGAAACCGAATCCCTTGAGCTCGCCGTCGTCGGTGAGGCCGAGCTCGGCCGCAAGCTGCGACTCATCGAGCAGCCCAATCTCCTCCGGCGAGTGGCGGCGAATCGGCTCCGTCGGCTCGATCTCGAGCCGACGGTAGTGCTTGAGACCGGTGGCAGCGGGAATCAGCTTGCCGATGATCACATTCTCCTTGAGCCCCAGCAGGCGGTCGGTCTTGCCCTCGAGGGCCGCGTCGGTGAGCACCTTCGTGGTCTCCTGGAAGGACGCGGCCGACAGGAACGAGTCGGTCGCCAGCGAGGCCTTGGTGATGCCGAGGATGATCTCCTCGAACTCGGCCTCGTCCTGCTTGGCCTTCTTCAGCGCGGCGTTGGCGCTCGCCATCTCGTAGCGGTCGATGAAAGCGCCCGGCAGGTACTCCGAGTCGCCCTTCTGATCCACGCGCACCTTCTTCATCATCTGGCGGACGATGATCTCGATGTGCTTGTCCTTGATGTCGACGCCCTGTGACTTGTAGACCTTCTGGACCTCGGCGACGAGGTAGACCTCGGTGTCGGTGCGGCCGCGGATCTGGAGCAGCTCGTGCGGGTAGATCGAGCCCTCGTTGAGTTGGGCACCCGCCTCGACCTGCTGGCCCTCCTCCACGAACAGGCGCATCCGCACCGGGAACGTGTAGGCGTGCTCCTCGCCGACCGAGTCGGTGATCGTGAGCTTGATGTTCTTCTCGCTCCGCTCGATCGAGACCTTGCCCTCGACCTCGGCGAGCTTCGCCAGCCCCTTCGGCTTGCGCGCCTCGAACAGCTCGACGACACGGGGAAGACCCTGTGTGATGTCCAGGCCCGCGACGCCGCCCGTGTGAAACGTGCGCAACGTCAGCTGCGTACCCGGCTCACCGATCGACTGCGCAGCGATGATGCCGACCGAGTCGCCGATCGCCACCAGCTTGCCCGTCGCCGGAGCGACGCCGTAGCAATGCTGGCAGATACCGGTGTCCGCCTCGCACTTGAGCACCGAGCGCACGGGGACCGTGGTGGCATCGTCTCCGAGACCCTCGACGATCTCTTGGAGGTTGGCCGTGGTGATCAGCTCGTCCTGTCCCAGCAGCTTGCGGTCGCGCTTGGTGGCTACCTCGGTGGCGGTGAAGCGTCCGAGCAGCTGCTCGTTGGCCGCCTCGTCGGTGCCGAGCAGCGGTGACTCGATGTACTCCTTGGTGCCGCAGTCCTCCTCGCGCACGATCACGTCCTGAGCGACATCGACGAGGCGCCTTGTCAGGTAGCCCGAGTCGGCCGTACGCAGGGCGGTGTCCGCGAGGCCCTTTCGGGCACCATGGGTGGAGATGAAGTACTCGAGCACCGTCAGGCCCTCCATGAAGTTGGCCTTGATCGGACGCTCGATGATCTCGCCCTTCGGATTGGCCATCAAGCCACGCATGCCGGCGAGCTGACGGATCTGCTTGAAGGAGCCACGAGCACCGGAGTTGGCCATCATGAAGATGGGATTCAGTACGTCGAGGTTCTGCTGCATCGCCTCACCGACCTCGTCAGTGGCTGAGTTCCACTTTTCGACGACGGCCTCGTGACGCTCCTCCTGGGAGATCAGCCCGGTGTCGTACTGGTCGACGATGTCTGAGACCTCGTTCTCGATGCGCTCGAGGATCTCGGCCTTCTTCGGTGGGATCACGACGTCGTTCTTGGATACGGTGATGCCCGCCCGGCTTGCGTACTGGAAGCCGAGCTCCTTGAACCCGTCGAGGACGCCGGCCGTCGCGTGCGGGCCGTGCTGGTCGACCAAGCTCTGGATGACCGCCGAGACGTCCTTCTTCTTCAGCGGCTGGTTGACGAACCGGTAGCTCGTCGCCGGGTCGTACTTCTCCTCCAGGACCTCCTCCAGCGCGCGCTCGATGCGCTCGTTGAAGATGATTCGGCCGACGGTCGTGAGGACATGGCCGTCGGCGTGCAATCGCCGGTACTCGGCGACGTCGTGCAGCGCGACCAGGCCGTGCTCGTAGGCGAGCTGGGCCTCCTGCGCGGAACGAAACACGTGCGGGCGCTCGCCCTTCTTCTTCTGGTCCCACTCGCCGCTCTGTAGCCGCTTCTCGAGCTCGCGAAGCTCGAGATCGTCGGGACCGTAGGTGAGGTAGTACATCCCCAGCACCATGTCCTGCGACGGCGTCGCGAGCGGATCACCGCTGGCCGGCGAGAGGATGTTGTTCGAGGACAGCATCAGCAGCCGCGCCTCCGCCTGAGCCTCTGCGGAGAGCGGCAGGTGGACGGCCATCTGGTCGCCGTCGAAGTCGGCGTTGAACGCCGAGCAGACGAGCGGGTGAACCTGGATGGCCTTGCCCTCGACGAGCATCGGCTCGAACGCCTGCAGTCCGAGGCGGTGCAGCGTCGGGGCCCGGTTGAGCAGCACCGGGTGCTCCTGGATCACCTCCTCCAAGACGTCCCAGACCTCCGGGATCATCGAGTCGACCATCTTCTTGGCCGCCTTGATGTTCTGCACGGCCTTGCGCTCGACCAGGCGGGCCATGATGAACGGCTTGAACAGCTCGAGCGCCATCAGCTTCGGCAGGCCGCACTGGTGCAGCTTCAGGCTCGGGCCCGCGACGATCACCGAACGTCCGGAGTAGTCGACGCGCTTGCCGAGGAGGTTCTGCCGGAAGCGGCCCTGCTTGCCCTTGAGCATGTCGCTCAGGGACTTCAGCGGCCGGTTGCCCGGTCCGGTCACCGGACGTCCGCGGCGGCCGTTGTCGAACAGCGCGTCGACCGCCTCCTGCAACATCCGCTTCTCGTTGTTGACGATGATCTCGGGCGCGCCGAGGTCGAGCAGTCGCTTGAGGCGGTTGTTGCGGTTGATGACGCGCCGGTAGAGGTCGTTGAGGTCGGAGGTCGCGAAACGGCCACCGTCCAGCTGGACCATCGGGCGCAGCTCGGGCGGGATCACAGGAACGGCCTCCAGGACCATGTCCTGCGGCCTGTTGTCGGAGTTCAGGAACGCCGAGACGACCTTCAGCCGCTTGACCGCGCGGCTCTGCTTCTGCCCCTTGGCCGTCTTGACCTGATCCTCCAGCTCGACACGCTCGGCCTCGAGATCGCACTGCTCGAGCAGGTCGCGCACCGCCTCGGCGCCCATGCCACCACGAAAGTACTCGCCAAACCCGTACGGGGACCCGAAACGGTCCTTGAGCTCGCGGAAGAGGGTCTCGTCGGTCACGACCTGCTTCGGGGTCATCTCACCGAACAGCTCCCAGACCTGACGCAGACGCTCGGCGGCGTCCTCGATGTAGGCCTCGGTGTCCTGGATGTCGGACGCGAACGTCTTCGAGATCTCCTTCTCGAGCTTGTCGCGCTCCTCGTCGGAGATCTTCTTGAGGTTGATGTCCAGCGCCTCGGCCCAAAGGTGGTCGTCATCGGAGAAGTCGGACTGCTTGCCCGACTTGAGGTACTCCAGACGGCGGGCTAGCGACTCGCTGAGCTCTTGCACCTGCTGCTCCCGCTCGCCCTCATAGGCGTCCAGAGCCTTCTGGATCTCCTTCTCGAGTCCGGGAGCGTCCTTCTCGCGGGCCTCGTCGTCGACCCAGGTGACCATCGACGCCGCAAAGTAGAGGACCTTCTCGAGCTCCTTCGGGGCCATGTCGACCAGATAGCCGATGCGCGACGGGACGCCCTTGAAGAACCAGATGTGGCTGACGGGGGCCGCCAGGTCGACGTGACCCATGCGCTCGCGACGGACCTTCGACCGGGTGACCTCAACGCCACACCGCTCGCAGACGATGCCCTTGTAGCGGACTCGCTTGTACTTGCCGCAATAGCACTCCCAGTCCTTGGTCGGACCAAAGATGCGCTCGCAGAAGAGCCCGTCCTTCTCCGGCTTCAGCGTGCGGTAGTTGATCGTCTCCGGCTTGGTGACCTCACCGCTCGACCACGAGCGAATCTGCCGTGACGAGGCGAGGCCGATGGAGATCTTGTCGAAGTTGTTGATATCGATCATCGAAGTGCGCTTCCTGTCGTAAGTGGGTGCGGCCGTTCTGAGGTCCCCGGAGCGCGAGGGCTATCGGGCATCAGAACCTCCTTCGACCATCTCCTTGTCTTGCTCGGCGGGCGACTCGTCGGTCTGCCCCCCTTCGCCCTCGGCCTCTGACTTCTCCTCGGACTCATCGGCCGCGTCGCCGTCGGTGGCGCGGACGCCTGAGAGGTCGATGCCGAGCTCCTCGGCGGCGCGGAGCAGGTCGTCGTCCTCGTCGCGCAACTCGACGTCGCCGCCCTCCTCGGAGCGGACATCGACGTCGAGCGCCAGGGACTGCATCTCCTTCAGCAGAACCTTGAACGACTCGGGTATCGAGGGCTCCGCGATGTTCTCGCCCTTGACGATCGCCTCGTAGGCCTTCACGCGACCGATCGTGTCGTCGGACTTGATCGTGAGCATCTCCTGGAGGGTGTACGCGGCGCCGTATGCCTCCAGCGCCCAGACCTCCATCTCACCGAAGCGTTGGCCACCGAACTGGGCCTTGCCGCCTAGCGGCTGCTGGGTCACGAGGGAGTACGGGCCGGTGCTGCGGGCGTGGATCTTGTCGTCCACGAGGTGCAGCAGCTTGAGGATGTACATGTAACCGACGGTGACGGTCTCCTCGTACGGCTCGCCGGTGCGACCGTTGTAGAGCTGCGCCTTTCCGGTCGCTCGACGTCCCGGGATCTCCGACTTGTCAATGCCCAAGTCGATGCCGCGCTCGCCGTGCTCGTCCTGCCACCGCACGAGCGCGTCGTCGACGTCCTCGAGCGTCGCGCCGTCGAAGACCGGGGTCGCGATGTTCACGCGGCCGCCGTTGCGCTGGGCGTGCTTGTAGGCCTCGGAGCCGTCGTCGAACCAGCCCATCCCCGCGGCCCACCCGAGGTGGGTCTCGAGAATCTGGCCGATGTTCATGCGGCTCGGGACGCCGAGCGGGTTGAGGATCACATCGACCGGTGTGCCGTCGGCGAGGTGGGGCATGTCGGCCTCGGGCACGATCTTGGAGATGACGCCCTTGTTGCCGTGACGACCGGCGAGCTTGTCGCCCTCCGAGATCTTGCGCTTCTTCGCGACGTACACGCGTACGAGGTCGTTCACTCCAGGCGGCAGGTCATCCTCGTCGTCGCGGGCGAAGGTCTTGACGTCGATCACCACGCCGCCCTCCCCGTGTGGGACCTTGAGCGAGGTGTCGCGGACCTCGCGCGCCTTCTCCTTGAAGATCGCGCGGATCAGCTTCTCCTCAGCCGTCAGCTCGGTCTCGCCCTTCGGCGTGACCTTGCCGACCAACAGATCACCGGAGCGGACCTCGGCGCCGACGCGGACGATGCCGCGGTCGTCGAGGTTGCGCAGCGACTCCTCCGAGCGGTTCGGGATGTCGCGGGTGATCTCCTCGTCGCCCAGCTTGGTGGTGCGGGCGTC
>Ga0136615_10001679_pt1 | contig 10809 bp, 8 predicted proteins | sample AntDrymUQ2882206_2_FD_106647 | JGI IMG/M metagenome (GOLD analysis project Ga0136615, IMG submission 106647) | Polar desert sand microbial communities from Dry Valleys, Antarctica - metaG UQ288 (22.06) | ecosystem: Environmental > Terrestrial > Soil > Desert | place: Antarctica: Dry Valley...
CGCCGAGATCAGCAGCAGCCCGATGGAGGACATACCGGCGACCACGACCAGCGCGACAACGACGGTCAGGGCAAGGACCAACCCCTGCGTGGGCACCCCCGCGACGCGGGCGGCGGCCTCGTCGAACGCCAGCGCCACCAGCTGGGGATACAGCGCGATCACGATCACGACCACGGCGCCGGCCAGCGCGGTGACCGCCGCCACCTCGTCCCAGCCGAGGTTGAGCGGGCTGCCGAACAGGAAGCTGAGCACCTGGTTCTGGCCCCCGCCCGCGCGTGAGGAGAAGAAGAAGCCGGCGGCGATGCCGCCGTAGAAGATCAGTGCCAGGGACAGGTCACCGCCGACGCCCACCCGTGTCAGCCGGGCGAGCGCGACCGCGGCGACCGCGGTCAACGCCAGTGCGCCGACCAGCGGGTTGAGCCCCACCAGGAACGCCAGCCCCACACCGGCGAAGGCCATGTGGCCCATCCCGTCACCGATCAGCGACTGCCCGCGTTGCACGATGAAGGCGCCGACCAGTGGTGCGACGGCCGCGATGACGGTGGCGGCGACGAGCGCGCGTTGCATGAACCCGAACTGCAGGATCTCCATCACACGCTCTGGCTGGTGGGTGCGGGGGCTTGGGGATCAACCCGGACCAGACGGCCGGCGCGGACCTCGACGACTCGGTCGGCGATGCCGGCGAAGCCCTCGGGGTCGTGGCTGACGTAGACGACGGCGATGCCCTCGACCGTGACGAGGTGCTCCAGGGACGCGCGCAGGATCGCGCGGGCCTCGGCGTCCACGCCGGTGGTTGGCTCGTCGAGTACAAGCAGTCGCGGTCCGGTCACCAGGGCGCGGGCGATGAGTGCACGCTGCTGCTGGCCGCCTGAGAGCTCACTCAGCCGCTGGCGCCGCACCGCGGTTAGACCCATGAGATCCAGCACGTGCTCGAGCCGCTCGCGGTGCCGGCGCGTGCCGCGCCGACCTGGACGGAGCTGGCCCGCCAGTCCGGTGCGCACCACCTCTGCGACGCTGACCGGCAGGGAGGTGGCGGCGCTGGCACGCTGGGGCACGTAGCCGAGCCGCCAGCGGTCACGAAAACGGCTGACGTCCGCGCCGAACAGCCGCACGACGCCGTGGGAGGGTTGCAGCAAGCCGAGGCCCAGGCGCATGAGCGTGGTCTTGCCCGATCCGTTGGGACCGACCACGGCGACGAACTCGCCTTCGGCGATCCGCAGGGACGCCTCCCGTAGGACGGGCAGGCGACCGTAGCCGAAGGTGACCTGGTCGAACTCCAGGGCGCTTGGGTCCGCCATCGCCGTCATGCGCACCCGAGCGCGGTCGAGAACGCCTCGGCCTGCGCGCGGACCAGGTCGGGTAGCCCAGCAGCGGCCTGGTCGTCGGTGACCGCGTCGAGCGGGGAGATCTCGAGTAACTCCACGCCTGCCTCCGTCGCCACCGCCTCGGCGCCTTCGCGTCCCTCGACCGGTTCGGCGAGGATGTGGGTGAAGCCCTCCTCCTCGATCTCGCCCACGATCTCGGCGAGCTCGCCCGCCGCGGCATCACCCTCGGCGCTGACGTTGGTCACGGCGTGCTGGGTCTTGTCGTGGGCCTCGAGCAAGTAGGCGTAGGCGGCGTGGCTGACGATGGCCTCGTCGAAGCGGCAGTCCCCGCCCAGTAGCGCGTCCAGGTCCTCGCCCAACGCCGCCATCTCGTCGCTGACGGCTGCGGCGTTCTGTCGGTAGGTCTCGGCGTTGTCAGGGTCGGCGGCTGCGAACGCCTCGCCGGCAGCGGCGGCGACCTCGGCCATGATTGCTGGGTCGAACCACAGGTGCGGATCGACGTTGCCTGCTTCGTCGCTGTGTGCCTCGCCCTCCTCATCGGCGTGGGCGCCATCCCCGTTCTCGTGGGCATGGGCGTCGGCCGACCCAGCCAGCAGGGCGTCCTCGCCGGCCACCTCGGCGGCATTCACAACCTGCCCCTGCGTGGCGGGGATCGCCTCCTCCACTTGCGGCTGGTAGTCGATATCACCCGTATACAACACCACGTCGGCTGTCTCGATCGCGGCTCGCTGTGGCGGGCTGATGTCGAGGTCGTGCGCCTCCTGCGAGCCCTGGTTGAGCAGGTTCACCTGGCTCGCGGGAGCAACCTGCGCGGCAACCCAGGCCAGCGGGTACACCGCGACGACAGCCTGCAGGTCGCCGCCACCGGTGTCCTCGACGCCGGCCGGAGCTCTGGCAGCGGAGTTCGCTGTCGCATCGCCGCTGCCACATGCGGCGCCGAGCAATGACAGCAGAACGAGCGGCGGAAGCCAGCGGCGCACGGTGGAACTCCTCGGACAGTGGGTCCACTAACACTAAGAGAAATGATAACGGATATCAACTACGGCTATTGGGTTTTCGAAGAGCACGGCCATGACGCCGACCCACGACCCAGGCCAGGTGCGGTTCTCCGCGACGAGCACCGCCCACGCGATCCCGGCTGCCGGGATCAGTAGCGTGCCGGGCAGCCCGGGCGGCACCCCCCGACGAGGCCGACCAGCATGGCCAGGCCGTCGAGGGCGGTGTCGACCACGGTCAGACCGGCAGCGGCCTGCCAAGCACCTGTTCGGTGAGCTCCCACAGGCGCGCGGCCGTCGCCGGGTCCTTGGCGGAGGCGTAGACGTCGAGCAGTTCCGGCCGCCCGCGGAGATGGGCGAACCCGGAGGGAGCAACGAAGGCGCCGCTCGGCGTGCTGTGGTCGAGCGCCCGCAGCGTGGGCAGCGCGCCGGCGGCGGCCGATGCGAGCAGCACCCTGGTGACGACCTTGCTGACAGCGGCCAGCCGGTCGCGACCGGCTCGCTCGAGCTGGCGGGCGAACAGATTGGTCGCGGCGGCGCCTGGGTGCACGGCGACGGCGCTGACCGGCGAACCGGCCTTGCCGCAGCGGCGGTGCAGCTCCTGCGCGAACAGCAGGTTGGCCTGCTTGGTGTTCCGGTAGACCTGCTGACCGTCGTACGGCGTTGGGTTGAGTAGCTGCTCCCGGGTCGTCTGCGGCGACAGCTGCCCGTCGCGTGCCTCGCCGCTCGACACCAGGATGACGCGCGAGGCGCTCGCGTGCAGCAGCGGCCACAGTGCCGCGACCAGCGCGGCGTGACCCAGGTGGTTGGTGGCCATCTGCCGCTCGAAGCCCTGCGGGGTGAGCAGCAACGGCCCGCCCATGACTCCGGCGTTGCAGACCAGGGCGGCGAAGTTGTCGTGGCGGTCGAGCAGTGTCGTGGCGCAGCCCGTGACCTTGTCGAGGTCGGCCAGGTCGAGCTGCACGACGCTCGTCGAGCCGGGCCCCGCGAGGCTCGCCGCGGCCTTCTCGCCCTTGGCGGTGTCCCGCACCGCCAACACGACGTGGCCGCCGCGTCCCACGAGGTCGCGGGCCGCTTCCAGGCCGATGCCGCTGTTGGCGCCGGTCACGACGAAGGTGCGTCCGGTCTGCTGGGCCAGCTGCCGTGGATGCCAGGTCATGCGGGGACCCCGCATATTTCTGTGCGGGCCACCGCGCTTGGCCGGTGACCGTTTGGCGTGCTCAGATCGTGATGACGATCTTGCCTCGGGCGTGGCCTTCCACCACGTAGCGGATGGCCGTGGGAGGTCGCAGAGGGGATAAGTCCGGTCGATGGCAGGCTTGATTTTGCCCGCCTCGATGAGCACGTCGTAGCGGTCTTCGTCGTCGGCGAAGTCGTCGCGGATGTAGTCGATGACGTGGTCTGCGCTCCGCCCATCGCTCAATCGTCTGCCTCCCGGGTGAAGCGGTAGCCCATGCCGGGCTCGGTGCGGAAGTAGCGGGGCTGGGCGGGGATCGGCTCGAGCTTGCGGCGGATGTGGGCGAGGTGGACGCGCAGGTAGTTGGTTTCGTGCTCGTACTGGGGGCCCCAGACTTCCCGCAGCAGCTGGCGTTGGGCAACCAGCCGGCCTTCGTTTCTGACGAGCACTTCGACGATCTGCCATTCGGTCGGCGTGAGGCGGATCTCGCCGTCGGCGGTCGTGACCCGTTTTGCGGCGAGGTCGACGCGGAAGGCGGCGGTCTCGACGACGGGTTCCTCGGGGTCGGTGGCCGCGTTGCGGCGAACGGCGGCGCGGACGCGCGCCAGCAGCTCGGCCATGCCGAACGGTTTGGTCACGTAGTCGTCGGCGCCGGCGTCCAGCGCGGCGACCTTCTCGGCCTCGGCCTCCCGGACCGACAGGACGATGATCGGAACGTCGGTCCAGGCCCGCAGCCCGTGAATGACCTCGACACCGTCGATGCCGGGCAGACCAAGGTCGAGGATGACGACGTCGGGGTGGAGGCTGGCGGCGAGCCGTAGCGCGTCTTCTCCCGTCCCGGCGAGGTCGACGCCGTAGCCGCGGATGCGCAGGTTGACGTCGAGCGCGCGGCGGATCTGCGGTTCGTCGTCGACGACGAGCACGCGGGTCGGGATGGCGGCCGCGGTCATCCGCTGACCGCCTGCAAACTGATGACCATGGTGGTGCCGCCGCCGGGGGGTGTCCTCCACAGTCAGTTGCCCGTGCATCGCCTCGGTGAAGCCGCGTGCGACCGCCAGGCCCAAGCCGACGCCGGTGCCGTTGGCGGCGTCGCCGAGTCGCTGGAACGGCTGGAAGATGCGCTCGCGGTCATCCCGCCCGACGCCGGGGCCGCGGTCGACGATGGCGCAGGTCGACCCGTTGGTTCACCGCGCCGCCGCAGACCCGAACCGGCTGGTCGGGCGGCGACCAGGCCAGCGCGTTGTCAACGAGATTGGCGACGACGCGTTCGAGCAGCGCCGGGTCGGCCATGACTCGTGGCAGCGACTCTGGCACGTCCACGTCGACCCGGCGGTCGGGATGGTTCAGGCCAATCAGCGCCGCCGGGACGCACCTCCTCGAGCCCGACCGGGCGACTGGTGGGGGCGACCGTGTCGGTCTGCAGGCGGCTCATGTCCAGCAGGTTGCCGACGAGGGTGTTGAGCCGGTCGGCGTCGACGACGATGGCCTCGACGAACTCTCTGGTCGCGTCAGGTGTCCAGTCGACGTCGGTCTGCAGCAGGCTCGTCGCCGATGCCTTGATCGATGCCAGCGGCGTGCGCAGGTCGTGGGAGACTGCGGCGAGCAGGGCCGTGCGCAGCCGGTTTCCCTCCGCCAGGTGACTCGCCGAGGCGGCCTCGGCCTGCAGGCTGCGGTTGGAAACCGCGACGGCGAGCTGCGCGGCGAAGGCGGCCAGGACGCGCCGGTCGTCGGCTGGCGTCCGTGGGCCGTCGACCACCAGCGTGGTGTCGGCCGACAGCTCCAGCGCGTCGCTGCCGTCGGTGGGAGCGGCGGGAACGGGTGTACCGGCGGCGGCTTCGACCGACCAGGTTCCGTCGTCGTGGTGACGCAGGATGGCGGCGGCGTCCAGTTGGAAGGTGGTGCGCAGGTCCTGCACGAGGCGGGGAAGTGGGTCAGGGCTGTCGAGCAGGGTGCCGGCCAGCCGGGCGAGGGCCGCGGACTCGGTGCTGGCGCGGGTGGCCTCGGCGTCACGGCGAGCAGCGAGATCAACAAGGGTCGAGACCACGGCGGCGACGACGACGAAGACGATCAGCGCAAGGACGTTATCCGGCGCGTCTATGGTCCAGGTGTGCAGCGGCGGGGTGAAGTAGTAGTTGCTGAGCAGCGAGGCGCCGACGGCACTGATGAGGCCCGGCAGCAGCCCTCCGACTGCGGCAATGCCGACCGTCAACGATAGGTAGAGCAGCAGGACGCTGGACAGCGCGATCTCGTCTGGCAGGCCGATCAAGACAACGCTGAGCAGCGGCAGGCCAACGGCTGCGAGCAGGAAGCCAGCTGTGCGACGCCGAGGTGAGACGGCCGCCAGCCGGCGGCGCGGCAGACTCGGCTTGGGCGCGTCGTCGGTCGGCGTGGAGATGACGTGCACGTCGATGCTGCCCGAGCCGCGGATCACGCTGTTGACCACCGAGCCACGCAGGAACTCTGTCCAGCGGCTGCGGCGGCTGGTACCGAGCACCAGCTGGGTGACGTGCTCGGCGCGCGCGACCGCGAACAGCGCCCTGGCCACGTCGTCGCCGACGACCTCGCGGAACTCGCCACCGAGCTGTTCGAGCAGCGTGCGGTGCCGGTCGAGGAAGGCCGGCTCCGTGGCGGCGAGCCCATGGGGGCGCACGTGCACACCGAGCAGCTCGCTCTTGGTCCGGGTCGCCATGCGGGCCGCACGGCGATGAGGTCCTCCCTGCCGGGCCCGCCGGTCAGCGCGACCATGACCCGCTCGCGGGTCTCCCAGGGCTCGGCGATGCCGTGGGCGGCCATGTAGTCGTGCAGCGCGGCGTCGACACGGTCGGCGACCCACAGCAGGGCAAGCTCTCGCAGTGCACCGAGGTTGCCGGGGCGGAAATAGTTCGCCAGCGAGGCGTCGACCTTCTCCGGGGCGTAGATGTTGCCGTGCGCCATCCGCCGCCGCACCGCCTCGGGCGTCATGTCGACCAGCTCGACCTGCTCGGCGGCACGTACCACCGCGTCGGGGATCGTCTCATGCTGCTTAACGCCGGTGATCCGCTCGACCACGTCGTTCAGCGACTCCAGGTGCTGGATGTTCAGGGTCGAGACCACGTCGATGCCGGCTTCGAGCAACTCCTCGACGTCCTGCCAGCGGTTGGCGTTGCGCGCGCCCTGGACGTTGCTGTGGGCCAGCTCGTCGACGAGGGCGACCTGCGGGGCGCGGGCGAGGATCGCGTCGACGTCCATCTCCTCGAACAGCGCCTCGTGGTGCGTCAGCCGCCTGCGCGCGAGGACCTCGAGGTCGCGCAACTGCTCGGCCGTCAGCTTGCGCCCGTGGGTCTCCAGGAAGCCGACCACGACGTCGGTACCGCGTGTGTGGCGTCGCCAGCCCTCGTTGAGCATGGCGTAGGTCTTGCCGACGCCAGGTGCGGCGCCCAGGTAGATGCGCAGTCGGCCACGGGCCATGCGCCTAGTGTCCTTCTCCCTCGAGCGCATCCGCCACCTTGGCGCAGCGCGCGCCGGTGATGACGAGGTCTCTGGTGTGTTGGCGCGGTCGGGTCACATGGTCGGCCGGGATCTACAGCACGCCGGTGATCAGCAGTCCTGCCACGACCGTGGCGATGCCGATCCGGTACCAACCGAAGATCCCGAGGCCTCGGCGGCTGAGGTAGCTGACCATCCAGCGCATCGCCGCCACCGCGGCGACGAAGGCGACGGCGAGGCCGAGCAGGGGCGTGGCCACGCCGAACGCGGCGACCATCTCGTCACCCGACAGCAGGGTTTCGTACAGGGTCGCCCCGCCCAGCGTCACGAAACCGAGCAGGAAGCTGAATTCGACCGCGGCGGGAACGGTCAAGCCGATCGCGGTGGCGGCGAGGATCGTCACCAGGCTGCGGCTCACGCCCGGCCACAGCGCCAGGGTCTGGGCGAGCCCGATGATGAGGGCGCCACGCCACCCCAGCGCCGTGAGCGGGGCGCCAGCCTCCGGGGCGAGGCCGCGGCGGTGCCGCGCCACTGCCAGGATCGCGACGCCGCCGACGAACCAGGCCACGACGACGGGCCAGGGGCCGAACAGGCGCTGCTTGATGACGTCGGACAGCACGAGGCCGACGATCGCCGCGGGCAGGCACGCGACCATGACCGCGACCAGCGTGCGCCTGCCGGCGGGGTCGTCGCCCCGCACGCCGCGCAGCATCGCCGCGAAGCGCTGGCGGTAGAGGCCAAGCACCGCCAGGATCGCCCCAGCTTGAATCGCGATCGCATAGCTGTCCGCGGCGTCGCCGTCGATGCCGAGCAGCTTTTGGGTGACCGTGAGGTGACCCGTGGAACTGATTGGCAGCCACTCGGTGAGGCCTTCGACGAGGCCGAGCAGGATCGCCGCGCCGGCGCTCAGGCCCTCGCCGGCGGCGCCGGTCGTCGTCTGGCCCGCGGCCGCCGGGAGGGTGGCGGCAAGCAGCAGGATTGCCCAGCCGAGCGGGTTGACGTGATCCGCGCGCGCCGCCACGGACCGTAGCCTAGGCGAAACGCGCCGGTACGCACCCGGGAGCCGCTTGGTCCATTCAGCTCCCCTTCAACACCCCTAGCGTCGGGAGTGGCCGCGCCGGGGTGGTGGGGCAGCGTCCTGTGCGGCTACGGTGCCATGGAGGGGGTAAGGCACGCTGGTCACGACCACCCCGCGCTCGAACAGCAGCGCACCCTTGACGAGCAGCGCGGTCTGGTTGTGCAGGGGCCGGTGGTACCAGTGCGGCACGATGAACTCGGGCAGCACGGCGGTGACGACGACGCGGCGGCCGTCTGGGGCGAAGTCACGCACGTAGGCGCGCACGGAGTCCTCGATGCTGCGGAAGGGGCTGTCGAGCAGCTCCAGCGGGATCCGCAGGTCCCAGTCGGCCCATTCGTAAAGGATCCGCGACGAGTTTTCTGTGCTCAGGTTGATCGATAGCGCGCGCAACGACGTGGGGGCCAGCCGCTCGGCGTAGGCCAGCGCACGCATGGTGGCATTGTGTACACCGGAGCACGACGACGTGGTGCTCGACCGGCTCCTCCACGGTGTACGGCCCCGGGCCGCTGGGCGCGAGGATGTTGGTCACGACGAGGTCGCGCTCGGCCAGTAGCCCCGCCTTCAGCCGCAGGGCAAGGCGGTGGTGGCGCAGCAGCTCTACCCATGACTGCGAGCGGGTCTCGGCGACGATCGCTGTCGTGAAGGCGCCTGGGTGTTTGTCCCGCTCTTGTGACAGGGCCTCCCGGACCGCGTCGAGGACATCGCGACTGTTCGTCCCCCGAAGGATCCGCAGCGGCACGTCGCGCGTCAGCTCGGCCCAGCGGGCCTCAACGTCATTGTCAGGCAGCACCGCGAACGCCTGCATTGACGCGGGTGCGATCGCGTGCATATACGAGACAGCTCCAGCCACGGACTCGTCGACGCGGTCAAGGAGCACGACCGCGTGGTTCGGGCGGCCGAGTTCCGGCTCGGCCACGCCGGCGCGCAGCTCGAGACCGACCTGTTGGTAGTGACGGTGGATGCGGTACATGAGCAGCACCACGAGGGGGATCGCGACGATCACGATCCACGCGCCCCCGATGAACTTGGTGGTGGCGACCACCACCAGCACGACGCCGGTGACGGCCGAGCCGATGCCGTTGACGACCATCGAGCGCCGCCAGTTGCGCTCCCGGGTCTTCAGCCAGTGGCGGACCATGCCGGCCTGGGACAGGGTGAAGGAGGTGAACACCCCGACGACGTACAGCTGGATGAGCTGGGTCACGTCGGCGTCGAAGACGATCAGCAGCAGCGACGCCGCCACGGCGAGCACGAGTGCGCCGTTGCTGAACACCAGCCGATCGCCCAGCGCGGCGAACTGTCGCGGCAGGAATCGGTCGCCCGCCAGGACCGACGACAGTCGCGGGAAGTCGGCATACGCGGTGTTCGCCGCCAGGATCAGGATCAACGCGGTGACCACCTGCACCGCGTAGAACCCGAAGCCTATGCCGAACACGGCGAGGGCTATCTGGGCGGTGACCGTCCGGGGCATGCCTTCAAACGCCACGACGTTGGTGGCCGTCGCCAGGTAGCTGATGCCCAAGAACAGCGTCACCGCGATGCAGCCCATGATTCCGAGAGTCGTGGCAGCGTTGCGACTCTGGGGGTAGCGAAACGCCGGCACACCGTTGGTGATGGCCTCGACGCCGGTCAGCGCCGTCGCGCCCGAGGAGAAGGCACGCAGGATCACAAACAGCGTGAGCGCGCTTTCGACCTCCAGCTCCGTGCCGGCCGTCGGGGCCTGTGGGCAGCCGCCGAGGCATTGGACGAGCCCGGAGACCACGAGCACGTACATCGTGACCACGAACGCGTAGGTCGGCAGGGCGAACAGGAGTCCAGCCTCCTTGACGCCTCGCAGGTTGGCGATCGTGACCAGTGCCACGAAGCCCAGCGCCATCAGCAGCCCGTACTCGGCCACCCCCGGCGCGGCGGACGTGATGGCGGCGACACCGGCCGCGATCGACACCGACACCGTCAGGACATAGTCGATCAGCAGGGCGCTCGCGGCCGTCAGTCCGGGCAGGTCGCCGAGGTTCTCGCGGGCCACGATGTAGGCGCCGCCCCCGTGGGGGTACGCGCGCACGGTCTGGCGGTAGCTGACGATCACCGTGACGAGCAGCAGCGCAACGGCCACCGCCAGCGGGCGGACGAGCGAGAAGGCGCCGGCCCCGGCCAGCGCCAGGACCAGCATCATCTCCTGGGTGGCGTAGGCCACCGAGGACATCGGGTCCGACGAGAACACCGGCGCGCCATCCACTTGGGTAGCAGCTGGTGCTTGAGCTCACGACTCGCCCGCGCACGTCCGATGACCGTGCGCTTGACGGCGGTGGGAATGGCTGCCACGCCCGCTCCTTTAGAGGTCGCTACGAGAAGGCGTGGGGGCTGGTCACTACGTCATCGCGATCCACGTCCGATCGACCATGACTCGAAGGCGACGGCCTCCCCGGCGATTGACGCCTTCTCAGCGCAGCCGGCGTGATTCGTACGGCTTGTAAGCGGCGGGGAACGGGAGCCAGCCCGCCGAGGTGTCACAGGGCCCCCATAGGATCGGCGGCCATGGGGAAGATCACGCTGCACACCACGCCGTACGGCCGACCGGCGCTGTGCTTGTTGCGCGACCGGATCGTCGCCGCCAAGGCCGACGACCCGCTGCAGCCGGTGACGGTCGTCGTGCCAAGCAACTACGTCGGTGTGTCGACTCGCCGGCTGCTGGCCAGCGGCGAGCTGGGGTCGATCACCAACCGTGGCGTCGGTATCGCCGGGCTCAACCTGCTCACCGTCTACCGCCTC
>Ga0136615_10001680_pt1 | contig 10805 bp, 7 predicted proteins | sample AntDrymUQ2882206_2_FD_106647 | JGI IMG/M metagenome (GOLD analysis project Ga0136615, IMG submission 106647) | Polar desert sand microbial communities from Dry Valleys, Antarctica - metaG UQ288 (22.06) | ecosystem: Environmental > Terrestrial > Soil > Desert | place: Antarctica: Dry Valley...
GGACCGTCGGAGCGACTGGCGAGGTGCTTCCGCACGGCCGCGACATCCTCGACCGCCGAGGGCGAGTCGAAGGTGATCTCGAAGACCCGCGCGCCCGAGTCGGCCAGCTCGTCGACCAGCGCCACCAGCCGTTCGACCGGCTCGACGAGGCGGAGGACGACGATGAGCCTGTGGCACCGAATCGCCCCAGCGACCGGTCCGGCTCGCAAGGCCTCTGCCGCCGGCCCGCCGCGCAACCCCTCGGCGCCCGATCCGCCGGACCCTTCCGCGGCCTTCATGCGGGCACCTCGACCTGCCGCGCGGGCCCGGGTTCGACCGGATCTAACAGCGCGCCATCGTCCAGCAGCCGGGCGCGCAACGCACCGGCGTCCAACGCTCGCGGCGTGAGACCACCGCTCACTGCCATCGCCGCAGCCGTGCCCGCCGCCTGTCCCATGGCCATGCAGGTGGCCATCGAGCGTGCCGAGGCGTGCGCGTCGTGCGTCGCCGAGAAGCATCGGCCCGCCACCAGCAACCCCTCCACGCCGAGCGGCAGGAGGCTCCGATACGGGATGCCGTACACGCCGCGATCATGGACGTAGCGCCACTCCGTGTCGCCACCGGCGTGGTGGTCCTCGATGGGCGCGCCGCACAGCGCGATCTCATCGGCGAAGCGCCGGCCCTCCAGGACGTCGTCGCGCCTCAGTCGGTACTCGCCGTGGACGCGGCGGCTCTCGCGCACGCCGATGGACGGGCTGGTGCCGACGAGCACGGATGCCTCGAAGCCAGGCACGCGGTCGCGCAGGAAGCGGTGGTACTCACGAACCTGGCGACGGCCCTCCAGCTCAGCCTGCGTGAGTGCCACGGGGTCCGTGGCATCCACGTTGGGGATGCGCGTCATGTGGATCATCACCACGCCAGCGAACGGCGTGCGGTGCCACGAGCCCTCGAGTCGCGGCAAGAGGTATTCGCCGGTCGCGGCGGCTTCTCGCATCCGCGCCCAGAGCTCGGCCTTGAGTACCGCGGCGGCACGCACGACATCCACGTTGGCCAGCCGGAAAAGCGTCGAGAGCGACTGCACCATGCCGGAAGCGTGGGCGTCGTCGTAGGGCACGCTGGCCATCGCGCACAGGTCCGCGTCACCAGACGCATCCACGATGACGTCCGCCTCGATCCAGCGCTCGCCGCCCTTGTTCCAGATACGGACCGCCTCCGCCTGGCCGCCCACGACGCGAACGCCGGTGGCCCAGGTGTGCAGCAGAAGGTCGACCCCGGCGTCCCCGGCCAGCCGCTCCCAGACGACCTTGAGCGTCTCCTGGTCGTAGGTCACGCCCGTCCCCGCGCCATAGGTGTTCGCGCGCTCGAAAGCCACGCCCTCTTCGGTGAGCCGTCCGACGACCTCCCAGCCCAGCCCACCCACCACGCGAAGGGGCGACTCGGACGGCGTGTAGAACGCGTAGAAGGTGTCCAGCACGGCCGTCGAGGTGCCGCCCATGAAGGCCAATCGATCGACCAGCAGCGTCCGTGCGCCGGTCCGTGCGCTGGCGATGGCGGCGGTCGAGCCGGCCGAGCCCGAGCCGACCACGATGACGTCATAGCGCTCGGCGATGGTCCCGCTCGTCATTCGATGGGCGCCAAGGCAGGCTCAGCGACCGCGGCCAACGCGAAGGCTCGGGCCGGGTTCGCCACCAGGAGGGTCTCGACCGCCGCGTCGCCGATCCGCCGCCGCAGCCGCGGCACGAACGTCGCCATCAGAGAGCGCATGCCGGGCCCTCCGCCGTACGCCCGGAAGTAGTCGCGGCGGCCCAGGTCCAGCCCCAGCACGATGCGCTCCACGTGCCCGGCGGCCACGACCGACTCGATGAGATCCAGCAGATCACTGTCCGGCCGGTACTTGATGCGTCCGATGGTGTCGTACTCCAGGGTCACGCCGCGCGCGGCGATCTCTGCGTGCAGCTCCGGGTCCGGGTTGCGATCCATGTGCGCCAGCAGGATGCTCGTCGGCGAGACGCCCTGCGCCGTGAGCAGGTCCACGATCTCGTGCCCGCAGGTGCCCACCTCAGCGTGCACCAGGATGGCCGCTCCGCTGCGCCGATGCCCGATGGCCACCGCTTCCAGCCGACGCCGCTCCGAAGACGTGATGCGCTGATAGGACGCCCCGGCCTTGATGACCCCCGCCCGTGCCGGATCGAGCGGCAGGGAAACGTCGAGCCAGTCCGCCGGGTGCATGCCGTCGCTGAGGTCGGACACGATGCGCTCTGCCAGCGTCTCCACCGACGCCTCGTGCACCCAATGGCCCTCCGGGTAGTGCGCATCGCGGTGGTAGCCGGTGGCCGCGATGACCGGCACCCCGGTCGCCTCTGACAGGGCACGCATCCGATCCGGCCGCCGCCCGCAGCCGATGGGCGTCATCTCCACGATGGAGGCCAGCCCCGTGGACTGCGCCTCGCGGACCTCCGCGACCGCCGCAGCGAGTTCGTCGAACTCCTGGCCGGGCAGGGCGGGGCTGCGCAGGAACAGGTGCTCGTGCGAGTCGGTCACACCCAGCGCGCTCGCGGGCAGCGGACCCTTGACCGTGACGACCACACCATCTCGTACGTGCACCGGGCGAATCCTACCCAGCTACGCCCGACTCGCTGGCCCGCACTCGTATGATGGTCACGTGGCAGCCGTGGAACCCGCCCAGATCCCGCCCGACGAGGCAGAGCGTCTTGCGGCCGTCGAGCGATACGAGATCCTGGACACGCCCGCTGACGGGACCTTCGACCGCATCACGGCGCTCGCCGCTCGGCTCTTCGATGTGCCCATCGCCATCGTCAGCGTGGTCGACCACGACCGCATCTGGTTCAAGTCGCATCACGGCCTGGCCGTCGACCAGATCGGCCGGGACGCCGGGCTGTGCGCCTCGGCCATCCTGCACGATGGGCCGTGGGTCATCAACGACGCGCCACGTGATCCCCGGGCACTGTCCAACCCGCTGGTGGCCGGCGAGCTCGGCCTGAAGTTCTATGCCGGCGTACCACTCCGAACCTCCGAGGGACACAACCTCGGCACGCTCTGCATCCTCGACTTCCAGCCCCGCCAGTTGACGGCACGGGAGGCCGCCAGCCTCGAGGATCTGGCAGCCATGGTCATGAACGAGCTGGAGCTTCGACTGGCCAGCCGCCGCGCAGCGGACATGGCCAGGGAACGGGAGCAGCTCCAGGACGCCTTCGCGGGCATGCTCTCGCATGAGTTGCGTACTCCGGCCACGACCATCTACGCCGCCACCAAGATCCTGTCTCGCGATCCCGCGGTCATGGGCAGCGCCAGGGCGCGTGACCTCCTTCCCGACATCACCGGCGAGACGGAGCGACTGCTGCGGCTCATCGAGGACCTGCTGGTCCTCACAAGGGTGGAACGCGGCCTGCTCGAACCCGCACAGGAACCGGTCCTGGTGCAACGCGTGCTGCCCAGGCTGGTCGAGCAGGAGGGCCGGCGCTGGCCGGATCGGACCATCCGCCTCGATGTGGCGCCGGGACTGCCGGCGGTCGCCGGCGATCAGTCCTATCTGGAGCAGGTCGTGACGAACCTCCTGTCCAACGGCCTCAAATACAGCGCGCCAGGCACGGAGGTCGACGTCTCGGCCGCACAGGTGGAGGAGGAGGTCGAGGTCCGCGTGCGCGATCGCGGCATCGGCCTGAAGGCGGACAGCCAGGAAGCGGTCTTCGGTCTCCTCTTCCGGACCTCTGAGGGCTCCCGACACGCCGGCGGCGCGGGCATCGGCCTCTACGTCTGCCGACGCTTGCTGGAGGCGATGAACGGCCGTATCTGGGCAGAACCCGCCCCGGACAAGGGCACGATCTTCGCCTTCCGTCTGCCGCTCGCGGAGGACTGACCCGGAACTGCAGGCGCCCGCTCCGTCGGGTGCCGAGTCCGCCGTCGGCAGCTGAATGACCAAGGCTCGGCGCCCCGAATCGGCACTGTCCGAGGCCGATCCCGTGGAGGCGGTCACTCACCAGCGACGAAAACGCCCCGGGCGCCCGTTCGCCGATCGAAGCCCAGCTCACCGATCGCGACGTCCAGCCTGATCGGGCCGCTGTCCGGCTGTACCGTGCTTGGTAGGTCCACGTAGATGGTCTGCGGCGTGCGGCCCGACTCACCTATGGCGTCAACGCGCTCGCTACCGCCCTGCCAAGAGACCACTACCTCTTCGAGAGTGGTGCCATCCGCACATTCGAGGTCACCGGTCGCGTTCGCAGTGAAGATCGCCGTCACGGATGGCTCGGGCCCTCCGAGGAATTCGATACCGTCGAAGTGGAAGGTGACTTCAGCTTCAGCGTCCTCGATCTCACCGCAGGCGGTGAAGTCGACCAGCGCCCTACGCTGTGTGACCTTGAGGTCCGGGCCGCTGCCCGACAGCCAGTCGACGATAAGCGACGAGCCGGCGGTGTCGATCGTCCAGATACCCCCGTTCTGCCGTACCAACAACAGATCGTCGACGCGCACCTGGATCGATGGCTCGGTCTGCACCAGGAAGGCTTCGTCCGGGTCAAGCGCCGGCGGGTCGACGGCCATCCGGGTGAACGCGGCCTCAGTGATGACTGGCCCATCGTCGAGCGCCTCTTGGAAGGAACCATCGTCCATACCTCTGACCAAGGTGCGCGCAGCGTCCATAGCCTCGGCCATCACGCTCGCCTCCGTCAGCGTGCCGCGTGTGATCTGCTGGGGCTCGGCAACGACAGTCTCGGCGTTCGCCACTTCGAAGCTCTGAGTGCGAAGCCCCGAGATGGCGATACCCCAATGAGTTATCTCGCCATAGCGGCCCACACTCGTCACTTGTTCTTCCCAATCGAAGCGGTCTGGGTCGTTGGCGACGATCGGTTCCAAGGTCACCGTCTCCACCGAGTCGGTCGCCTCGATCGCGATGCCGTCCAACCAAGCGGTGCCTGTTGCGAGATCGGCGATCGCCGCATCGCGGGCGGCCATGGTGCTACCCGTGCCAGCGTAACCCTCGATATCGAAGGCTAGTGCGACAGGAACGTCGATGTCGGAGACCTGCCATGCGCTGGTCGGGCTTTTCACCAGCTGAACGGTCGCGGTCTGTTGCGTTCTGGCCAGCTCGCCGCCCGAAGCCGATGCGACGGCCGACCACTCTGCGATGACGGTGGCTTCGTCGTCCGTGCTTCTTCCTTCCACCTGCCGCCTACGTAGGTCGTCGAGGGTGACCGTGACGCTTTGCGGAAGGATTGCGAATCCGAGCCGATCGGCGATAGGGCCCAGATCGGTATCCGTCGTGAGCAACTGGGACGCATCTGCGTCCCGATTCGCCAGTCCCTTCAGCAGGCTCTCTGTCACTGTCTCGGGACCGGGCTTGCTCGTGGCGGTCATGGCGATGGCGATGAGCGCGGCGGCAATGACCCCGCCCCCGATCAGCTTCATCCGCGTGTCGAGGCGGCGTGTGGGCGTGGCGGCACGGTACTCATCGGGCACTGGTACCCCCATCTGGTGTGTTGTGCCCTCTGCCGGGCGGCCTGACGGGTCGGCGGTCAAAGAGTGGCTCATCGTGGTCCTCCCGGCGTCTATCAGGGTCCATACCGGACGCGTTGCTTCCTAGACGCGCAGGCGCCGCATTCCTTACATCTGCGATCGCCCGTCGCGCGGGGTACAGGTGTCGTAACCTTCGGGCGCTCGGGTGGAACAGCGCTGAAGGCTATCGACACGAGCCGATCCGTCGGGTGCACCGTGGGTGCCGAGGGCGTGGACGCATGAGCGACATGGAGTAGCGCGGATATGGTCATGGACTCGGCGTCCTTCGAAACCTTCTACACGACGCATGCCGACCGCGTGTACACGACGGCCTTCCGGATCCTCAAGGACTCCGAAGCCGCAGCCGACGTCACGCAGGACACCTTCATCAAAGCGCTTCGTCAGGAGGCTCTCGACAACCCGTCGGCCTGGCTCTCGACGGTCGCGACCAACGGCAGCCTCGATTACCTACGACGCAACTCCCGTCAGGTCGCCATCGACAGCGACCAGGACGAGGAGGACCGAGGGGGCGTCGTGCTAGTGGATCCGGCAGAGCCCTCTCAGGCGGCGTCATCGGCCGATCAGGTCGCCCTTGTCGTGACGCTTGTGGACGAGCTGCGACCCGAACAGCGCGCCGCGATGGTCGGCCGCTACATCGACGAACTGCCGATCGAAACGATCGCGAGATCGCTCGGGAAGACGGTCAACGCCACGACGGTCTTGTTGTCACGGGCGCGGACGGCACTAAGGGATCGCTACGCCGATCACATCTTCGAGCGGCGCGGGCTTCCGGCGGAGTGCCGCGCACTGCGGCCGCAGCTCCTGGCGTACGACTCGGGAGCGCCCGCGGCTGATGACGATACGGACCACGTGAGTTCCTGCTCGCACTGCCAAGAGACCCTCGCCGAACTGCGCTCGATGAGTCGTGCCTTCGCAGCGGCCCCGATGATCGCCGCCCCGGTGGCCGTCAAGACTTCCTTGCTGGGGACGGCGACCGCGCAGGGCCTGGTCGCTACACCAGCAAGTGCTGCCGCGGCGGCATCGAGCACGGGCGGCGTGAGTGCTGGTTCTGCCGCGACATCCGGCGGCTCGGTCGTGGCCACTTCTGCTGGAGGAGGCATCGGCGTCGGCGCAGCAGCCTCCGTGGGAGCGGTAATCTCAGGCATCGTCCTCGCCGGGGCGCTGGTCGTCGGGCAAGGCGGTGTCGCGCCGTCGGCGCCTGCCCGGACGGCGTCCGCTGCCTCACTCCAAGTCGCAGCGGAAGTCTTTGCATCGGTCGGTGGACCGCCCGTGACCGTCAACCTGACCGCGACCACACCGACCGTCACCATCGCCTTCGATGGGACCGATGGACAACGTCTTTTGGTCAGAGGGTTCGAGGGATCCCTCGGTAACCACGGCGTCTCGGTACGGTTGCCGGGCGAGTCTGCTCCACCGCCACCGGATAGGCGGCCTGAGGCCTGGTTTCTAGAGCCGATGATTCTCGAGGAAAGCGGTCGATACGGAGTCCAGATTTGCTGTGCCCAGCACATCGAAGGTGACCTGACCGTCCAGCTGTACGATGTTCCGCCGGACGTGACGGCCTCCCTCGACCCGCCGGGGACCCAGGTGCCCGTCGAACTCACCACGTTCGGCCAGTCGGCGCAACTGTCGTTCACGGCCCTAGCGGGCGAGAAACTGACCCTAGTGGGCTCCGAGAACACCCTCGGGACCACGCCCGCCGTCGGCATTGAGCCGGGCAACCCCCTGGCCGTCGTAGACATCGCGTGCCCGGGGAAAGCCTCGTGGGACGGTCGTTTAGGCATGGGGGTTGACTGGGAGGTCGATATCACCGACGCCATGCCGGAAGGGGAGTGTGTGGCCACCATCTCCGGCGCGCCCGGATCGGTCAACGTCGGATTAAGACGAGAGTAGGCCGGTCTCGGCGGCGCAGCTCGTCAACCGGCAGGATAGCTACATGAGCTCCTCGATCTCCGCGAGGATCAATGCAGACTCTATGGTCGAGTAACTGAAGTTTGTGTTATCTCTATAGATACCGCGTAGCTGATGTCGGTCTTCCTACTCTTATTGACTCTGTCAACCAACATCTGAAGCCAATTATCATCCCCATTGGTTCATGGGGCACATCGGTGTACTTCTCGAACGCTGTGATGACGTTTTCCAGCCGCTTCGAAAACATCTTGTCTGGCACTATATCTCCTCATGGGGTGCCGAGGCAGTCCGGCACGGGATTCAAGAGAATAGCCCTTCAGTTGGAGGTTCGTGCGGCTGAGCGCAGATGAGCGGGCGAGCCGCGCACTTGGATTCCCCGGTGGGGTCGGGCTCGCCCATGAGTGGCGCTCAGGCTCGATGCCCGAACTGTCAGCGCCCACAGGACTGAGCTAGCGCTACGTCCGACCACCGGTGACCTCAAGGAGTGCCCTGAGCGCGATCACCGCTACTGCGTGGCAGTGGACGCCTCCAGCACCCGCCCCCTGGTTGCCCGCCGAGGTCAGGCTGCGACTGGGTCTTGGCGCCTGCTCATCAAGAGCCCCGCGAGGAGTCCTGAGCAGACTCTGTCGCCTCGGAGGGGTGGCCTGCTGCGGTGACGACTTGACGGGGCACACCGCTCGTTTCGAGCTGCCGCGAGTCCGGGGCGACCGGCGTGACGTTCGCCAAGGGGAGCTTGCTTCCCAGGGCCTCATCTGCATCGTACCGATATCCGCAGTGGGCGCAGACGATCGCGTCCGCGGCGATGCGGGATTTGCAGTCAGGGCAGTTCTTCGTCGTCGCGGCTCGAAACGCGCCTCGGCTGGCCGCCGTGGCGAGAGAAGCCGTGTTCTTAGTGAAGTACAGCAACACCATTGCGGCACCTATCAGCGCCATCGGGATACCGATCCAGAAGAGGATCGGGAGCAGGACGGTTACGAGCAAGCCTGCGACTACAAGAGCGATTCCGATGACCATCGAGCGACTCCTTGAAGCGGAAGCCCTGGCGACCCGGTAGCCGCCTAATCGCTCCCACAGTGTTGACGCGTCAGGGGGCGAATCCTTACAGACGTCTTTGCCGCCAATGCTGGGCACAGTCTTAAGGCGCCTCGCGACGCGCGCACGCGGCCTCACGAGACTCGAGCGGGCTCGGCGAGCGACGAGCCGGGCAGTGGATGACGACTGCAATGCTGGCGAGGAACTCGCTGACCGCCTAGCATCTCCCGATGTACGACACAGCGACCGCAGCCGTCGAGGCTGCCCTTGCCGCCGGCGCCCGCTACGCCGACGCCCGCGTGATGCAGATCCGATCCGAAGCCATGGCGGCACGCAACGGTGTCCTTGAAGCGACCGAGCGGGACGAGCGCGCCGGCGTCGGCGTGAGGGCCCTGATCGGATCGTCGTGGGGTTTCTACGCCGTGCCTGACGAGGGTCCCGCCGCGGCGCGGCGAGCCGGAGAAGAGGCCGCAGCCGTGGCCCGTGCCTCAGCCAGCGTGCCCGGCAAGGCACTCGACCTGGCGCCCCAGGCACCCGCCACCGGATTCTGGTCGAGTGAATGCCGCGAGGATCCCTGGGCGGTGACGCTGGCCGAGAAGGGCGATCTTCTGGAGACTGCCACGCGCACCATGCGCGAGCACGGTGCGGACATCGCCGAGGCCAGCCACCGCGTCTGGGACACCCACAAGTGGCTCGTTTCCAGCGAGGGTTCTCGGGTGGACCAGCACATCGTGGAGTGCGGCGCGGCGATGAGCGCCACGGCGGTCGGTGAACGCGAGACGCAGCGACGTTCGTACCCGGGCATCCGCGGCCAGTACGGGACGCGCGGCTGGGAGCTGGTGCGGGAGCTGGACCTGGCCGGCAACGCGGCACGCATCGCGGAAGAGGCACGCGCTCTATTGACCGCGCCGGAGTGCCCCTCCATCGACGCCACGGACCTCATCCTGGGCTCGGAGCAGATGGCGCTGCAGATCCATGAGTCGGTGGGCCATGCCGTGGAGCTCGACCGGATCTTGGGCTGGGAAGCCGCCTTCGCGGGAACCTCGTGGCTAGACCTGGCGCAGATGGGCAGCTTGCGCTTCGGGTCGGCGCTGATGAACATCACGGCCGACGCGACACTACCCGGGGCGCTGGGCAGCTTCGGCTATGACGACGAGGGCACGCCCGCTCACCCGGTTGACATCGTGCGCGAAGGCACCTGGGTGGGCGTCCTGTCCGGACGAGACTCGGCGGCGCTGGCCGGCATCGCCTCGGGCGGCGCCGTGCGTGCCGACGGCTTCAACCGCATCCCCATGGTGCGCATGACCAATGTCGGCTTGCTGCCCGGTCCGGACAGCCTCGACTCGATGATCGCCGCCACGGACGACGGGGTGCTGATGGACACCAACCGCTCCTGGTCCATCGACGACAAGCGCCTCAACTTCCAATTCGGCTGCGAGATCGGCTGGGAGATCAAGGGCGGCAAGCGCGGCCAGCTGCTGCGCAACCCCACCTACACCGGCATCAGCCCGCGCTTCTGGGGCGCCATGGACATGCTCGGCGGGCGCGCCGAATGGACGTTCTGGGGCACACCCAACTGTGGCAAGGGACAGCCGATGCAGGTCGGTCACACCGGTCATCCTGCGGCGCCGGCCAGATTTCGCGGCATCCGGGTGGGGGTGCGCGGATGACAAGCCACACGACAGACGTAGCGCCGTCGGCGGTGGCCGACCAGGTCATCGAGATGGTGCGCGCCTCAGCGCCCGGGTGCGAGGCGGAGGTGACGGTGCGCACGGGCACAGAGGCGCTCACCCGTTTCGCTGGGAGCTTCATCCACCAGAACGTGGCCGAGGAGACGAGCCGTATCGCTTTGCGCATCAGCCTCGATGGCCGGACCACGGCCGTCAGTTTGGATGGCCAGCCGACCACCGATGCCCTGAGCCGACTCATCGACGGTGCGCTGGAGGCGGCTCGCGTCCTCCCCGTCGACCCTGATTGGCCTGGTCTCGCGCCCGTCGCCGATGCCCCCGATGCCGGCCACTGGGACGAGGCCACGGCCGTGGCCGCTCCGGACGATCGTGCCCGCCGCGTGGCGGAGTTCGTGGCCGCGGGCGAAGGTCTAGAGATGGCCGGCTCGTGCGTCACGGACTCCAGCATCGCGGCCTTCGCCAACAGCGCTGGTCAGCGGCTCTCCGGCCGGACCACGCTTGCGACCCTGGACGGCATCGCCCGAACGGGCAGCTCTGACGGGAGCGCGCGCGCGGCCTCGGCCGGACTGGCAGCACTGGACGGCAGTGCGCTCGGCGAACGCGCCGCTCGCAAGGCACGCGAGGCGGCTGATGCCACGGACCTGGAGCCGGGCCGCTACGAGGTCC
>Ga0136615_10001682_pt1 | contig 10801 bp, 7 predicted proteins | sample AntDrymUQ2882206_2_FD_106647 | JGI IMG/M metagenome (GOLD analysis project Ga0136615, IMG submission 106647) | Polar desert sand microbial communities from Dry Valleys, Antarctica - metaG UQ288 (22.06) | ecosystem: Environmental > Terrestrial > Soil > Desert | place: Antarctica: Dry Valley...
CAGGCGCGCCGGTGGGTCAAGGTATGCATTGCAGCCGTCGTCGTCCTCGCCTCTCTCGTGGGCATCGTGTACCTGCGTGCGTTCCTCACCCTCGATTCCTCGACCTTCTCCCGCGCGCTCGTCTGGGTCGATGCAGACGTCGACGATTTCCGGAGGTTTCCGGCGCGCCGGATCCACGCACCCCCCGACCCGTACCTCTACGAGAAGGGGCCCGGCTACCCCTCGGGCCTCCCCGACGATGTCGTGCTACCGGACGACAACGATGATCTCGAACCGTTTCTCCGCTCCACGGACACCACTGCGTTTATCGTCGTGGAGCGCGACGTCCTGCTCTACGAGCGCTACTTCAACGGCTACGAGCACGATTCGACCCAGACCTCGTTCTCCGTAGCGAAATCGTTCGCGTCGGCGCTTGTGGGTATCGCGATAGACGACGGCGACATCGCACTTGACGACCCCATCACCGACTACCTTCCGGAACTGAAGGACCGGGACGAGCGCTTCGAGAGGATCTCGATCCGGCACCTCATCTCGATGTCGTCGGGACTGCGCTACGAGGAACAGGGAACGCCTTGGAGCGACGACACCGAGACCTACTACGCTCCCGATCTTCGTAAGCTGGCGTTGACCGATACGGAGGTAGTCGGACCGCCCGGCGAGGACTGGCATTACAACAACTTCAATCCGCTGCTGCTGGGAATGATCCTCGAGCGGACGACTTCACAGGACGTTGCCGGATTCATGGAGGCGCGTCTCTGGCAACCGCTCGGAGCGGAGGGCGACGCATCGTGGTCGCTCGATTCCGAGGCCGGCGGCTTTGAGAAGATGGAGAGCGGTATCAACGCGCGCGCCATCGACTTCGCCAAACTAGGTTCGCTCTACCTGCACGAAGGTGAGTGGAACGGCACGCGCATTCTCCCGGCAAGCTGGGTGCGCGAATCGAGTGGACTGAGCAACGAGGGCGACGATCGGCTGCAGGTCACGGACGGTTTGGCGCCGGCGTATGGATACTGGTGGTGGACCTACCGCGACGACGAGCTCGGCGACTATTTTGCCGCGCGCGGGAACAAGGGGCAGTTCATCGTGGTGATTCCCGAGCGCGATGTGGTCGTTGTTCGCCACGGCCGGGACTTCGGCGACGTGGAGGATTGGGTCGGAGCCATCGCCGACATCGCGCGCTCGTTGTGAGAGGGCACGCCGGCCACGAGATGATCGAGCTCGGGGGTAGACGGAAACGGGGATCGAAGTGCCACCCGACGTCGTCAATGTCACTGGGGTCCGGTAAGCGACCAGCCGTGCGCGTCACGGTGAGGGGCCATACCTATCGCAGCACCGTTGCGTTCATGGGTGGGAGGTTCATGCTCCCGGTCAGCGCGAAGCATCGCGAGAGCGCAGGTGTCGCGGCCGGCGACCAGTTGAAGTCACCGTCGAACTCGATACAGAGCCTCGTGCTGTAATCGTGCCTGAGGCCTTTGCGGCGGCTCTCGCCCGGAATGCAAAGGCCAGCAAGCTCTTCGACGGGTTGTCGTACAGCAAGAAGCAGTGGCATGTGCTCTCGATTGAGGGTGTCAAGACGCCCGAGACTCGCCAGCGGCGTATCGACAAATCGGTCACCGCGCTCAGCGCGGGCCGGGCAAGCTAACGCTGTCATGACCTCCTCCGCATAGCAGTAGCCCACAGCGGGCCAGGAGGAAGGATGGAGGTCGAGGCGACGTACTACGACGGGCGAGATCCGCCACTAGATAGGAGACTGTCCGGATGCATGCGCTCGCCACGGGGGCCGACACGCTCGTCTCGATCCTTGCGCGCCGCGCCGCAGCCGGTCCCTCCTCACCGTTTCTCGTCTTCGAGGACTCCACGGGTCACCTGGAACGTCGTTCCTATTCGGACATGTTGGAACGCGCCGCTTGCACCGCGAACCTCCTCCACGGTCTCGGCGTGCGAAGCGGAAGCGCGGTGCACATCCACCTCTGGAACTGCCCGGAGTTCTTCGATGTCTGGTTTGGGGCGGCCCGGCTCGGCGCCGTGATCGTGCCGACGAACCCACTGCTTTCCTCGGATGAGCTCTCCTTCGTGGTGGAACACGCCGGGTGCAAATGGTCGATCACGCAACCCGAACTACTCGATACGGTGCGGGCCGCATATCGGGGGCCGGCTGAGATCCTGCTCGCGCGGACCACCGAGACGGTGAGCGGCGCGCCGTCATTCCGCAACGAGCTGGCTCACGCCCACCAAAGCGTCGCCGGCGCGAGCCCGGCCGCCAGTGACGTCGCCGCCATTCTCTACACCTCGGGTACCACGAGTCGCCCTAAGGGCGTGCTGGTGACGCATGCCAACTACCTTCATGTGGGCGAGGTCGTGGCGCAGCATCTGCGGATGAGGCCCGACGACCGGATGCTGATCACGCTTCCGATGTTCCATGCCAACGCTCAGTACTACTCGACGATGTCGGCGTTGATGTCCGGCTCGTCGCTGATCGTCATGGAGCGGTTCAGCGCATCCCGATGGGCCGACGTGGCGGCTCGTCACTCGGCGACCCTGGCCAGTTTGTTCGCCGCGCCGATTCGTATGCTGCTGGCGCAGGCGCGGCGGGACGTCGACGGGCACAATAACCTGCGCGCGGTGATCTTCTCTCAGAACGTGACGCCCGCCCAGCTCGATGATTTCGAACGACGCTTCGGTGGCCCACTGGTCCAGCTCTACGGGATGACCGAGACGATCGCGCCGCCCACACTCAATCCCCTCTACGGCGAGCGCCGCAACATGAGTATCGGTCGCCCGACGCTAGGAGCCAGGCTTAAGATCGTGAGGGCTGACGGCAGCGCGGTTCAACAGGGCGAGGTCGGTGAGCTGCTCGTCGCGGGTGAGCCGGGTACGACCTTGATGGCCGGCTATCTCGACGACGTCGACGCGACCCGCACTGCGCTAAGCGACGGCTGGCTGCGCACCGGTGACCACGTGCGGATGGACGATGACGGATACTTCTACTTCGTCGATCGGGGCAAGGACATGATCAAACGCGCGGGTGAGAACGTCGCCGCGAGCGAGATAGAGACCGTGGTCAACACACACCCTTCGGTGTTCGAATCTGCAGCGATCGGCGTGCCCGACGCGGTACGTGACGAAGCAATCAAGGTCTACGTCGTGCTGGCCGACGGGGCGGATGCAACCGACGAGGAGCTCAAGGAGTGGTGCGCGACCCGCTTGGCTAGATTCAAGGTTCCGTCCTACATCGAGTTTGTGGACAGCCTGCCGCGGACCTCGGTGGGAAAGATACAGAGGGCCGCGTTGAGGCTTTGCCCGACCACGAACGTAGCGAGGGTGGTTGTGGCGGAGAGATCGACGGTAGACGGGAGACGCCGCCAAGGGCAACCTCCCAGAGAGGGGAAGAGTTGAAGATCCAGGGACGCTATGAGTTCAGGGCGGATCGACAGAGTGTGTGGAGGGCTCTCCAGGATCCGGAGTTGCTTGCTGCGTGCCTGCCCGGAGCGAAAGCCCTCGAGGTCCTGGGAGCGGATAGGTACAAGGTCACGGCCGATGTCGGCGTCGGCAGCGTTAAGGGGACCTACGACGGAGTCTTCAGTGTGACCGACAAGAGGGATCTCGAGTCCTGCGTGCTACGAGGCTCGGCCCGGGGCGGGGCCGGTTCGATCGAAGTCGAGGCACTCAGCCGGCTCGCCGACTCCGACGGTGGCGGAACCTCGCTCACTTACGAAGCCGACGCGAGGGTGGCTGGACCTATTGCCGGCGTCGGTCAGCGGATGATCGGCGCGGCCTCGAAGCGCATGTCGAACGACTTCTTCGGTGCGATCGACGGGGCGCTGACCGCGGCCCCCGTCGCGCCCAAGGCCGCAGCGGCCAACGGCGAGCAGGTCCCTGAGATAGGCCGCGTTTACAGCAGGCCCAGTGCCCCGCAGAGCGACACCAAGACCTTTATGGCAGGAGTAGGAGTCGGTTTCGCCCTTGCCATCATCGGCGTCATCGTGGGACGAAGGACCGCGCGCTAAGTGGCCGGTCCATGAAGCCCGCGCCCTTTACCTACCATCGCCCTTCGACTCGCCCGGACGTCGACGCGCTGCTGACCGAGCTCGGCGCCGAGGCAAAGATTCTGGCGGGCGGTCAGAGCCTTATTCCGATTCTCAACATGCGTTTGTCCTCCCCGGCGAACCTGATCGACCTGAACCATCTCGACGGTGAACCCACCCAGCCGCAGCCTGCAGAAGGGCATGTGTGCTCCGGGCCGCTCGTCCGCCAATCCGCCGTGGAGCGATCTGAACTCGTGGGCGAGCGCGTGCCGCTCCTTGCCGAGGCCATGGACTACGTAGCCCACCCCGCGATCCGCAATCGGGGGACGATCACCGGCAGTATCGCCCACGCCGACCCCGCCGCCGAGTTGCCTGCCGTCCTGACCCTGCTGCGTGGCGAGGTGGTAGCGCGCTCGTCGGCGGGACACCGGGTGATTGCGGCAGCCGATTTATTCGCAGGCCCCCTCGAGAACACGCTGTCCGACACCGAATGGATCGAGGAGGTTCGCTGGCCGGTGGCTGCCCCCAACGAAGGCTTCTCGTTCGCAGAGTTCGCGCGGCGCAGCGGCGACTACGCTCTGTGCGGCGTCGCCGCCGGTGCCTGTCGAGGGGCCGACGGAACCACCACCATCGCGCTCGGCTATCTCTCGATGGGCGACGCTCCGGTGCGCATCGAACTGCCGCCTCTCGACGAATCGGCCCTCGAATCCGCCGAACTCGAGCATGCGGTCGGAGAAGTCGTCGAACGAGACCTCGATCCGGTCGATGACATTCACGCCACTCGAGCGTTCCGGGCCCATCTCGCTCGTAGGCTCGGGGTGAGAGCTGCACGTTGCGCCGCCGCCCGCGCGGTCGACCGTCACGTCGGCGGAGGTGCGTGATGGCGGTGGCCCCAGGAGACAGCACTCGCATCGAGCTCACCGTCAACGGGGTGGCCCACCAGGTCGATGTCGAGGCCCGGTGGCTGCTGTCGGATGTGTTGCGTCACGAGATCGGCCTCACCGGAACGCACGTGGGCTGCGAGCACGGCGTCTGCGGATGCTGCACGGTGCTGATCGAAGGGCAGCCCGCCCGTTCGTGCTTAACGCTGGCGGTGCAAGTAGATGGAGCGGAGGTCACGACCGTCGAGGGGCTCGCCGAACCAAACGGAGACCTTCATCCACTTCAAGAATCGTTCATGACGCATCACGGACTCCAGTGCGGCTATTGCACTCCGGGGTTCTTGATGAGCGCTTTGCCGATCTACGAACAGGCCGCAAACATGAGCGACGAGGCACTGCGCAAGGCCATCAGCGGTCAGCTTTGCCGCTGCACCGGTTACGCCGGCATCCTGGATGCGATCCGAGGGGCGGCCGCGATCGAAGACGCCCGTACACGAGGAGATGACGTGTGACGACACAGATGTTCGGTCAACGCGTCAAACGCAACGAGGACCCTCGTCTGCTGACCGGCAAGGGGCGCTACGTCGACGACTTCGAACACGGTGCGGCTGAGGTTGCCTTCGTCCGTTCCGAGCTCGCGCATGCTCGCATAGTCGACATCGATGTTTCTGGGGCGCTCGATATCGACGGAGTGCTGGGCGTCTACACGCACGAGGATCTCGAGGGTGACTTCGCCGAGCCGTTGCCGTTGCTGATCCCGAGCCCGGGCCTGTTTGCTCCCAAGACCCAGTATGCGCTGGCGCTCGACGAGGTGTGCTACGCGGGCGAGATCATCGTCATGGTGGTAGCGCGCGACCGCTACATCGCAGAGGATGCCGCAGGTGCGATTCGCGTCGAGTACGAAGCGCTCCCCGTCGTCACGGACCTCGAGGCGGCGGTCAAGCCAGGGTCCCCGGTGGCGCACAGCGACATGGACGACAACATCAACGGACGAGTCACCGAGGAGAAGGGTGATGTCGACACTGCGATGGCCGCGGCGTCGCACGTCTTCCAGTGGCGCTTCACCATGGAGCGCGCCGCGGCCATGCCGATGGAGGGCCGCGGCATCGTCGCTTTGTACGACAAAGGCGAGGACTCGCTGTTGCTGTACGACTCGACCCAAGCGCCCACCGGTGTACGGGGTGGACTCGCGCTGCTGTTCGGGCTCGACCCCGACAGGGTGCACGTCATCGCCCCCGACATCGGCGGTGGCTTCGGCATGAAGGTGATCCAGTTCTACCCCGAGGAGGTGCTCGTTCCGTGGGCGTCGCGCCACCTCGGAGTCCCGGTGAAATGGACCGAGGACCGGCGCGAGGACTTCATCGGATCGAACCACGAACGCGGCCAGGTACACGACGTGCGCGTGGGCACGGATGACGAGGGCCGCATCCTTGCCATGGAGACCACGTTTCTCAACGACGCTGGGGCATATTGCTCCTACGGCTTGATCATCCCGATCATCACCGCAGCTCAGATGCAGGGTCCCTACAAGATCGAGAACTTTCGTTACGAGTTCCGAAACCTATTCACCAACAAGGTGCCGACGTCGCCGTACCGCGGCGCCGGACGCCCCCATGCCGTCTACGTGATGGAGCGAGTCATCGACAAGGTGGCGCGCGAGCTGAGCTTCGATCCAGTCGACGTTCGCAGACGTAACTTCATCGCGCCGAACGAGTTCCCCTACGACGTCGGCGTCACCTTCCAGGACGGGGGCCCGACGGTCTACGACTCCGGCGAGTACCAACGCGGGTTCGACGTGCTGCTTGAAGCACTCGACTATCGGGGCTGGCGGGAGCGGCAACGCGAGGCGCGCGCCGAGGACCGCAGGCTGGGGATCGGGATCGGCTACTACGTCGAGGGCACGGGCATCGGTCCCTACGAGGGTGCGGCGATGAAGGTGCTGGCCGACGGTTCGGTCACCGTCGCCCTCGGCTTTTCGTCGCAGGGCCAGGGCCACGAAACCGTGTTCGCCCAGATCGTGGCCGACGAGCTCGGCGTTGCGGTCGACAAGATCAAGGTGACCGCCGGCGACACGCGCCGCATGGGCTACGGCGTCGGAACCTTCGCGAGCCGCTCCGCGGTCGTGGGCGGGAACGCGGTGTTCAAGGCCGCCAGAGAGATCCGCAAGCAGGCCGCTGAGGTCGCGGCGCGCTCGCTCGAGGTCGCTCCCGAGGACCTCGTGTTCGAAGACGGCGTCATTAGCGTCACCGGTGCGCCCGATCTCAGCGTCACGCTGGGACAGGCGGCTCTCATCTCGAATCCCCTGCGCTATGCGTTCGGCGAGGAGTCTCAACAGGCGGTACTGCTCGCACAGAAGGCGTACGCGCAGAGCGACCGTCCCCTGCCTGAGGGCATGCACCCGGGCCTCGAGGCCGCCGAGTTCTACAGTCCGACCTCCGGCGTCTTCGCCTTCGGCGCCCATGCGGCCGTCGTTGAGATCGACTCAGACACCTGCAACATCCAGATTCTCCGCTACATCGTCATGCACGATTGTGGTGCGGTCATCAACCCGATGATCGTCGAGGGCCAGATCCTCGGCGGTGTCGCGCAGGGCATCGGGGGAGCGTTATACGAACGCCTCGCCTACGACGACGACGGCCAGATCCAAAATGCGAGCTTCATGGACTTTCTGATTCCTTACGCGACCGAGATCCCCGTGGTCGAGCTTCATCACACCGAGACCAAGTCTCCGTTGAACCCACTCGGGATAAAGGGAGTGGGCGAGGCGGGCACGATCCCGGGTGCGGCGGTGATCGCCAACGCGGTGTCCGACGCGCTCGACCACCCAATCGACTCGATGCCTATATCTCCACTGGACGTCTTCGAGATCCTGCACGGCGGAGCGTGACGCGGGCCCGAGTGCAGCCTTGGGACCTGCGCGCTCAGGGGACGCTCTTTCGGCTTTGAATCTCGCTCTGCGGATCTCGTTCACCAAAAGGAGCCGGGTAGTCTCTCAGGCCATGGGTCGGAAGGTTCGCGTCGGGATCGATACCGGTGGCACGTTCACCGACATCGTGGCCGTCGATGAATCCTCAGGCGAGGTTGTCTCGACCAAGACGCCGTCGACCCCATCGGATCCGTCTGAGGGCTTCATGACGGGTGTGGCCAAGGTTCTCGACCACATGGGGGTCGCCTCCGGAGACCTTACGACCGTGTCGCACGGCACCACGGTGGCCACGAACGCGTTGCTGCAGGAGGATTTCGGAGGCCTCGGCTTCATCACCACCGAGGGCTTTCGCCACGTTCTCGAGATCGCCAGGCAGAGCGTGCCCGAGGGCTACGGCAACTCTTACTTCTGGGTCAAACCCGAGCGCATCGTTCCCCTTCACCTGGTCAGGGAGGTTTCGGAACGGCTCGACGCAGAGGGCCGGGTGGTGCGGCCATTCGATGAGGCCGCCGCCGTCAGGGTGGCTCGCTGGTTCAAGGACCGCGGCATCAATGCGGTCGGCGTGTGCTTCATCAACTCCTACGTCAACCCCGATCACGAGCGGAGAATGCGCGAGGTGCTGCGCGCGGAGCACGCCGAGTGCGCGGTTTCGATCAGCTCAGATGTGTTGCGTGAGTATCGAGAGTACGAGCGGTCGGTGACCACGCTAGTCGATGCTTTCGTCAAGCCGAAGGTGTCGGCCTACATCGCGGGAATCAAGTCGAAGCTCGACGATTTTGCCACGACTAACGGCGATGGAGGTGTGCCCTTCTACGTCATGAAGTCCAACGGCGGCGTCATGTCGGCTGCCGAGATCGGCGAGCAACCGATCACCACGATCCTCTCGGGGCCGGCCGCCGGGGTGCTCGGCGCGGCGCGCGTGGCCCAGGTGGGCGACTTCGACCCTGTGTTGACGCTCGACGCGGGAGGAACGTCCACCGACGTCAGCGTCGTGCGAAAGAGTGAACCGACAATGACGACCGAGGGTGCGGTCGGGCGCTGGCCGGTCAAGGTGCCGATGGTCGACGTCGTAACGGTTGGGACCGGCGGGGGGTCCATCGCATGGGTGGCGCCGGACGGCGGGTTGAAGGTCGGCCCCCGCTCCGCCGGAGCCGACCCCGGCCCCCTCTGCTACCGCAGAGGTGGAACGGAACCCACCACGACCGATGCGCATCTCGTACTGGGACGTATCCCTCCGGCCCTGCTCGGAGGCGAGGTCGCGCTGGACGCCGCGGCAGCACGCTCCGGTCTCGAGGGACTAGCCGAGAGCCTGGGACTCGGTCTCGAGGAGTGCGCCGCGGGTGTACTCGAGATCGCGGCGTGGAACCAGGCCAATGCGATTCGCCAGGTGACGGTGCGGCGCGGGCTCGACGTGCGAGACTTCGCACTGGTCGCGTTCGGAGGCTCGGGGCCTCTAGGAGCGTGCCGTCTCGCCGACGTGCTCGGCCTCGAAGCCGTCGTCGTGCCTCCGAATCCAGGCAACCTCAGCGCTTCCGGGCTACTAACGGTCGACGTACGCAGCGACTACGTGCAGACCTTCGTTAGGCGCAGCGACGACATCGCCACCGCCGAGCTCGCCGCCGTTTTCGGGGCGCTCGAGACGCAGGCGACAGAGGCGTTGCGCAGCGAAGGCTTCACCCAAGAAGACCACCTACTGGTTCGCTCCGCGGACCTTCGTTACTACGGTCAGGCCTTCGAGGTGCGCGTCGGCGCGCCGGCCGGGCCCGTGGACGACGAGTTTGTTGCAGATGTGCTCGCGCGCTTTCACGACGAGCACGAACGCCTCTATGGCTACTGCTACCGAGCCGACGGCACTCAGACGGTCGAGTGGGTGAACCTGCGAGCGAGCGGCATTGGTCCGATCACGCGTCCGGACATCACAGAGTTGGCCGAGAGCGACGGCGATGTGGCGCGCGCCAGGACCGGCGAGCGGTGCGTCTACTTCGGCAGCTCTTGGCAGGCGGCCTCACTTTACGAGCGCGCACGACTGCTTGCCGGTGACACGATCCCCGGCCCCGCGGTCATCGAGGAGTTTGGTTCGACGCTTCCCCTTGCCCCCGGTTTCGTCGGGCGAGTCGACCCGCGCGCCAACATCGTGCTGCGGCGGGAAGGTTTGTAGTGGAGACGACAGTCGATCCGGTCGTGCTCGAGATCGTGCAGGGTACGCTCGCCTCGATCGAATCCGAGGTCGAGGACGCCATCGGACGCACCGCGCGTTCGCCGATGATTCGGGATCAGCACGACTACCGCGCAGGCATCCACGATCGCAAACTCCGCAAGCTAACCGGCCGGTCGTACTCCGCACTCGTGCATCCGGTCGTGCGCGACTATCCGATCGACGAGATGAACGAGGGCGACGTCTTCTTCCACAACGACGTGTATCTCTCCGAGGGTGGGGTCGGGCATCTGCCCGATTTGACCGTGACGGTCCCGGTGTTCTGCAACGGCGCCGTCGTCGCTTTCGTGCAGGCTTTCGGGCACCACGACGACATCGGGGGCATGGTCCCCGGCTCGATGCCGTCCAACGCGACCTCCGCGTTTCAGGAGGGCCTCATGGTTCCGCCGATCAAGCTCTACGATCGGGGCAGGCCCAACGAGCCGGCGATCAAGATCATCACTCGCAACTCACGTTTGCCGGATCACATCGCCGGCGACCTCGACGCCGAATGCGCTGCGTGTTCGATGGGCGCTCGCCGTGTAGCCGAACTGTTCGCGCGCTACGGACGTGACGAGGTCGAGGTGTGCTTCGACGCCATCATCGCGCGCACGACCGAGACGTTTAGGCGGGAGATCCTCAGCAAGATTCCCGACGGGACCTACGTGTGGGAAGACTACGCCGAGCACGATGGCGTCGACGAGCCGCGTCTTCATACTCAACGCATCACGCTGACCAAGACCGTCGACAAGCTGGTCCTGGATTTCAGCGGAAC
>Ga0136615_10001683_pt1 | contig 10796 bp, 11 predicted proteins | sample AntDrymUQ2882206_2_FD_106647 | JGI IMG/M metagenome (GOLD analysis project Ga0136615, IMG submission 106647) | Polar desert sand microbial communities from Dry Valleys, Antarctica - metaG UQ288 (22.06) | ecosystem: Environmental > Terrestrial > Soil > Desert | place: Antarctica: Dry Valley...
GCCCGGTGAGCGGAAGCGTCTCGTCGAGGTCCGATCCCGCTGCCGGTACAAAGAGGCGTCGTCCGCCGGGCCAGGAAAATTAGCCGGTGGGCCAAAGCGACGGTGGGGCTCCTTCCCTAGCATGTGTCGCGTGCATATAGGTGTGGTGTCTAGCGGGAGGTGTCTCTGTTGAGTGCGGCTATCGGGCGGGACGAGAACTTCGATCCCACGCTCTACAACGACGACCTCGCGCCCATCCCGGAGGAGCAGCGCAACTGGAGCTGGGTGAACTATTCGACGGTGTGGATGGGGATGGTCCACAACGTCGTCGCCTACACGACGGCGGCCTTGCTGGTGCAGTAGGGCATGAGTCCCTGGCAGGCCCTGGAGACCGTGACGGTGGCGAACGTCATACTCATACTCGCGATGTGGGCCAACAGCATGGCGGGCGCGAAGTACGGGCTGCCTTTCCCTGGGCTCTTGCGGGCTTCGTTCGGGAGGAACGGGGCGCAGATCCCCGTCGCCATCAGGGCCTTCGTGGCGATCTTCTGGTTCGCGGTGCAGACCTACGTGGGGAGTTTGGCCGTCAAGGCGATTCTTGGAGGTTTGATCCCCGGCTGGAACTCCCTCGACGTGTCCATCCTCGGCATGGGGTTGAACGGATGGATCTCCTTCGGCATCTTCTGGGTGTTGCACGCCTACGTCATCTTCCACGGGATGGAGCGCATCAAGTTCTTCGAGTTGTGGGCCGGCCCGATAGTGATCGTGGCCGGTCTGGCGCTGGTGATCTGGGCGGTGGGCGCGACTGGCGGGGTCGGCCCGCTCGTGGACCAGCCGAGCAGGCTCGCCCCTGGCGAGTTCTGGCCGCTCTTCGCGCTCTCCGTGACCGGTCTCGTCTCCGTGTGGAGCACGCTCGTGCTGAACATCCCGGACTTCACCCGCTTCTCCCGCTCTCAGAGGGATCAGATGACCGGGCAGGCCATCGGGCTGCCGCTGACGACCATCCTGTTCTCGATCATGAGCATCGCCATCACCGCAGGCTCCACGGTAGCTTTCGGGAGACCCATCGCGGAGCCGGTGGAGTTGATGCAGGCGTTCGGCAACCCCATCGTATTGATAATAGGGGGCGCCATCATCATGATCGCCACGCTCTCGGTGAACGTCGCCGCGAACATCGTCTCCCCGGCCTACGACCTGGTGAATATGTTCCCGAAGCGGCTCAACTTCGTCTCGGCCGGTTTGATCTCCATCGTCATCGGGGTTCTTTTCTTGCCCTGGCTGTGGATGGACAATGCGGCCACGATCTTCGCCGTGCTCGGCTACATCGGTGGCGCCCTGGGGCTGGTGGCCGGGATCATGCTCGCCGACTTCTATCTCATACGCCGCCGCAACTACGACCTCGGCAGCTTCTATACTCGCGGGGGCCTCTACGAGTACTCGGGCGGCTGGAACCTGCGGGCGATAGCCGCGACCGCTATCGGCCTCGTCGTCGCCTTCGTCGGGGTCTTCGCGCCGCTAGTCGGCGTCGAGTCCCTCGGCTTCCTCTCGGTCTATACCTGGTTCCTGGGCCTCGCTGTCTCGTTCTTCGCCTACGCCCTGCTGATGCGCTCCGCGCGCTTCGGCCAGCGCCGCCGAATCCGCGCTGGAGATAGCCGACGAGCTCTCGTAGCCGCAGATTAGCTCCTCCGCGCCGGCAGCCCGGCAGGCGGCAGGTGGCGGACCGGCAAGCTATCATCGGGAAATGAGCCTACACGACCTGATCCTACGCGGAGGAAAGGCGGTCACCAAATCAGGGATCGTCGAGGCCGACGTGGCGATCACGGACGGCCGTATTACCGCCGTGGAGCCGGATGTCGAGGGCCAGGCCCGAACTGAGATGGACGCCGCCAGCCTGCACGTCTTGCCCGGCCTCATAGACCCTCACGTCCACTTCAACGAGCTGGGAAGGTCGCACTGGGAGGGTTTCGCCAGCGGCAGCCGCGCGCTGGCGGCCGGGGGCGCGACGACGGTCTTCGACATGCCCCTCAACGCCCATCCGCCCACGGTGGACGGCCCGAGCTTCGACCTCAAGCTGGAGGCCGCCGAGGCTTCCTCCGTCGTGGACTTCGCGCTGTGGGGCGGGCTCGTGCCCGGCAATGTCGGGCGGATGGAGGAGCTGGCGGAGCGTGGCGTGATCGGCTTCAAGGCGTTCATGTCCCGGAGCGGCACGGACGATTTCCCGGCTGCCGACGATCTGACGCTGTACGAAGGCATGGCTGAGGCCGCCAGGCTCGGGTTGCCGGTAGCGGTACACGCGGAGAACGATGGGATCACGAGCGCCCTCGCCCACCCCGCCCGAACTGAAGACCCATGACGACTTCTTCGAGGTCTGGGGTGGCATCGCGGGCGGCCAGTCCACGCTGCAACTTATGCTGACGGCCGGTTACGGCGAGCGGAACATGCCGCTCCAGGCTTTGGCAACCGTCTGCTCCGGAAACGCGGCCCGGCGCTTCGGCCTCACGGGCAAGGGGAGGCTGGAGCCAGGAGCGGACGCCGACCTCACCCTGGTAGACCTCGGCCACGACCGGGTACTCGATAGCCGGAGACCTTTTCCAGCGGCATCACCAGAGTCCTTACCTGGGGCGCAGGCTAAATGGGCGGGTCGCGAGCGTGCTGGTCCGGGGCAACGTGGTCTTCGATGGTAGGAGGATAACCTCAGAGACCACGGGACGTTTCGTCAGGCGGCCAGACATCGCGGAGAGCCGCGGCCGGATCTGCGGAGAATTAAGGAAGTAGCGTTACCGGCAGGATATCGAGTCGGCGAAAATCGCAGCGGCTTGTGCATTGACGGGGAACCGCGGGTTGTGCGAGAGTAAGTGGTCACGCCGCTTATGAGTGGGAGGAGAGCGACATGGGCAGGCTTCTTTTTTCCGGCGGGACGGTGGTCACCGCCGACGGCAGCTACCGGGCGGACGTACTGGTCGAGGACGGGCAGGTGCGCGCCGTGGGAACGAACCTCGGCGGGGGTGGCGCCGAGGTGATTGACGCCTCCGGCAAGCTGGTGATGCCTGGCTTCATAGACGGGCACACCCACATGGACATGCCCTTCGGAGGGACCATGACCGCCGACGACTGGGCGAGCGGCACCGCGGCCGCCGTCGCGGGCGGCACGACGACCATCGTGGACTTCTCGTTGCAGGACGTGGAGGGCAACCTCGCCGGCGCCATTGATGCCTGGGCTCGGAAGGCCGAGGGCAAGGCGCTCATAGACTACGGTTTCCACGTCGCCATAACGAATCTGACGGAGGAGATCAAGGCCGAGATCCCGAGCCTCCCGGAACGGGGCGTCTCATCCATCAAGATCTTCATGGCGTACAAGGGCACCCCGCTCTATACCGAGGACGATGACCTCTTCGAGGCCATGCAGATAGCCCGCGACGCCGGCGTCCTCGTGATGGTCCACGCCGAGAACGGCGACGTCATAAGCAAGCTCCAGGAACAGGCTCTCGCTCGCGGCGACACCGCCCCACGCTTCCACGCCCTCACCCGCCCGCCCGAGGTCGAGGCGGAGGCGACGAACCGGGCTATTCAGCTCGCCGAGGTGGCAGGCGCGCCGCTGCTCGTCGTCCACGTCTCTTGCGCGGCGGCGCTGGAGGAGGTCCACAGGGCGCACGAGTTGGGCCAGACCGTCTACGCGGAGACCTGCCCGCAGTATTTCGCCTTCTCCTACGACGACCTGGCGCGTGAGGGGTTCGAGGGCGCCAAGTACGTCTGCTCCCCGCCCCTCAGGCACGAGTGGAACCGGGAGGCGCTGTGGCGCGGACTCCAGATCGGGGACCTGCAAATATTCGGCTCCGACCACTGCGCCTTCAACTACGAGGGTCAGAAGGAGCTGGGACGCGACGACTTCACCCTGATCCCCAACGGCCTCCCTGGCGCCGAAGAACGGGCGATGGCCCTCTGGAAGCTCGGGGTGGGCGAGGGCCACCTCTCCGAGAACCAGTTCGTCGCGGTGCTCTCGACCAACCAGGCGAAAATACACGGCATGTACCCGCGCAAGGGCGCGCTGATTCCGGGAGCGGATGCCGACATCGTCCTCTGGGATCCGAACCTGGAGATCACGGCCACGGCGGCGAACCGTCACGGCAACGTGGATTACACGCCTTACGAGGGGATGTCCTTCCGGGGCGGCCCGGCTTCCGTGTACGTGCGCGGCAACCTCGTGTACAAGGACGGCGAGGTGGTCGGCGAGCATGGTTCCGGGCGGTTCATCGAGCGGAGCTTCACTACGGCTTCGGGATTGGAGGCAAGGGTGTGACGGGTCCTGACGAGTTGCTGAGAAGACACAGGGCCGCGCTGCCGTCGTGGTCGCCGTTGTATTACGAAAAGCCGATGGAGTTGGTCAGGGGTGAGGGTTTCAGGGTCTGGGACTCGGAGGGGAACGAGTATCTGGACTTCTTCGGTGGGATCGTGACGGCCATCAGCGGCCATAACATCCCGGAGATCACCGACGCCATCAAGGGACAGGTAGACAGGATCCTGCACACCTCGACCCTTTATCTCATAGAGAACCAGGTGAAGCTGGCCGAGAAGTTGATCGAACTGGCCCCGATCTCCGGCGAGAAGAAGGTCTTTTTCGTCGGGAGCGGCTCCGAGGCGAACGAGTCGGCGCTCCTCTTCGCAACTCGCTACCGTAACTCGGGCGAAATCATTGCCCTGCGCTCTTCCTACCACGGCTCCACGTTCATGACGATGGGCATTACCGGCCAGAGTACCTGGAGCCCGACGAGCCGCTCCGCCCTCGACGTGGCCTACGCCCGCAGCCCATACCAACTGCGCTGCCCGCTGTGCAGGAATGAGGATAAATGCAACCTCCTGTGCGCCGACGACGTGCGCGCGGTCGTCGAGGAGGAGACCACCGGGAACGTCGCCGCGTTCATCGCCGAACCGATACAGGGGGTTGGGGGTTTCGTCGAGGCGCCGCCAGGATACTTCGAGCGGGTGAAGAGCATCCTGGACGAGACGGGGATACTCCTGATCTCCGACGAGGTCCAGACCGGCTTCGGCCGCACCGGCGAACACTTCTGGGGCATAGACGGCTTCGACGTAGAGCCGGACATGATCGTGATAGCGAAAGGCATCGGCAACGGCCTCGCCCTCGGGGCCGTCGTGGGCCGCGCCGAGGTCGTCGAGTCCGTCGCCCCGAACCTGCATCTCTCCACGTTCGGGGGGAACCCGATCTCCTCGACCGGCGGCCTGGCTAACCTGAACTACATCCTGGACAATGACCTCCAGTCCAACGCCCACGAAGTCGGCACGTACCTCAAGGACCGCTTGTCGAAGATGGCCGGGGACCACCCCATCGTCGCCGAAGTTCGCGGGCGCGGATTGATGCTCGCCCTGGAACTAACCGGCGACGGCCTGATGCCGGACCCGGCGGCGGCCAGCCGCTTCCTTGAGGCGTGCCGGACGCGCGGTCTGCTCGTCGGCAAGGGTGGCTTGAAGGCTAATGTGATCCGGATATCCCCACCGCTCACCATCACCCGCGAGGCGGCCAGCGACGCCGCGGACATCATCGAAGAGGCGCTCTCCGAGATCGGGGCTCGGGAGAAGGTCGGCTGATGCAGGCCGAAGGGGTGGACGCCCGCCGCGCCGTCGAGGAGCTGAAGGAGCTTGCCGATCTCACCGGCGGCCCCGAAGGCGCCCGCCGCGTCGCCTGGACGGAGACGTGGAAAGAGGCCCGCGAGTGGTTGCGGGGGAAGCTTTCGGAGATTGACGGCATCTCGGAGATCGAGACCGATGAGGCAGGCAACATCTGGGCCACGGCCCCAGGCGACTCCGAGAGATCCGTCCTGCTCGGCGGGCACATGGACTCCGTCCCGAACGGCGGCTGGCTGGACGGGGCCTTGAACGTGATCGGGGCTCTCGAAGTCATGCGCGCCCTGGCTCCACAGCGGCGGCCCGTCACCCTGCGGCTTGTGGACTGGGCCGACGAGGAAGGCGCCCGCTTCGGCCGGAGCCTCTTCGGGTCAGGGGCCGCAGCCGGCGCCCTCAGGCCCGACGATGTGCGGAACCTCAAGGACCGGGACGGCGTGGCGCTGCCGGACGCCCTGCGGGAGCATGGCGTGGACCTCGACCGGGCCAACGAGGCCGGTAAGCAATTGGAGAACGCCGCAGCGTACCTGGAGCTTCACATCGAGCAGGGCCCGGTGCTGGAGCGGATGGACCTCCCGCTCGGTGTCGTGCTCGGCACCTTCGGGGTCGAGCGGCACGCTGTCCGGTTCACGGGACAGCACGCGCACTCCGGCTCCACGCCGATGGACGCGCGCCGCGACGCCTTCATCGCGGCGGCACGCACGGCGACTGCCTTCAGGGATGACGCCGCGCGGCGCGACGACGTGCGGGCCACGACCGGCTTCGTGAACGTGAGCCCGGCCATCGTGACGGCGTTCAACGGGTGGTGTGAGATGTCCCTGGACCAGCGCGCCCTCGACGCGGAGGTGCTGGCGGACATGCTGAAGGTCGCCAAAGAAAACTCCGACCGCATCGCCGGGGAAGAGGACGTATCGGTGGAGTGGGAGAGGTTGTGGCGGATAGAACCCATCCCGTTCGACGAAGCCCTGATCGAACTTGCTGGCGAGGCGGTCACGGAGCTCGCCGGGCGTTCCCACCGGCTGCCGAGTGGGCCGCTGCACGACGCGGCGGAGATGGCGCGCCTCATGCCGACGGTGATGCTCTTCGTGAAGTCCCTGCGGGGCCTCAGCCACACGAAGGACGAGGACACGCCGGAGGAGGACATCGAGATGAGCGTGCGGGCGCTGTACCGGCTTGCAGAGAAGACGATGGAGTGGGCGAGCAAAGAGCCGGTCAGCTAGTCAGCCAGTCCGCAAATAGCTGAAATGCTGACTGGCTGAGATGCTGAAGGGCTGCCGACTGAAAGGAGGCACATGCAGCGGGACGACTATCGGGACCTGGCGGTCAACGACCCGGCGGAGCTGGCGCGCATAAGGGCGGAGGTCAGCGCGTCGCCGCTCTACAACAACGACCTTGCGCCGACCGAGCCAGAGGAGCGTACCTGGACGACGTACAACATCGCGGCGCTCTGGATCGGGATGTCCATAGTCATCACCACTTATCTGCTGGCCTCTGGCCTCATAGCCGCCGGCATGAACTGGTGGCAGGCGCTCCTGACCATCTCGCTGGGGAACGTGATCGTCCTGATCCCCATGCTCCTCAACGCGCACGCGGGGACGAGATACGGCGTGCCGTTCCCGGTCTTCATCCGGGCCTCGTTCGGGGTGCGTGGCGCAAACTTCGCCGCGATGGCCCGCGCCCTTGTGGCCTGTGGCTGGTTCGGCATCCAGACATGGCTCGGCGGGGTCGCCATCGATGCGCTGACGACCGCCGCGTGGGGCGGCTGGGCGAACGTCCCTGGGCACTCGTTCATAGCCTTCTTCGTGTTCTGGGCGATACAGGTCGTCATCATCCTGACCGGCATCGAGGGCGTGAAGGTCTTCGAGTCGTTCGCCGCTCCGCTCCTGATCGGGGGCGGCATCGCCCTCCTCATCTGGGGATTCGTGGCGGGCGGCGGCGTCGGCAACGTGTTCTCCACTTCGGCGCAGCTCCAGCAAGGCGACGCGCCGTTCTGGGCGCTCTTCTGGCCCAGCCTCGCCGCGAACGTGGGGTATTGGATCACGCTGTCCCTCAACATCCCGGACTTTACCCGCTACGCGAAGAGCCAGCGTTCGCAGGTCATCGGCCAGGCCATCGGGCTCCCTCTGACGATGACGGCGTTTTCCTTCATCGGCATCGCGGTCACGGCCGCCACCATCGTGGTCTTCGATGAGGCCATATGGGACCCGGTGACGCTCGTCACGCGCCTCACGGGCGACATCCCGGCGCTTTTGATCCTCGCGATGTTCGTGATCGCGATAGCCCAGATCTCGACCAACATGGCCGCGAACGTGGTCTCCCCGTCCTTCGACTTCTCGAACCTGGCGCCGAAGTACATATCTTTCCGGATGGGAGGCATGATCACGGCTGTCATCGGCGTCCTCTCGTTCCCGTGGCTGCTCCTTGAGACGGCCGGCGCGTATATTTTCACGTGGCTGGTGGGATACGGCAGCCTGCTTGGGGCCATCGGGGCCGTGATGATCGTGGACTACTGGATCGTGCGCCGGAGGCAGCTCGACCTCGCCGACCTCTACAAACTGGATGGCCGCTACGCCTACTCCGGCGGCTGGAACTGGCGGGCCATTACCGCCGTCTTCATCGGCGTCGTACCCGTCATCCCCGGTTTCCTCAAGGCCGCCACCACCCCGAACTTCGCCGGCGTGTTCCAGGATCCCACCTTCATAGAAAGCCTCTACAATTACGGCCTGTTCTTCACTTTCGGTGTGACCGCCGTGATGTATCTGGTCTTCTCCCTGATCGGAGGCCGCTCCACCGAGCCCGCCCGCGAGCCGAGCGAAGAGCCGGAGACGGCGTAAGGAGCCACCGATGCCTGACGCGACAACCTTTGGCCTCTTCGTCGCCGCCGCGCTGGCGCTAACGCTCGTGCCCGGGCCCGTGGTTTTCTACATCATCGCTCGCAGCGTGCGGGGAGGCCGCCGGGCCGGGCTCGTCTCCGCCCTGGGCGCGGGGTCGGGGGCGCTGGTACACGTAGCCTTCGCCGCGGCCGGGCTCTCCGCGCTGCTGGCGTCCTCCGCGGCCGCCTTCGCGGTCGTGAAATGGCTGGGCGTCGCGTACCTCGTCTGGCTCGGACTCAAGAGCCTCTTCGCCCGCGACGCACAGGACCACGGGCCAGATTCGCCGGACATTGCCCCCGAACCCCTCTGGCGCGTCTTCTATCAGGGCGCGCTCATCCAGGTCCTCAACCCCAAGACGGCGCTGTTCTTCCTCGCTTTCCTGCCGCAGTTCGTGGAGCCTTCGCGCGGTCCCGCGTGGGCGCAGGTAACGATACTCGGCTGCGCGCTGGTCTTTATCGCCGCGTGTACGGATAGCCTCTACGCCTTGCTTTCGGGTACGTTGGGTGACTGGCTGAAACGCAAGAACACGAGCGCTCGCTTCCGGCGCGGCCAACGCTACCTCTCCGGCGGCACGTACATCGCGCTGGGCGCGGCTGCCGCGGCTTCGGGCTCAGGGAAGGATTGACGTGCCTGACGCGGCCACTTTCGGACTCGTTGTAGCTGTCTCGCTGCCGCTGCTGCTCTTGCCCGGCCCGGCGGTCTTTTACATAATCACCCGTAGCGTGGACCAGGGACGACCGGCGGGATTCGCCTCCGTTCTCGGCGTTGGCGTGGGCGGCCTCGTACACGCCGCCTTCGCGGCGGTCGGGCTTTCCGCGATACTGGCGTCTTCCGCAACGGCCTTCTCGGTCGTAAAGTGGCTTGGTGCGGCCTACCTGGTCTGGCTCGGCTTACAGCGCCTCTTTGCCAGGGATGAGGAGGACACGCCCACGGCCGCCGAGCCGGCGCGCCTCTCGCGGATTTTCTCGCAGGGCGTGGTAGTAAACGTCCTCAACCCCAAAGCCGCGCTGTTCTTCGTAGCCTTCCTGCCGCAGTTCGTGGACCCCTCGCAGGGCGCGGCCTGGACGCAGATCCTGGCGCTCGGCGTCACGTTCGTCGCCATGGCGCTGATTTCCGATGGCCTCTACGCCCTGCTCGCCAGCACGGCCAGCGAATGGCTGAGGCGCAAGAACGAGAGCCGGAGGTTCCGGCGAGGACAGCGGTACGTCTCCGGCGGCATCTACCTGGCTCTCGGCGCGGCGAGCGCGGTCTCCGGCTCGGGCAAGGACTGACAGGATGGATCGGGAGTCTTTCGAGGGCTGGCTCGACGCATACGGCAGAGCCTGGCAGAGCAGGGACCCGGAAGCGGCAGCGCGGTTGTTCACGTATTACGCCACCTACCATGAGACCCCCTTCGACGAGCCGATCCGCGGCCACGAGGGCATCCTGGAGTATTGGTCCGAGGTGCCCCGCTCGCAAGAAGATATCCGCTTCTCCTGCGAAATACTCGCGGTGACGGCAGAGACGGGCATAGCCCACTGGAAATCTGCTTTCACGAGGCTCCCATCGAACGCCCCGGTCGAGCTCGACGGCATCTTCCTGGTGAAGCTGGATGGCGATGGACTCTGCACCGAATTCCGCGAGTGGTGGCACAGGCGAGAGTAGAGAGGCAGGGATCATGGACTTCGGCGTAACCCTCCAGACCAACCCGCCGGCCCAGCGTGTCATTGAATTGACACAAAGATCCGAACGGCTCGGGTTCACGCACGCCTGGACCTTCGACTCGCACGTGCTGTGGCAGGAGCCGTATGTGATCCACTCTCAGATGCTCGCGGCGACGGAGCGGATCACCGTCGGGCCGTTCGTCACCAACCCGGTGAGCCGGGACCCTTCGGTTACGGCCTCGACCTTCGCCACCCTGAACGAGATGTTCGGCAACCGCACCATCTGCGGCATCGGGCGCGGGGACTCGGTGGTGCGGGTGCTCGGCAGGAAGCCGACCACGCTGCGGCAACTGGAAGAAGCGATGCGCGTCATCAAGGAGCTGGCCGAGGGCCGGGAGGTTGACTACGGCGGCACGAAGGTCCGTATCCCGTGGGTCAGGGACGGCAAGCTCGACGTATGGATGGCTGGATACGGGCCGAAAGCCCTCAGCCTCACGGGGCGGGTGGCCGATGGTTTCATCCTCCAGCTCGCCGACCCCGTCATCCTGGAGTGGACCATGAAGCACGTCCACGACGCTGCGAAAGAGGCCGGCCGCGACCCGAAAGACGTCAAGATCTGCGTGGCGGCCCCCGCCTACGTCGGCGACGACCTCGCCCACCAGCGCGA
>Ga0136615_10001684_pt1 | contig 10794 bp, 7 predicted proteins | sample AntDrymUQ2882206_2_FD_106647 | JGI IMG/M metagenome (GOLD analysis project Ga0136615, IMG submission 106647) | Polar desert sand microbial communities from Dry Valleys, Antarctica - metaG UQ288 (22.06) | ecosystem: Environmental > Terrestrial > Soil > Desert | place: Antarctica: Dry Valley...
CGCCAGCGTGGTGGTCGACTGGGTGGCGCCGGGAGCGGATCCCGGCTCACCGGCCTTTCGAGCGCTGCGCCGGCTTGCGGACGACGACGCTGAGCTGCTCGCACCGCGCCTCCTCTTCGAGGAGGTGGCGAACGCGTTGCTGATCGGCGTACGGCGACGCCGCTGGAGCGGCGCCGAGGCGGACGCCGCCCACCGGATCGTCCGCGACCTGCCCGTGCGGGTCGTCGACGACCCGCGTGATCTGGAACGAGCCTGGGAGCTCGCCCGCCGTCACGACAACCACCCGATGTACGACATGCTGTACGTGGCGCTCGCCGAGCGCAGCCGGACGACGCTCATCACCGCGGACGGAGCGCTCCGCCGCAAGCTCGCCGGCTTCGCGTGGGTGCTGGCGCCGTGAGCGCGTGAACCGCCTCACCAGCGGGCGAGCTTCCACACCTCCGGGGCCGGCTCGTCCTCGGCGCCGACCTCCGCGAACAGCGCGACCGCGCGCTTGAGTTCCGCCATCGCGTCGTCGGGCCGGCCGGCGGCGTGGTACAGGTCGGCGAGGTTGTTGCGCAGCGCCGCCTCGCGATGGCGGTCGCCCAGGGCGGCGCACAGCTCGAGCGCCCTGGCCGTCAAGGACGCGGCGTCTTCGAGCGCGCCGCGCGAGCGGTGGGCGAGCGCGAGGTTGTTCAGCGCCGCGACGCGGCCCGCCGGATCGTCGACGGCTTCGGCCAGCGCCAAGCTGCGGTCGAGGTGCTCGATCGCGGCGTCGACGGCGCCGGCGGTGGTGGCGAGCATGCCGAGGAGGTTGTGCGCCTGGCCGAGCGCGCGCGGGTCGTTCGCGCGCTCGGCAAGCGCGCGCGCCTCGCCCGCGAGCGTCGCGGCGCGCGCCGGGTCGCCCGACGCGCTGACCGCCAGCGCGAGGTCGGCGCAGATCTCGGCGCGGGCGGCGACGTGGTCCGCGTCCGCCTGCTCGCGCGCCGCGCCGAGGTGGGCGATGGCCAGCGCCCAGTCACCGCGGCGGTGGTGGACCTGGCCGAGGCGCTGCTCGATCCCGGCGAGCTCGCCTGGCGGGGCGTCGGACGCCGCCGTCTCGTAGGCGCCGAGCGCGCCGCCGTAGTCGCCGCCCAGCGTGAGCAGGTCCCCGATCGCCGCGTGCAGCGCGGCGCGCTCCGGGTGGCCGAGCGCGAGCGCCGCGCGCAGGTGCTCGAGCGCCTCGGCGTTGGCGAACACCGCGCGCGCGTGCTCGGCGGCGGCGGCGTAGGCGCGCGCCGCCTCGGCGTCGCGGCCGGCCTCGCGCAGGTGGCGCGCCAGCGCCGCCGCCGGCCCGTCCAGCGCCTCCGCCGCCCGGCCGTGGAGCAGGCGGCGGCGCGCGAGGCTGGTCTCCTGGTAGACGAGCGCGCGCAGCTGCTCGTGCCCGAAGTCGTAGTCGAGCCCGCCCTCGCGGATCAGCCCCCGCGCGACCAGCTCCTCGAGCGCCCGCACGGTCTCCTCCTCGCCGCGGCCGCTGACCGCGCGCACCGTGTCGGAGTCGAACGAGCGGCCGAGCACCGCGGCCGCGGCGAGCACCTGGCGGGCGGTCTCGCCGGCCGGCTGCAGGCGCGCGAGCAGCAGCTCGCGCGCGCCCGCGGGCAGCGGCCACGGCGCAGCTGTCTCGCCGCCGAGCGCGCTGAGGTACTCGACGAGCAGGAACGGCAGGCCCTCCGTCTCCGCGTGCAGGCGCCGGCCGAGGTCGCCGTCGACCGCGCCCGGTCGCGCGGCTCGCAGCAGCTCATCGACCTCGCAGACGCTCAGCCGCTCGAGGCGACGGACCGTTCCGCGGTGCTCGCGGACCGTCCCGGCGACCACCCCGCGCAGCGGGTGCTCGTACGGCGTCCGCCAGGTGAGCAGGACGAGCAGGGGGCGCCCGGCGAGCCGGCGCAGCCCGTAGGCGAGCAGGGTCAGCGTCGCCTCGTCGGCCCACTGCGCGTCGTCGACGACCAGGACCCCGGGCGGGGTGCCCGCCGCCGCCGCGACGATCGTCGTCCACAGCCCGTCGAGGAAGCGGGCCTGCGCTCCCGGGTCGTCGAGGGCGGGAGCGGCCGACCGGGAGAGCTCGGGCAGCAGCCGCGCGGCCTCGGCGAGCGCCGGCTCGGGGACCGAGTCGACCCAGCCGGCGGCGTCGCGCAGCCGCGCGCGCAGCGCCTCGGTCAGCGGGCCGTACGCGAGCGTCGCCTCCCCCTCGAAGGCACGGCCGGGAAGGACCGCGGCGCCCGCCGTGCGCACATGGGCGACCAGCTCCTCGGCCAGCCGCGTCTTCCCGATCCCCGCCTCGCCCTCGAGCAGCACCGCGCGGCCGTCGCCGCCCACCCCGCGATGCGCCTCCAGCAGCGCCTCCCAGTCGGCGCCGCGGCCGACCAGCGGCGAGACGGGCCGGGGCCGCGGCGGTGGCGGGACCGGCGCCGGCGCCAAGAGCGTGCCTTCCAGGATCGCCTCGTACAGGCGCGTCGTCTCCTCGAGCGGCGGCACGCCCAGCTCGTGGTTCAGCGTCCGTACGCACTCGCGGTACTGGTCGAGGGCGGCCGCCCGATCGCCGGCCAGCGCCAGCAGCCGGATGAGCGCCCGGTGTGCCGGCTCGTGCAGCGGATCGAGCGCGAGCCAGCGCCGGGCGTGCGCGAGCGCGGCGGCCGGATCGCTCCCCGCGACGACCTGCGCGAGCGCCGCGGCCAGCTCGCGCCGCAGCGCGTCCGCCTCCCCGCGCTGCCAGTCCTCGAACGCGGGCGCGTCGCGCAGGCCGAAGCCCTCGAGGAAGTCGCCGCGGAAGACCCCGACCGCCGCCTCGGGCTCGCCCGCGGCGATCAGCGTGCGGAAGCGGTCGACGTCGATCTCGAGTCCCGGGCCGCGGACCAGGCTGACGCGGTCACGGGTGGCCTCGAGCGCGCCGGCGCCGATCGCGCCCCGCAGGGTGGAGAGCGTCCGCCGCAGCGCCCCGCGCGCGTGCTCGGCGTCGTGCTCGGGCCACAGGAAGTCGGCGAGCGTGTCCCGCGGCCGCGGCCGGTCGGTCAGGGCGAGGTGCGCGAGCAGGGCGACGGCCTTGCGCGTGTCGAACGCGACCCGCGTCCCGTCGCGCTCGACGCGCGGAGGGCCCAGCAGCATCACCTCGACCGGCCCCATTCGTCACGACCCCCGATCGCCCGGCCACACCGTAACGATTCCCGGACGGATCGGGGGGAGGGTGCGAGGCCACTTGCCACAGACGCACCCTTCGAAGGAGAATCGCGACCCCATGGCACGACGACTCCGCAGCGCCCTGCCTCTCGCCCTCGTCGCCGCCCTCGCGGGGGCCGGGAGCGCCCACGCCGACGCCATGGTGTTCGTCAAGCGCGGCGACGTCTGGCTCGCGCGGCCCGACGGCAGCCGGCAGGTCGCGCTGACCCGGAACGGCACCCCGCGCCGCTCGTACTCGTCGCCCAGCATCGCGGACGACGGGACGATCGTGGCGCTGAAGGGCGCGACGCTGCATTCGTTCCGGCCCAACGGCCGGCGCATCGTGCGCCCGCGGCGCTGGGGGGTCGCCACGCCGACGCTCTCGACGCTGCCGATCAGCGTCGACCTGTCCCCGAACGGCCGCCTGGTGGCGACCGACCACGCGCTCTACGAGTCCTACGTCGACCCGAACACCAACCAGGAGCGCCCGTCGATGCTCGCCCGCACGACCGAGTTCGACGACTTCCGGCGCAACCGGACGGTCGGGGAGACCGACTCCTACTACGAGTACGGGCTGCCGGCCTGGATCGACGCCGGCAGCGTGCTGTTCACGAACATCGGCATCTTCGGCGCGCAGGTCATCACCGCGCCGCTGGGCCGCCAGAGCCGCGGCGCCGACCTCTTCCAGGACCCTGACCGCGACCCGCTGATCCAGACCAACAACCAGATCCTCTCCGACGCGGAGATGACGCGCGCGGGCGACCGCTTCGCGGTCATGCGCAGGCCGCTGCAGGGCGCGGGCGCCGGCGATCCGGGCGCCGGGACGATCGTGGTCTACGCGACGGGGGCTCCGCCGAGCGGCTCGACGCCGCTGTGCACGATCGGGCCGGGACGGCGCATCGACTTCGCGCCCGACCCGAGCTGGTCGCCCGACGGGGGCACGCTGTTCTGGCACGAGGTCGGGGTTGGGCTCTTCTCGAGCCCGGTGACCAGCGCGCCGGGCTGCGGGCTGGCGCCCCGGCTCGTCGTCCGCGGCGCCGTGCAGCCCGACCTGAGCCGGGCGACCGTGCCGCGCCGGCGGCGATAACCCCTGACCGTCCGGCGAGACCCGTAACGATGGCCGGACGGCCGGGGAAGAGGGTTCCGGCCACCTTGCGGCCGACGCACCTCCTGGAAGAGAATCGGACTCGATGATGACCCGCGAGCGCGCAGGCCGACTCGCCTGGATCGCACCGGCGCTGACGGTGGCCTGCGTCGCGGGGTACTTCGCGCTTTATCCGAAGGAGGACCGCGAGGGGGTCGAGGCGCTGTTCGGGCTCGCCTTCGTCGCCTACGCCGCGGTCGGGGCCCTGATCGCCGCGCGCCATCCCGGCAACCCGGTCGGCTGGCTCTTCTGTGCCGTCGGGCTGTTCAGCGCCGGCTCGGAGCTCGCGTACGCCTACGCGCGCAACCCGAACGAGCTGCCGGGCGCCGAGGTCGCCGCCTGGGTGGCGGCGTGGACGGCCGAGCCGGGCACGCTCGTGATCGTGCTGCTGCTGCTGCTGTTCCCCACCGGGCGCTTCCTGTCGCGGCGCTGGCGGGCCGCCGCGCTTGCCGCCAGCGCCGCCATGGCGGCCTGGGCACTGGCGCTGGCGTTCGATCCGGGGCCGCTGCGCAACGTCGACGGAGTGGTCAATCCGGTCGGGATCGAGGGCGCCGGGGCGCTGCTGGACGTGGTCGCCGCGGCCGGCGTGCTGATCCTCCTGCTGAGCATGCTGGTGGGCGCGGCGGGGGTGATCGTGCGCTTCCGGCGGGCACGTGGCGAAGAGCGCCGCCAGCTCAAGTGGCTAGCCCTGGCCGGCGCCTACGCCGGCCTCGCGCTGCTCGGCGTCCTGGCCCTCGTGCTGATCGTCGACACCGATGGGGGCGGCTGGGACTTCGTGACCGCGCTGCTGATCTGCAGCGCGATCGCGGCCTTCCCGCTCGCCGCGGGCGTGGCGATCCTGCGCGACCGGCTCTACGACATCGATGTCGTCATCCACCGCACGCTGGTCTACGGCGCGCTGACCGCGACGCTCGGCGGCGTGTATGCGAGCAGCGTGCTGATCATGGGGCTGGTGCTGGGGCCGATCACGCGGGAGAGCGACCTGGCGGTGGCGGTCGCGACGCTGACGGTCGCGGCGCTGGTGCGCCCTGCCCGCACGCGCATCCAGTCCGCGGTCGACCGGCGCTTCTACCGGCGCCGGTACGACGCGGTGCGGACGCTCTCCGGCTTCGGCGCACGCCTGCGCGACCAGCTGGACGTCGACTCGCTCAGCGTCGAGCTGCGCGCGGTCGTGCGCGAGACGGTGCAACCGGAGCACTTCTCGCTGTGGCTGCGCAGGAGCGACTCGTGAGGAGGCGCCTCGCGTGGTCGCTGTGGGCGCTGGCGGTCGGGCTCGCCGTCACGAGCCTCGGCTTCCTCGCGCTCAACGGCACGACGGAGCGCCCGGACGCGATCGGCTCGCCGACCTTCGACGCCCTGTTCGGCGTCGCCTTCCTGCTGTTCTCGACGGTCGGCGCGCTGATTGCCTCGCGCCAGCCCCGGAACCCGATCGGCTGGCTCTTCCTGCTCGCCGGGGTCGGCGCGACCTCGGAGGACGCGCTGCTGGGCTGGGCCACGTACGCGCTGGACACCGCGCCCGGGTCGCTGCCCGGCGGAGCGATCGCCGGCGTGGTCGCCGACGTGGTCTGGCTGCCGACGCTCGTGTGCTCGACCTCGCTCGTCTTCCTGCTCTTCCCGGACGGCCGCCTGCCGTCGCGGCGCTGGCGGCCGCTCGCGGCGGTCGCGATCGCGCTCGCCACGGTGGGCCCCCTGGGGACGCTGCTCGCGCCGGGCGCGCTGCACTTCTTCCCGTCGATCGACAACCCGCTGGCGGTGGAGTCGCTGGCATCGCTGACCCGCCGGATCGTGGACTTCGCCGACGGCGCGATCACACCCACTGCGGTGCTCTCCATCGTCGCCCTCGGCCTGCGGTTTCGGCGCTCGAGCGGTGACGAGCGGCTGCAGCTCAAGTGGATCGTCTACGTGGGCGCCGTGTCCGCCACCGCGTTGCCGTTCCTGATCGTGTTGAGTGAGCTGGGGGTGGAGCTGGCGGGCATCCGGTTGAGCGACCTGCTGTTCGCGGTCGCGTCGGCTTCGCTGCCCGTCGCGGTCGGGATGGCGATCCTGCGCCGGCGCCTGTACGACATCGACGTCGTCGTCAAGCGCACGCTCGTCTACGGCGTGCTCACCGCGACGCTCGTGGGCACCTACCTGGGCAGCGTGCTGGTGCTCGGGCTCGCGCTGAGCCCGCTGACCGAGGACTCGAAACTGGCCGTGGCCGCCTCGACGCTCGCGGTCGCGGCGCTGTTCCGGCGCGCCCGGGCACGGATCCAGGCCGTCGTGGACCGGCGCTTCTACCGCCGCAGCTACGACGCGTCGCGGACGCTGGAGGCGTTCGCGGGCCGCTTGCGCGACGAGCTCGACCTCGAGGCGCTCGGCAGCGACCTACGCGGCGTGGTGCGCGAGACGATGCAGCCCGCGCACGTCTCGCTGTGGCTCAGGAGCGGGCGATGAGGCGGCTCGCGTGGGGCCTGCTCGGCGTCTACGTCGTGCTGAGCGGCGCGGGCGTGGCGCTGCTCGCGCAGGTCCCGGCCGCAGAGCTCGAGCGCGTGGACAACTCGTTCGTGCTCTCGCTCACGTTCGTCCTCGTCCTGCTCGTGTTCGCCGTCGTCGGCGCCGTGGTCGCCTCACGGATGCCCGCCAACCCGATCGGTTGGCTGTTCCTCGGGCTCGCGCTGCTCGAAGGCGCCTACGAGCTGGCCTTCGGCTACGCCCATTACGCGCTGCACGTCGACGCGCTCCCGGGAGCGGTGTATGCGGCCTGGGTGGCGAACTGGACCAGCCCGCTCTCGCCGCCGGTCCTCGGCCTGGCGCTGCTGCTCTTCCCGGACGGGCGGCTCCCGTCCCCGCGCTGGCGGTGGCTGGCCCGGGGATGCTTCGCCGCGGTCGTCCCGGTGATGGCGCACAACGGCTTCGCGCCCGGGCCGCTCGCAGAGTTCCCGGGCGTCGCCAACCCGCTGGGGATCGAAGGCGCGACCTTCCTCCGCTCCTCCGCGGTGAACGCCGTGGTCACGGCCGTGTTCCTGGCGGCGATCGTGTCGCTGATCGTCCGCTTCCGCCGTGCGAACGGCGTCGAGCGCCAGCAGCTCAAGTGGCTCGCCTACGCGGTCGGCCTGATGGCGGCCTACTTCGCCGTCGGAGGCGTCGCGGAGGCGCTCCTGCCGCTGGACGGCGCGGGCGAGTCCTACGCCGCCGGCTTCGTGTTCGCCGTGCTGGTCTGCGGGGTGCCGGTGGCCGCCGGGGTCGCGATGCTGCGCCACCGCCTCTACGAGATCGACCTGGTGATCCGGCGCACGCTGGTCTACGGCGCGCTGACGGCGACGCTCGCGGCCGGCTACCTGGGGTGCGTGCTGCTGGCGCAGGTGGTGATCGGCGCCGACTCGAGCCTGGCGGTGGCGGCGTCGACGCTGGCGGTGGCGGCGCTGTTCCGCCCGGCGCGGGCGCGCATCCAGGCCGTGGTGGACCGGCGCTTCTACCGTCGCGGCTACGACGCGGAGCGGACGCTGGAGGCGTTCGCGGGCCGGCTGCGGGACGAGCTCGACCTGGAGGCGCTCGGCGGCGACCTGCGCGGCGTGGTGCGCGAGACGATGCAGCCCGCGCACGTGTCGCTATGGCTCAGGAGCGGCCGATGAAGCGGCTCGCCTGGGCGCTCTGCGCATGCTTCGTGGCGCTCGAGGGTGCGACCGTCTGGTTGGTCGCACGCGGGGCGGGCGAGCCCGACGAGGCGCTCGGGATGATGATGATCGGCTACGTCGTGGTCGGCGCGGTGATCGCCTCGCGCCACCCGCGCAACGCCGTCGGGTGGATCCTGATCGGGATCGCGCTCTCGTTCGCGATCCAGGGGCTCTGCGAGGTCTACGTGGCCGACGGGTCGAGCGGATACCTGGTCGCCGCGGTGGTCGCAGGCTGGGTCTGGTACGTCTGGTTCATGCTCGTGGCGGTCTTCCTGCCGCTGCTGTTCCCGAGCGGGCGGCTGCTCTCCCCGCTCTGGCGGCCGGTCGTCTGGATCGCGCTCGCGGCGCTCGCGGCGAGCGTCGTCGGCACCCTCTTCACCCCGGGCGACCTCGACGTCTCCGTCCCGGTCGAGAACCCCATCGCCGCCGGTGGCGCCTGGGTCGGCGTCGTCGACGTCTTCACGGTGGCGGGCGATCTGCTCGCCGTCGTGGCGTTCGTGCTCACGGCGGCGTCGCTCGTGCTGCGCGTCCGGCGGGCGCGCGGCGTCGAGCGTCAGCAGCTGAAGTGGTTCGGCCTGGTGGGCCTGGTGACGCTCGGCGCGATCGTGCTCGCGATGCTCGAGAAGATCGCGCCGGGCGGCCGGTTCGAGGCGATCGGGGCAGTGGGCTGGTTCACGTTCCTCGGTGCGGTCGTCTTCGGCGTCCCGGCGGCGACGGGCGTAGCGATCCTCCGCCACCGGCTCTACGACATCGACCTCGTCATCAACCGCGCGCTGGTCTACGGCGCGCTGACGCTGACGCTCGGCGTCGCTTACCTCGGCACCGTGCTGCTGCTGGGGCTGGCGCTCGGGCCGCTGACCGAGGACTCCAAGCTCGCTGTAGCCGGCTCCACGCTGGCGGTGGCGGGCCTGTTCGGGCCGGTGCGCGCCGCGGTGCAGGCGGCGGTGGACCGGCGCTTCTACCGGCGCCGCTACGACGCGTCGCGCACACTGGAGGCGTTCGGCGGGCGGCTGCGCGACGAGCTGGACCTGGAGGCGCTGGGCGCGGACCTGCGCGGGGTGGTACGCGAGACGGTCCAGCCCGCCCACGTCTCGCTGTGGCTGAGGCGAGCGGAGTGACGCGGTCCCGGCTCGCCTGGTCGCTGTGCGGGTGCGCGATCGCCATGCTCGGCGGCGGCTGGGTCCTGACGCTGCTCGGGGGTGGGGTCACGCCGGTCTTCGACCTGGTGCTGACCATCGCGCTGCTGATCTTCCCGGTGGTCGGCGCGCTCGTCGCGTCGCGGCGGCCGGAGAACGCGATCGGCTGGCTGTTCTGCGGCGCCGGCGTCATCTTCGCCGCCTCGAGCCTCGTCTACGGCTGGGCCGCCTTCGGCCTCATCGACCGCTCCGATCCGCTGCCCGGCGCCGTCACGGCGGCGTGGTTGAACTCGTGGCTCTTCCTGCCCGCGGTTTACGGGACACCGCAGCTGCTGTTCCTGCTCTTCCCGACGGGGCGCCCGCTCGACCGCCGCTGGCGCCCTGCGGTCGGGCTCACGCTCGCGGCGGTCACGCTCCAGGCAGCGGGAGGAGCGCTCGTTCCCGGAGTGCTCGTGGACGCACCGGTCGCGGGGATCGAGAACCCGGTCGGGATCGGCGCCGGCGAGGCGATCGAGCTGATCGGCTTTGTCCTCACGTTCGCGAGCATCGCCGTCGCCACCGCTTCGCTGGCGCTGCGCTTCCGCCGGGCGCGCGGCGAGGAGCGGCTGCAGCTCAAGTGGTTCGTCTTCGCCGCCGGGCTGTTCGCGTCGAGCTTCGTGATCGGCGGCTTCCTGTTCACGGCCGAGGACGAGTTGCCCGTGGCCGGCCAGCTGCTGATCCTCGTCGCCCTTGCCCTGATTCCGGTCGCGGCGGCGATCGCGATCCTGCGCTACCGGCTCTACGAGATCGACCGGGTGATCAACCGCGCGCTGGTCTACGGCGGGCTCACGGCGACGCTCGCGGGGGCTTACCTGGGCTCGGTGCTGCTGATCGGGCTGGCCGCCGGCGAGTCGAACGTCGCGGTCGCGGTGGCGACGCTGGCGGTGGCGGCGCTGTTCCGCCCGGCCCGGGGGCGGATCCAGGCGGTGGTCGACCGGCGCTTCTACCGCCGCCGCTACGACGCCGCTCGGACGTTGGAGGCGTTCGGCGCGCGCCTGCGCGACGAGCTCGACCTCGAGGCGCTGGGCGCCGACGTGCGCGGCGTGGTACGGGAAACGGTCCAGCCGGCACACGTGTCGCTGTGGCTGCGGGGGCCCCGTTGAGCCGCCTCGCCTGGGTGTTGCTCGCGCTCGCCGTGCTCCTGGTGATCCCGGGCCCGGTGCTGCAGTTCGTGCTCGACTACCAGGACCCCGCCGACATCCCCTTCGCGATCGGCTTCGTCGCCGCGCTCGTGTGCCCGGCGGGAGCCGGGGCGGTCATCGCCGCGCGCCGTCCGCGCCATGCCGTCGCGTGGATCTTCCTGGCCATGGGCGCCGGTCTCGGCATAACGCTCGCCTGCGGGGCGTACGCCGAGCTCGGGATCGCCACCGATCGCGGGCCGCTGCCCGGCGACGAGCTCGCGGCCTGGCTGGCCGCGTGGCTGTTCATCCCCGTCGCGTTCGGGCTGCCGCTGTTCCTCCTGCTCCTGTTCCCGACGGGTCGCTTCCTCTCGCCGCGCTGGCGGCGCGCCGGCTGGCTGCTGGGGGCGACGGTGATGGTGGCCGCCGCTGCGACCGCCTTCAACCCCGGCCGCCTCGAGGGCCAGCTCGAGGTGCGCAATCCGCTCGGGGCGCCTGACGCGATCGGCGGCGCCGTCGAGACGCTCGAGGTC